>Ga0105090_10000134_pt1 | contig 31054 bp, 27 predicted proteins | sample PPLLak3March2015_FD_79110 | JGI IMG/M metagenome (GOLD analysis project Ga0105090, IMG submission 79110) | Freshwater sediment microbial communities from Prairie Pothole Lake near Jamestown, North Dakota, USA - PPLs Lake P7 Core (1) Depth... | ecosystem: Environmental > Aquatic > Freshwater >...
GACGTGCACCTCGTCGCTCCACGCCGCGATGCTCGCTTGCGCAACCGCCGGCGACATCGCCGAGCCGTGATAGGTGCGGTAGAGCAGGAATGCCTTGACCAGCGCGGCGTCCCCGGCGACGAAGCCGGAGCGCAGGCCGGGCGCGTTCGAGCGCTTCGACAGGCTGCCGAACGCCAGCACGTTGCGGTAGTCGTCGCGGCCGTCGGCGCGCGCGGCGGCCAGGGCGGAGAGCGGCGGCCGCGCCTCGTCGGGATAGATCTCCGAGTAGCACTCGTCCGCGGCGATCACGAAGCCGTGGCGGTCGGCCAGCGCGAAGAGCGCGCTCCACTCGGCCTGCCGCAGCACGCGCCCCGTCGGGTTGTCGGGCGAGCAGACGTAGAGAAGCTGCGTGCGGGCCCACACCTCGTCGGGAACCGCGTCCCACTCGAGCGCGAAGCCACGCCCGGCGTCCATGTTGACGCAGTGCGTCCCGGCGCCGGCCAGCAGCGCCGCGCCCTCGTAGATCTGGTAGAACGGATTCGGCGTGACGACGGTGGCGCCCGGGCGGCTCGCATCGACCACGGTCTGCGCGAACGCGAAGAGCGCCTCGCGGCTACCGAGCACCGGCAGCACCTGAGTGGCGGGATCGAGCGGCGGCAGGCCGTGGCGCCGCGCGAGCCAGCCCGCGATCGCCTCGCGCAGCGCAACGGGCCCGATCGTCATGGGATAATTTGAGAGCCCAGCGCCGCTTGCGGCAAGCGCATCGAGCACGAGTTGCGGCGTGGGATGCTTCGGCTCGCCGATCGACAGCGCGATCGAACGCTTGCCCGGGTTGGGCGGGCTGCCGGCGAACAACGCGCGCAGGCGCTCGAACGGGTAGGGCTGCAGCAGGCCGAGGCGGGGATTCACGGGAATGGCTGGACGAGCGACGGCGGATTATAGCGACGGGCACTCATCCCCGGCGCCTCTCCCAGCTAACGCGGAGAGAGGGGAGCAGAGCGGGTTCGGCGCGGCGGGCGCCTGGCGCGGGGAGGTGTGCTCCATCGGGGACGGCTCCACGGGAGCAGACGGTTGAGAACGATTGCCAACCTCGTCGCGATCGGCGCGCTGGCCGCTGTCGTCGCATTCTGGGGCTGGCGCTGGCTCGGTCCGGCCCCGGAGCCGGTGTCGCGCAAGCCGGTCGACGACTTCGCTGCGGCGCTCGGCGTGTCGCCGCCGTTCGGTGCCGCTCAGGTTCCTGCAGGGGCGCCGGCTGCGCCATCAGCGCCTGCGCCGGGCGACGTGCGTCTGCTTGGGGTGCTCGCGGAGCCCGAGGGCCGCGGGCGTGCGTTATTCCGTCTTCCCGACGGCAGTGCGCGTCTCGCAACGGCCGGCGATTCACTTGGCGCCGCCGGCACGCTGGCGGCGGTGTACCCGGACGGCGTCACGTTGCGCGGCGCGAGCGGCGAGCGCCGGATGCCGTTGCGCCTGCCAGCTGCCGTGCCTGTTCCAGCCCCTGCGGCGGCGCGCCAGGCCGCGTGCGTTCCCTCCGGCTATCGCGGGCCGGTCGTGCGGCTCAACGCGGAACTCGTCACCGGCATGATCCAGCAGCCGCAGAGCCTTGCTGCCATCGTCGAGGCGAAGGACGGAGCGCTGATCCTGCGCGACGAGTCCGGCTTCGGCGGCATGCTCGGCCTGCGCAAGGGCGACCGCGTCACGCAGGCGAACGGCATCGCGCTGCGGGCTCCGGAGGACCTGATCGTCGCGCTGCTGCGCCCGCTTGCCGCGAACCAGTCTGTGCGCATCGCGGGGTTGCGCGGTAGCGAGCCGCAGGAGCTGCTGCTGGTCAACGCCGCCGCGTGCCGCTAGGTCCTGGCAGCCAGTCGAGCAGCCCGACAGGCGAGTCCGCGCCGCCGGTGGCGGGCCAGCGCTCGTGAGGTTCGCCGTTGCCCATGTAGCCCCAGCGCGCGACCAGCGTCGCCATGCCGGCCGCATTCCCGGCCACGATGTCGCGCAGATCGTCGCCGACGTAGACGCAGCGCGCGGAGGCAACGCCCAAGTCGGCCGCCGCGTGGTGCAGCGGCGCGGGATGCGGCTTCGCGTGCGGCGTCGTGTCGCCGGAGACGATCGAGCGAGCGCGCGCGTCGAGGCCGAGCGCGGCGACGACAGGCCCGGTGAAGCGCGCGGCCTTGTTGGTCACGATGCCCCACGCGAGGCCGCGCGCGTCCAGCGCGTCGAGCAGGCCGGCGACGCCGTCGAACAGCGTCGTCGTGTCGGCGAGGCAGCGCTCGTAGTGCGCGAGGAACGCGTCGCGCAGCGTGCCAAACGCCGCGTCGTCGGGGCCGATGCCGAGTCCAGCCTGCAGCATGCCGCGCGCGCCAGCGGAGGCTTGCGCGCGCAGGCCCGCGAGGGGCAGCGGCGGCAGGCCGCGGTCGCGGCGCACCAGGTTGAGCGCGCCCGCCAGGTCGCCGGCGGTGTCGGCGAGCGTTCCGTCGAGGTCGAACAGCACGGCCGCGACGTCGAGTGGCCGCGCCGGCTCAGCCATTCCGGCGGAACGCGGCGAAGTAGTTCACGTCGGTGTCGCCGCGCTCGAGCGCGAAGGACTTCGTGAACGGGTTGTAGACGAGGCCGATCGTATCGACGAGGTCGAGCCCCGCGCGCCGTGCGTGGCCGGCCAGCTCGGCGGGGCGCACGAAGCGCGACCAGTCGTGCGTGCCGCGCGGCAGCATGCCCAGCACGTACTCGACGCCGAGGATGGCGAAGAGGTATGACTTCGGGTTGCGGTTGATGGTCGAGAACACCACGGTGGCGCCGGGCTTCGCCAGCGCCGCGCAGGCAGACACGCTCGATGCCGGGTCGGGCACGTGCTCGAGCACTTCCATGCAGCAGACGACGTCGAAAGCCGCCGGCGCCTCGCGCGCGAGGTCCTCGGCGGCGACATGGCGATAGGTTGCCCTGGTGCCCGACTCGAGCTTGTGCAGTTGCGCCACGCCGAGCGCCTTCTCGCCGAGGTCGATGCCCAGCACGTCGGCGCCGCGCGCGGCGAGCGCCTCGGCCAGGATGCCGCCGCCGCAGCCGACGTCGACGACGCGCTTGCCGGGAAGCGCGCCGGCGACGGTCTCGATCCACGCGAGACGCAGCGGGTTGATCCTGTGCAGCGTCCCGAACATCGCGTGTTCGGGATCCCACCAGTGGTGGGCGAGCGCGGCGAACTTCGCCAGCTCCGCCGGGTCGGCGTTACGGTTGGCCGCGCTCGCGCGGGTCGTGTCGGAGGTCATCGGAGCCTGTGCTGCCAGAGTCGCACGCGTGCGGCAAGCGCGGGCACGTCGACCTTCGTCGGCATTCGCTCGCGCACCACGTGCTCGCCAGCCACCCACACATCGGTCACACGCTCGCGCGACGCGACGTGGACAAGGTGCGATACGGGATCGTACACCGGCGCGTCGTCGATCTCGCCCAGGTCCACCGCGACGACGTCCGCCTGCTTGCCGGGCTCGAGGCTGCCGATGGTCTCGCCCAGCGACAGCGCCTTCGCGCCGCCGAGGGTGGCCATGCGCAGCACGGTCGCCGCCGGCAGCGCGGAGGCGTCGCCCGTGGCTACCTTGGCCAGCAGCGAGGCGAGGCGCATCTCGGCGAACAGGTCGAGCCGGTTGTTCGACGCTGCGCCGTCGGTGCCCAGCGCGACGTTCACGCCACGCGCCATGAGGTCGGCCACCGGAGCGATGCCGCTGGCGAGCTTCATGTTCGACGCCGGGCAGTGCGCCACGCTGCAGCCGTGCCGCACCAGCAGCTCGCGATCGCCGTCGCCGAGGTGCACGGCGTGGATGGCGAGGAAGCCGGGGCCCGTCGCGCCGAGGCGGTCGAGCCGGGCCAGCTCGGTCTGGCCGTATCTCGCGATCGCCTCGTCGAGTTCGCGGCGCGTCTCCTGCAGATGGGTCTGGATCGCCAGGTCGAGCTGGCGCGCGTAGGTCACGATCCTGGTAAACGACGCGTCGGCGACCGTATAGGGGGCGTGCGGCGCGAGCATCCACGCGAGACGCGGCAGGTGCTTGAAACGGTCGCGCGCATCGAGCCCGAGGCGCAGGTAGTCGTCGGCGTCGCTCGCGTAGGGCGTGGGGAAGTCGAGCACCGGCAGCCCGATCACCGCGCGCAGGCCGGCGGCGTCGTACGCGAACGCCGCGGCGTCCGGGTAGAAGTACATGTCGTTGCAGCAGGTGATGCCGCCGCGCAGCATCTCCACCGCGCCCAGCGTGACGCCGTCGTGGATGAACTCCGGCGTGACGAACTTCGCCTCGCGCGGCCAGATGCGGTCCTTCAGCCACGCGTCGAGCGGCACGTCGTCGGCGATGCCGCGCAGCAGCGTCATCGCCGTGTGCGTGTGCGCGTTGACGAGCCCGGGGATGAGCGCGTGGCGCTCGAGCGCGATGGTCTCGCGCGGCGCGTAGTCGCGAGCGGATTCCTCCTGTGTCGCGACGGCGACGATCCTGCCTTCGTCGACGAGCAGCACGTGACCCGACAGCACGCGCTGCGGCTCGATCGGCAGGATCCAGCGCGCGGCGATCGCGAGTTCGACGGGGCGGGGCGGGGTCATGGTGTCGGGGTCGGATCCGTCACAATCGGTCACGCGGCACGCCGATTGTGACGGATCCGATCCCAAGAAAAAGCCCCGCGCAAGGCGGGGCTTTCTCGCGGAGCGGGAGGTCTTACTTCTTGACCGCTTCGCCCTTGACTTCGACTTCGACGCGGCGATGCGGCTGCAGGCAGGCGATCAGTTCCTTCATGTTCTTCTGCGCGCAGGTGACGCCCGGGACCGGCTGCGTCTTGCCCATGCCGAGGGTCTCGATCTTGTCCTTCGGCACGCCCTTGCTGACCAGGTAGTCGCGCACGGCGTCGGCGCGGCGCTCGGACAGCTTCTGGTTGTACTGCTGGGAGCCGATGCGGTCGGTGTGGCCGGTGACCAGCACGAGTTCCAGCTTCTGCACCTGCGGCAGCTTGCTGATGATCTCGGCGTCGATCGCCGCGCGGCCTTCCGGACGCAGGACCGCCTTGTCGAAGTCGAACAGCGCCTTCGATGCGAGCGTGATCTTCTGCACGGCCGGTGCCGCTGCGGGCTTCGGCGCGGGGGCCGGGGCGGGTGCCGGCGCGGGTGCAGGGGCTGGCTTCGCGGCGGGCGCAGGCGCCGGAGCGGGGGCCGGAGCGGGCTTCGGCTTCGGCACGAGGTCCGGGTCGCACTGGGCGATGGCCATCGCGGGCGACCAGTAGCCGGTGCGGTAGCAGAGGTTGCCGGCCAGGCCGCGCGCGCCGTTGTACTGGGCGCTCTTCACGACGTTGTTGTTCGGCGTGCCGGTGGCGGACAGCCAGTAGGCGCAGTTCTTCGTGTCGCATCCAGCCACGCCGGCGACATAGCCGGATGTGGCGGGCGCTTGGGCAGCGACGCTTCCGGCGACAGCGGCGGCGAACGCGCCCACGAGAGCACCGGACAGAAGACGTCGAGTCATTGTTTCACCCCTTTGGCTTTGGTTTTCGATCATGGTTTCTGCAACCGAGCTTCACGGGCACGCCGCGGATAACTCCCTGACGTGCCGAATCCTTTCGTCCCGTTTTCGAATATAGCACAGGGTTTCCGGACCAACCCACGGGGGGACGGCGCCGGACGAGCGTTCGCGGCGCGACTGTCGCGGCGATACAACGCCGTGCTAAAATGTTGCATTTTCAAGGCTCTCCGGCGCATTGCTCGCGGCCGCCCCGGCGCCGGGGCCCTCGCCAAAGCGCATGAACTCGGACGTTCCCGGCATTTTGCGTGCCGGGGGCCTCATTTTTCCGACCGACCCGCCGCACCGATGCCCCGGCGCCGCCACCGAAGGACAAGATAATCCCCATGGAGCAGTTCGCCAAGGAAACGCTGCCGATCAGCCTCGAAGCCGAGATGCGCCACAGCTATCTCGATTATGCGATGAGCGTGATCGTCGGCCGGGCGCTACCCGACGTCCGGGACGGACTGAAGCCGGTCCATCGCCGCGTGTTGTTCGCCATGCACGAGGCCAACATCGCCTGGAACCGCCCGTACGTGAAGTGCGCGCGTGTGGTCGGCGACGTGCTCGGCAAGTTCCACCCGCACGGCGACAGCGCGACCTACGAGGCGCTGGTGCGGATGGTGCAGGTCTTCTCGCTGCGCTACCCGCTGATCGACGGGCAGGGCAACTTCGGGTCGATCGACGGCGATTCGGCCGCCGCCTACCGGTACACCGAGTGCCGGCTGGAGAAGATCGCCGGCGAGCTGCTCGCCGACATCGAGAAGCAGACGGTCGACTTCGTCCCCAATTACGACGGCAAGGAGATGGAGCCGTCGGTGCTGCCGTCGCGCATCCCGAACCTGCTGGTCAACGGCAGCTCCGGCATCGCGGTGGGGATGGCGACGAACATCCCGCCGCACAACCTCATCGAAACGGTGAACGCCGGCCTCGCGCTGCTCGCGAATCCCGAGGCGACGATCGACGATCTGATGGAACTCGTCCCCGCGCCCGACTTCCCGACCGCCGGGATCATCTACGGCCTCGAAGGTGTCAGGGAAGGCTACCGCACGGGGCGCGGCCGCGTGGTGATCCGCGCGCGCACCCACGTCGAGGACCTGGAGAAGGGCAACCGCCAGGCCGTCATCGTCGACGAAATCCCCTACCAGGTGAACAAGGCGAACCTGCTCTCCCGCATCGGCGAGCTGGTCCGCGAGAAGAAGCTGGAGGGCATCTCGGACCTGCGCGACGAGTCCGACAAGTCGGGCATGCGCGTGGTCATCGAGCTCAAGCGCGGCGAAGTGCCGGAGATCGTCCTCAACAACCTCTTCAAGCTGACGCAGCTGCAGGACAGCTTCGGCATGAACCTGGTCGCGCTGGTCGACGGCCAGCCGCGGCTCCTCAACCTGAAGCAGCTGCTGCAGCACTTCCTCACCCATCGCCGCGAGGTGGTGGTGCGGCGCACGCGCTTCGAGCTCACCAAGGCGCGCGACCGCGGCCACATTCTCGAGGGCCTCGCCGTCGCGCTGTCGAACGTCGACGAGATCATCGCGCTGATCAAGGCCTCGGCCACGCCGGCGGAGGCGAAGGCCGGCCTGATGGGCAAGACCTGGCGCAGCACGCTCGTCGAGGAGATGCTGCAGCGCGCGCTCGCCGACGCGTCGCGCCCCGACGGACTGCCCGCGCAGTACGGCTGGCAGATGGGCCCGCCGTCCGGCTACCGGCTGTCCGATGCGCAGGCGCAGGCAATCCTCGAGCTCAGGCTGCAGCGCCTGACCGGCCTCGAGCAGGACAAGATCATCGGCGAGTACCGGGAGGTGATGGAGACGATCGTCGACCTCCTCGACATCCTGGCCAAGCCCGCGCGCGTGACGGGAATCGTCCGCGACGAGCTCGCCGCCGTGCGCGACCAGTTCGGCGACGCCCGCCGCTCCGAGATCGTCGCCAATGGCGTCGAGATGTCCCTCGAGGACCTGATCACGCCGCAGGACATGGTCGTGACGATGTCGCACGGCGGCTACATGAAGGCGCAGCCGGTCGACGAGTACCGCGCGCAGAAGCGCGGGGGCCGCGGCAAGCAGGCCACGGCGACCAAGGAGGACGACTTCATCGACCGCATGTTCATCGCGAACACGCACGACTTCATCCTCTCGTTCTCCAACCGCGGCCGCGTCTACTGGCTCAAGGTCTACAACGTTCCGCAGGGCACGCGCAATTCGCGCGGCAAGCCGATCGTCAACCTGGTGCCGCTCGCCGACAACGAGAAGATCACCGCGATCCTGCCGGTCAAGGAGTTCACCGAGAACCAGTTCGTGTTCATGGCCACCGCGATGGGCACGGTGAAGAAGACGCCGCTGTCCGACTTCTCGCGCCCGCGCACCGCGGGCATCATCGCCGTGGACCTGACCGACGGCGACAGGCTGATCGGCGTGGCGCTGACCGACGGCGCGCACGACGTGATGCTGTTCAGCTCCGGCGGCAAGGCGGTGCGCTTCGACGAGAACGACGTGCGCCCGATGGGGCGCAACGCGCACGGCGTGCGCGGCATGATGCTGGACAAGGGCCAGAAGATCATCTCGCTGCTGGTGGCCGAGGACGAGACGCAGTCCGTGCTCACGGCCACGGAGAACGGCTACGGCAAGCGCACGCCGATCGTCGAGTACACGCGCCACGCCCGCGGCACCAAGGGCATGATCGCGATCCAGCAGAGCTCGCGCAACGGCAAGGTCGTCGCGGCCGCGCTGGTTCGCCCCGACGACGAGGTGATGCTCATCTCCACCGGCGGCGTGCTGATCCGCACCCGCGTGAAGTCGATCCGCGAAATGAGCCGCTCCACGCAGGGCGTCACGCTGATCAACCTGGACGAGGGCGAGAAGCTCGCGGGGCTCGAGCGCGTGGCCGAGCGCGAGGACGACGAGGAGGCGTGATGGCGGTGGCAGTCGGACGGCCCGTGAGCGCCGAAGGGCCGCCCCGAGGCGCTCATCGCTCCCCCTCGGGGGGCAGCGCAGCGGCGAACGCCGCAAGCGTGGGGGCACCATGAGCCAGGACGACGACCTCGCCGCCCACCGGGCGGCGATCGACCGTCTCGACGATGCGATCCTCGCCGCGCTCGCAGAGCGCGCGCGGCACGCGCAGGCAATCGGGCACCTGAAGGCGGGGGCCGGCGGCCCCGCGTGGCGCCCCGAGCGCGAGGCGCAGGTGATCGCACGCCTGGCCGCGGCGAATCCCGGCCCGCTCACCGCGGAGCACGTCGCCGGCATCTTCCGGCAGGTGATGGCCGCGTGCATGTCGCTCGAACAGAAGCTGAGGGTGAGCTACCTCGGCCCGGCCGGCACGTTCTCGCACGCCGCGGTGGCGCGCCAGTTCGGCGAATTCGTCGACGCCGTGCCGCACGCCTCCATCGACGAGGTGTTCCGCGCCGCCGAGGCGGGCCGCGTCGACTACGCGGTGGTCCCGGTCGAGAACTCGACCGAGGGCGCGGTCGGGCGCACGCTCGACTGCATGTGCGCGACCGAAATGACCATCTGCGGCGAGGTGAAGCTGCGCATCCGGCAGAACCTCATGTCGCGCGCCGCCGGGCTCGCCGACGTGAAGAAGGTGTACTCGCACGCGCAGTCGCTCGCCCAGTGCGTGCAGTGGCTGGCGCGCAACCTGCCGGGCGCGACGCGCGTCGCGGTGGCGAGCAACGCCGAGGCCGCGCGCCTCGCCTCCGAGGAGCCGGGCGCGGCGGCCATCGCGGGCGAGCTCGCCGCGAAGCTCTACGACGTGCCGATCGTTGCGCCGCACATCGAGGACGAGCCGAACAACACGACACGCTTCTGGGTGCTCGGCCGCCAGCAGGTGCCGGAGTCGGGCCGCGACAAGACCTCGCTGGTGATGAGCGCGCCCAACAAGCCCGGCGCCGTCCACCACCTGCTCGAGCCGCTCGCGCGGCACGGTGTGTCGATGACGCGCTTCGAGTCGCGCCCGGCGCGCACCGGCTTGTGGGAGTACCTGTTCTTCGTCGACGTCGCCGGCCACCGCAGCGATCCTGCGGTCGCGGCAGCGCTCGCGGAACTCGCGCAGCGCGCGCCGTTCCTGAAGCTCCTCGGCTCCTATCCCGCGGCCTAGGATGAAACACCCCCCACGCTCGGGGCAACAACAAGTGCGCCCCTCGCTGCCCCCCAGGGGGCTGGTCAGTGGCTTGGGGCGGCCCGGCGCCACTAGGATGAAACGACCCCCACGCTCACTTCGTTCGCTGCCCCCCCAGGGGGCTGGTCAGTGGCTTGGGGCGGCCCGGCGCCACTGACAGGCACACCACGCCATGATCGATCCCATCGCCGAGCTGGCGCCCGACCACGTGCGACGCATCGCGCCCTACGTCCCCGGCAAGCCGGTCGACGAGCTGGCGCGCGAGCTCGGCCTCGACCCGGCGGGCATCGTCAAGCTCGCGAGCAACGAGAACCCGCGCGGCCCGGGGCCCCGCGTGCGCGCCGCAATCGCGGCGGCGGTCGACGAGCTGCCGCGCTACCCGGACGGCAACGGCTTCGCGCTCAAGTCCGCGCTGGCCGCGCGGCTGGGCGTGGACATGGGTAAGCTCGTGCTGGGCAACGGCAGCAACGACATTCTCGAGCTCGTCTCGCTCGCTTTCCTCGAGCCGGGCGACGCCGCGGTCTACGCGCAGCACGCGTTCGCCGTCTACCCGCTCGCCACCCAGGCGCGCGGCGCCACCGGCATCGAGGTGCCGGCGCGCGACTTCGGCCACGACCTCGCCGCGATGCGCGAGGCGATCACGCCGCGCACTCGCGTCGTGTTCGTCGCCAACCCGAACAACCCGACGGGCACGTGGCTGGCGCCGGCAACGGTCGAGGCGTTCGTCGCGGCCGTGCCACGCGAGGTCATCGTCGTGCTCGACGAGGCATACAACGAATACCTCGACCCCGCCGCCCGCGCACCGAGCGTGGCGTGGGTCGGCAAGTACCCGAACCTCGTCGTCTCGCGCACGTTTTCCAAGGCCTACGGCCTGGCCGCGCTGCGCGTCGGCTACGGCGTGATGGATGCGCGCGTGGCCGACATCGTCAACCGCATCCGGCAGCCTTTCAACGTCAACTCGCTCGCGCAGGCCGCGGCGATCGCCGCGCTAGAGGACACCGCCTACGTCGACGAGAGCCGCGCGCTGAACCGCCAGGGCATCGCGCAGCTGGAAACGGGCTTCGCGCGGCTCGGCTTGCGCCGCGTGCCCACGCACGGCAACTTCGTGCTGGTCGAGGTCGGCGACGCGGCGCGCGTCAACCTGGCGCTGCTGACGCAGGGCGTGATCGTGCGCCCGGTCGCCAACTACGGCCTGCCGCAGTGGCTCCGCGTCACCGTCGGGCTGCCGCAGGAGAACGCGCGCTTCCTTGACGCGTTGGCGATTGCGCTGAAGGCGTGAGCCTGCGACTGCAGCGGCTCGTCGTTCTCGGCGTCGGGCTGATCGGCGGCTCGGCGGCGCTCGCGCTCAAGTCGCGCGGCGCCGTGGGCGAGGTCGTCGGCGTGGGCCGCACGCGCGCGAATCTCGACGAAGCGCTTCGCGCCGGCGTGATCGACCGCGCCCTCACGCTGGAGGACCGCTGGACGGACGAGGTCAGCCGTGCCGACTGCGTGCTCGTCGCCGCACCCGTCGCCCAGTTTCCCGCCCTGTTCCGCGCGATGGCACCGGCGTTGCCCGAACGGGCGTGGGTCACCGACGCCGGCAGCACGAAGCAGGAGGTGGTCGCCGCCGCGCGAGCGCACCTGCGCGACGCATTCCCGCGCTTCGTGCCGGCGCACCCGATCGCGGGTACCGAGCGCTCGGGTGCTGCCGCCGCCTTCGCCACGCTCTACGAGGGCCGGCAAGTGATCCTCACGCCCGAGCCCGACACCGATCCCGCCGCGGTGGCGTCCGTCACCGCGCTGTGGGAAGCCTGCGGTGCGCGCGTGGCCACGCTCACGGCGGCGCGACACGACAGCGTTTTCGCCGCGGTGTCGCACTTCCCGCACATGCTCGCGGCGGCGTACATGGCGGGGATCGCGGGACGTCCCGACGCGGGCGAGGTCACGTCGTACGCGGGCACCGGCTTTCGCGACGTCACGCGCATCGCCGCCGCGTCGCCGGAGATGTGGCGCGACATCGGCATCGCGAACCGTGCCGCGCTGCTCGACGAGATCGCGGCGTTCCGCGGTCCGCTCGATGCGCTCGAGGCCGCGCTGCGCGACGGCGACGCATCGAAGCTGGAAGCACTGCTGGCTGTCGCGGCGTGGGCGCGCCGGTCCTGGGCCGCAGGTCGCGAAGACCGCGACGCGGTGGAGTGACGGTGGAGCAGCATGCGCACGACGCGCTGGTGCTCGCGCCGACGGCGACGGCCAAGGGCACGGTCGACCTGCCGGGCAGCAAGAGCATCAGCAACCGCGTGCTCCTGCTCGCCGCGCTGGCTCGCGGCACGACGACGCTGCAAGGGCTGCTCGCCGCCGATGACGTCGAGCGCATGCGCGAGGCGCTCGCGGCGCTCGGCGTGGCGGTGCGGCCCGGCGCCGGACCGCGCGAGGTCGTCGTGGAGGGTTGCTCCGGAACGCTCCCGAACCGCCGAGCGGACCTGTTCCTCGGCAACGCCGGCACGGCCGTGCGCCCGCTCACCGCGGCGCTGGCAGTACTCGGCGGCGAGTTCGAGATCCGCGGCGTGGCGCGCATGCACGAGCGACCGATCGGCGACCTGGTCGAGCCGCTGATCGCACTCGGCTGCGACGTACGCTGGCTCGGCAATCCCGGCTTTCCGCCGCTGGCGATCGGGGCATCGCGCGCGCGGGCCGGCGGCGAAATCGCCATCCGTGGCGACGTGTCGAGCCAATTCCTCTCCGCGTTGCTGATGGCGCTGCCGTTCGCCGCGGGCGCGGCCTCCGCCGCGACCCGGGTCCGCCTGCTCACGCCGCTGGTCTCGCGACCCTACGTCGAAATCACGACGAACCTGATGCGGCGCTTTGGCGTCGCCGTCGCAGCACCCGACGAACAGACGTTCGTGGTGCCTGCCGGGCCGGGATACGCGAGCCCGGGTACGCTCAACGTCGAGGGCGACGCCTCGGCCGCGTCGTACTTCCTCGCCGCGGGGGTGCTCGGGGGCGGCCCTGTACGCGTGACCGGCGTGGGGCACGCCTCGATCCAGGGCGACGTGGCGTTCGCCGACGTGCTGAAGCGCCTGGGCGCCGACATCCGCTACGGGGCCGACTGGATCGAGGCCCGCGCCGGCGCTCCGCTGGCGGGCGGGACGATCGACTGCACAGCGATCCCCGACGCCGCGATGACGCTTGCCGTCGTCGCGCTCTTCGCCACCGAAGCAACCACGCTCACCGGGATCGCGAGCTGGCGCGTCAAGGAAACCGACCGCATCGCCGCGATGGCGTGCGAGCTGGCGAAGCTCGGCGCCACGGTGGATGCCGGTCCCGGTCACCTCAAGGTGGTGCCGCCGCCTGAGCTGCGGCGCGCCACGATCGACACCTACGATGACCATCGCATGGCGATGTGCTTCGCGCTGGCGGCATTCGGCGGGGTCGCCGTGACGATCCGCGATCCGGGCTGCGTGGCCAAGACGTTTCCCGAGTACTTCGCCGTGCTCGCCGGCATCACCGGCGTCGCTCCGGAGTACGTGCATGCCTGACGTGGAACATCCCCCCACGCTCGCTGCGCTCGCTGCCCCCCAGGGGGCTGGTCAGTGGCTTGGGGCGGCCCGGCGCCACTGACATGGCAGCTGTCCCGGTCATCGCGATCGACGGCCCCGCGGCTTCGGGCAAGGGAACGATCGCCAAGCGCGTCGCCGCGGCGCTCGGCTACCACTACCTGGACAGCGGGTCGCTCTACCGGCTGGTGGCGCACCGGGCGCTGACGATGGGCACGGACCCCGACGACGGGGAGGCCATGGCCGCGCTGGCCCGGGGCATGGACGTGCGCTTCGAGGGCGACTTCATCCGCCTCGGCGGCGCCGACGTGACCGACGCGCTGCGCGGCGAAGCGGTATCGGCTGCAGCCTCCCGGGTCGCCGTTCACCCCGCGCTGCGCGCAGCGCTGCTCGAGCGGCAACGAGGCTTCCGCCGCCCGCCGGGGTTGGTGGCCGACGGCCGCGACATGGGGACGGTGGTGTTTCCCGACGCATCGCCGAAGGTGTTCGTGGTGGCCAGCGCCGGGGAGCGCGCGGCACGGCGCCGGCGGCAGTTGGCGGAAATGGGAATTGATGTTAATATTCAAAGTCTTTTGCGCGATATCCGGGAGCGCGACGCGCGCGACGCGAGCCGCAGTGCAGCACCGCTGCGGCCTGCCGCCGACGCCGTGATCCTGGATACGACGAACATGACGATCGAGGGCAGCGTTGCGGCCGTGCTGGCGCTAGTGGCGCCATCGCGCTGCTGATGCGTTCTCGATCGGACACCGAAACGGTTCCCGGCCGCCGCCTGCGACGAAGCGGCCGGGAGCTTGTGCAAAGGGACCCGCGCGCGGCGCTTCAAGCCGGTGCCGTGATGTGGAACACGTCGACAACTGCCCGCCCACGCGAGACACAGGGTTCTCGCCGCCGGCGGCCCATGCGCACGTCAAAGGAACCCGATGGCTAGCACGCAAATGAGCACCCCGATGAGCACCCCGCAGGTCCCCGTGGCCGAGAACTTCGCCGCGCTGTTCGAGGAGTCCCTCTCGCGCCAGGAGATGCGCCAGGGAGAACTCATCACCGCCGAAGTCACGCGCGTCGACTTCAATGTCGTCGTCGTCAACGCCGGCCTCAAGTCCGAGTCGTTCATTCCGATCGAGGAATTCAAGAACGACAACGGCGAAATCGAGGTCAAGGAAGGCGACTTCGTCACTGTCGCAATCGAGTCGATCGAGGACGGCTACGGCACCACGCGCCTGTCGCGCGACAAGGCCAAGCGCCTCAAGGCGTGGCACGACCTCGAGCACTCGATGGAGCAGGGCTCCATCGTGCAGGGGCTCGTCACCAGCAAGGTCAAGGGCGGGCTGACCGTCATGATCAACGGCATCCGCGCGTTCCTGCCCGGGTCGCTCGTCGACATCCGCCCGGTCAAGGACACCTCGCCGTTCGAGGGCAAGCAGCTCGACTTCAAGGTCATCAAGCTGGACCGCAAGCGCAACAACGTGGTGGTGTCGCGCCGCGCGGTGCTCGAGGAGAGCCTGGGCGAGGAACGCGAGAAGCTGCTCTCCACGCTGCAGGAAGGCGCAACGGTCAAGGGCATCGTCAAGAACATCACCGACTACGGCGCGTTCGTCGACCTGGGCGGCATCGACGGCCTGCTGCACATCACCGACCTCGCGTGGCGCCGCGTCAAGCATCCCTCCGAGGTGCTGGCGGTCGGCGACGAGGTCACCGCGAAGGTGCTCAAGTTCGACCAGGAGAAGAACCGCGTCTCGCTGGGACTCAAGCAATTGGGCGAGGACCCGTGGGTCGGCCTGTCGCGCCGCTACCCGCCCGGCACGCGCCTGTTCGGCAAGGTCACCAACATCACGGACTACGGCGCGTTCGTCGAGATCGAGTCGGGCATCGAGGGCCTCGTCCACGTCTCCGAGATGGACTGGACGAACAAGAACATCCATCCCACCAAGGTCGTGCAGCTCGGCGACGAGGTCGAGGTGATGATCCTCGAGATCGACGAGGACCGCCGCCGCATCTCGCTCGGCATGAAGCAGTGCATGCCGAACCCGTGGGACGAGTTCGCCATGAATCACAAGAAGGGCGATCGCGTGAACGGCACGATCAAGTCGATCACCGACTTCGGCGTGTTCGTGGGGTTGCCGGGCGGCATCGACGGGCTGGTGCACCTCTCCGACCTGTCGTGGACGGCGGCCGGCGAGGCCGCGGTGCGCGACTTCAAGAAGGGCCAGGAGGTCGAGGCCGTGGTGCTGGCGATCGACGTCGAGCGGGAGCGCATCTCGCTCGGCATCAAGCAGCTCGAGGGCGACCCGTTCACCAATTTCGTCGCCACGCACGACAAGGGCAGCGTGGTCAGCGGCACGGTCAAGAGCCTCGACGCCAAGGGCGCGGTCATCGACCTCGTCAACGGCGAGGTCGAGGGGTACCTGCGCGCCTCCGAAGTCGCGCGCGACCGCATCGAGGACATCCGTCAGCGGCTGAAGGAGGGCGACAAGGTCACGGCGATGATCATCAACATCGACCGCAAGAACCGCTCGATCAACCTCTCGATCAAGGCGAAGGACCACGCCGACGAGAGCGAGGCCGTGCAGAGCATGAAGCAGGAGCAGTCGGGGACCTCCGGCACCACGAACCTGGGCGCGCTGCTGAAGGCGAAGCTCGACAACAAGGGCGGCTGACCGACAGCATGTCCGGGGCGATGACCAAATCGGAGCTGATCGACCGCCTCGCGGCGCAGTTCCCCCAGCTCGTCGCGAAGGACGCCGAGCTCGCGGTCAAGATGATCCTCGACGCGATGGCCGAGAGCCTCGCGAAGGGGGAGCGAATCGAGATCCGCGGGTTCGGCAGCTTCGGGCTCAACTACCGCCCGCCGCGCACCGGCCGCAACCCGAAGTCCGGGGAGAAGGTGCAGGTGCCGGAGAAGCACGTGCCGCACTTCAAGGCCGGCAAGGAGCTGCGCGAGCGCGTCGACTTCAAGAAGCCCGACGGTTCGTGAACCTCGGGGTCGGATGTCTGACGCGCGCCGACCGCCTGTCCAGGCTACATCGTCCGCGCGTGTCAGGCAGCGGACCCCGGCCATGACCGCCGTGCGACTCGCCGTCGCCGTGGCGGCCTTCCTGTTCCTGCTGCTCGCGGCGCTGTCGAATACGGACGTGGTGACGCTGCGCTTCCTGCGGGTGGCGCAAGTCGAGTCGCCGCTCGCGTTCGTGGTGTTCGTGGCGTTTGCCGCGGGTGTCGCCGCCGGCCTTGCGGCCGGTGCCTGGCGCAACGCACGTATGCGGCGCCACGTCGTCCGCCTGCGCCGCAAGCTCGGCGCCGCGCCCGCCCCGGGGCCTCACGGCGCCGTGCCTTCCGACCGGCCCGAGCCGCGGCGTGGGCCGCCGCTCGACATCGTGTAGCGTCACCCAATGTCCCTGCCCTTGCCCGAACTTCGCCGAGATCACCAGCGCAACGACACTGGCACGACGCTCGTTGCTGGGAGCCGTTGGCCCGCGGCGGCGCACGGCCGCCCGACGCCGCCGCTCTGGCATCCTTCGTCGAACAACGCGGGATAGCGCTCGCCCACGTTTTTCGACGACAACCATGATGGACTTCGAGCTGTGGTGGCTGCTGCCGATCCCGGTGCTGTTCTTCGCCCTGGGCTGGATCGCGGCACGCATCGACATCAAGCACCTCCTCACCGAGTCGCGCGCACTGCCGCTGTCGTATTTCCGCGGCCTCAACTTCCTGCTCAACGAGCAGCCCGACAAGGCCATCGAGTCGTTCATCGAGGTCGTCAAGGTCGACCCGCAGACGATCGACCTGCACTTCGCGCTGGGCAGCCTGTTCCGCCGGCAGGGCGAGATCGACCGCGCGATCCGCATGCACCAGAACCTGCTCGACCGGCCCGACCTGCCGAAGGATCGCCGCGAGACGGCGACCTTCGAGCTGGCTCAGGACTTCCACCGCGCCGGGTTGCTCGACCGCGCCGAGGACCTGTTCGTCAAGCTCGACGGCACGCCCTACGAGCACGCCTCGCAGGGTTTCCTGCTGTCGATCTACGAGACGGAGAAGGACTGGCCGAAGGCCATCGCGATCACCCGGCGCATGGAGGCGGTGAGCAAGACGCCGCACCACAAGGAGATCTCGCACTACCACTGCGAGCTGGCCCAGACGGCGCTTCTGCGCTCGGACTTCGCCGTCGCGCAGCGCGAGATCGAGCTGGCTCGCGCCGAGTATCGCGGCTGCGCGCGGGCGACGATGCTGGCGGGCGACCTGCTCGCGCAGCAGGGCCGCTACGCCGAGGCCGTCGAGACGTGGGCGCGCATCGAGGCGCAGAACGCGGACTATTTGGCGCTGGTCGCCGAGCGTGCCGGCGCCGCCTACGTCAAGCTCGGCGATGCGGCGCAGGGTATCCGCGTGCTCGCGGCGTGGCAGGCGATCGGTCCGTCCCACGACATCCTCGGCGCGCTGTTCGCGTTGGTCCTGGCACACGAGGGGGCCGATGCGGCCGCCGACCTGATCCGCAGGGAACTCTCGCGCAGCCCCACGCTGCTTGGCCTCGATCGACTGCTGGAAGCGCAGCTCGCCGCCGCAACCCCGGAGCGCCGCCACGACCTCGAGCTGACCAAGGGGCTGGTCGCGCAGCACACCAAGCGGCTGGGGATGTACCGCTGCGAGCAGTGCGGCTTCCGCGCGCGGCAGTACTACTGGCGCTGCCCGGGCTGCCAGAAGTGGGAGACGTACTCGCCGAAGCGCACCGAGTCGCTGGACGGCCAGGCGTAGCGACGGCCTGCGCAATCGCATGACCTCGCCCATCGTCGTCGCCCTCGACTTTCCCGACGCGGCGCGCGCGCTCGCGCTGGTGGAGCGACTCGATCCCGCGGATTGCGGCCTCAAGGTCGGCAAGGAGCTGTTCACCGCTGCCGGTCCCGAGGTCGTGCGCGCCTGCGTGGCGCGCGGCTTTCGCGTGTTCCTCGACCTCAAGTTCCACGACATCCCCAACACCTGCGCGCAGGCCTGCGCGGCCGCAACGCGGCTTGGCGTGTGGATGCTCAACGTGCACGCGTCCGGCGGCAAGGCGATGATGGCGGCGGCACGTCGCGCGGTGGACGAAGCGGCGGGCGGTCGAGCGCCGCCGCTCCTGATCGGCGTGACCGTGCTGACCAGCCTCGACGGCGATGACCTGCGCGCGATCGGCGTCGACGCGACGCCGCGCGAGCAGGTGCTGCGCCTGGCGCGCCTAGCGCAGGCGAGCGGCCTCGACGGCGTGGTCTGCTCGGCGCAGGAGGCGGCGGCGTTGCGGGCTGCGTGCGGGCCGCACTTCCAGCTCGTGACCCCGGGCATACGGCCCGAGGGTGCAGCGGCGCAGGACCAGGCGCGCGTCGCGACGCCTGCCGCCGCGCGGGCCGCCGGCGCCGACTGGCTGGTGATCGGGCGCCCGATCACGGCCGCCTCCGACCCCGCCGCGGCGCTGGCCGCGGCGCTCGCCTCGCTGCGGAAGGACGCGACTTGAAGATCACGATGATCGGTGCCGGCTACGTCGGCCTCGTTACCGGCGCCTGCTTCGCCGAAGTCGGCAACGACGTGCTGTGCCTCGACGTCGACCCGCGCAGGATCGCCACGCTGCGGGAGGGCGGCGTGCCGATCCACGAGCCGGGGCTCGAGCCGATGATCCGGCGCAACGTCGCCGCGGGGCGGCTCGCGTTCACCACGGACGTCGATGCGGCCGTCGCTCACGGCGCGCTCCAGTTCATCGCGGTGGGCACGCCCCCCGACGAGGACGGTTCGGCCGACATGCAGTACGTGCTCGAGGCCGCGCGCAACATCGGCCGGCGCATGACCGCGTGGACCCTCGTCGTCGACAAGTCCACGGTCCCGGTCGGCACCGCCGATCGCGTGCGTGACACGATCGCCGCGGCGCTGCGCGTGCGTGGCGTCGACGTGCCGTTCGCGGTGGCCAGCAACCCCGAGTTCCTCAAGGAGGGCGCGGCGGTCGAGGACTTCATGCGGCCCGACCGCATCGTCGTCGGCGCCGACGACGAGCGCGCCATCGCCGAGCTGCGCGCGGTCTACGCGCCGTTCATGCGCAACCACGAGCGGCTGCTGGTGATGGACGTGCGTTCGGCCGAGCTGACGAAGTACGCCGCCAATGCGATGCTCGCCACGCGGATCTCGTTCATGAACGAGCTGGCCAACCTCGCCGACACGCTTGGCTGCGACATCGAGGACGTGCGCCAGGGCATCGGCAGCGACCCGCGCATCGGCTGGCACTTCCTCTACCCGGGCGTGGGCTACGGCGGCAGCTGCTTCCCCAAGGATGTGAAGGCGCTGCAGTTCAGCGCGGGCCAGCACGGGGTGCCGCTCGAAGTGCTGGCCGCGGTCGAGCGCGTCAACGAGCGGCAGAAGCGCGTGCTGGTCGACAAGGTCGTGGGGCGCTTCGGCGCGGACCTCTCCGGCCGCCGCTTCGCGATCTGGGGCCTCGCGTTCAAGCCGGACACCGACGACATGCGCGAGGCGCCGTCGCGCGCCATCCTTCCGGAGCTCGCCCGGCGTGGCGCCACCATCGTCGCCTACGACCCCGTCGCGATGGACGAGGCGCGCCGTGTGTTCGGCGCGCAGCCGTGGCTCGCCTACGCGCCGACGCCGATGGCCGCGGTGGAGGGCGCCGACGCGCTGATCGTGATCACCGAGTGGAAGGAGTTTCGCAGCCCGGACTTCGCCGCGCTGCGCGACAAGCTGCTGGCGCACGCGGTGTTCGACGGGCGCAACGTCTACGACCCGGCGCAGGTGCGCGCGGCCGGGCTCGAGTACACGGGCATCGGGCGGCGGTGACCATGCGCGGCGTGAAGTTCTCCGAGTGGCGCGAGCGCGTGGCGCGTGCCCGCGTGCTGGTGACCGGCGACGTCATGCTCGACCGCTACTGGTTCGGCGCGGTGGAGCGCATCTCGCCCGAGGCGCCGGTGCCGGTGGTGAAGATCGAGCGCACCGAGGAGCGCCCGGGGGGTGCGGCCAACGTCGCACGCAACGCGGCTGCGCTTGGCGCCGCGACGACGCTGCTGTCGGTCACCGGAGACGACGAAGCCGGGCGCGCGCTCGCCGCACTGGTCGAGGCGGAAGGCGTGCACGCGGTCTTCCACCGTGACCCGCTGCTGGCCACCACGGTGAAGCTGCGCGTGATCGGCCGCCAGCAGCAGCTGCTGCGCATCGACTTCGAAAAGGCGCCTTCGCACGAGGTGCTCTCCGGCAAGCTCGCCGAGTTCGCGCGGCTTGCCGCCGAGCACGACGTCATCATGCTCTCCGACTACGGCAAGGGCGGGCTCGCGCACATCGCCACGATGATCGAAGGCGCGCGCGCGGCCGGCAAGCCGGTGCTGGTCGACCCGAAGGGCGAGGACTGGGAGCGCTATCGCGGAGCGACGATCCTCACGCCGAACCGCGCCGAATTCCGCGCGGTGGTCGGCCGCTGGCGCGATGAGGCGGACATGACCGAGCGCGCGCAGGCGCTGCGGCAGCGCCTGGCGCTGTCCGCGCTGCTCGTCACGCGTTCGGAGGACGGGATGACCCTATACACCGACGCGGGCGCCGCGACGATCCCCGCGCAGGCGCGGGAGGTCTACGACGTCTCCGGCGCCGGCGATACGGTCATCGCCACGCTCGGCGCGCTGATCGCCGCCGGTGCGAGCCTGCCCGATGCGATGGCGATCGCCAACGAGGCCGCCGGCGTGGTTGTCGGCAAGCTCGGCACCGCCACGGTCACGCCGGCAGAGCTTGCGTGAGCCAATCCGCCCCGCGCGTCGCGGCGGCACGGGAGGGCGCTCTGCTCGCGCAGCGTCGCGAGGATGTCGCGCGCAGCCTCTCCGGCCGCTTCTGGTTGCGGTTCCACGCGACCCTGATCGTCGCGGGCACGTTCGCCACGGGATTCCTCGCCAACTTCGCGCTGCTCGGCCTCGGCCTGACCGCCTTGCTGCCGCGCTGGCTTGGCGCGATCGCGATCGCCTACGCCGGTTTCTTCCTGCTCGTCCGCTTCTGGCTCGCGTACGTCGGTGTGCGCCAGCTCGCGCCCGGTGCGGAGGGCGCTGATGCGTCGTCGTCGGCATCGCCGTCATCATCATCGTCGTCATCGTCGTCTTCAGGAGGGATCGACGTGGCGCTACCCGAGCTGCCGTGGCACGGCGGGGGTGGGCGCTTCGGCGGCGCCGGCGCCACGGGCGACTTCGCACCGCCGCGGGCCGCGGGCCTCGCGGAGCTGGCGCCCGCGAAGTCCTCGTCGACCGTGGGCAAGGGCGTGGGCGCGCTGGTGGACGGTGTCGACGACATGCTGCCGGTCGTGCTGAGCCTGGTCGTGCTCGCGCTCGTGGCCGCGCTCGTCGGGAGCGCGGTCGCCTTCGTGTGGATGGCGCCTGACCTCCTCAGCGACGCGGCGTTCGCCGCGCTGCTGGCCAGCGGCATGCTCCCCGGCATCGCGCGCGCGAAGTCCGGCGATTGGCACGGCAGGCTCTTCGCGGCGACTTGGAAACCGCTCGCCGGGGTCGTCGTCGTTGCCGTCGGCGCCGCGCTGGCCTTGATGCACTGGTTCCCCGGCGCCCGCACGCTGGGCGACGCGTGGAAGATGCTCGGCTGATGGCCAAGGCGAAGAGCATCTACAGCTGCACGGAGTGCGGCGGCGCCTCGCCCAAGTGGCAGGGCCAGTGCCCGCACTGCGGCGCGTGGAACACGCTGGTGGAGAGCGTCGCAACGCCGCCGGCGAAGCGCTTCGAAAGCGTGACAGGCGCACGCTCGGCCATCGTCCCGCTGGCGGGCGTGCAGGCGAAGAGCGTCGAGCGCATCCCGACGGGGCTCTCCGAGTTCGACCGGGTGCTCGGAGGGGGGCTGGTTCCCGGCGGCGTGGTGCTGCTCGGCGGCGATCCGGGCATCGGCAAGTCGACGCTGCTGCTGCAGGCCTGCGCGACGCTGGGCGCGGCGCAGCGCACGCTCTACGTCACCGGCGAGGAATCGGTCGAGCAGATCGCGCTGCGCGCGCAGCGGCTCGGCCTGGTCGACGCGCGGGTCGAGCTGCTGGCCGAGGTGCAGCTCGAGGCGATCGTCGCGGCGATCGGCAACGCCTCGCCGCGCGTCGTCGTCGTCGACTCGATCCAGACGATGTACACCGAGGCGCTGGCCTCCGCCCCGGGCTCGGTGTCGCAGGTGCGCGAGTGCGCCGCGCAGCTGACGCGGCTCGCCAAGCAGCGCGGCGTCATCGTCGTGTTCGTCGGGCACGTCACGAAGGAGGGCGCCATCGCCGGCCCGCGCGTGCTCGAGCACATCGTGGACACCGTGCTCTACTTCGAGGGCGACCCGCACTCGAGCTTCCGGCTCATACGCGCGATCAAGAACCGCTTCGGTGCAGCCAACGAACTTGGCGTGTTCGCGATGACCGAACGGGGCCTCAAGGGGGTCGCGAATCCCTCGGCGCTGTTTCTTTCGCAGCACGCGGACACCGTGCCGGGCTCGGCGATCGTCGCCACGCTGGAGGGTTCGCGGCCGCTGCTGGTCGAGATCCAGGCGCTGGTCGACCCCGCGCTCGGCGGCCCGCCGCGTCGGCTTGCGGTGGGCCTCGATCCGCAACGGCTCGCGTTGTTGCTGGCCGTGCTGCACAGGCACGGAGGCGTCGAAGTAGGCGGCTTCGACGTCTTCGTGAACGCGGTGGGCGGGGTGCGGATTGCCGAGCCGGCGGCTGACCTCGCGGTCCTTCTCGCTGTCGCCTCATCCTTGAGAAACAAGCCATTGCCTGAGAAGGCTCTAGTGTTCGGTGAGGTAGGGCTGGCAGGCGAGATCCGCCCGGTGCAGCGCGGGCAGGAGCGCATCCGCGAGGCGGCGAAGCTCGGCTTTCGCCGCGCGCTGATCCCGCGCCTCAACAAGCCGAGGCAGGCGATCGACGGGATCGAAATCGTGCCGGTCGACCGCGTAGCCGACGCGCTCGACTTCCTGCGCCACTAGCGCTTCCCGAGCCGACGGCGCGCTATTCCATGGCGGTGCGGGCCGCGAGCTGCGCGACGAGCGCCGAGTAGGCGCCCTCGGCGGGGGCAATCCCTGTCGCTCGCTGCGCCGCGGCGAGAGCTTCTCCGGCACGACCCTGCCGCTCCAGCGCAAGCGCGAGGATGTGCCAGACGCGGTGCCGCTGTGCGTCCGCGGCGAGGGCGCGGCGCGCGAGGGCTTCGGCCTCGACGGCCTGGCCTCTGGCGAGCAGCGCGGCGGAGAGCCCGGCCGCGGCGTCCACGGAGTCCGGCGCGCGGCGCAGCGCTTCCTTCCACGTCGCGATCGCCTGCTCCGGTCGAGCCAACGCGTCGAGCACCTTGCCAAGGCTGATCCACGCCTCGGCGTCGGATGGATCGACGTCCAGCGCCGCACGGATGCGCTCGGCCGCGGCCGCGTGCTGCCCGGACTGGTGCAGCACCACTCCGGAGTAGTGCAGGGCAACGGCGTGGCGCGGCTCGGCCCGCAGGATCGCGTCGTAACGCAAGAACGCCTCGCGCAGCTTGCCCTGGCGATGCACGGCAAGCGCCCGATCGAGTTCGGCGGCGAATTTCATGCGGGGCGGCGGCGATGCACAACCTGCGATTCTAGACGATGCACGTAGCATTGCCGATTACCGCGCGTTGGGCGCGGCGGGCGCTTCGCGGCCATTGATCCAGGTGAAATCGGGGCAATGGGCGCCGCAGCGGCTGCGATCAGGCGATCTATCCTCGACTTGCCGAAATCTCCCAAGTCCTCCCGCCTTGTCGATCCGAATGGCCCTGCGATCCTTGCGTCGTCTCTGCGCGCTTGCCGCGCTGCTGCTCCTCCTGCCCGCTCCACCTCCCGCAGCGGCGGAGCGCCTCATCGAGGCGTTCGTCCGCGAAGGATGTCCGCACTGCACGCAGGCCGAGGCCTTCCTCGCGCAACTCGGCGGGGAGGATCCGACCCTGAGGATCGTCGTCCGCGACGTGGGCCGCGAGCCGGCTGCGCTGGACCGCCTGAAGGAGCTTGCCCGCGCCTCGCCCGGCGCGGTGGCGCGCGTGCCCGCCGTGTACGCGGGCGGGCAGCTGATCGTCGGCTACTCGCTGGAGGCGCGCACCGACCGGCTGATTCGCGCCGCGCTTGCGGGGCAGGTCGGCGCGAGCGAGCCCGGGGCGCCAGACGCCGGGACCTGTGCCGCCGAGGACGACGCGCTCGCCTGCGCGGCGCAGCCCGCCGAGCCGGAGCGCTTCGAGATCAGCGTGCTCGGCCGCACGCTGTCGCTGGACGACGTGGGATTGCCGGCGTTCGCGGTCGTGATGGGGCTGCTCGACGGCTTCAACCCGTGCTCGATGTGGGTCCTGATCCTGATGATCTCGCTGCTCGCGCCGCTCAACGACCGCCGCCGCATGGTGGCGATCGCGGGCACGTTCGTTGCCATCCAGGGCATCGCGTACTTCCTGATGCTCACCGCGTGGCTCAACCTGTTCCTGCTGATCGGGCTGGCGCGCTGGTCGGAGATTGCCATCGGCACGATCGCACTGGTCGCCGGGCTGATCAACGTCAAGGACTTCTTCGCTTTCGGGCGCGGCCTCTCGCTGTCGATCTCCGCGCGGCGCAAGTCCGACATCTACAAGCGCATCAAGGGGCTGCTGCACGCGGAAACGCTGACCGCCGCGATCGTCGGTACGATCGTGCTCGGCTTGCTGGTGCAGATCGTCGAGTTCATGTGCACTTCCGGCTTCCCGGCCCTGTTCACGCGCATCCTGACGCTGCGCGCGCTCGATCCCGCAAGCTACTACGGTTACCTGCTGCTCTACATCGCGGCGTACATGGTCGACGACATCGTCGTGCTGGGGATCGGTGTGGCCACGCTGTCGCGCCACCGGCTGCAGGAGAGGGAAGGGCGCTGGCTCAAGCTCGCGGCCGGCGTGGTGATGATCGGGCTCGCGGTCTACCTGCTCTGGCCGTGATCAGCCGCGCCGCTGGCGCCCGGCTACAATGCGTGCGGACCGCTGGGCCAGAACGGGCATGAGCCCGAAGGGCCGCCCCGAGGGCGAATCAGCCCCGAAGCGCGTCGGCGCGGAGGGTAGTCCAGTGAACGTCGACAACACCACCGTCGTCCGTCGCCGCGCGTCGAGCGCACCGCTGACGATCGACTGCGACGTCTGCATCGTGGGCTCGGGGGCCGCGGGCTCGGCCGCAGCGATCGAGGCGGGCCGCCTGGGCCTGCGCGTCGTCCTGCTCGACGGTGCGCCCGCGGTGGGCGGGCAGGCGACCGGCGCGATTATCGACACGTTCTGCGGCTTCTACTCGAACGGGCCGCAGCCCGAGCTGCTGACGTATGGCCTCGCCGAGGAGATCGTCCGCGACATGACCGCGGCCGGCGGCATGGCGCGCATCGAGGGCCGGCGCAACACGATCATTCTCTACTACCGGCACACGATCCTGCAGCGCTGGATCGAGGATGCGCTGGTGGCGGCAGGCGTGCAGGTGATCACCAGCGCGCTGCTGCAAACGGTCGAACGCGCAGACCGTCGCATCGGCAGCGTGTCGGCGATGACCCGCTACGGCGAGGTCGTGGTACGGGCGAAGTCGTTCGTCGACGCCTCCGGCGACGCGGCACTGGCGTGGCTCGCCGGCCTGTCCGTGCAGGAGCCGGCCACCGAGACCGTCTACGGCTCGCAGAACGGCATCGTGCGCGGCGTGGACGTGGCCGCGCTGCAGGCAGCCGGGGGAGGGGAGGCGGTCAAGCGGCGTGTCGTCGCGAAGGCCGCCGACTACGGGCTCGAACGCCACGACGCGTTCGTCTACGTGCTGCCCGACAGCGACCAGGCGCTGGTGAACATGACGCACATCGCCACGCCGCTCGATCCGGTGGGCGCCTCGCGCATGGTGATCGACGGGCATCGCCAGCTCGACCGCGCGTTCGCTTTCCTGCAAGCCGAGTTCCCGGACGCCTTCGGCAAGGCGACGATCGACCGCTACGGTCAGCCCGGCGTGCGCCAGACGCGCTGGATCAAGGGCCGCTACCAGCTCACCGTGGACGACGTGCGGCGCGGCGTGCGCTTCGACGACGCGGTCGCGCGCTGCGCGTGGGGCATCGAACTGCACAATCGCGCCGACGTGGTGCACTGGGAGGGCTTTCCCGATGGGCACGTCCACTACATCCCTTACCGCAGCATGCTGCACGCCGAGGCCGACAACCTGCTCGCGGCGGGACGCTGCATCGACGCGGACCTCCTCGCGCTGTCCTCCGTGCGCGTGATGGGGCCCTGCATTGCCATGGGGGTGGCCGCGGCGCACGCGGCCGACCTCGCCGGCACCAAGACGCTCGCGGAAGTCGACGCCGCCGCATTGGGCCGCCGGCTCGCGCGTAACCTCGGCAATTCCTGACCTGGAGACCACCGCATGAACCGCCGCCAAGTACTAGCTGCCGCCGTCTCGCTGTCCTGCCTCGTCGCAGCGCCCCTCGCGTTCGGCCAGGCCTGGCCGGACAAGCCGCTGCGCATCATCGTCGCGTCGGGTGCGGGCAGTTCGCTCGACGCGCTCGCCCGCGCGATCGCCGAGCCGCTGCGCGAGCGACTTGGCCAGCCGGTGATCGTCGAGAACAAGCCGGCCGCCGGCGGCACGGTGGCGACCGCCGAGGTCGCGAAATCGACGCCGGACGGCACGACGATGGTGCTGGGCTTTCCCGGCCCGTTCGCGTTCGGGCCGCTGCTGCAGAAGCTGCCCTACGACGTGAACAAGGACCTGATGCCGCTGATCATCACGTCGAACCAGCCGCTGGTCCTGGTGGTGAATGCCGACCTGCCGGTGCGTACGGTGGGGGAACTGGTTGCGTGGGCCAAGGCGAATCCGGGCAAGCTCACGTACGCCTCGGTCGGCAACGGCAGCTCGGCGCACCTCGGCATGGAGCTCCTGAAGACGCTCACCGGCATCGACGCGCTGCATGTCCCGTTCAACGGCTCGCCGCCCGCAGTGCTGGCGACGGTGCAGGGGGAGACGAAGGCGATTCTCGCCGTGATGCAGCCGGTGCAGGCGCAGATCCAGGCCGGCAAGCTGCGGGCCATCGCCGTCACCACGCAGAAGCGCTTCTTCCTGTTTCCGGACCTGCCCACCATTGCCGAGGCGGGCTACCCCAACTTCGAGCTGCAGGGCTGGAATGGCCTGATGCTGCCGGCGGGCACGCCGCCGGCGATCGTCACGCGGCTCAACACGGAGATCAACGCGATCCTGAAGCGCCCCGACATCGTCCAGAAGATGCAGGGCCTCGGCTTCGAGCTGATCGGGGGAACGCCCGAGCAGTTCGGGACACTGATTCGCAACGACGTCGCGCGGCTGACGCCGGTCGTGAAGGCGGTGGGGTTGAAGGTCGACTGACGCCGGCCGGATCGCCGCTTCAAGTGAAACTTCATCTGTATCACGAACAGGGGCTATGAACCTATTGAAACAAAGGAGTTAACGTCGGTCTCTCTGGATCGCCAGGGGGCTTTGCGCGATCGGCGGCAGCCATGCCCGAAAGGGCGCCGCACGGCTTCACTCGCTGCTCTGAAGGGGGCGGCAGATGGTCGAGGACGGCTCTGCCTCGCGAGCTTCGGCGCGGACCTCGCCGCCGTGGCGAGCCGCTCGGCGATGTACGTGCACCGCATCCAGAGCGGCACGAAGGCCGGCGAGCTGCCCGTCGAGCTGCCGACGAGGTTCGAGTTCGTTGTCAACCTGAGGACGGCCGAAGCTCTAGGCATCGCGGTGGCGCCGTCGGTGATGGCGCGCGCCGATGCGGTGATCAGGTAGTCGGCTAGCCGTCCGGGAGTGCCGCGTGACATGTCTGGACGCTGCCCCTTCACTGGAAATCGGGACCTGTGACATGCGTATAATTTGTATTATGTAAAGTGGCATTGTGGGCGCCCGGCCGGGGTGGTCATGCCCGGCAGCATCAACGCCGGCCGCTCCCGCAGCCCCCGTCTACAACAGCCACTCGATCGGCAGGATCGTCAGGAGGTCCACCTTCATCCGCTGCGACCACGTGGTCCCCGGCTCGGTGGCGTGGCGCCGCTCGCCGTCACGTGTGCGCTCGATCCACTCGAGGCTGCGGCCGTCCGCGGCGATGCGGACCTCGTAGGCAACAAGCGGCACGTTCGAGTCGAACGCCTCGGCGAGCCGGCCCGCCAGGCGCGGACTTTCGATCACCAGCCCCATCTCGGTGTTGAGCAACGCGGAGCGCTGGTCGAAGTTGAACGAGCCCACGAAGATGCGCGCCCTGTCGACGGCGAACGTCTTCGCGTGCAGCCCGGCTGACGCACTTGACCCAAAGTGCGACCGTTCCCCGGCATCGCGCACGATCGTGGGCCGCAGTTCGAAAAGCCGCACGCCCCCGCGCAGGAGATCGAGCCGCCGGGGGGCGTAACCGGCGTGGACGACGGTCTCGTCCGACGAGGAGAGGGAATTGGTGAGGATGCGGATCGAGACTCCGCTTCGCGCGAGCGCGACGAGCGCCGCAGTGCCCTCCTCGCCCGGGACGAAATAGGGGGAGACGAGGTCGAGGTACTTTGCTGGTTGGCCAATCAGGCGCACGAGTTCGGGAAACAGCAGGTCCCCGGGGCGGGTCGACTCCGCGAGTGTCTTCGCCGGATCGTCGCGTACGAGCTTCGCGGTGGTCCACTCGAATGGCAGGCCGCCGTCGAGGAGCTGGTCGACCAAGCGGGTGCGGCGTACCGCCTCGATATAGGCGACGGAGTCGGGGTCGGCACGGGTTGCCGAAAACCGGCTCGCGAGGAGCGCGGCGCCATCCTGCGCCGTCCCCACGAAGCCCGCCGCGGGATACGCCGAGGGGCTGTTCCAGTAGAGGTCGAATTCGGCGGACACCTGGCGCACGGCATCGCCCACCGCGACCACGTCCAGGTCCGCGAACACCACACCGGTGCCCGCCGCAAAGTACTCGTTGCCGATGTTGCGGCCGCCGACCACGCTCGCCTGGTTGTCGGCGGTGAACGACTTGTTGTGCATGCGCCGGTTCACGCGCCGGAAGTCGCTGACGAAGGCGAGCGCGCGGGCGTCGCGTTGCACGAACGGGTTGTAGAGGCGGACCTCGATGCTCGGGTGGGCATCGAGCGCGGCGATGACCGGGTCGAGCCCGCCGGTGGTCATGTCGTCGAGCAGCAGGCGCACGCGCACCCCCCGCTCGGCGGCGCGCCACAGCGCCTCGAAGAGCAGGTAGCCGACCTCGTCGCCATGCCAGATGTAGTACTGGACGTCCAGCGTGCGCCCGGCCGCCATGGCCAGGAGGATGCGGGTGGCGAAGGCGTCGCGCGGCTCGAACAGCGGGTGGATGCCCGTCTTGCCGGGATGCTCCGCGACGCGCGGCGCAAGCGCCCTGCCCAGCCGCGTGTCGGCCGTGTCGGCGAGCGCAGTCGACGCCGTGCGTCCCTCGAGCGGCGGCAGGCTCGCGCAGCCTGCCGTCAGGAAGATGGACGCGACGGCCGCGAACCTCAGGATCGGGTGCATCGGGTCTCCACGGAACTCGAGGCGGCATTCTCGCAAATGACGGCAGCGACGTGTTGAGCGATGCCCTGTCCGGGTCCGCACGCGCGCCCTCGGCGCCGACGGCGCCCCGGTCGGGCTGTTCGGCGGCTGAGTGCGCCGGTTCGGCGCCGCACAAGGCTGCGATTCCGGGCGTAGCTTTGACGCCGGTCATGGCACCGGATTGACGCCATTCATCATACGAATATCATTGTCGGATGCAACGCCTTCGACCCCGTCCGGCCACGGTCGACCGGATCGCCGCGTGGATCGTGTCGGGCCGGTACGCGCCTGGTGACACGCTGCCCATCGAGCCGGCGATCGGGCAGGAACTGGCGGTCAGCCGGACCGTCGTGCGCGAGGCGCTGAAGGCGCTTGGCGCCAAGGGGCTCGTCGTGACCGGTCCGCGGCTGGGAACCCGCGTGCGCCCGCGCGAGGAGTGGAATCACTTCGACCAGGACGTCGTCAACTGGCAGCTGGAGGCAGGCGTGAACGAGCAGTTCGTGCACGACCTGGTCGAACTGCGCATGCTGATCGAGCCAGCCGCCGCGCGCATCGCCGCGACCGCCGCCAGTCCCGACGACGTGGAGGCGTGCGAGGCCGCCTATGCGGCGATGGTGCAGGCAACCGAAGGGCGTGGACCGTACCTCCAGGCCGATCTCGCGTTCCACCGGCGGCTGCTGGTCGCCACGCACAACCAGTTCGTCGTCGGCATGGCCCACGTGTTCTCTGCGCTGCTCGAGGTCTCGTTCCGCCTGTCCGTGGCAAGCCTCGCCGGAGCGAAGTCGTCGCTGCCGATGCACCGCCGCGTGCTCGACGCGATCATCGCGCGCGACGCCGCCAACGCCGAGGCGGCGATGCTGACGCTGATCCGCAGCGCGCGCAACGACCTCGCGGGTGCGCTTCGCGGCGACCGGCCGCGCAAGGCTGCGGTCCCGGCATGAACCCGCTGCCCGGGATGCTCGGACGCATCGAGGCGTCGTGCTTCCGCTTCCTCGAGCGGACGATGGTGTTCCTGCTCGCGGCGATGCTGGCGATGGTGTTCGGCAACGTCGTGCTGCGCTGGACGGTCAATTCCGGCATCGACGTCTCCGAGGAGCTGTCGCGCTACTTCTTCGTCTGGCTCACGTTCATCGGCGCGGTCGTGGTGATGCGCGACCACCTGCACCTCGGCGTCGACGCGCTGGTGGGCCGACTCGGGCGCCGCGGCCGACTCGCCTGCCTGATGGCTTCCGACGCGCTGATCCTGCTCTGCTGTGCGGTGTTCTTCTGGGGCACGTGGCAGCAACAGGAGATCAACGCGTCCAATATCTCGCCCGTCACAGGCATCTCGATGCTGTGGGTGTTCGGCGTCGGCTACTTCACCAGCGTGGCCATCGGGCTGATGGTGACTATCCGGCTCGGCCGCGCGCTTGCCGGCCGTGTCACCGACCGCGAGCTCGCGGTGTTCGCCGGGACCTTCGAGCACGACGA
>Ga0105090_10000135_pt1 | contig 31005 bp, 27 predicted proteins | sample PPLLak3March2015_FD_79110 | JGI IMG/M metagenome (GOLD analysis project Ga0105090, IMG submission 79110) | Freshwater sediment microbial communities from Prairie Pothole Lake near Jamestown, North Dakota, USA - PPLs Lake P7 Core (1) Depth... | ecosystem: Environmental > Aquatic > Freshwater >...
GATCACGCTGACGCGCTGGCCGACCGTGCACCTGCTGCCGGCCGACAAGTTCTACCAGTTGCTGACCACGCACGGCATCAACATGCTGATCTTCTGGATCATCTTCTTTGAGATCGCCGTGCTGTACTTCTGTTCGTCCACGCTGCTGCGTTGCCGCCTGGCGACGCCTAAGCTGGCCTGGCTGGCCTTTGCCCTGATGATCGGCGGGGCGGTGATGAACAACGTCTCGGTCTTCAGCGGCAATTCGTCGGTGATGATGACCTCGTACGTGCCGATGCCGGCCGAGCCCCTGTTCTACCTCGGACTGATCCTGTTCGCGGTCGGCGCGCTGATCGGCTGTTTCATCTTCCTCGGCACCCTGGTCATCGCCAAGGAGGAAAAGACCTACGAGGGCTCGATTCCGCTGGTGACCTTCGGCGCGCTTACGGCCTGCATCATCGCCATTTTCACGATTGCGGCGGGCGCGATCATCCTGATCCCGACCTTCCTCTGGTCGGTGGGGCTGGTCTCCCACATCGACGCGTCGATGTACCGCCTGATCTGGTGGGGCTTCGGGCACTCGTCACAGCAGATCAACGTCGCCGCGCACGTGAGCGTGTGGTATCTGATCGCCGCGATCGTGTTCGGCGCCCGGCCGCTGTCCGAGAAAGTCAGCCGCGGGGCCTTCATCCTCTACATCGCCTTTCTGCAGCTCGCCTCGGCCCATCACCTGCTGGTGGATCCGGGCCTGAGCTCGACCTGGAAGATCTTCAACACCTCCTACGCGATGTACCTGGCGGTGCTGGCCAGCATGATCCATGGCCTGACGGTGCCCGGCTCGATCGAGGTCGCGCAGCGGTCCAAGGGCCTGACCAAGGGCCTGTTCGAATGGCTGCGCAAGGCGCCCTGGGGCAACCCGGTGTTCTCCGGCATGTTCCTGTCGCTGATCGGGTTCGGCTTTCTAGGTGGCATCTCGGGCGTGGTGATGGGCACCGAGCAGATCAACATCATCATTCACAACACGATCTACGTGCCCGGGCATTTCCACGCCACGGTCGTGATCGGCACCACCCTGGCCTTCATGTCTTTGACCTACTACCTGATCCCGGTGCTGTTCCGCCGCCAGGTGTTCCTGCCCGGGCTGGCCAGGCTTCAGCCCTACATCTTCGGCATCGGCATGATGGTGTTCACGCTGGTGATGATGGGGGCCGGCACCCTGGGCGTGCAGCGGCGTCACTGGGACATGGCCTTTACCGACGCCGCGATCGGCTTCGACTATCCGGCCAGCGCGTATACGCTGATGGGCCTGGTGGGCATAAGCGGCGTTGCCGCGGTCGTGGGCGGCGCGATCTTCGTGCTGATCACCGTGGTGTCGGTGTTCTTCGGCAAGCGCGTGGGCTCGGAATCCAGCTACGGCGTGGCGCCGGTGCGCCTGCTGCGGGCGACGCCGATGGTGGAGCCGCAGGGCGGACACGGCGCCGCCGGCAAGTGGGGCTTCGCGGCTCCCGGCACCTTCGCCCTGGCGCTGTTCTTCCTGGCCATTTTCGTGGTCTATTACGCGGTAAACTGGAAGTACCTGGCGTCGGTCTGGCCGATGTCCTGATCCGCTTCTGCCCGCATAAAACGCCGGGCGGTCGTGCCCGGCGTTTTTTTTTACGAGTACCAGCAACATGCTGACCACAGCCGCATTAGGACCCACCCGCTTCAGGCTTGTCGGCAGGGCGCTGTGCCTGCTGACGATCGCCTGCCTGGCAGACCCGGCGCCGGCTGCAGCGCAGCACGCCCCAGCCGCTTACGACTCGGGCGGCTACGACGCGGACGCCGCCGTGGCCACATCGCAGGCCGCGATCGGCAGGCCGCTCGGCGATCACCTCCTGACCGACAGCGAGGGACGGCCCGTCAGGCTGGCCGATTACCGGGGCCGGCCGCTGCTGATCAGCATGATTTTCACCTCCTGTTACCACGTCTGCCCGGCCATCACCCAGCACCTGGATTTCGCGGTCAGGGCGGGGCGGGAGGCGCTGGGGGCGGACAGTTTCCAGGTCATCACGGTCGGCTTCGACACGCCGGTGGACACGCCGGAGGCCATGCGCCAGTTCGCGCGCAAACAGGGCGTGGAGGATCCCGACTGGGCTTTTCTGAGCGGGTCCGCGGAGACGATGGCGGCCCTGGTCGACAATGTCGGCTTCGTCCATTTCCCGTCGCCGCGCGGTTTCGACCATATCAACCAGGTCACTTTGGTCGACCGCGACGGCGTGATCTACCGGCAGGTGTACGGCGCGGCCTTCGAGCTGCCCGCGCTGATCGAGCCGTTGAAACAGCTGGTCTACAACCGCCCGCAGCCCAACGCTCCCATCGGGGCCGGGCTGCTCAACCGCATCAAGCTGTTCTGCACGGTCTACGACCCCAATACCGGGCGCTACCGCTTCGACTACTCGTTGTTCGTGGGCATCGCGGTCGGCGCGGTCGTCGTGCTCGGCATTTTCGCCTTGTTGCTTCTCGAGTACCTGCGCGCCCGCCGCAGCAAGAGAACATAGCGGTTGATCGCGCTCCTGCAAACGATCGGCCGCTGGCTGCTGGAACCCCTCCGGCGCCTGCTGGAGCGCGGCTTCGGGCCCAGGCTGAACCCGCTCAACCACCTCGGCGCGCTGAACATCTATTTTTTCTGGGTGGTGCTGGTCAGCGGCATCTGGCTGTTCATTTTCTTCGAGACCAGCGTGGCGGGCGCTTACGCCTCGGTCGAATACCTGACCCACGAGCAGTGGTACCTGGGCGGCGTGATGCGCAGCCTGCACCGCTATGCCTCGGACGCCGCCATCATCACCCTCGTGCTGCACATGCTGCGCGAATTCGCGTATGACCGGCACCGCGGCATGCGCTGGTTCAGCTGGGTGACGGGCATCCCCCTGTTGTGGCTGGTCATCCCGCTCGGCATCACCGGTTATTGGCTGGTGTGGGATCAGCTCGGCTGGTACGTGGCGCTGACTTCGGCGGAATTGATGGATGCGCTGCCCATCTTCAGCGAGTCGATGGCCCGCAACTTCCTCAGCGACGCGGCGCTCAGCGATCGCTTCTTCACGCTGATGGCGTTCATGCACCTGATCGGGTTGCCGCTGTTCCTGGTCTTCGGCATCTGGTTGCACGTCCTGCGCATCAACGGCCCGCGCATCAACCCGCCGCGCGCGCTGATGGCCGGCAGCCTGGCGGCCATGGTCGTGCTGTCCTTCGTCTTCCCCGCGGTCAGCCAGGGCCAAGTGGACATGAGCACGGTGCCGGACAGCCTGGGGCTCGATTGGTACTACCTGCTGGTCTACCCGCTGGCCAAGGCCTGGTCGCCGGGCTGGGTGTGGGGCCTGCTGGTCGGTTTCAGCCTGTTGCTGTGCGCACTGCCCTGGGTGGCGCCGATGCGCGGCAAGTCACCCGCACACGTCGACCTGGACAACTGCAATGGCTGCGCCCGCTGCGCCGATGACTGCCCGTTCGGCGCCATCACCATGCAGCCGCGCAGCGACGGCCAGGCGTACGAGATCGAAGCCGTGGTCGATCCGGCGCTGTGCATGAGCTGCGGGCTGTGCACCGGCGCCTGCCCGACCGCCACGCCCTTCCGGCGCCATTCGGACCTGGTGCCGGGGATCGACATGCCCGACCTGGAGGCCGCCGCCTTGCGCGAATCGATCCTGCAGGCCGCCGCGAAACTGGAGGGCGAGCGCCGCATCCTGGTCTTCGGCTGCCAGGAAAACGCTCAGAGCCGGCGCATGAAGGCGGTCGTGAATGACGCCGAAACCGCGATACTGGACGTCATTTGCTCCGGGCATTTGCCGCCGCCGTTCGTGGACTTCATCCTCAGCCGCGACCTGGCCGACGGCATCGTGGTGGCCGGTTGCCCCGGCGGGGATTGCCAGTACCGTTTCGGCACCGAGTGGACCTCGCTGCGCATGGCGCGCCAGCGGGATCCGCATTTGCGCAAGCGCGTCGACTCGGCGCGGCTGGCCCTGGCCTGGGAGGACCGCTGGCACGGCTGCCGGGACCTGCCGGACGTGGTGGCTGCGCTGCGGGCGACTCTGCCCGCAGCCGGCCAGCCGGGCGAGCCGTCCGCGCCGCGCCAACCGCGCAGAGCCCTGCGCCACGCGCTAGCCGCGGCCGCCTATGCGGTGTTTTTCGCGCTCGTCGCCTGGCTATCGGTGTGGCCGCGTTTCCACCTGATCGACGCGGGACATGCGATGGTGTCCCTGTCGTTCTCCCACGCCGGCCAGCGTGTCCGGGAATGCCGCACCTTGACCCAGGAGGAGCTGGACAAGTTGCCGCCCAACATGCGCAAGCCGCAGGACTGCCCGCGCGAGCGCCTGCCGATCCGGGTCCTGTTCGCCGTGAACGACGCAACGCTGTTCGAAGGCACCCTGGCGCCGACGGGGCTGTGGAACGACGGCTCGGCCAATCTCTACCGGCGTCTCGAGGTCCCGGCCGGGACGCAGGAGCTGTTCATCGGCATGAGCGAGCGGGAAGGGGCCGACGGCTTCGATTATTCGCTCGCACAGGTGGTCGACCTGGGGCCGGGCCAGCACGTGGTCGTCGAATTCGACAGTGAGCGCGGCGCCTTCGAGTTCAGGCGGGAGTAAAACATGACCCTACTGCAGTGGAAACCCGCCTACACGCTCGGCATTCCGTCGGTGGATCACGAGCACCGGCAGCTGATCGGCCTGATCAACGAGGCCTATGCCCAGCTGGAGGGATCGGCGGATGCCGACGCCATCGAGCGCTGCCTGGAGGACATCTGCACGGCCATCGCGGCGCATTTTGCCCTCGAAGAGCGCCACATGCGCGAGGCGGGCTACGCCGAGTACGCGGCGCACAAGGACGAACATGAAGACCTGCTCGATCAGATCCGGGAGCTGATGGACGAATTCGCCGCGGACCCGGAGGCTGGCCGGGCCACGCTGCGGCAACGCCTGGCCGACTGGTTCGGCGGTCACTTCGCCACCTTCGACGCGCGCCTGCACGAGGCCTTTGGCGATCACTGACCCTACGGCCCCCCGGGTTTGCCCAGCAGCATCTGCATCAGTTGGAAGCTCACCAGCGCCAGGGCCAGGAAGATCACGAAAAAAGCGATCTGCCGATGCGGCATGACGCCGCCGCGGCGGTGCTCGATCATCCGCACCAGGCGATCCGCGACCAGGTAGATCACGATCGCATTCAGCGTGAACAGGATCAGTTCCGACACGTTCAGTTCTCCTGCCGGGCGGGCCGGCCGCGCACGCAGCGATAGCAGATGACCAGGAACAGCAGTCCGCCGATGACGGAAACCAGTCCGCCGAGCCCCATCAGCCCCATGCCGGCCACTTCGCCCAGCCGGTCCACGCCCTGGGCCAGTCCGGCCGTCTTGCGCTGCACGCCATAGCCGCCGGTCCAGGCCAGGCCCAGGATGTGGAGCAGCTGGCCACCGCCGTAGAGGATGGGCTGCCACCAGGCCAGGCGGGGCGGCGGCGCGCCGAAGCCGAGGCGCGGCAGCAGGTAGTAGCACAGGCCCATGAAGGCGATGGTGACGCCCACGGTCGAGCCGTGATAGTGCGCCGGGATCACGATGTCCAGCCCGGATATGAGGAAGCCGAGGATGCCGCCCACCGCGAACAGGGCCAGGGAAGCCAGCAGGGCCGAGCGCAGATAGCGTGCTTCCGGCCGGTCCGCCGCAACGACGCGGCCAGCCTTCAGCACCGTCACCAGCACGGCGAGACCGAGCGGCAGGCAGGAAAGGCCCCCGTACTTCATCAGTTCGGTAAACGCCAGCCGGTGGCCGGGCGAGTCGATGGCGTGGGCGAAATAGAGGAACGGCACCGTGATCACCGGCAAGGCCAGGATCACGAGGAAGGCCAGCGTCAATCGCGGCGTCAGCTCGAAGCGGCAGCCGCTGGCTTCGGCCAGCACGATCCAGGCGACCATCATCATCATCGTGTGGGTGAACTGCAGAACGTGGCCGTTGCCCCAGAAGAGAAACTCGTAGTAAATCTCGCCGTCCATGGTGGCGGGCATGCCGGCCCAGGAAGCCAGCAGCGACGCGATGGCGACCGCCGTGATCACTCCGCCCAGCGCGATCCCCAGGTGCAGCGCGCGGGCGCCGTCCAGCACCGCCAGGGGGCTGCGCATGGACAACAGGGACCGCAGCAGATGCGACGCGATCCCCGCCGCGAACAGCAGCATGCCGGCATAGAAAACCGGGTGACGCAGCAGCGGGACGTAGTTGTTCATCAACGGATCGCCCGCTCCGACGAAGGGCGCCAGCACGACCACGGCCGTGCCGGCCGCCGCCAGCAGGAACGACAGGCGATCCCAGCCGACCCGATCGACGTCGGAGGCCAGGCTCCACAGGACGCCCGCCATCGAGAGCAGCCAGATCAGCACGGACAGGTTGACGTGGACTACCAGTGCGATGCGGAAGAAATCGATCAGCGGGATCACTTCCTGGACGGCCGGGGTGCGAGCCAGGATCAGCAGAACCGAGAACACGCCGGCGCCCACCAGCGCGGCCAGGCCGAGCATCAGCCAGGCCGTTACGGCATTGCGCATGGCCGGGCTTCTGATCTCGAGCGCGTAAGCGTTTGGCGGCATGGTTCTCCCTCGGTTGCCAATCGGCGTCACAGCCGTCGTTCGCGGCGATTCAGTATAATGGCGCAATGACGGATCGGCACCTCGAAATCCCGCGTCGTCGCCTGGTCATCATGGCTTTGGCGATCGCCGTGATGGGCGCCGTCGCCGGCATCTCGCTGGGGCTGATCCTGCCGGCCCGGCAGCCAGCCGGCATGGCCGCGTTGACTTTGCTGCCCGAGCCCAGGGTCATCGCCGAATTCGAGCTGCTCGATCATGACGGCCGGCCTTTTACCCGCCAGCGCCTGCACGGTCGCTGGTCACTGCTCTTTTTCGGTTTCACCAACTGTCCGGACGTCTGCCCCAGCGCCCTGTACGACCTCAACCGGGTCAGCGAGCAGCTGCCGCGGCCGCCCGGCGGCGCCGAGCCCCCGCACCAGGTCGTTTTCATCTCCGTCGACCCGGAGCGCGACACGCCCGAGGTGCTCGCCCGCTATGTCGCGCATTTCAACCCGGAGTTCACCGGCGTCAGCGGGTCGCATGAGCAGCTCGCCGCGCTGAGCGCGCAGCTCGGCATTGGCTACCAGGTGGAGGAGCACCCGCCGGGAGCCGAGCGCTACGGCGTGGTGCACTCGTCCAGCGTCGTGCTCACCGACCCCGCCGGACATCTGCGGGGCGCGTTCACGGCGCCGCTCGACGCCGCGGCGATGGCGCGCGATCTCGCGACCCTGATCGACCAGGGCGAGTAGTCGCGCCCCCGCATCGCCGTCAGAAATCGGCCGTCAGCTGCACCCACAGCTTGGTGGAGTCGTCGTAGGGCGCGTCGGGCTCGCCGTCGAACCAGGCCGCCTTGAACAGCACGCCGAACTTCTCCAGGAACGCGCGGCCCAGGGAAGCGTCAATTTCGTCGCCGAAGCTGCCGCTGCCCGACTGCGCCTGGAAGTCGTGGTAGGTCAATTCCCAGGCCCAGACCCCTGCTTTGCCCCTGGCGCCAAGGAACAGATCGTCCAGACCCGCGTTGGGCGTGGTCAGGAATTTGTCGGCCCAGCCGTTGAAGGCGTGCAGCGTGGCCAGCGGTGTGCGGAACGAAGCGCCGGGCCGACCCGCGTCACCGCCCAGCGACTCGTAGCCCAGGTAGGGCGTGAAGCCCTGTATGGTGGCCGACAGGTCGAGGCGATAATAATTCGCGCTGTAGTCCACCGGGTTGGCGTGGGCGTCGGTCTGGCGGGCGAAGTCGGCCGCGAAGCCGTATACAACGGCGTCCGTTTTCAGGTCAGCCGTGAAGCGCAGGCCGTAGGATACCGTGGAAAAAGAGGCCGTTTCCTCGTCGTCGATGTCGTAGTAGTAGCCGGTGAGCTTGCCGAGACCCTCCCAGGACTTGCTGGCGTTCAGCAGCCAGGTGTTGTTGTCGTGCCGTCCGTCCGGCACGTCGCGCCCGAAAATCCGGTTGACCTGGCCCACCCAGGCGCCCTGCCAGTCGAAGCCGGCGGCCTTGTGCTGGAAATAAGCACCGTCGTAGGTCTGCTCGTTCTGGCGCCAGCCGACGTTGCCGATGAACCGCGCGTTGTCGTAGATGATGCGCTGGCGGCCTCCGCGCAGCAGGGTGCCGGCGGTGCCCTGCCACTGGATGTAGCCCTGGTTGAAGTCCGCGCCTTCGGGGTCGGCGACCACCGGGTACTGCACTTTATCCGGCGTATTGCCGGCGCCGGCGTTGTAGTCGTCCCAGCCGATGTTGAACACGTAATCGTACTCGGCGAAGAAGCCGAATCCGTTCCACGCCGCGCTGGCGAAGTTGAGCCGCGTGCGCAGCGTTGAAGCCGTCGCGTCCTCGGCGAAGGCGTCCTGGTCGACGTTCTCCAGGCGGTAGCGGAACGCCGCGTGGGCCTTGCCCTCCGTGAACAGGCTCGCGAAATCGTCAGCGGCCTGCAGCGGCGCGGCAAGGGCCAGTGCCAGTATGCTCAGCGCCGGCTTACTCCTTGTGTTCATGGTCGACTCCTGAAAAGAGCGGGGAGCCGGAAGGCCGGCTCCCCGTTGCACTCAATAGATATCGTGCATGGTGTTGTAGACGTTGAACTTGCCGGTCGGCGTGACGATCTCGGGGCCCTTGATCACGTGCTTGAGCTGACGGGTCTTGTCGTCGACCACCACGATGGCCGATTCCTGGTCCTTGCCGCTCCAGACGGAGAACCAGACTTCGGTGCCGGCCTTGTTGTACTCGGGCTGCACGACCCGTTTCGGGCCTTCGCCCAGGCCGGCCCACTCGGCGATCGGCAGTACCTCGAAGCCGGCCGCCAAATTGTTCACGTCAAAGACCGCGATGGTCTGGGACGGGCCCGCCTCCGGGTTCAGCGGGGTGTCCACCCACAGGTTGCTCGACTTCGGGTGCGACTTGACGAACAGCGAGCCGCCGCCCTGGCCTTCGAGCGTGCGCACGACTTTCCAGGCATTGTCGGGATGGCCTTCCGGATCCGTGGCGAGCAGGGTGATATTGGCATTGCCGAGCGCGCTGGTGACCCAGACCGGGCCGAATTCCGGATCGACGAAGTTGGCGCCGCGGCCCGGGTGGGGAATCTTGGTCACGTCGGTCAGCGCCACCAGCTTGCGCTCGCGCGAGTCGATCACCGCGATCTTGTCGGATTGGTTGGCTGCGGTCAGGAAATAGCGCTTGGTGGCGTCCCAGCCGCCGTCGTGCAGGAAGCGCGCGGCGCCGATCTCCGTAACGGTCAGGGCTTCCGGATTTTCGTAATTGACCAGCAGGATCTTGCCGGTCTCCTTGACGTTGACGATGAATTCCGGGTGTTCGTGCGAAGCGACGATCGCGGCGACGCGGGGCTCGGGGTGGTATTCCTGGGTGTCCACGGTCATGCCGCGGGTCGACACGATCTTCTTCGGCTCCAGCGTGGCCGCGTCCATCAGCACGTATTGCGGGGGCCAATAGGCGCCGGCGATCGCGTATTGATCTTCGTAGCCCTTGTACTTGGAGGTTTCCACCGACCGGGCTTCGAGGCCGATCTTGATCTCGGCGACGATCTGCGGCGGGTTCATCCACAGGTCGATCATGTCGATCTTGGCGTCGCGGCCGATGGTGTACATGTAGCGGCCCGAGGCCGAGGGGCGGGAAATGTGCACCGCGTAACCGGTCGGCACGATCGACACGACTTCATAGGTGTCGCCGTCGATGATGGCCACCTGGCCGGCGTCGCGCAGCGTCACGGCGAAGAAGTTCTCGATGTCGCGGCTGTGCTGCGGCGCGGTGGGCCGGTCTTCCGGGGCCACCAGCACTTTCCAGCTCGCCATCATTTCCGGCATGCCGAACTCCGGCGGCGCCGGGGGTTCGTGCTGCAGGTAACGCGCCATGACGTCGATCTGCTCCGCGCTCAGGTCGCCGGAGGTGCCCCAGTTGGGCATGCCGGCGGCCGAACCATAGGTGATCAGCGCCTTCAGGTAGTCCGTGCCTTTCTCGCGCGTGATGTCCGAGGTCAGCGGCTTGCCGGTGGCGCCCTTGCGCAGCACGCCGTGGCAGCCGGCGCAGCGCTCGAAGTAGGTCTGGCGGGCGCTGTCGAACTCGGCCTGGGTCATGGGCGGGCCTTCGGAGTCGATGAAGCCCCGGGCCTCGCCGATGGGACTGGGAGCGCCCTGGTAGGCCATCTCTTCCTTGCTGCTGACCGGGTGATCCGCCGGGCCGGTCACGGCCGCGCCGCCGCGGGCCGCGGCGACTTCACCGGAACTGACCTCGCCGCCCGGGTTGCCCCAGGAATTCATCACGAAGGTCACCACGTCGGCCACGTCGCTGTCGCTGAGGTAGGCCAGGGCGGGCATCACGGCGTTGTAGTCCTTGCCGTTGACCGTGATCGGGCCGGTCAGGCCGTTGAGGATCGCGCTGACCGCGCTGGCGGACCCGTTCGCGGCCAGGTAGTCGGACCCGGCCAGCGGGGGAAAGGCGCCGGGCAGCCCCTGGCCGTTGGCCTGGTGGCAGGCCGAGCAATGGGTTGCGTACAGTTTTTCGCCGCCGGCCATGCGCTCTTCGAGCGTGCGGCTGGCGGCCTCGGCCGCATGCACGGCAATCGCGGGATCGGTTCCGGGGGCCGCGGCTTGTCCGGCGGCGCTGGCCGCCGCGCCAGTCGCTGCATTGTCGTCCTGCGCGCAGGCGTTCACACAAAGCGCCAGCGCGGCGCTCAAAACGAGAATCCGCTTGGGGATGCGATGGGTCGTCATGTGGTTCTCCAGGGGTTTAATGAGGTATAACTCGTGCATCAATTGATGCGCACTAATGTACCTCCAGACCGTGCCGCGCCAAATGACTCATGTCAAGTCGCCAAGTCAGCGAAAAAGCGGCCAGGCGTACTCGAAAATCTCTGAAAATAGATGCCTGGCTCAGAATGTAATGTGGACGCTCAGGGAATAACTGCGGCCCGGGCGCGACAACAGTGGAATCATCGGGTCGTTGGCCGCGAGGTTGGCGACATCCAGCCAGCGCCAGTAGGTTTCGTCCGTCAGGTTGAACAGGCCGGCGCGAAGCTCCAGGCGGTCCAGCGGTCGCCAGCCGGCCGCCAGGTCCAGGGTGGTCCAGCCGGGCGTGCCGAAGCGGGGCTCGGCGGACATGTCGATGTCGCCGGCGCTTTTCGCCGCGGTGTGGGTGAGGGTGGCGCCGGCGTCCCAGGCCGCGTCGGCCGAGGTCCAGGTGATTCCGGCCACCGCCTGCGGCGGCGCGATGCTGTTGAGCGGGGCGCCCGACGCGCGATTTTCGCCTTCGGCCCAGTATGCGGCCAGGTCGAGCGACCAGCCCTGCAGCGCGCCGCCCCAGGCCGACAGGTCCTGCGTATAGCGCAGGTCGGCCCCGTAGATCCTGGCGCTCTCGATATTGCGCGACTGGAACAGCAGGTCGCCGCTCTGCGGGTCGCGCCCGATCAGCACGCGCGATTCGATGAAGTCGTCGAAATCGGTGTGAAACAGGGTGGCGCTGAACCGCGCGAATGCGCTCAGGCGGCGCAGCCCGAACTCCAGGCCCTGCGAGGTCTCGGAGCGCAGGTCCGGATTGGGAATCGCGCGAAAGCCGAACAGCGGGATATCGAAGCCGATGTTCGCGTCCTGGAACGGCGGGGCGCGGAAGCCCTCGGCGTACTGGCCGTAGACGCTCCACTGCTCGCTGGCGCGCAGCAGGACGCCCAGGCGCGGGGTGAAGCGGCTTTCCTCGACGGCGACCACCTCGGTGTCGGGATTGTCCGCGCGCCAGATGGCGTCGGGTCGCGGGTCGAGGTCGTAGGCGTCCCAGCGCAGGGCCGGCGTCACTTGCCAGCGGCCCTCGGCCAGGCTGATTTCGTCCTGCAGCCAGGCGCCGGTCTCGGTCGTCCGCGACAGCGGAAAATCCCGGACGGGCATGCGCTCGCCCAGGATGAGGTTCGTGCTGGAGCCGTCGGTGAGGCTGGTCTGCAGGCCGTCGCGCAGTTCGCTGATGTCGCTGCGCAACCACTCGCCGCCGACGCCGAGACTGTGAAGGGCGCCGCCCCATTCCAGTTCACGCGCGACGGAACCCTCGAGCCCGGACTGGTCTTGCGAGTAATAAAACTGGCGGTCGATGCTGACGGGCCGCGCGGCGGCGGCGCGCTCCTCGAACGTGCGCTGCTCGGTGTCGTGCCGCGCATCGAAGACGCGCAGGTTGCCCTGCTGCCAGTCGGCGAGCGAAAAATCGAAGTCGAGCGCGAGGCGCCGGTTCGTATCCTTGTCGTCGCCGCGCAGCGCGGTCGTCGAGCCGAAGCGCGGCGGGTAGCCGAGCAGCGATTGCAGGCGGGTCTGGACGTCGCGCTCCAGGCGGTCCGCGGTGAAGCGCAGCCGGTTGCCGCCGGCGGAATCCCAGGTGTAGCGGAGCAGGTAGTCGGCGCTGTCCCAGGCCTGGGGGTCCGCGGGCGTTCCCGCCGGCGCCTGGTTGTCGAGTTCATGGCCACTGCGGTGGGTGGCCGCCGCCATCAGTCCGTGCGGTCCCTCGCCGACCGCGGCCGTCCCGGATGCGACCCAGCTGTCGTTCATGCCCTGGTAGCCGCCGCGCAGCGTGCCGGCGCCGGGACGGTCGGCTGGTGGTGAGTGGGCCGCCAGCAGGTCGGCCGGGTCCCAGGTGGTGATGGCCATCACGCCGCCGAGCGCCTTCGATCCGTACATCACCGAGGCGGGACCGTGCAGGACCTCAATACGCTTGATCCGGTCCGGCTCGACCAGGACCCGGTCGGCGTTCGAATAGGCGCCGATGACGAACTGGTCGCGCGCCGGCAGGCCGTCGATCTCGATCGCCACGCGGTTGCCCCCGATGCCGCGGATGTTCACCCCGGTCGCGCCGAAGCGCGTCCCGGAGGTCTCGAGCTCCAGCCCGGGCTCGTACTTCAGGATGCCGTCGAGGTCCTCGGCCAGGCCGCGCCTCAGGTCGGCGGCCTGGATGACGGTGACCTGGGCCGCGATCGTGGACAGGGGCCGGCGCATCTTGCCGGCGACGACCACGATCGGATCCAGTTCGATCAGCTCCTCTTCACCACCGGCCACTTCCTGCGCCGGCAGGCGCGAGGCAGGCGACAGGGCAGTCAGCAGGCAGGCGACGATCTTGACGGGCAGACGGGTGAACACGGCATCCGGTTTTCGAGGTTGCAGTTTGACGACGGCAGAATAGATGCATTGTACCGTCACTAATGGTGATCTGGGTCAGCCGATTCAGCATACAATCCCCGGACACATTTTCCAGGAATCCATTGCAACATGCGGAAATTGCCAGGACTTGCGGCGGTCTGCCTGATCATCTGCCTGTTGGCGGGCTGCGGCCCTTCGTTTACCTACAACCACCTCGATCGGCTGATTCCCTGGTACGTCGACGGCTACATCGATCTCAGCCGCGACCAGCGTGCGATCCTCAGGGGCCAGCTCGAGCCTCTGTTGCAGTGGCACCGTGAAGAGGAACTCGTGCGCTACGTCGAAATCCTCGACCGCATCGAGGACGACCTGACGCAACCCGTCACGGCCGCCGTCGTGCAGATCTGGATCGATGAAATGATCGCCGCGGCGCAGCGCACCGAAGAGACGATGCTCACGCTGGCACTCGACTTCGGGACGACCATGAGCGAAGCGCAGATGGCCGAATTCGTGGCCGGCCTGTGGGAGCGCCAGCGGGAGTACGAGGAGGAGTTCCTGGGCCGCAGCGACGAGCAGTATCGCGAGGACAGCTATGCGGCCCTCGCCGGATTGCTGGAGCGGTTTGCCGGGCGATTGCGGCCTGCGCAGGAACAACGGCTGGAGGCCGCAGTCGCCGGCCTGGTTCGCTTTGACCGGGCCTGGCTGGAGGACCGCGCCCACTGGCTGCGACAACTCGAACCCTTGCTGCAGCGGGACCCCGGCTGGCAACAGGCGGTGCAGGTGGCCTACCGCGCGCGCCGGGACAATCGCCTGCCGTCTTACCGGGACAGCCTGCAGCACAACCTGGGAGTGCTCAATACCGCAGTCGCCGAGGTGCTGAACGAACTGAGCGACGAGCAGCGGGCGCGGCTGGCGCGCGAACTGGGCGCTTTACGGGCCCGGCTGCTGCAACTGAGTGGCCGTCCCCTGGCGACTTGAAAACGCCTCCAGGCGTTCGATGACGTCGGCCGGCCGCACCAGGTCCATCACGCCCGGCTCCTCGATCCGGTGTCCCCAGCGCAGTTCTTCGGCCTCCCGCTTGCGGTACTTGCGGGCCGCCTCGGCATAGCGGTCCACGCAGAGGTCGAGGCTGTTGTAGGGCCCCGAACGCCGCGACCAGGTGGCCGCGTAAACGCCGATCACCGGCGTGCCCAGTGCCGACGCGATGTGGGCCGGGCCCGCGTCGGGCGTCAGCACCACGCCGGCCCGCTGCAGCAGTGCCTTGGATTGCTCCAGCGTGTCCTTGCCGACCAGGTCCAGGCACGGTTCGCGCATCGCTTGCCCGATGGCTGCCGCGGTGCTGCGTTCCAGTTCGCTCGGTCCCCCGGACAGCACGACGCGCATGCCCAGGCGGGCGGCCGCGTAATCCGCCACCTCGGCGTAGCGGTCGGCGCGCCAGTTGCGCAGCGGGTGACTGGAGCAGGGGCTGATCAGCAGGGCCGGCTGATCGCCGGGCAGTTGCCGCGCCGCCCAGGCCGCGGCGTCCGCGGCGACGGGCAGGTCCCAGCGCGGCGCGCCGACCGCGATGCCCAGCGCCCGTGGAAACTCGAGAAAACCCTGCACCTGGTGCTGCATCGGCACGGAGGCGACCCGGCAGTTGCTGAACCAGTGGTGGAAATCCCGTGAGCGGGCGCGATCCCAGCCCAGCCGGACCGGCGCCTCGACCAGGCGGCTGAGCAGGTTGGCGCGCGCCGCGACCTGCAGATGCAGCAGCACGTCGAAGTGCCGGCCGCGCAGCGCGGCGCGCAAGCGGCGGACTTCGGGCCAGCCGCCGCGCTTGTCGAACACGATGAAGTCGACCTGGTCCACGCCCGCGAGCAGGCGGCGCTCCAGCTTGCCGATGATCCAGCTGATCCGCGTGCCCGGCCAGTGCTGCTGGATGGCGCGCACCACCGGCAGCGTGTGCGTCGCGTCACCCAGTGCGGACAGCCTGAGGATGCACAGCGATTGCGGTTGACGATCGAGTGGCAGCAAGTCTCCTCCGCTGATGCGGCGACGGCCCACATTGACGACCCAGATTGACGACATGGGGGGTCAAAAGCACAATACCCGCGAGTGAAACCCCGCAGCCACAAGCAGGAAGCCCAGGTCATTGTATATGATGCCGACCGCATCCAGCACCCCGGCCCCGAGCTGTTCGACGCTGCGCACTGGGAGGCACGCGCGGCGGTCGCCGGCCAGGCCGTCGGCCGCGGCCGCACCCTGCTGCTCGAAACGGAATACGGGCCCGCGGTGCTGCGCCAGTACCTGCGCGGCGGTTGGCCGGCCCGGATCAGCCGCGACCTTTACCTGTTCACCGGTTACCAGCGCTCGCGTCCGCTGGCGGAATTCCGCATGCTGGCCGGATTGAGCGACATGGGCCTGCCGGTCCCGGCTCCGTTGGCCGCGCTGTGCGCTCGCCAGGGCCTGCGGTACCGCGGCTGGCTGTTGCTCGAGCGCATCCTGCAGGCCGTTCCGCTGGCTGACCTGATCATGGGGCGCGCGGACGACGACGCGCTCTGGCGCCGCTGCGGCGCCGTGATCAGGCGCTTTCACGCGGCCGGCGTCGTGCATGCCGATCTGAACGCGCGCAACATCCTGGTAGGGCAGGGGCCGGCGGTCCACCTGGTCGATTTCGACCGCGCGCGGCTTGCCGTCAACGACGCCGCGGCCTTTCGCGCCAACCTCGCGCGGCTCAGGCGCTCGCTGGAAAAGCTCTGGCCGGACCCGCTGCGTGATCGCCTCCAAGGCTGCTGGAAGCAACTCGAGGACGGCTATGCCCGGGCCGGGGAGGCGGTGTGAGCCACCGCCCCCGCCACCCCTTACGGGTCCTCGAATCCCGCCGCCTGACCCTGGTGGCGGCCACGGCCGATCTGGTGAGTGCCGACCTGGCCGGCGGCGAAATATTCGCCGAGGCGCTGGGCGCCGAAGTGCCCGACGAGTGGCCGCCGGACCTCTACGACAGCATGGCCATGCGCTTTTCGCTGCAGCAGCTGCGGGATCCGACGGAGATCGGCTGGTCGCTGTGGTACCTGCTGTCGAAACGGCAGGATCCGCCGCAGGTCATCGGAATCTGCGGCTTCAAGGGCAAGCCCAACCACGCGGGATCCGTTGAAATCGGGTATTCTGTGCTGCGCTCATACCGTGTGCAGGGCTACGCCACCGAAGCGGTGGCGCGGCTGGTGGTCTGGGCGTTCAGCCACCAGAATGTCGTCGAGGTCACGGCGGAAACCCTGCCGCACCTGCGGCAATCCATTCGGGTAATGCAAAAGAACGGCTTCGCTTTCCGGGGGCCGGGTTCGGAACATGGAGTCGTTCGTTATGCGCTCAATAAATCGCAAAGCCGTTGAGGCTTGCTGCCTGCTCGCCTTGTGCGCCCCGCTGCAGGCCGACGTCACGATCACGCGGCTGGCCAATGCGGGCGTCATCATCAGCGACGGCGAGACCCGGGTCATGATCGACGGCATGGTGGTGGAGCCGTACGCCGTCTACGGGGGCTTGCCGGAAACCGCTATCGCCGACTACAGCAGCGCCAGCGGCGACTTCGCCGGCATCGACCTGGCCCTGGTCAGTCACCGCCACCACGAGCACAACCAGCCGGCATTCGCCTGCACGTTTCTCAAGGCCAGCCGCGCCACCGAGGTATACGCCTCGGAGCAGGTGGTCGGCCTGGTGCGCGAGTTTTGCCGCGAGCTGGTCACCACCAGCGGCCGCGTGCACACCATCGACCCGCAGTATGGGCTGCCCGAAGTGATCGAGCGGGACGGCATTCGGGTGACCGTCTTTCCGCTGACCCACGGCACCAAGTATGCCCGGATCAAGAACTTCGCTCACCTCGTCGAGATCGGCGGCATGAAGGTTTTGCACGTGGGCGACGCCGCCTTCGAACCGGCGGACTACGAGAAGTCCGGGCTCGCCGACGTCAAACTCGACGTGGCGCTGATCCCGATCGCGTATTTCCAGCCCGGGCCCGGCATCGAGATCATCGAGCGGTACATGAATGCGCCGGTGAAGATCGCCGTGCACATTCCGCCCGGAGAACTGGAAGAGATCAAGGGCCTGGTGGCCCCGGCCCACCCCCAGTTGATCTTCCTCGACGAGCCGTTGCAGCAGCTCCGCTTCAGCGCGGCTGCGCCGCCGCCCCCACAGCCGGAGCAATAGTCGCGTCCTGCCCCGGCTCGGGCGCAGGACAAAGGTTGCCGAGCCGAAGCTCGGACGTGTCGCGCAACTGCAGGTGTCCGTAGCGCTCCGCCAGCGGCTCCTCGCGGTCGATGCGATAGCGCTCCGGGGCTTGCCAATAGTCCGGGCAGAAGCCCAGAAACCGCTCCTTCATGTGGGGATAGAGCAGTTGGTCGAAGTGATTGACGTTCAGCGCCTCGTCCCAGTAGTCATTGACGTGATCGGCCCAGGCGAAGGGCCGCTGCAGCACCCAGCGATCCGTTCGCCAGGCCAGGATCGCCGGCTTGCCCGGCACGACGCCGTCATCGAACAGGCTGCGGTAAAAACGGTAACCCTCGTAGTTGGCGACGAGGTCGGCATTGGAGTAGATCCCGGTGGTCATCTGGCCAAACAGGGCGCGTTCGGTATAGGCGGACTGTTCCGCCGCCTGCGCCTCGTCGCGGTACGTCAGGTAGCGGCGCCAGAACTTGCGGCCCTGCGAGAAAAAATGCCCCAGCTTGTCCGAGCCGATCAGGACTTCGTTGACCTTGATCGTGGGGCCGACCCCGAACAGCCCCGCCACCCGGGTCGCCCAGACCGGGTGGCCGTGGTAGATCGAATCGTAGCGGTCGAGGGTCAGGCGGTCCACCTGGTCGGACTTCATCGCCCACCGCTCGATCTGGTCCACCCAGTGATGGCCCCCGATATCGTGGTAGATGGCGTCGACGACCTTGCGCTCGTCGCGCGGGCCGCGCCAGTCGCGGATGGCGCTTTCTATGGACTGGTTGACCCAGTTTTCGAGCAGGCCGGTGCAATCCTGCAGCGGCCGCAGGCGGTGGGAAAACTGGTCGGTTTCATAGGCGCCGGCACACGGCGGCGCCAGGCACAGGGCGGCGATGAGTAACAGCCTGCCCATGGCTAGTGTCCTGTAACGCAGCTCATGACGCATTCAGAGCCCCGCATACGTGTCAAGGCAAGGCGCAGTCCGCAGGCAATGGCATGCCCTTGCCAAGGACTGCAACACAGCATTGGCGCGTATGCGGTGCTCCCGTCGGGCGAGGCAATAAGCGGCCATCTGCGTTGTTGCACTCGCTTGAATTAGCATAGCTAGTCCTGCGCTCGCGCGCCTAGCAGCTGGCCGCTTCTTGCCTCGCTGAATGCGTCATGAGCTGCGTTACAGGACACCAGGCTCAGAAGCGATAAGTGAAATTGAACAACGTATGGTCGCGGTCGCCGAAGCCGACTTCCAGTGACAGGTGGGCCTTGGGGCTGAACACGCGGGCCACGCCCACCGCGTAGTTCCATTTTTCCATGCTGGCCAGTTCGACGTCGAACGGCACCGGCGGGATGCCGGGCAGCGGCAGTGCGATGGTGCCGCGGTGCGATTCCTCGATGTCCAGGTACATGCCGCCCGTCCACACGGACCAGCCGCCAAGAATCAAACCGACGCGTGGCTGCGAGGAAAAGGTCTCGACCGAGGAATCGAAGTCGCCGCTCAGGCTGGCGTCGGTCCAGGTGTTGTTCAGCGCGGCGAACCAGCGGTCGGTGCCGTAGACCAGGTTCACGCCCAGGCCATATACCGTCCCGTCGTACGCAACCTGAAGGGTGCCCAGGGGGAAGGGCAGGCCGGTGACGGGCACCTCGCTCATATCGACGTAGGTATCGGCGTCGACCTGGCCGACCAGCCCGAAGACATTGAGGAAGGGCGTGACCCACACATCGAGCTTCAGGTCGTAGTGTTGCAGCTCGTTGGTCACCCGGATCTTCGAGGGATCCCCGACGTCGACGCCCGGCAGCACGAACTGCAACGACTCGATCTTGTAGTCCTGCTCCATGGTGAAGAAGTCGAGACCGATGCCCCACGGTTCGAAGAAGTCCTTGCCCTGCACGAGGTGCTTCATGAACAGGGGTTCGCCGCTGGATTCCTGCGCCAGGGCGGGCAACGATGAGAGCAAGAGCAGGACGATGGCGAGTGGGCGCATGGTGAATCCTCTGCAGGCGTTGTGCGGGCCAGTATACCCAAGGCGCCGACAAAGTCCGACAAAACTCGTGCGAACGATTATCATAACGCCTCGTCAGAGCGAGAGGACGATGACCATGACGCCAATGAACCTGCGCAATTACACCGTGATCACCCTGCTGGCACAGGCGCTGCTGCTCCTGGCCCCGCCGCCGGCCAGCGCCGTCGATTTGGCCGCCGACTGCCTGCCGCCCGAGGTGCTGCCGGACAACCGCTTCCCCACGGTGCGGCTGGAAACCAGCATGGGCGATATCGTGGTGGAACTGGACCGCCGCCGCGCGCCGGTGACGGTCAATAATTTCCTGCGCTACGTTACCGACGGTCGCTACGACGGCACGGTCTTCCACCGCGTGATGCCGGGCTTCGTCGTGCAGGGCGGCGGTTACACCGAAACCATCGAAGAGCGCGAGATGTATCCGCCGATCTTCAACGAATCGGGCAACGGGCTGATGAACATGCCGATGACCGTCGCCATGGCCCGTTACGACGACCCGCATTCCGCCACCAACCAGTTCTATTTCAACCTGGCGGCCAATGCCTCGCTCGATCCCAGCCCGCGCAGCTGGGGTTATGCGGTGTTCGGCCAGGTCGTCTCGGGCCAGGAAGTCGTCGAGGCCATCGCGGCGGTCGAGACCGGTTACCACGAACCGCTGGACGCCGAAAACGTCCCGCTGGTCCCGGTCAAGATCCTGTCCGCCAGGGTCGTGGATTCGCCGCACTGATCGGCTGGGGCCAATTCTTCGCGCTGGGCAGCGCGCTGGTCTGGGCGCTGGCCATCGTTCTGTTCCGGCGCGCGGGCGACACACTGCCGGCATTCGAGCAGAACCTGTTCAAGAACCTGCTGGGCTTCGCGCTGCTGCTGCCCACCCTGGCCCTGTTCGAGGGGCTGCACTGGCCCGAGTACCCGCTGCGGGAGGTCGGCATCGCGCTGCTCTCCGGCTATCTCGGCATCGCCGTCGCCGATACCTGGTATCTGCGCGCGCTGCACCTGATGGGCGCCAGCCGCACCGGCATCGTCGCCAGCCTGCTGAGCCCGTTCGTGATCCTACTCTCGGTGCTGTTCCTGGGCGAGTCCCTGGGTCCCTGGCAGCTGCTGGGCTTTTTCCTGGTCATGGCCGGCATCCTGCTCGTCACCTGGAAGAGCAAGCGGCGCAGCGTGGACACCGAACACGTGCGCAAGGGCGTGTTGTACGGCGTCGGCGCGATGTTCCTGATGGCGGTGGGCATCGTCATGGTCAAGGAGATCCTCGAGACCCGCTCGTTCCTGTGGACCACCGAGATCCGCCTGGGCGGCGGCATCGCCGGCATGCTGATCTACGTGGTGCTGCGCCGGCGCGTGGCCGAGGTCAGGCGCCGGTTCACGCAGAACCTGCCGTGGAAGACCATCGGCCTCGCCAGCTTCCTCGCCGCCTACGTGTCCATGATGATGTGGCTGGCGGGCTACAAGCTGATCCCGGCCGCGGAGGCGTCGATTCTCAACGAGAGCGCCAACGCCTGGATCGTGTTCCTGGCGTGGCTGATGCTGGGCGAGTCCATCGACCGGCGCAAGGTCATCGGGCTGGGCCTGACCAGCGCCGGGGTCGCGGTCATGCTGCTGGTCTGAGGCGGGGCGCTCAGGCACACTGGTCGCGTGACGGAAGGGCATGAGAATGTGAGGAAAGTCGGCCGGCCCCGGCTGCGCCGTTGGGCGACGGCGGCCCTGCTGCTGCTCCTGCTCGCGCTGTCCACGATCACGTCGGTCGACCGCTATGCCGAGCGCGAATACGAGGCGCTGTTCCAGCGCGCCTTCATCACCTTCGCGCTGGCGCGCACGCTGAACGGCCTCATCTCGGCGGTGCAGGGCACCGAACTGGCCCTGCAGCCAGCCGGAGTGGGCATCACCCTGACCCCGGGCGAAGTGCTGGATCCCGTCAACGACCTCGTCGAGCGGTTTTCCTGGATCATGTTGGGCGCCACGATTTCGCTGGGCATCCAGCAGGTGCTGCTGGACGTCGGGCAGTGGTGGGGCCTGCGCGTGCTGGTCGCGGCGCTGGGCCTGGCGTGGCTGTGGTTGCGGCTGCGGCGCGCGACCGCCGCGGGAGACGAGGAAGCGGTGGGCGGCGCGGCTGGTTTCGAGAGGACCCTGTTCCAGGTGTTCGTCGTGGTCCTGTTTCTCCGCTTCGCCGTGCCCTTGGCGGTGATCGCCAACGAGGCGCTCTACCACCTGTTCCTCGAGGGCCGCTACCAGCAAAGCCAGCAGGTGATCGAGTCGGCCGGCGCCGATCTCGAGCAGGCGAGCGCGCAAACGCCGGACGCCGCGGCGGAGGCGGACGCCGAAGCGCCGGGCCTGATGGAATCGCTGGGGCGCAGCCTGAGCGGCACGCGTAACGCGCTGGATTTCAGGCAGCGCCTGGAGAACATCCGCGAGCGCGCCGGCGGGGTGATCGAGCACCTGATCCAGCTCAGCGTGGTGTTCGTATTGCAGACCGCCCTGCTGCCGATCGCCTTCCTGTGGATTTTCCTACAGCTGGCCAAGCAGGTTTTCCGACAAACCTTCGGAAACAGACATTGACATCAATGGCAATAAGTGACAATAATGTCAATGCAAGGGGGCACCTCGATCGAAAACCGAGGCGCTGATGGCCAGGCGCCGGAGAGGGGTTCACCCGCCTGGTCAGCGCGGTCAGGCCCGGTTTCCGGTCAGGTGTGGCTCCGTTCGGGCCAGGGCAGGCCCGAACGGAACCTCGCACCGGGCACTCAGGGAATATCAAGGAGATCGGCATGCCTGACATCAGCGAGCAGCGGTTGCAGGAAGCCGATCTGCTGGCCCGCGCGGTCGAAAACCTGTTCCGCAAGCTGATCCGCTTCCTCGTCGGCCGCATTTCGCTGGTCAAGCTGGCGGAGATGATCCGTCATATCTACCTGGAAGAGACGGAACTCAAGCTGCGGGCCGAGAACCCCGGCAAGAATGTGCCACTGACCCGTCTGGCCCTGCTCACCGGCCTCGACACCCGCACCCTGGTGCAGGTGCGCAAACACCTGCAGCTCGACCAACCCCGCTACCGCCAGCAGTTCCTCGCAGAGTTGACCCCGGAAAGCGCCGTGGTCGAGGCCTGGGCCAGCCGCATCGGTACGGCCGGCGACCGCGACAGCAGCGCCGTGCTCGATTACGGCAGCGACGACGCCGGGTTCGAATCACTGGTCCGCTCGACGATCGCGACTCGCGGCATCACCACGCAGTCCATCATCCAACGGCTGGTCGACACGAAAAGTGTGGAGCAGGACCGCGAGAGCCGCACCTTGCGCTTGCTCGTCGATCACTACTCACCCTATCTGTCGCAAGACGAGCCGAACATCGTCAACGCGGCGTTCTCCGCCATCTCCAACCTCATCTCCACGATCGAGCACAATGTCGCTGCGGCGCAGGACGCCAAACTGTACCAGCGGCAGCGGTGGACCTTTCGCCTCGATCCGGGCGACCAGGAGCGATTCCGGCAGGCGATGCGCAGCTTGCTGGAGCGCTTCGAGCAGGAAGCCGAGAACGCCATCACGCCGTGGGAGCAGCAGCACTACGCGAGTGGATTGGTCACCGCGGGCGTGGGCCTGTATTACTTCGAGGAGGACGCTGTACGGGATCCCGGATAATTGCTGCGCAATTTCCGGGACCCGTCGCAGCCGCCGCGCGGCCTGCATCTGTGACCGTGGTCGAGGTGTAAACCCTGTGACCGGAGTACACCCCGGGAAAATGGCGCCCCGGGCAGGAGTCGAACCTGCGGCCTACCGCTTAGGAGGCGGTCGCTCTATCCACTGAGCTACCGGGGCCGAGAGTGAGGCGATTCTAGCGAATTATCGCCAACAGTTCATCGGTGATGACGGCCTTGCGCCAGCCCAGGAAGCGCTCGGGTGGCGGTTCGCCGGCGAGGGTCGCGCGCAGCAGCTTCTCCAGTTCGCGCCGCGAGGCCAGCAGCGCCGGATCCACGTCCAGCGCCGTGGCGCGTTCCTGCACCCGCTTCTTCATGCTGTCGAGCTGGCGCATCTGCGCCTTGTCGAGCGGCGCAGGCCACGGCGGCGGCGCGGGGTCGGCCGCGGCGGCGGCGAGGGTCTGCAGCAGCGCTTTTTCATACCGGCTCAGCGCGTTGGGGTGCATCTGCACGGCGGCGCGCAGATCCGCCAGGGTCGCGGGTCGCCGGCGCGCCAATTCCAGCAGGTCCGTGTCCGGCACCACGAAGCCGCGCGCGCTGTCGCGCGTCTGCGCGGTCCGTTCGCGCCAGCGCGCCAGGGCCCGCAGGGCCCGCAGGCCCGCGCCGTCCAGGCGGCCGGCGCCGCCGATGCGCAGGTACGCCTCGTCCGGGTCCGTCGGCTGGGCGGCGTTGCGCTGCATGCGCGTGATTTCCTCCTGCAACCAGCCCCAGCGACCGGCCAGCTCCAGGCGCGGGCGGAGTTCGGCCAGCATCCGCGGCAGCAGCACGACGTCCATGGCCGCATAGCGCAATTGGCCCTGCTGCAAGGGGCGTTTCAGCCAGTTGGAGCGGGTGTGTTCCTTGTCGACGTCGATGCCGAACAACCACTTGACGGCGCCCTGGTAGGACAGTTGCAGCGGCTGGCCGAGCATGGCGCAGGCGACCTGCGTATCCACCAGGGGTTCGGGAAGCGTGCCGATGGATTGCAGCAGCACCTCGAGGTCTTCGGACCCGCTGTGCAGAACCTTGATGCTGTCCGGTTTTGCCAGCAGGCGGGAAATCGGCTCGGCGGAGTCGAAGCACAGGGGATCCCAGAGCCACGCGGTCTCGCCGTCGGATACCTGGACCAGGCCGAGGCCGGCGCGGTAGGTGCGCTCGCGGACGAACTCGGTGTCGATGCCCAGCACGGCGCAGCCCGACCAGGCGGCTTCCGCGGCTTCCAGTTGTGCCGGGGTTGCCAGCACGACAGGATGCTCCGCGCCTTTGATGGCCCGTGAAATGGCTTGGGCGATATCCTGGGTGACGGTTGCTGCAGCTATGGCGGTTGTTACGGGCATCGGAATCTCGGAGAATGCTCTTCACCACCGCATTCACGGGGTTCAGGACTGCAAATGCTACAGGCAAGGGAGTGTGCGTGCATTCTAATTCTGGCAGCGGCGACCCTGCTGCCGGCGCCGCTCCTCGCCCAACAGGATGACGGCGCCGGTGATCCACAGGCAGTCCAGCGTCTTGGCGACAAACCGGTCGAAAAGGAATACGAGCTCGACGTGACGGTGCCGCCGCGCACCGCGACCCCGCCACCGCCGGAGAGCCCCGAACAGCGTGCCGCCCGGGAGGCGTTCGAACGCCAGGCGGCGATCGAGCGCAACCTGGCGTCAGCCGTCGGCGCGGAACGTGACGGCCGCATCGATCAGCCTCCCGGCGACTGCGCCTGGTCCTACTATCGCGCCGTGCTGGACCTCGATGCCGGCAACGAGGACGCCATGCAGGGCCTGGTTCGCGTGCAGGACGACATGATCGGGCGCGCGCTCGAATTCGCCCGCGAGATGGACTTCGAGTCCGCCGAGCGCCTGCTCGAGGACGCCCTGCTGGTGCGCGAGGACCGGGCGGCCGTGGACGCGGCCTACGAGCAGGTTCGGGGCGTCCGCCTGGAGCACGCCGGCGAACTGGAGGTCGCCGCCGTGCGGGCCATGGATGCCGGCGATTTCAACGGTGCCGAACGCGTGCTGATCGAACTGATCGCGCTCGGCGACATGGACGACACCGTCAACCAGCTGCGGCGCCGCCTGGAGGAGGCCCGCGTTTACGGCGGCTTCAAGCCCGGCCAGACCGTGCGCGACCATTTCATGAGCAAGGCCACCTGGACGCCGGAGTCGGTGATCGTGCTGGCCGGCAGTTACGTCATGGGCTCGTCCGCCTTTGAAGAGGGGCGCGAGGAGAACGAGGGGCCCGAACATCGCGTCACTTTCCGGCGCGGTTTCGCCATCGGCCGCACCGAGGTGACGGTCGAGCAATTCCGCGCCTTCGTGCACGCCACCAGCTACAAGACGGATGCCGAAAAGCACGGCGAATCGACGGTTTACGACCAGTTTTCGGGCCGCCTGACGCAGCGCGAGGAAGTGACCTGGGAAATGGACTACGAGGGCCGCAAGGCGCGGGACGACGAACCGGTGGTTCACGTTTCCTGGAACGACGCCCAGGCCTACGTGCGGTGGCTCGCGAACGGCACCGGCAAGCCCTATCGGCTGCCGACCGAGGCGGAGTTCGAGTATGCGCTGCGCGGCGGCAAGAGCACGCGCTACTGGTGGGGGGACGGTTCCCCGGCGCGCCCGGTCGAAAATCTGACTGGCGAGGGTGACGTTTCGCGCAGCCAGCGCCAGTGGTCGACCCATTTCAAGGGCTATACCGACCGCCACTGGGGCCCGGCCCCGGTGGCTTCATTCGCAGCCAATCCGTTCGGCATTCACGACATCGGCGGCAACGTCGGAGAATGGGTGGCGGACTGCTGGCACGACACCTACCTGCGCGCCCCGGTGGACGGCTCGGCCTGGGTCAACCCGGGCTGCAAGCTGCACGTGATCCGCGGCGCGCACTGGGCCAGTTCACCCGACCAGGCGCGCTCGGCCTACCGCGTTTCCGCCCAGCCCGACCGGCGCGACGCGCGCATCGGTTTTCGCATCGCGCGGGATCTCTGAACCCCGGCTATTCGCAGCCGGCGGAGGATTCGGGCGCCAGCACCGTATCCAGGATGGCCGCCAGTCGCCGGGCCGCCGTGCGCCATTGGCTTTGCACCAGGGCCCAGCTGCGGTCGGCGAAGGCCTCGTCGATCTCCCTGCCGGGCGGATAGGACGAACTCAGCACCAGGGCATGCGATTCCTCGGTCCACGCGATCACGTCGGCCGCTTGCCAGGGAACGGATGCGCAGGCTGGCGTCTCCGCCGCCGGCGGATCGAGCGGCGGCGGGGATGCTGCCAGCCGCTCGTCGACCAGCACACGATCCCAGAATTCGTGCAGATTATACGGTTGCCCGCGGTAGCGCACCTCGTAGCGGTTGCCGCCGCGATCGTCGCGGAAGCCTGTGTGCAAGGGCTGGTGCAGGTCGCCGACCAGGTGGCAGAGCCAGGCGAAGGCCTGCCAGCGACGCTCCCGGCCCAATTCGTGCTCACCCAGCTCGGCCGCGTACTTCAGAATCCCCTCGGTGATGCACAGTCCATCCGGGCAGTCGCGCTGCCGGTCGTAGTGGCCGTTGGCGCGCGGCAGGTTGACGTAGTGCAGTGGATCGGCCCAGGCCCACTCCGGTGCATCGTCGACGGTGTCGGGCCAGAAGCAGGCTTGCTCGACCGCCCGTTCCAACTCCGCGGCCGAACGCACGTCGAGGATGTCCATCACTGCGCCGCGCGCTGCCGGGCTCGCCCGGGCGACCGCGTCCTTGCCGATCGTGACGTGCCCGGCCCACCCCCACGCGCCGAGCGGCGGCGCGCCGACAGCCAGGCCGGCGAACAGGGCGGCAGTCAGGAGGACCTGGGTGTTCATTCGCATGAGGCGGCCTGCTTCGTCGCGGCGGAGCGTGCATTATACTGGTAGCCTGCCAGGGAGACAGTGGAGGATCCAGCGATGAGCAAGAGGGCTTTGCCAGGCCGCAGCGCCTTGATGGGGATGGGCATTCTGCTGGCCCTGCTGGGCGTCGTGCTGCTGTTCTCGCCGGTCGCGGTCGGCAACCTGGTGGTCCGGCTCGTCGCGCTGGTGCTGGTCGTCACCGGGCTGGCGCAACTGGTCCAGGCGCTGCGCGCGGCAAGCGCCACGCAGCGGGCGGTTTCCGGCGTGCTGGGCGCCATCGTGGCGGGCGTCGGCGTGCTGGTGTGGTTCAACCCGCAAGTCGGCTCGGGTTTCCTCACCGCGCTGCTGATGATCTTCTTCGTCCTCAACGGCTTGTGGAAAATCTTTTCGGCGCTGCGCTACCGCCCGGCGCGGGGCTGGACCTGGCTGCTGCTCGCCGGCCTGGTCTCGCTGGTGTTCGTGTACCTGCTCTGGACCCAGTGGCCGCTGGCCGGCGCCTGGGCCATCGGCGTGCTGGTCGGCCTCGACCTGCTGCTGACCGGCTTGGCGCTGATCCTGCTGGCCCGCGCAATCGGGAAAGTCGGCGGGTCGGACGACCTGCACACGATCAGTCTTTGACGACCGGCGCCGAGTGAGGGGGCGATCGCGGTGCTGAGAGTGGGTATCGAGCACGAGTTTGTCTTCGCTGACGAGGCCGGGCGGTACCTCGACGCGGACAACAGCCGTTATTCGACTTTCAGCGAAATTGTCGACAACTTCCCGACCTTCGCCGGAGACGACGCCGTCTTCGATTGCAAGTCGCTCGAGCACTATCCGAAGCGCTGCTACGTCGAAGGCTTCGAGCGCCATGATCGCGAGGGAAGAAGCCTGGAAACCCTGCCCAAGGGCCTGGAAATCCGGACTCTGCCGCACGCCAGCGCAGACGGGGTGATCGCGGAATTCAGGCGTTCCTACGCCGAAGCCATGCGCCTGGCGGGTCGCGCCGGCCTGTCCGCGGTGCTGACGAGCAGGCACCCGTTCAAGACTTCGCTGGCGTTCGATGCGCGCCTCGGAGACGAAGAGCGCAAGGTGCGATCGGAAGCCCAGTTGGCGCTGGCCCGCAGCGCCATGTTCACGCATGGGATCAATGTCAACGTATCGCTGGCCGGGCGCCCGGTGGAAAAAATGCTGGGTCTGGTTGAGAAGATCAATTACTACGCACCGGTGCTGATACCGTGGAGCTTTTCGTCACCCTTCTACGAGGGCAAGGCGTTCGACGGACTGTGCTGCCGCAACTATTTTCGGGCGCATTCGCGCAGGATGGCCGACTTGCACCTCAGACGTGGCGTTTACGTTCTGGAATTCAGGGGCTTCGATGCCTGCGGCGACGCGCAGCTGCTCGCCGCGGTGCTGAAGCTCTTCTGCGGATTCCTGCTCGACGAAAGCCTGCCCGGAAAAGCGCCGCAGCAGGACCCCGAGCGACTGAAGCTGTCGTCGCTGCGCGGCTTTGACGATCCCTCGCTGCGGCAGGAAGGGCAATCCGTTCTGCGGGCCGCGCGCGCGGCACTGAACGGTGGCGGCGAAGCGTTCGACCTGCTCGGAGCCATGCTGCGGGAGAACGACTCCTATGCCGCCCGCATGAAAAGCCGGTATGCGGAAACGGGGTGCATCATGGACTGTATTTCCGGACAATACAGCTACTGAACTCCAAGGACTGCAAATGACGATTCTATTCATAAGCGGGGTGAACGACCGCTCCCTGATGGGCGTGGACCTGGACGAACGCGGCAACCTGGTGCACCTGATGGACGGCAACTGTTCCGTTCACCATCGCCTGCCCCTGAAGCAGGGGGTCGACCTGCAGATGGTGCTGTTCGGCAAGGGCATCAAACAGCGCGGGATCGAGTTCCGCACGCCGCCGTCCCTGATCTTCAATCAGATCGCCGACGCCGACACCCATCGCGGCGCGCTGGAGCGCTGCATCGAACTGTGCGACCAGGTCAACACCACCGTCATCAACCACCCGAGGTACGTGCTGCAAACGGGCAGGGATCGGGTCGCCGCCGCGCTGCAGGGCATTCCCGGCGTGCGCATGCCGCGCACCTTGCGCTTCCAGCCGCGTTCGCCGGACGAGGTGTTCGAGCAGGCAGCCGGGCAGGGGATCGCCTTTCCCTGCCTCGCCAGGGTCGCCGGCAAGCACCACGGCAGGAGCATGGTCAAGGTGGACGGGCCGCAAGACTACCCGGCCCTGCACGCGCTGCCGTTCGACGGCCGGGATTTCTACCTGACCGAATATGTCGATTACCGCGGCGAGGACGGCCTGTATCACAAGCAGCGCATCGTCGTCATCGACGGCGAGCCGCTGCTGCGCCATTCGTTGTACTTCAACGAGTGGATGGTGCACGCCAGCAGCCGGGCCTTCATGATGGAGCGGGAAAGCTGGGACCAGGACATCGCCCGCTTCGACCGGCTGGCCGGCGAGGTTCTGCCGCCGCTGCGCCCGGCCATCCGCGAAATCGCGAACCGCCTGCGGCTCGAGTATTTCGGCATCGACTGCAGTCTGCAGCCGGATGGCCGGATGCTGATTTTCGAAGCCAACGCCAACATGAACGTGCTGCACACGCCCAACCCCACCACGCGCTACCGGGTCGAGGCCATCGAAAAAAGCCTGTACGCGCTGCTGACCCGGTACTCGGGAGAGCAGGTGATCTGAGTTTCCCTACGGCACGGTGATGATCACCTTCCCCCGCGCGTGGCCTTCTTCCAGGTAGGCGATCGCGGCCGGCACCTCGCTCAGGGTGAAGCGCCGGTCGATCACCGGCGTCATTTTGCCGCTGCGCATCAGGTCCGCCAGCACCTCCAAATCCCGCGGATCCAGCTGCGCCATGATGTTGACGAGTTCCTGGCTCACGAATGGTGACAACGCCATGGCCTTGAGCGGCCTCCATAACGGCCCGACCCAATTGCCCTTGCTGGATGTGCCGACGATGACGAGCGTGCCGTCCGGTTCCAGGGCGCGCCGGATTTCCCGCAGGGGGTGATTGCCCACGTTGTCCAGGATCAGGTCGTAGCGCTGTCCGCTCTCGGCAAAATTCTCCCGGGTGTAATCGATGACGTGGTCCGCGCCGAGCGCGCGGACCATGTCCACGTTCCGTGTGCTGCACACGCCGGTCACTTCGGCGCCGAGTGCCTTGGCGATCTGCACGGCAAACGTGCCCACGCCGCCGGAGGCGCCATTGACCAGGACCTTCTGCCCCGGCTGCAGCCCGCCCTTGTCGCGCAGGCCCTGCAGCGCGGTGATCGCCGCGATGGGGACCGCGGCCGCCTGTTCGAAGCTCATGTTGGCCGGCTTCAGCGTCAGCGCCCGGTCTTCGCGCACCGTGACGTATTCGGCAAAAGCCCCGGTTCTGCCGCCAAACACCTCGTCGCCCGGCTTGAACCGCGTGACGTTTTCGCCTACCGCTTCGACCGTGCCCGCGAAGTCGACGCCCAGGCGCTGAACGTTCGGCGCGCCGAGGCCGGTGCCCAGGCGCATGATGAACGGGGAGCCGCGCATGTAGTGCCAGTCGAGGGGATTGACCGCAGCGGCCTGGACCCTGATCAGCACCTCGTCGGCCGCCGGGGCGGGCTTTGCGATTTCCTGCAGTTGCAGAACCTCGGGCGGCCCGTAGCAGTTATAGGTGATCGCCTGCATCGCGGGCGCAGCGCCGGACCAGGCGGGCGCCGGGCCGCATTCGGATTCGTAGCTCAAGGCAACGCCGAGCGCCAGCACCGAAACGGCCAAGAGCAGCACCAGGGTGCCGCCGATCTTGTAGCGCAACTTCATTGACACCACCTCCGCCGCGTGAGGGATGCAAGTGTCACACAGTTGGCGGTGGCGTCACAACGACCGGGCATTTCGTTTACTATCGCCGGAACCCGGCGCGGGTCTGGCCGGCCCGTTCCAACCATAAGAAGGGCAGGACATGACAGACGCAGCCAATCGATCCCCGACATCTCGATCTCTGGGCCCCTGGCGCAGTTGGGCGCTGGTCGTCGGCGGCGCCATCGGCTCGGCCGTCTTCATGATGCCGGCGATTCTCGTACCCTTCGGCACCATCGGCCTGCTGAGCCTGGCGGCGGCCGGCATCGGGGCGCTGTTCGTCGCCCTGACCCTGGGCAACCTGGCCC
>Ga0105090_10000137_pt1 | contig 30818 bp, 31 predicted proteins | sample PPLLak3March2015_FD_79110 | JGI IMG/M metagenome (GOLD analysis project Ga0105090, IMG submission 79110) | Freshwater sediment microbial communities from Prairie Pothole Lake near Jamestown, North Dakota, USA - PPLs Lake P7 Core (1) Depth... | ecosystem: Environmental > Aquatic > Freshwater >...
AAGGTAGGCTTGTTGCCGCCCATCGGCACCATGCTCATGCTTTCAGTGCCGGCGGCGATCATCACTTCCGCCTCCCCCAGGCGGATCCGTGCCGCAGCATCAGCCACCGCCTGCAAACCGGAGGAACAGAAACGGTTGATGGTCATGCCCGGCACGCTATCGGGAAAACCCGCCAGCAGCAGGCTGATACGCGCCACGTTCATGCCCTGCTCACCCTCAGGCATCGCGCAACCGGTGATCACGTCACCGATTTCATTGAGATCGAGCCCTGGACACTGCGCCACCGCACTTTTCAGCACATGCGCCAGCAGATCATCGGGTCGGGTGTTTTTGTACATGCCGCGCGGCGCCTTGCCCACCGCGGAACGGGTGGCGGCAACGATGTAGGCGTCCTGGATTTGTTTGGCCATTTCAGATCCCTTTATTCAGGAATGAGGAGTGAGGAGTGAGGAAGGGCTGTGACTGTCGCGTGGGTTACTCAATCCTCACTCCTAAGTTCACTCCTCAATCCTCAATCCGCACTCCTGATTAGTTTCTCAGCGGCTTTCCCGTTTTCAGCATTTGCTCGATCCGCGCCTGTGTTTTCTCGGTGGCAATCAATTCCATGAAATGCTGGCGTTCGAGGTCGAGAAACCACTGTTCATCGACCAGGCTGCCGCCTTCGATGTCGCCGCCGCACATCACCGTAGCGACCTTGGTGCCGATCAGGTAATCGTGCTCGGAGATATGGCCGCCGGCGCGCATATTTTCCATGAAGGCGCGAATCGTTGAGATTCCGCTGCGACCCAGCGTCGGGATCGCCCGGGCGCGCAGCGGCGGCCGGTAGCCGGCTGCGGCCATCGCGCGAACCTCGGCCTTGGCAATTTCCAGCAGTTCGAAACGATTCATGATGACGCGGTCCGTCGCGCGCAGGAAACCGAGTTCGCGTGCGTGCTCCCCGCTGCGCGCGACTTCGGCCATGGCCACCGCCTTGAAATATTTCTGCAGGAAAGGCGAGATGTCGCCGCCCTTGGCGTCCGCCGCGGCGCGCATCGCAAATTCCTTGCAGCCGCCCCCTGCCGGCAGCAGGCCGACACCAGCCTCGACCAGGCCCATGTAACTTTCCAGCGTCGCCACCGCGCGGTCGCAATGCATCACGAACTCGCAGCCGCCTCCCAGCGCCAGGCCATCCACCGCAGCCACGGTCGGCACCATTGAATACTTGAGCATCTGCGTGGTGACCTGGAACTGCTCGACCAGATGTTCGACTTCGGCGAGTTTTCCGGCCATCAACTGGTCTGCGACGCCCATTTGCCGCGCCGCCTTCAGCGCCAGCGATTCGGCCTCGCGTTTCATGCTCTTGAACAGTTTGCCCAGCGCAGACGGCGGCGCAGGCGGTGCCTTGCTGCCGCTGGATTTTTTCAGGTTCGCACCCACCGAAAACGGCGGCTCGGTCTGCCACAGCACGAGGCCGATGTAATTGTGTTCGGCTTCAGCGATGGCCTGCTGCACGCCCTGCAGCACATCGTCGCCGATGGCATGCATGCGGCTCTTGAAACTGACGATCGCAATGTCGTCTCCCGTATGCCAGCAGCGCACGCCCTCAGTTTCGAAAATGGTCGTGCCGTATTGGCGTTCCTCGCCGAGCAGTTTGTCCGGGAAGGGCTGGCGTTTGTAAACCGCCAACGACGAACGCGGCTGGTAACTGTTGCTCTCCGGCGCATAGGAGCCGTCGGGTCGGTGCACACCCGTGCGCGCCGGCTCCATCACCCAGGCCGGCAGCGGCGTGCTGACCATGCCCTTGCCTGCGGCGATGTCTTCGGCAATCCACGCCGTAATCTGCTGCCAGCCGGCGGATTGCCAGATTTCGAAAGGACCGGTATCCCAGCCAAAACCCCAGCGGATCGCAAAATCAAGGTCGCGGGCGTTGTGCGCAATCGCCGCGAGATGCAAGGCGCAGTAATGGAAGGAATCGCGGAAAATGGACCAGATGAACTGCGCCTGCGGGTGATCCGAGGCATGTAGCTGCGCGAAACGTTCCGCGGGATTCCTGTTTTTGAGGATTTCAACGATGGCCTCATCGGCCTTGCCGTCGGACAAGCGATAGGCGCCGGTTTTGAGGTCGAGCACCTGGATGTCTTTACCGGGTTTCTGGTACACACCCTTGCGCGTTTTCTGTCCCAGCGCACCCTGATCGATCAGCCCCTGCAGCCAGGCCGGCACACCGTAGTATTTGTGCCAGGGGTCTTCGGGCAAAGTATCGCGCATGGTGTGCACGACATGGGCAAAGGTATCCAGGCCGACCACGTCTGCGGTACGGAAGGTCGCGCTGCGCGGCCGGCCGATCAGCGATCCGGTCAGCGCATCGACAGTGTCAAAGCCGATACCCAGGCGTTCGGCATGGTGGATGGTCGCCAGCATCGAAAACACGCCGACGCGGTTGGCGATGAAGTTCGGCGTGTCCTTGGCGCGGATCACACCCTTGCCCAGAGTGGTCACCAGGAAACGTTCGAGGTCGTCGAGAATGCCGGCGTCGGTCCCGGTGCAGGCAATCAGTTCCACGAGGTGCATGTAACGCGGCGGATTGAAAAAATGCACGCCGCAAAAACGGTGGCGCTGTTTCTCGGGGAAGGCACCCGCCAGCTTGTTGATGGACAGGCCCGAGGTGTTGCTGGCGAAGATGGTGTGTTCGCCGAGGTACGGCGCAACCTTGTGGTAGAGGTCTTCCTTCCAGTCCATGCGTTCGGAAATCGCCTCGATGACGATGTCGCAGTCGCGCAGCAGTTCAAGGTGCTGGCCGTAATTCGCGGGCTCAATCAGGTCGGCGCGGTCCCTGGTGGCCAGCGGACTGGGTTCGAGTTTTTTCAGGTTGGCGACGGCCTTCAGCACATTGCCGTTGGGGTCCCCCTCCTTCGCCGGCAATTCGAACAGGATGACCGGGACATTGGCGTTGATGAGATGCGCGGCAATCTGGGCGCCCATGACACCGGCACCCAGCACAGCCACCTTGCGCACCATCAGGGGTTGGGCGGGCATGGGGATGGCACTCCTGAAATCGCTGGTAAAGCGTAAAAACGCTGCTGAGAGCACTGCTGAAAGCGTGAAATGATTCTAGCACGCAGTTTGCGGTGCACCATGTCCGCTGCCGCGCAAAACACCGGCAAAAAAACGGGCGGCCCGCAGGCCGCCCGCTGTCCAACGCTACCGGTGATCAGAAACTGTAGCTTGCCTGCGCGCTGAGAATATGCACGCTCGGGTCGCTGTAGGTACCCACCACGTTGCCTTGCGCGCCGGGAACCGCAAGCCCCGCCAGGCGGTTGATCGGTGCATCCTTGATGAAGATGTAGGCATAACCGAAGTCCAGTGTCAGCTGTTTTGAAGCACGGTATTTGCCGCCAATCGCCAGCCATGTGCGATCGTTGTCGGGCAAGGTCGCGGTGCGGTGCTGATCGGTCACGGGGCTCTTGTCATAAGCCACACCAAGTTTCAGCATGAAATCGTTGCGCATCTGGTAATTGGCACCGACACCGATACGGTAGGTGTCCTTGAATTCAAAATCAAAGCGGGCGACCTGACTGCCGGCAGTACCCAATGCCCAGGTTGCCCCCGAAATTACCGGTACCTGCTTGATGGTGCTCCAGCGGGTATAGGTAATGTCGCCCAGCACTTGCCATTTGGGATCCATCTGATGCGAAATACCCCATGTCAGTGTATCCGGCACCTCGGCTTTCGCGCTGATCGGTGTTGATGCGGTGCCGAGCACCGGAATACCCGTCACCGTGGCCGTGCCCTTCAGGTCGTGTTTGATTGCCGAACGGTAAGCCAGCCCGATACGGGTTGCCGGAGACAGGTTGAACATTGCACCCAGGTTGAAGCCGAAGTTGTTGTCATCCATTTCCAGCTTGCTCAGTGCCTCGACGCCGATGAATGAGGAACGATTTACCTCGACCTCTGCATGCTGAAAACTGATACCGGCACCCAGCGACACCACATCGCTCAACTTGTAGGCGACGCTGGGGTTGATGTCGATGGTCTTGATCTCGGCTTTCTGCGACTGGAAGCGGCCAACCCAGCCACGGTCGTATTCAGTCGCCAGGCCAAAGGGCACGCTCATACCCACGCCAACCCACCACTTCGGATCGATCTGCCAGGACAGATAGGCATTCGGCACTGCGGCCAGTCCGCCGGCATCACCGCCATTGCCGCCGGGGGACGGCAAACCACCAGGTGCCCGCGAAGCGCCGGAGTCGCTGAATTCCGAAGACGGCAGGATCAGATTGATCGCACCGACGGCCTGACGTCCCGGCAGCCGCGTCATGCCGGCCGGGTTGAAAAATATGGTGCTCGCGTTTTCTGCAGCCGCCGCCTGTCCGGCATAGGCATTGCCGAGGCCGCTGGCGTTCTGCTCCATGAGCTGGAAGCCTGAGGCGGCCGCCTGTCCGGTCATTGCAGCCAATGCCGCAGTAACAGATAAGCCTATGATTTTATTATTTAATTTCATATCCTCTCCTTGAGTGGCCGGTTTGGTGGTTGGCTTTAACTGATTGCCGCGATTGGTTCGCGATCCGGAAAAAACATGTTACCCGTCAACGCGCTGATTTCAATCAAAAATCCGGATACTTCACGGGCTCTGTGGCGGGGATACCACACGTGGTTTGCGATTGTTGTCCACCGCAACATAGGTCAGCACGGCCTCGGTGACCTTGACACACTCCTCGCGCTCAGGACGGCGCTGTGCATAGACCTGCACGTCAACGGTAATCGAGGTGCGTCCCACTTTGACGAGTTCAGCGTAAAAACTGACCACGTCGCCGACAAACACCGGTTGCCGGAATACAAAGGAATTAACCGCAACGGTGGCCACCCGGCCTTGTGCCAGGCGAATCGCCGGAATGCTGCCCGCCAGATCAACCTGCGCCATGATCCAGCCGCCAAAAATGTCGCCGGTGTAGTTGGCATCCGATGGCATGGGAATCACCCGCAGCGTCGGCTGCCTCTCAGGCAGGGTGGTCGTGTCCCCGCGTCCATCAGCGCTCAATCTTTTCTCCCCTCAATCCTCATTCCTCATTCCTCATTCCTGCCTTTCAGTGCCCGGCATACATGCCGTCAATTTCAGCATTGAATTTTTCCATCACCTTGGTGCGTTTCAGTTTCATGGTCGGTGTCAGCAAGCCGTTTTCCACGGTCCAGGGTTCCAGGGTCACGGTGATGCGCCGCACCTGCGCATAACCCGGAAACTCGGTGATCTGCGCCGCAATGCGTGCCAGGATGGCTTTTTCAGCCGGTTTTGTACGCAGCACATCAGGTGCGCCGCTATTGATGCCGGAAGCGGCAGCGAGTTTCTGCCAGTGTTCCGCATTCAGCACCGCCATCACCGTCAGGAAGGGTTTGCCCTCGCCGAGCAGCATCACCTGGTCGAACAGCGGATCGCGTGCAATTGCCGCCTCCATGTCGCCAGGCGGTACTTTTTCGCCGTTGGACAACACGATCACATCCTTCAGCCGGCCGGTAATGAACAAATGGCCCTGGTCGCCAATGCGCCCGGTGTCGCCGGAATTCAACCAGCCGTCGGGCTGGATCATCGCCCGGGTCGCCTCCTCGTTGTTCCAGTAGCCCATCATGACGTTCGGGCCCTTGATCAGCACCGCGTCCTTGTCGCCGATTTTGATCTGCACCCCGGGGATGGGCTGGCCAACACTCGCCGGAATGTTGTTGTCGGGACAATTCGCAGTGGCAATCGGACTGGTTTCGGTCAGCCCGTAACCCTGCAGGATCGGCAAGCCGAGGCCGATGAAAATCTTCGAGATGTCAGCCGGCAACGCAGCACCGCCCGACAAGGCATAACGCAGGCGCCCGCCGAGCCGCGCCAGCACCTTGGAAGCCACCAGCTTGTTCAGCACCGGCCACAGCAGGAAAGACGGCTGCCAGGGTCCGCGACCCTGCGCATGCTCGAAACGCGCATAACCAACGCTGGCAGCGAGCAGGAACAGTTTTTTGCGCAGCGGCGGACCATCATCCAGCTTGGAGCGGATGGTGCCCCAGATGCGCTCGTAGATGCGCGGCACCGATATCAGCATCGTCGGCCGTACCGTCTGCAAGTCTTCACCGAGTTGCGGAATCGAACGCGCGTAGGCGGTGATCGAACCAGCCATCACCGTCAGGTAATAACCACAGGTACGCTCGAAGGTGTGCGACAGCGGCAGGAAAGACATGAAAATGTCGTCATGGCCGGTCGCCAGTACACTCAACGCGGCCCCGGTGTTCGACAGGATGTTGTTATGCGACAGCATCACGCCCTTGGGCCTGCCGGTGGTACCCGAGGTATAAACGATGGTCGCCAGCGTGTTGCCATCACGCGCGAGATGGCGCGTCGTACCGCCGTCCTCCGGTAGCCAGTCGCCGATCCACTGCAGGCGGGCATCACTGCCGGCCGACGGCAATGTGTTGACGGTCAGGAAACGCACAATGCTGCGCATTTCACCGGCCACGTTCTCCAGCGCCTTCCACTGTTCCTGGCCATCGATCAGCAGCGCCTTGCAGCCGGAATTGTTGATGATGTACGCCATATTATCGGCACGGTCCTGGGTGTAGAGCGGCACCACCACCAGTCCTAGGCCCAGCGCCGCCTGATCGAAGATCACCCATTCCGGAGAATTGCGCAGCATCACCGCGACGCGGTCGCCGGGCTGCAGTCCGTCCTTTTCCATGGCCGCCTGCCAACGTGCAATCTGGCGGTCGATCTGCGCCCAGGTGTAATCGCGCCAGTTGCCGTGCTGCTCGTTGTACGCCTTGTAGGCCACGATGTCCGGTGTGCGTTTGACACGCTCGCGGAACAATCCGTCCAGCGTGCCCGCTGCTGCCATTGGAATCACATGGGTTATATCATTGTTCTTATTCATCTTTTCTCCTCCTGACCCCTAGAGTTAGTCGAGTTAATCGAGAAAAAGATCGGTGTACGGCGTGACGCCCGGTGTGACCGCATAAACATCAAAATCAGTCACCCCCTCTTCGCGCAACACGGCTTCATCGATATAGAAATTGCCAGTGGCCTTGCGGCTGTCGCGTTTGAAAATCGCGTACGCTGCGTCGGCCATGATATCCGGTTTGCGGCTGGCCCTGAGAATCGCCTCCGGAAAATTCACCGCAATCGCGGCGGTGGCAATGGTCGTGCGAGGCCATAGCGAATTCACCGCGATGCCCTGCGCACGGAATTCCTCGGCCATGCCCAGCGTGCACATGCTCATGCCGTATTTGGCCATGGTGTACGCCACATGGTCCTTGAACCATTTTGCTTTCATGTTCAGCGGCGGCGAGAGGGTCAGGATGTGCGGATTGTTCGCTTTCGCCAGAAACGGCAGGCAGGCGCGGGAACAGACAAAGGTGCCGCGCACATTGACATCAAACATCAAGTCAAACCGTTTGGCCGGCGTCTCCAGTGTGCCGGTCAGCTGGATCGCACTGGCATTGTTGACCAGGATGTCGATGCCGCCGAAATGCGCCGCAGCCTGCTCTGCAGCAGCAGCCACCGCCTCTTCATCACGCACGTCGAGTTGGATCGGCAAGGCCTTGCCGCCGGCCTTGACGACCTCTCCGGCAATTTCGTGAATGGTGCCTGGCAACCGCGGATGCGGAGTCACGGTTTTGGCAGTGACCACAATGTTGGCGCCGTCGCGTGCGCATCGGAGCGCGATGGAGCGGCCGATGCCGCGGCTCGCGCCGGTGATGAATACGGTTTTTCCATGCAGCACCGACATTGTTAATTTTCCTTATTTACGTACCTTTGAACAGCGGTTTGCGTTTGTCGGCAAAAGCGGTAACACCCTCGGCAAAATCAGCCGTTGCCGCGCAACGCGCGAAGGCCAGCGCCTCTGCATCCAGATGCGCAGCCAGCCCCTCATTCAGCGCGCGGTTGGCCAGCGCCTTGGTTTCGGCATAGGCGCGCGCCGGCCCCGCAGCCAGGCGCCGCGCCAGTTTTTCCGTTTCTGCCGCCAGTACGTCTGCAGCCATGACCCAATTCACCACACCAAGCCGCTGCAGGGTTTCCGCATCCCCGGTATCGGCCAGCAGCATCAATTCCATCGCTTTATGGTATCCGGTCAGCCGCGGCAGAAACCAGGTCGCGCCCCCATCGGGGCTGGTGCCGATGCGGCTGTAGGCCAGCGAAAACTGCGTACTCGCGGCAGCCAGCACGAGGTCGCAGGCGACCATGATGCTGAAACCTGCGCCGGCGACTGCACCATGCACGGCGGCGATCACCGGTTGCGGCGCGCGGCGCAAAGCCAGAATGCCGTGGTGCAGTTCTGCCGCGAGTTCCGGCACCAGCGAGGCCATCTCCGCCACCTTGTCGCGAAACATTGCGACATCACCACCCGCGACAAACGCCGGTCCGGCGCCGCGCAGCACGATGACCCGCACGGCAGGATCACCCACCGCACGTTCACAGGCCGCGCGAAATGCGCGGATCATGTCCGCGTCCAGCGCGTTCATCACCGCGGGGCGGTTGAAGGTGATGGTGGCGACACCATCAATCACTGCATGGAGAACGCTGTTACTCACTTGCGCGTCAGCGCTTCGAAGGTGACGGCTTGCGTGGTCTGGTGTATTTCCGACTTGCCGAAGTCTTTCGGGAAATCATCGACCATGATCACGCGCCTTCTTAGTTGAGCAGCGCTTTTGAGTAAATCAACCTCGGCCTGGGTGATCACGCCCTTCTCCAGGCCTTCGGCGGCCATCTGATCGGCAAAGCCGCGTTTGATGCGCCCTGCCTGCTGCGCCTGGCGCAATTTCGCCTCCACCGGTTCGGCGGCAATCACCGCTGTCAGCGCGGACTCCAGGGTACGCACGGAGTCGTTTTCATTGTCGGAAATGAACACGCCCCGCGTCAGCCGGTCGCGCGTCGGGCCCGGCGTCATCATCAAACCGACCACCTCATGCCCCAGCGGATCACGCGGCGGCGCGAACTCGCGGCCATAAGGCATCAGCAGCGGGAAAATCAAGCCGCGCAGGATCCACGACACCACCGGCCAGGGCAGATTCTCGAATATCGAATAAAACGCCTCCTCGATGCGGTACAGGCAGTCGAGCAAGCCCCAGCGCACCAGTGGCAAGTCTGCTTCTGGCCGGCCGTCGTCCTCGTAACGTTTCAGCACCGCGGAAGCCAGGTAGAGCTGGCTCAGCACGTCACCCAATCGGGCTGAAAGACGCTCCCTTCGTTTCAGCGATCCACCGCACAAAAACATCGCCACGTCGGCAGTCAGTGCAAAGCCGCTCGAAAGCCGCGTCAGCTGCTGGTAATAGTGCTTCAGCACCGGCGCGCCGCAGGTCACGTCGGCCAACCGCGCACCGGAGATGCCCATCCACAACACCCGCGACACGTTCGAAAGTGTTAACGCGATATGGCCGAAAAACGCCCGGTCAAAATCGCGCAGTGCCTTATGCGGGTCTTTTTCCCGGGTGGCCTCGATTTCCTTCAGCACGAAGGGATGGCCGCGGATCGCACCCTGTCCGAAAATGATCATGGTCCGGGTCAGGATATTGGCGCCTTCGACCGTGATCGCGATCGGGGTCTGCATATAGGCGCTGGCGAGGTAATTGTTCGGCCCCATGCAGATACCCTTGCCGCCGTGGACATCCATCGCATCGTTGATGACCTGGCGGCCGCGTTCGGTGAGGTGGTATTTGACGATGGCCGAGATCACCGAGGGTTTTTCGCCGAGGTCCACCGCACCGGCGGTCATCACCCGCGCCGCATCCATCACATAAACATTGCCGGCAATGCGCGCCATCGCCTCCTCGACGCCTTCGAACTTGCCGATCGACAGTTTGAACTGCTGGCGCACACGACCGTAAGCACCTGTAGTCAATGTCGACAACTTCGAAATACCCACCCCATTGGCCGGCAATGAAATCGAACGCCCCGCTGCGAGGCAGTTCATCAGCATTTTCCAGCCCTCGCCCACCTGCGCCACGCCGCCGATCACGTATTCCATCGGGATGAACACATCCTTGCCCCAGTTCGGGCCGTTCATGAAGGTCGCGGTCATCGCGCGATGGCGGCGTCCGATATGCACGCCCGGCATGTCGGTAGGCACCAGCGCCAGCGTGATGCCGATGTCGTCCTGCTCATTCCTCTCACCCAAAAGGTGGTCGGGATCGTAAAGTTGGAATGCCAGGCCGAGCAACGTCGCGATCGGGCCCAGCGTGATGTAGCGTTTTTCCCAAGTCAGGCGGATACCCAGCACATCGGGCTTGCCCTGCCACTCGGCTTTGCAAACGATACCGAAATCCGGAATGCCGCCGGCGTCCGAACCCGCTTCCGGACTGGTCAGCGCAAAACACGGCATCTCGATGCCCTTGGCCAGCCGCGGCAGGTAGTAGTCCTTCTGTTCCTTAGTGCCGTAATGCAGCAGCAGCTCCGCGGGCCCCAGCGAGTTGGGCACCATCTCCGACACCGCGGCCGTGCCGCTGCGCGTGGTCAGCTGCATCACCACCTGCGAATGAGCTAGTGCGGAGAATCCCTTGCCGCCGTATTCCTTGGGAATGATCATGCCGAGGAAGCCGTTGTCCTTGATGAACTGCCAGACCTGCGGCGGCATGTCGGTCGCCTCGTAGGTGACTTCCCAATCACTCAGCATTTCGCACAGTTCGTGCAGCGGGCCCTTGATGAAGGCCTGCTCCTCGGCCGTCAGCCGGGGTTTAGGATAGGCCAGCAGCTTGCTCCAGTCGGGACGACCACTGAACAGTTCACCGTCCCACCAAACGGTGCCGGCCTCCAGCGCCTCTTGCTCGGTCTGCGACACCGCAGGCAGGATGCGACGGAACAGTTTCAGCAGTGGCGCACCGGCCACTACACGGCGCAAGGGGGAAGGAATCGCCAGCAGCGAGATCACGACCAGCAGCACCCAGGCGGCAGTCAACAAACCTTGCGGCCACAACTGGTAATAAGTCACTACCCCCAGTGCGACGCCATACACCACCGTCCACACCAGTGCCGGCAGACGGTGATACGCGAGGAACCAGGCTGCCGCGAACGCGGTGAGCAGCGTGAACAGCACAAACATCGTGACACCTCCGCCGGGATGACACGGCACCGGACTTTATAAAGAGTTACATGAATAATGACAAAAACATGCTTCTGACGCGGCTCTCATGTTTTTGGTCAACACCAAGAGGTCAGCGACACGCGGACCGGTTCAAAAAATCGGCGCCATGTCTTTGATTTTGAGCATACACGCCGAGTTGTCGCGCGACAACCCGGTTAACCAATTGATTTTATTAAATATTTTATGCGGCCGTGGCGACCTTCAATGACTTGATCAGCGCCTGACCTTGGCGGTAATCATCAGCAATTCGGCCTGATGTTTTTTTGCCTTTGCGATTTCTTCCGGGCTGGCCGGCCCGACCGGCTTGCCCTCGAGGCCTTTCATCGACATCACCGGTTTACCGGTTTTGTCGAAAAACGCCATGATTGCGATAGTTGCACCGGAGTGTCCCGCCAGGGTCCGGAGCTGCGGCGCATGACCTGCCGCAAGACGCATCAGCGCATCAGCATGTCCCGCAACCACTGCGCTATCAATTCGGCAACCACACGCTCTTTCATGCCGGGCGTACGCCCCATGTGGCCACCATCCGGATAGACGCGCGCCGTTTTCGGCACACCGTGTTCCAGCAGGATGTAGACATCGGCAATCGGCGCCTGGTCGTCGCGTTTGCCGTTCACGGCCAGCAGCCGCGCGCAGGGGCCGTCGAGCAAGCCCTGCTCCAGAAGCGAAAGCCGCGGCGCGATGTCGAGCACCTCTTCGAGAGTATGCGCACCCAGCACCCAACTCCGCGCATCGAGCAGGCTGGACGGACCCAGCAGATAGGTTGATGCGGTTCGCGTCAGCGCAGGCTCGAGCCACTCGCGCTGAAAACCATAATGCACGTTGCCGCCCTGCGTCACTGCGGCCTTGATCCGCGCGGCTTCGACATGCGCCAGCTTGGCCGCCCAGTAACCGCCGAAACTGCCGCCCCAAACGCCGATCCGAGCGCCATCAACCCCGTCCTGTTGCTGCAGCCGGGTTATGGCTGCAGAAAACGTACGTTCGGCAGCCGGCTCCATAAAACGCACCGGGTTGTCGCCAACACCGGGCATGTCCATGGTAAATGTCGCCAGACCCTGCGCATGCAGGATGGCACTGTTGCGCTGCCGGTCCTCTTTCCAGCCGTCGACGCCGCCCCAGTGAATGACCACCGGAGGACAAGTCACACCGGCCGGCACCTGCAGGTAACCGATCAGCACCTTGCCCTCAAACGGAATTTCGATGACTTGTAGCGGCGGATCAAAATATTGCGCCGCCTTGCGAAAGCAGCGCAGTGCATGCTGGTGCGCCGCCAACTTGCCTGGCGTGCTGGCCACCGGGTAACGGCCAGTGCGGTAATTGGCATAAGCGAGAAAATAGGCGGCCTTAATGGCTCTGCTGTCCGCGCCGCGCCGCAGCAGTGCGTCACCTTCCGCCTCGTGGCGCCGCCCGTTCGCACACCAGACCTCAGCCCAATGATCGCGATCAAGGCTGTTCAACACCGCAACCGCAGCCTGCGCATCTTCGGGGGTGATGTGTTCGAGCGGGCTGTTGCGGCCCGCGCGCCTGAGGACTTCGGCCTGCACCTGTTGCAGCGTACGCTCAGCGGACGCTTCAGCCGCCGTCATCACGCTACTCGATCACTTTGCCAAGGAGTGACGCCACGTCCGTCTTGTTGTGAACCATCTGCTCCGGAAAAACGACGGTGATCGCATTGGTCGGACAGATTGACTGGCACAGGCCGCAATACCAGCACTCGTCCGGGTATTTGATCACCGGCAGCGTTTCGCGGTTGTCTTCTTCCTTGTAGATCAAATCGCCGGGACAGATCCAGTCGCAGAGGTTGCACTTGATGCAGGTTTCGGGATTGATGCGAATGGGATTGAACATTTCTTTTTGCGGCGTGCTCATATGTGTTTCCTCAAGCCTTTCCTCAAGCCGCCACTGCCGCGTTGCCGCGGCTGAATGCCGCAGACAAGGGCTGATCCGTGGACAGGGTGCGGGTCACCGGCCCGTTCGCGCCGCGCTCGACAATGACGAATTTGCGCCAATTCAGGTCATCCGTTTTTGGATAATCCATGCGGAAGTGTGAAGAGCCAGTGCGTGTTTCCTGGCGCGCCAGCGAAGCGGTGGCCATGATCTCGGCGTTCAGGCGAATGTTTTTGGCTTCGTGTACACGCATCAGCCCGTGCAGGTCGTCGGCCTTCAGCGTCGGTTCGCGTTTGGCCAGCGCAGCCAGAGTATCCAGCGCCAGCCTGAGCCCCTGCTCGTTGCGGCGCACGCCGACATAATCGCTGACCGTCTGCCGGGTGGTTTCTTCATACGCCTTCCACGGCAAACCATCCTTCTGCTGCAAATGCGCCACGGCGCGCGCGCGTACTTCATCCAGCGTCCCGCGCTCGACCTCGGGCAAGGCCCCGGTGCTCGCACGGATACGCTGTACCACGCCCTCGCCGGCGATATGTCCCAGCACTGCAGCACCGGAGATGCCGCCGCTGACGGTTGCACAATCCCCCGCGGCAAACAAACCCTCGACCGCGGTTTCGCCATTGGTATCGACAGCGAGGCCGCTGCCGCGGAAATACACGCCGCTGCGGCGGATACTCAGTTCGGATACCGATACTTCAACCAGTTCCTCGCGGAAATTGACGCCCTTCTGCTGGTAATACGCCGGCAGCGTGTAACGGTCGACCTGCAGCGTATGTTCCATGCGGTCGAGCATGTCCTGCGGCAGGTGGCGGCAGTCGAGATAGATCGGGCCGTTGCCGAGCAGGTATTCATTGATCACACCATCGGCGATCACCGCGCGGCGGGCGTTTTCGCCCTTCTTGTCATACTTGAACATGAAACGTTCGCCGGCCTTGTTGACGAAATATGCGCCGAGGCTGACCAGCGCGTTCAGGCCCTGGCAGGAAAATCCCTTGGGTGTCAGCGTCGCCTCCACCGATTCCATGTTGGCGAGCGCAGCACCCGCGTGGTAACCCATCGCCTGGGCGTCGCCGGTGTTGTACGGGATATGCCAGGAATCAAAAGCGAGACCCGAGGCGTTCTGCGAAATACGATTGACGTCACCCGCCGCCAGCACCACCGACTTGGCGCGGATCACCGTCCATTCGCCGCTGCGGAAATTGAAGGCGATGGCGCCATAGGCACGGTTGTCCTTCACCAATAACTGCACCACCATGGTCCGCATCAGCACCGTGGCCTTGCCCTTGCGCACGCGTTCACCGAGGTGTTTCTTGAAATCGGTGCCGTCGAAATTGATGTGGTAAGTGCCCGGCAGGCCAAAGGAACGCAGGCGGTAATAATCCCCCGTCTGGCGGTCCCTGAAATCGACCCCCATGGCCTCGATTTTGCGGAATATGCGCGGCATTTCACGGATCACCCGCCCGGCGACCGCCATGTCAACGATGCCGTCGGTCAGTTCGGGCACGTGTTTCAACAGGAACTCCGGGGTATCCCACTCCGGCCCGGACTCCATGATGGTCAGGTAATGGTCAACGCCGCAGCCGATGCTGCCGCAGTGGTCGAGGATTTTGCCCTTTTCGCAGATCACCACCTTCAATCCGGCTTCCAGCGCCGGGATTGCGGCCATGCTGCCGGCCACACCACCACCGACCACCAGCACATCAGTGTCCAGCCGCACAAAATCATCCGTCATTTGAGTCCCGTCGCGCGATGTCTCGCCTCATTTTTCATCAGGAACATGCTAAGGGCCTGATCTGGACAATACCAGTGACGCGATGGTGTTTTTTCAGGACTTTCCAGCTATCACGCAATGGCTTGCATTCGAAACTGGCGCGGTGAGACCGCATGACACTGGCGAAAACGCCGCGCGAAGTACGCCTCGTCTTCAAAGCCCACGGCAGCGGCAATATCACCGATGCGCTGTGTGGTATGCGTCAGCAGTTCGCAGGCTTTTTCCATGCGTCGCTCCGTGACCAGATCGACAAAGGTTTTGCCGGTTTCTTTTTTGATCAGGTGCGCGAGGTAGTTCGGCGACAAATCCGCGGCTGCGGCAGCATCAGCCAGTTGAAGGCGCCGCCCGAGATTTTCGCGTACATGGCGCATCACCCGCGCCAGCGCATCGCGCCGGCTGGTGCGCTGCGCCTGCCCTGCCGCCAGCCGCGTGAGGCTGCGTTCGTGGACACGGCACACGGTGCCGATCAGCAGCAGCAGATATCCGCGGATCAGTTCCTGCGAGCAATAACGGCGGCGCAGGTTTTCCGATTGCATCTGCCGGCAAGCCTCCTGCGCCAGCTTGAGGTTCGCGCCGGTGAGTTTGAAATCCAGGAATTCCTGGAACAGGAAAGGTGCCAGTTCCGGCGCACGCTGCAAGGGCACGTCCTCAAGATCCAGCGGATCGACATCGAGTTCCGGACGCAGAAAATTCAGGTTAAAACTGATGACGTAGAACTTCGAGCGCGGCGGATGCGGCACCCGGTGCACCCGGTACGGCAGCACAAAACTCAGCCCGCCCGGGCCCAGCGGGCGAGTCGCAGCGGCAATGTGCTGCTCGGTGCTTCCCGCCAGGTTCAGCTGGATCTGGAAATATTCGTGGCGGTGTGCTTCGGCGATGCGCGTGATGCTGGATTCATCGCGAATGCCGAAATCGGGACCGGCCGCACGATCCGCGAGAGCATACGTCCTGATCGCGCGCGTCGTCGCAGCCGCCATTCCGGCCCCTAGTGCCTAGTGTTTACTTGCAATGCTTACTGAAGCATTGATTACTGAATATCCTTGACCGCGGCCTTCAGGATGGGCGCCAGGGCAGCGCTGCTTTTCGCCAGTTCGGCGACCCGCTTCTGCTGGATTGCCCCCTCCATCGGTGATACCAGCCGTTCGTTCTTTTTCGACTCGGCGAGCAGCTCGGGATCACTCAAGGCAGCAGTGACCACGGCGCGAAAGGCGGCAATCGCCTGCGGATCCATATTGGGCGGGCCGATGTAGCTGCGATGTGTCTCCAGAATGGTCGCCATGGCCTGCACCGTGGCGCGTTTGCCGGCAGGGGCAATGTTCGCGGCAATCGGAATCTGCGGATAGTCCGGGGATGGCTGCGAAGTCACCATCAGGATCGGGTTTTTGTCGCCGGAGCGGATCGGCCCCAGCGATTCGCTCCAGCCGGTGATATGGCCATCGCCGTCGCCCTTGATTACCGCCAGCGAAGTGTCGGCATTGCCCTCGTACCCCGTCACCGCCTTGATCTTGAATCCCAACGCGTCGCCGAGCACGGCCATGGTGAAGAAGTCCTCATCGGTGCCTTGCGAGGGAAATACGAACGGGCGTTTCAGTTTTTGCACGTCCTGGATGGTCTTGATTGCCGACTTGCCGCCGACACTCAGCACACGCGGCTCGCTGGTCACCCGCCCCAAGTAGTTGAACTTCACCGGGTCAAACTGCGCGCCTGCACTGCCGGCCAATGGCGCCAGAATCAGCGTCGATACATTGCCGAAAAAGATTTCCGGGCTGCCGGGTTTGACGCGCCAGATGTGGTTGGCCGCCTTCAGGCCGCCGCCGCCTGGCATGTTGACGATGCGCACTTCGCGCGCGCCGCTGTGTTTCTGCAGATAAGGCTGCAGCATGCGGGCAAACCGCGTATGCCCGCCGGAGGCGCCGCCGGCGACGTTGATGATGATGACTTTGTCCTTGTAAAAGCCACCGCCGGCCTGGGCAAACACCCGGCCCGGCATGCTCATGGCAAGGGGGGCCATAGCGCCTGCAAACACCAGTTTTCTGCGGCTTTTTTTGACTGCGTTTTCGATTTTGTTTTTCATTACGGTCTCCTCCGTTATCAGCTTTTATGGGAACAGCGGCGCCAACAGGCCATGATACGGCTGCATTTGCAACGCCACCACGAACAACAGGTACAGCGAACCAGTCATCACGGCAGCATAGACCAGGCTGAGCTGCCATGAACAGTAACGTGTCACCATGAAATAACCCGCGGTGAACAGGAACGCCGCCGGCATCACTCCGGTGACAAAAGTCAGTCCCAGCAGCACAGCGATCATGCCGTAAGCGGCTGCTTCCCGCAGCCAGGACGCCTTCTTTACGGGTACATCGAGCACTTCCGCAACGGGAATATCCGGCGCCTGTACCGAAATCATGTCCATCTGGTACTCCGATGGCGAACCAAAGTTGTGCCAAGCCAGCTGGATCAGGGTCAGCACGATGCCGAAAATCGCCAGTGGTTGCGGAACCATCCTGGCGCGTGGCCCAAAGTCCTGGCACATCCAGATGACACCGGCGAATACCACCAGCAAAAACACCGAAGCCAGGTTTTCCTGGGTGTGACGGCTCATGATGTCACTCCGGCTGCGGCTTGTTTACGCTTGCGCAGCCAGTTACGCACAAAGGGCAGCGCCGCAGTTACCACCACAAACAGCAGCATCGCCAGTGCAATCGGCCGCTCGAGCAGAAAATCTCGGCCATACAAAGTCAGCGAAATGTGCAGGTTGCGCTCGATCATCACCGCCAGCACCATGCCGATGACAAAATTGGCGCGCGAATAGCGGTATTTGTCCATCAGATAACCAGCCACGCCAAACACCGCGGCAACCACCACATCCTCAATATAGCCGCGCGTGGCATAAGCACCGACAAAACACACACCCAGAACTATCGGCACCATCAGATTGGCCTGCAGCGAGGGCAGTCGCGCCAGCCAGGGCGTGATGCCGAGGCCGATGACCGTCACCGCGATATTGGCGATGACAATGATCCAAACCATACTGAATACCAGATCGAGGTTTTTAGTCAGCATTTCCGGACCCGGCACCACGCCCAGACCGATGAAGGCCACCAGCAGGATCGCCATGCTTTCGCCGCCGGGGATGCCGAAAGCCAGTGTCGGCATCAGCCCGCCGCCCTCGTTGGCGCCCATGGTCGCGTCCGGCGCGATCACGCCTTCTACCGCACCCTTGCCAAAACGTTCCGGGGTCTTTGAGGTCTGCGCTGCCTGCGCATAGGCCGCAAGGCCGGCGACGCTGGCACCGACGCCCGGCAGCACGCCGATCCACAGCCCGAGAAAGCTCGAGCGCACCACCAGCCACCAATGGCTGAAAGCGTCCCTGACGCCCTGCCATACTGTGCTCTCCTCCTTGACCAGAGAACGATCGACGATCGGTGTGCCCTTGATCGCGAGTTTCATCATTTCCGACACGGCGAACAGACCGATCATCGCCACCGGGAAAGAAATACCTTCCATCAGGAATTCATTGCCAAAGGTGAAACGCGGCGTTGCGGTCACCACATCCATGCCGATGAACGCCACCAGCACACCCAGCACGCTGGCGGTCAGGCCTTTCATCAGCGAGCCTTCGCTGAAGGTGGCGATCACCGTCAGACCCCACAGCGCCATCATCAGGTATTCACTGGGACCGAGGGCGAGGATCACCGGCCGGATCAGCGGGATGCACAAGGCGAGAAAAATCGCGCCAATGATGCCACCCATCAACGCGCCGGTGGCGGAAGCCGCCAGCGCGCGTTTGGCCTGGCCCTTTTTGGTCATCGGATAACCGTCAAAACACAGCGCAAGGCCCTTGGCAGAGCCCGGTACGCTGAACAGGATGCTGGTCACCGAATCGCCCCAGATGGTGGCGATATGCGCCCCAAGCAGCAGTGCCAGCGTCGCCGCGGTTTCAAAGCCGTAAGTGAAAGGCAGCAGCAACGCCATCGCCACCACGCCGCCGAGACCCGGCAGGATGCCGATGACCAGGCCGTAAATCACACCAATGAACATGAACAGGATTGCCTGCGGCGTCAGCAACGCCATCAGTCCCGCAACGATGGCTTCAATCATGCATCGGCCCTTTTACGCTTTGGTGCTGGCGGCTTGTAGAGATCAGCAATCCGGCTCCTCCCATGGTTGCCGTTGCCGCGATGCATTTGTTGTGCAATTTTTTCGGCAACAGTGGCACGACTTTACAACAAGTTGCGCCAATCCGACTACAGCGAAATGCTCAAGGGGAGTGAACCATTTTGGTATCAGCTGGAGGCGAACACCTCCGGCGACATCATGTGCGTCCGCGATGTGGCAGGCTGGATACGCCGGCGGGGAAGAAATGACTGTTGCTTACAGCAAGGTCGGGCGGTTGCCGAGTTCGTCAGGGTTGTCGCCAGTCGCCGGGAAATGTTGTTCGAGCAAAACAGTGATCTGCCGGATGCCCTCAAGCAAGCCCTCCTCAAAACGGCGCTCGCGGAATGCCTGCTCCATGCTGTGGCAGATCGCTTCCCACTGCGCCTGCGTCACCTGCGCGCTGATGCCGCGGTCGGCCACGATTTCGATGTCGTGGTCGGCATGATTGATGTAGAGCAGCACGCCGCTGTTGCCGGCGGTGTCCCAGACGCCGGTCTGCGCAAAACTTCCCAGGCCCGCTCCCGCGGACTCTGACCACTCAGCAGCGGACGGAGGTCCAGGTTGGTTTCGACCACAACCCTCAATTCGCCACGGTGGAGTCGCTCACTGTGTTTCACGGCGTCCTCAATGCGAGCCATCACCGCCGGTGAAAACCTGCGGCTTGTCAGCCAGGGCGGCAGCAGCAGATGCTTGATCAGGCGCTTGATGTCCATCTCACCACCCCCCCGATGCGCCACCACCGCCCGAGCGGCCACCACCACCACTAAATCCGCCGCCACCACCGCCGGAAGACCAGGAGCCGCCGCCACCCGATCCACCGTAGCCGCCGCCGAAATTACCTTTCGCACCAGCAGAAAGACTGAAAACGAAAGCAATGACACCGGCGATCGATGCCCCGATCACGCTGCTGAATACCAACCAGATGATGAAACCAAAAATTCCCGCCATGATCCCTGCAGCCGCCAATTGGCCGATCAGCGCACGCAGTCCAAGGTTGATCACGTTGAACAATACAAATCCCGCCAACAGCCATTCCGGATTGAACTGCCGGTTCTCCTGCGCTTTTTGCGACACAGCGACCGGCGGCAAGGTTTCGCCGTCAATCACGGCCATGATGCGTGAGACGCCGGCCGCAACGCCGGCGCTGAAATCCCCGCGTTTGAACTGCGGCAGGATATCGTCGCTGATAATGCGTTTCGCAGTGGCATCAGTCAGAGCGCCTTCGAGCCCGTAACCGACCTCGATGCGCAATTTTCGGTCATCCTTGGCAATGACCAGCAACACGCCATCGTCGATGCCCTTGCGCCCCGGCTTCCATTTCTCGAAAGCACGTACGGCGTATTGCTCGATGGTTTCGGGCTGCACCGTGGGCAGCATCAATACAGCGATCTGGGCGCCCTTTTTCGCCTCAAAGGCGGCGAGCTGACGGTCGAGATCAGCAATGCGCTCCGCAGAAAGGGTGCCGGTCAGGTCGGTAACGCGCGCTTGCAACGGAGGCACAGCCACCTCCGCGAATGCAGTCATTACCCAAAAACACAGCAATGCCGCAGCGAGGAGTGCGCGCGGCAGGAGCAGGGGCATGGATTACTTGTCCGCCGGTACCGTGTACTCGTTCGGAGGATTGGATGGCGCGTTCGTTGGACTGGCCGGCGCCGGCGCTGCCGCAGGTTTGCCGAAATCCACTTTCGGCGGCTTGCTGATTTCTTTTTCGTTATCAACCGTGAACTGGGGCTTTTCCTTGTGGCCAAAAACCATAGCAGTCAGGTTACTCGGGAACGAACGCACAACGACGTTGTACTCGCGCACCGACTCGATGTAACGGTTGCGCGCCACGGTGATGCGGTTCTCGGTGCCCTCCAACTGCGCCTGCAGGTCACGGAAATTGGCGTCGGACTTGAGTTGCGGATAGTTCTCGGCAACGACCAGCAAGCGCGACAGCGACGAAGACAGTTCCCCCTGGGCCTGCGCAAACCGCGCAAATGCCTGCGGGTCGTTGACCAATTCCGGTGTGGCCTGGATGGAACCCACTTTGGCGCGGGCATTGGTGACGCCCAGCAATACGTCGCGCTCCTGCTCAGCAAAACCCTTCACGGTCTCGACCAGATTCGGAATCAGGTCGGCGCGGCGCTGGTACTGGCTGATCACTTCAGCCCAGCTGGCCTTGACCTGCTCATCCGTCGTTTGCAGCGTGTTGTAACCGCAACCGCCGGATAACATGGAAAAAACCAATAAAATCAAAAGGATAAATTTTTTGTTCGCAGCGCTTTTGTTCAAAGTGATCTCCAGTTTCAGGGTTGGCCGCGCGATTCAGATGGCGGCGACCGCAGCCGATTGCAAGCGCTGCATGGTTTCAACCGCAAAACACAGATCCTCCCACGCTTTTGACTTATCCGACAGCGCGCGCAGCAGATACGCCGGATGATAGGTGACGAGCAGAGGGATGCCGCGATACAAATGCTGCTGCCCGCGCAGGCTGGCAATGCTGGCATCGCGCCCCAGCAGGTTGACTGCGGCGACCTTGCCCAGCGCGATGATCAGTTTCGGCTGGATCAATTCGATCTGCCGTTGCAGGTAGCCGCTGCAGGCCTCGGCCTCTTCCGGCTGTGGATTGCGGTTGCCGGGAGGACGGCATTTGACGATGTTGGCGATATAAACATTGGCGCCGCGTTTGAGCGCAATCGCCGAAAGCATGTTATCGAGGAGTTTGCCCGCCTGTCCGACAAAGGGCTCGCCCTGCGCATCTTCGTCGGCGCCCGGGCCTTCGCCGACAAACAACCAGTCGGCGTTTTCATCGCCGATGCCGAATACGGTCTTGTTGCGCTTCTGGTGCAGCACGCATGCCCTGCAGTCCGCGACTGAGGCCTTCAGCGCCGGCCAGTCCATGCCGGCGACCGGGCCGGCGTCAGCGTTGCGCGACACAGTCGGCGCTGTAGTCGCCACCTCAGGCTCGTGGGCAGCCAGTGCTGCAGCGGGAGCAAACGCCGCGACCTCCGCCGCGGCTTGTGGCGCAACACGCAGCCGCCATACCGGGCTGATGCCGATTTCCTTCAGCAGCTCATCACGGCGCATATTCTGGTCATCAGTCATTTCGAGGCGCGGCAGGAATTATTGCCGTGCGTCCTACTCAAGCTTTTTTTCCATGGTCACCGCGTCTTCGCGCTTAACACCCGCTGGATAATAACTCCGTCTCACGCCGATTTCAGCAAACCCGTGCTGTGCATACAAGGCCCGGCCGGCGGCATTTGATTCGCGCACTTCCAGATAAATCGTCTGCGCCGCATAATCCCGTGCCAGCTTGATGACAAAACGCAGCAGCTCACTGCCCAGCCCCTGACGCTGCAGGGGTGCCGCGATGCTCAGGTTCAGCAGGTGCGCCTCTCCCGCCGCGACCATCACCACGCTGTAGCCGGCAACGCCGCCATCGTGTTCCATGATCCAGCAGTGATACCCCGCATCCATAGAATCAGTGAAATTGCCGATGGTCCAGGGATGGGTGTACACAGTGCGCTCAATCGCCTCCACCGCAACCAGGTCGTCTGCGCTCATGCGACGGAACCGCGGCAGGAAATCAAGTTGCGCGCTCACCGCTCTGCCGTTTTGAGCGCGACCTTGTCGCGGATATACAGGGGCGCCGCTTCTTCGGCGCGGACACCCTGTCCTGCTGCAAACACCGGTGCAGCCAGCCTCGCGATGTCGCGGGCATGGGGGTACACATCATCCATCACCTGCGCCAGCGCGGCGCCGTAACCCTGCTGCAGCACATTGCGGTAGGCCGCAAAACCGCTGCCGCATCCCGTCCACCCCTGGCCCGGCAGTTCCGGTGCAGCTGCCGGCGTACAGACCCGCGGCGCAGACACTTCAACATATACATCCCCGTTACGCATGAAAGCCGCGTGGTAGATCTCCTGCATGCGGGCATCGAGGCAGCACACCACGCGTGGGGCGTCACAGGCCAGCGCCATCGCGTGCAGAGTGCCAATCCCCGCCAGAGGGATATCGGCAGGGAAGGCCAGTCCCTGCGCTACAGCACAGGCAATACGCAGTCCGGTGAAGGAACCAGGACCCTGGCCATAGGCAATGCCGTCCAGCCCGGCAAGTTGTTTACCACCCTCGGCGAGGACTGCATCCGCCATGCCAATGAGCATTTCCGAATGCGACTGCCCGGCGCTGACCGCGCGCTCAATGACGGCACCGTCCTGCCACAAGGCGACGCTGCAATGTTCCGTAGATGTGTCGAGGGCGAGAATGTTCATGATCTGCATGATGCTGCTCACAGCGGCTACTCACAGCGGCTGCTTACGTCGGATTGTAGCCGACACACCCACCCCCTGATTGACCCGATCCCGGTGCCGCGGTCCGGCAACCCTGCGTTATACTGTCCGCCAGTTTTATTCCGCCGGCAAATTAAAAGGTTTGAAAGCCATAAGATGAAAGCCATACTCACCACGGTGGGTGCATTCCTCGTCGGTGCGCTGATACTTCTCGGCATCGGCGGCATCGCCTACCACCTGTTCCGCGAAGACGGCTGGTTTTCCCAGGGCTTGGGAGCGCTGTGGCGGGCGCAATATCAGGCCCCAGTGATGACCATCATCCTGATCATCGCCGCGATTTTTGTTTTCAGGTCGCTTTATACCGCCCAGATCGGTGGCAAACGTGACAGCAAGATCCCCGATTTTGTGCTGTTTGCCTTCATCGCCACCGGTATTTTCTTTCTCGGCCGTCTGATTACCACCGGCCAGATCTGAACCGCCACGCGTTTCCCCCCCGGAGCCGACGCGACAGGCATTTTCTCAATCACCCTACGATTTGGAGCATTACACAATGAGTGACATCAAAAGATTCAACAGCGACAAACGACTCTCCCGTGCCGTGACCCACGGCAATGTGGCCTACCTCGCCGGCATCACCGCCGACGACCGCAGCAAGGGTATGCGCGAACAGACAGCGGAAATCCTTGCCAAGATCGATGCCATGCTGAAAGCCGCGGGCACCGACAAATCAAAGCTGCTGTCCGCCGTGATCTGGATCAGCGACATGCGCGCGAAACCGCAGATGGACGAAGCGTGGGCGGCATGGGCCGATCAGCAGAACCTGCCGGCGCGCGCCTGCGTCGAGGCGCGACTGGGTTCGCCGGATACGCTGGTGGAAATCATGGTTCAAGCCGCTAAGTAGAACGGGGCGAATAAGACGTCGCCCAGCTTCAAACGATGCGATATCGACGCGGCGAATGAAACGTCACCTGACATCAAAAACAAAACGGCGCATGATGCGCCGTTTTGTTTTTTGACAGACGGTTTCAACCCTTGGCGACGCGTGCCTTGGATTTGATTTCGATGCCGGCCCACTTTGCGAGGTCGCGGTGGATACGTGTCACCCGCTCGGTCTGGCCTTTGGCCGGGAAACGTTCGTAAAACCCGTCACCCTTGAACTGGGCGCGTTGCGCCGTCCATGGCGCCAGCCGGTCTTCCCAGCGTTTGATGCGGCCCTGCGCCGGTTCGGCATCGGTGCGCGCAAGGTCGGCACACACGCGGATCATCGCTTTCAACGCCACCGGCTTGGTGATCTGGTAGGCGTCATGCCCCCATGCATCACCCCAGACTTTTTGCGCCGCCTTCAGGAAATCACGGATGATTTCATAGAAACGTTCGCTTTCTCGGTAGAGATTGCTGGTGCGGCTGATCTTGCGCCAGTCGCTGCTGATCCAGCGGTGCAGTTCGTTGAACAGTTCCGCCTGCAGTATCCACTTGTCCTTCTGGCTGCGCCCGCCGAGACGGTTGATACGGTAACGCAGTGGACTGTCACCCTCGGTGTAGAGGTCCTCCACCATGCGTGCAGCAAAACGTTTGTCCGGATCGGCCCAGGACACACGTTCGTACAGATCGACCAGATGACTTTTGTTGATGCGCGTCGGCGTCGAGTTGATGATCACAAACATTTCCGCGGCAAAATCCTCGCTGCGGCCATCGAAAATCACGCAGGGCACGTTGATCGATGACGCTTCTGCAGGATGTTCCTGCAGATAGAATTTCAGCGCAGCCAGCCGGTGCTGACCGTCAATGATCAGGTATTTGGAAGCAGGCTCGCCGAGATTGCCAATGGCATCCTGGCCCGACAAGGCGCTGAAACGCAGCTCGTCAGAAGTGAACAACAAAACAGTACCAGGTATCGGCGGCTGGCTGACCGCCATTTCGTAGAAGTTGCGCAACTGGCGCACTTTCGATTTCGACATCTGGCGCTGAAACGCTTCGTCGGTCCGTTCAACACGCGAAATGAACTGGGCGATTTCGTCATGCTGCGGCAGATTTTGCGGCGCAATTTCTTCACCATCGCCATAAAAGCGACTGATGAACCGCACGCGCTCCAGCACCTCTTTTGCCGGATAACTCGCAAAATAAAAAACACTGTCTTTTTGTCGGATGCGCGTTGCCAGCATGATGCCAGTTCCCCTTTAGTCTTTTTTCTAAGTACTTGGCACATCGCGGAAATTCGGGTTTCCACAGGGCGCCGCATGGGTTGCGGCTGTCATTCTAGCGTTCGCTAATGGGGAAAAGCGAGACTCGGCAGGCTCTGGCGCCGAAGATTCAATAAATTATCAATTAAATCAAATACTTATGATAAAATTAATTGATGCGAATGTCATTACCTGACACCGGCATACCGCCATGTGCGAACGAATCCGACAAGCTGAAACCGGCCGTCGGCCGGATTGCGCCCCACCGTCACCACCGGAGTTCAGGACCTAACCGGCCTCTTTGCGCCCTGGTGCGCCTTTCGCGCAGCAGCCATTTCCTCGCGCGACAACTGACCGTCCTTGTTGGCGTCGATCCTGTCGAAATGACGCACCAGACGCGACATGCCTTTTTCGCCCTCGGCGAGCGACAGGCTGCCGTTGCCATCGGCATCGGTCTTCTTGAAATGCGCGTCAGCGCGGGCCCGCTGTTCCTGGCGGCATTTCTCCGGGTCCGACTTGCACGCTTCACGCTGCGCAGCGCCGTACAAAAGCTTGGCTCCATCATTGGCAGTGGTCACACCCGGATCACCTTCAGCAGCAAACACCGGCAGCACAAACCACATCGAAACAAACAACAGCTTGTTGAGCTTCATGATGGTTTCCTCGCGGATTTTGTTTCAGCGTCCACGGGGTTTGTAAATTTCCCGCCGCGCCTTGTCCAGATCACGGTGCAAACCACGGCGCTCTTCATCGGAGAGGCGCTGCGGCGGGCGCTCCTGCCGCTGGTAGCGGTCCGGCTGGCCGGCATCCCGCTCTCGCGGCGCACTCCGGTCATAACGATCCGGACGCTCCTGCGCTGCGCGCAATTCGCGCCAAGGCCCGGCAGCGGCCGGCCCTGCCTGCAGAACTGCCGTCGCCATAAGCGCCGCCGCCCCAAAAGCTGTCAGCTGAATTGTCCAACCGCGTTTCATGCACCGCACTCCATTGAATGATTTCCGCCAGTATGCCGGAGATCGTCTTTGAAACCACGCCCCCCCCCGGGGAGCGTTGCAGCCATCTTCATCCTCTCCTGTAACCAGGGTGTTTCAGACGACCACTAATATGTAAGCAGTTGTTGCGTGGAAGGGGCTGCCGCGCTGACCTTTATCTTGCGTGGAAGGGGCTGCCGCGCTGACCTTCATCTTGCGCAGGAGGATCTGCCGCGCTGCCGTCCATCTTGCGCGGGCGGGTCTGCCGCGCCAAGCATCAGGTGCCTCGGCATCAGTCGCCCCGATTTCCCGTTGCGGATCCAGCCGCGCCACCATGACCTCATGCTACGCGAGTGCCGGTTCCCGCAGAGCGGTCATTTTGTAAGGGATTGTTTCAAAGGCATGGTCAGCCACCGCCGAACTGGGTACGATTAGGCCATGACACAACCCGCACAGACCAAAACCAAGATCCTGATCGTCGATGACGATGCACGCTTGCGTGACCTGCTCAACCGTTATCTCAACGAACAGGGTTACACCGTACGCGTGGTGTCCGACGCGGTGGAAATGAACCGCCAGCTCAGCCGCGAACGTTACGACCTGATGATCCTCGACCTGATGCTGCCCGGCGAGGACGGACTGACCATCTGCCGGCGACTGCGCGGCGGCGGCGAACTGATGCCTATCATCATGCTCACTGCCAAGGGTGACGACGTCGATCGCATCGTCGGCCTTGAAATCGGCGCCGACGATTACATGCCCAAACCCTTCAACCCGCGCGAACTGGTGGCGCGTATCCAGGCAGTTCTGCGCCGGCAGCCGCCGGCAGCCCCGCCGGGCGCACCGGGGGCTGCGACACAGATTGTAGAATTCGGTGAATTCCGGCTCAATCTCGGCACCCGCACGCTGACCCGTGACGGCGCCGAAGCGCCGCTGACCACCGGGGAGTTCGCGCTGCTCAAGGTGCTGGTCGAACATCCCCGTGCGCCGATGTCGCGCGATAAACTGATGGAAATGGCGCGCGGCCGCGAATTCGGCGCCTTCGACCGTTCAATCGACGTACAGGTGTCGCGGCTGCGCAAAATCATCGAACCCGATGCCGCGAAGCCGGCGTTCATCCAGACTGTCTGGGGCTTTGGCTACGTATTTATCCCGGACGGAAAAGCTCAATAATCGCAATGCGCCTGTGGCCGCGAACCCTGCTGTGGCGCACCGTGCTGCTGATCGCGGCAGTACTGGTCGTCGCCCATCTCACCTGGCTGCAGATTTTCCGTGCCTCGGAAGTCGAACCGCGCGCACTGCAGGCTGCGCAGCAGGTGGTCAGCGTAGTCAATCTGACACGGGCAGCTCTGGTCACTGCCGAACCCGCCCGCCGTTTTGCGCTGCTCGATGAACTGGCACAGCGGGAAGGCATCCAAGTCTACGCCGGTGATCCGGCTGAAGCCTCGCCCCCGCTGCCAGACCGCCAGTTCCTGCGCATCATGGAACGCCGGCTGCGCCAAGACCTGGGACCGCAAACCCGGCTGGCCCTCGAACGTGAAGGCACCAAGGGCGTATGGGTCAGTTTCCGCATCGACAACGAGGAATTCTGGGTGTCGCTGCCGCGCTCGCGTATCGAACGCAATGAACCGCTGCGCTGGATCGGCTGGGGCGCGCTGGTGCTGCTGCTGGCACTGGTCGGCGCGTTTCTGGTCGTTTCACGCATCAACCGTCCGCTGCGCGAACTGACCCGCGCCGCGGAACAACTGGGCCGCGGCGCAACGCCGCCACGCATCACCGAAACCGGCCCGGTGGAAATACGCACACTGGCACATGCCTTCAACAACATGGCCGATGACATCCAGCGCCAGGACGAGGAACGCGCATTACTGCTCGCCGGCGTGTCGCACGACCTGCGCACGCCCCTTGCGCGCATCCGGCTCGCGCTGGAAATGCTCGATGACCGCGGCGCAGCCGACCTCAAGACCGGCGTCGCGCAGGACATCGATGACATCGACGCCGCCATCGGACAGTTCCTCGATTTCGCGCGCCCGGTTGATGCTGAAACGGTAGCGGTTGATGCCGACCTCAATGCGCTGGTGGAGGGAGTCGTTGAACGTTACACTCGCCACGGCAAAAATGTGCGCTTCACGCCGACACCTCTGCCGCGTTTGCCATTGCGCACCCAGGCGCTGCAGCGCTTGCTGACCAACCTGATCGACAATGCATTGCGTCACGGTGGTGATGTCGTCGACATCAGCACCGGTCGCGACGGGAAAACCACTTATCTTGAAGTAATGGATCGCGGCCCCGGCATTCCTCAAGCAGATGCGCAGCGCATGCTGCAGCCGTTCACACGCATGAACAGCGCGCGCTCCACCAGCGGCACTGGCCTGGGACTCGCCATCGTCGACCGCATTGCCCGCTTGCATGGTGGTGCCATCAAACTGCTGCCGCGGGAAGGTGGCGGATTGCGCGCCCGCGCAGAATTGCCTTCAGCGACGTAATCTGAACGAAGTATTGCGCAAGCGGATCGACAATACCCACGCCATCGCAAACAGGAAATCGCGCGTCAGGGCCGGATCAGCCTCGCCGAACTGCGTAAACGCTTCGAACGGCAGCAGCAGCAATGTGCCGTGGGCAACCGCCCAGACATTGGCCGAGCGCGACTGGCTATCAAAAAAGGATTGTTCTCCAAGAACGCTGCCAGCGCTGATGCGCGCCAGCGAGGTCATAGTAACGCCATCGACCTGGGTCACGCCCACCTCAAGCGATCCGGCCGCGACCAGATAGAGTGTGCGATCCTCGGCACCACGCTGTATGATAAATTCGCTCGCGCCAAACGAGCGCACCGTCGTGTGCAACAGCAGTTTTCCCCACTGTTCATCACCCCAATACGGCAAAACCAGCGCATCGGGCATGGCGCGGTCGGATTCAGCGCGCACAAACACTGAAGCCCAGTCCGCACCGTTCATGATTGCGCTATCGGTTGTAAGCTGCTGAAAGCTGATTACAGGCCGGTCTCTTTGTTTTCGGCCGCCTTATCTCCGCCCCTTTTGTCCCCGGCCCTTTTGTCCCCGGCCTTGTGCTTCCGGATTTTGCGCTGCTAGCGGGCAGCCGCGCACAGGACGATCAACGCTACCGCCTCGGCAACGATACCCTCGCCACGGCCGACCAACCCCAGTTTTTCCGCAGTCTTGGCCTTGACGTTGATGCTGTCCACGGCCACACCCAGGTCGGCGGCAATGTTGGCACGCATCGCGGCGATGTGCGGCGCCATTTTCGGCGCCTGTGCAATGATCGTTGAATCGATGTTGGTCACAGCATAGTGATGCTCAGTCAGCAGGCGCGCCACGGCACGCAGCAGTTCGCGGCTGTCGATGCCCTGGTAACGCGGATCGGTGTCGGGAAAATGCTTTCCAATGTCGCCCAATCCAGCCGCGCCGATCAGCGCATCGCAGATCGCGTGCAACAGCACGTCGGCATCAGAATGACCGGCAAGACCCCGTTCAAAGGGAATGGTCACCCCGCCGATGATCAGTTTTCGCCCGGGTACCAGCGCATGCACGTCAAACCCCTGTCCAATACGCATCGCAGTCATCCTGCCTCAATTACTTGTTTGCTTTCAGTATCAGTTCCGCCAGTGCGAGGTCTTCAGGGTACGTGACCTTGAGGTTGGTCGCGCTACCCGGCACCAGTTTCGGTTTTACGCCAGTCTGCTCGACGGCGCTGGATTCATCGGTCACCACCGCAATGTCAGCGCGGCGCAAAGCCTCGATCAATACCCGGTAGCGGAACATCTGCGGAGTCTGCGCGCGCCACAGATGTTCGCGCGCTTCGGTCTGCAGCACTTCGCCGCCGGCATTCCCGCGCTTCAGCGTATCGGCCACTGGCACCGCCAGCAGACCGCCGGTCTCGCTGTCGCCAACTTCTGCAATTAACCGGTCGATGTCCGCGGCACACAGGCAAGGGCGAGCCGCATCATGCACCAGCACCCAGTCCGCACCGTCAATCGCATCATTAGCCGCCAGCAGTCCGTTGAAGACGCTGGCGGCACGGGTCTCGCCGCCGCAATAGAGGGCGGTGAGTTTTCCGCCGCATGCACGCCAGTCACATTCACCGAAACGCCGGTCACCGGGCGACAGCACGATGAACACCTCCTCGATAAGCGCATGCGCGCACAACACATGCACGGCATGCTCCAGCAAGGGTTTTCCCGCCAGCAGCGCATACTGCTTGGGGAGTTCGGTCCGCATGCGGGAACCACTGCCGGCAGCGGGAATGAGTGCTACGTAACGCGGCATCTTCAGGCTTGTCGTAGAATCGGTGACACTGATTGTATCAGCCGCACTTATTCGGCCACACTCATTCAGCGACAATAAGTCGGCCACGCTCAGAAACATCGCGCAACGCCAGGAGTATTCAAGTCACCATGTCCGTCGACCAAGGGCACATCCTGCTGCCACTCGCCCGTGCCGCCATCACGCGCGAACTGGGCATTGCAACTCCACCTCCCGCCTCCG
>Ga0105090_10000138_pt1 | contig 30769 bp, 31 predicted proteins | sample PPLLak3March2015_FD_79110 | JGI IMG/M metagenome (GOLD analysis project Ga0105090, IMG submission 79110) | Freshwater sediment microbial communities from Prairie Pothole Lake near Jamestown, North Dakota, USA - PPLs Lake P7 Core (1) Depth... | ecosystem: Environmental > Aquatic > Freshwater >...
ACCGGCCGCCCAGGAGATTCGCGAGGGCACGCAACTCCGGGCTGCACGGTGGGCGCTCGATGAACGCGATGTTCAGGCCGCACTCGACTGGCTTGAAGCGCTGCCACAAGGCGCGCAGCGTCGTACGGTGGCGCTACGGATCAAGCTCAAGGCGGCACGTCTGGCACGTCGGACGCCTGTGGCGCTCGAAACTGCACGCCTGCTGGCCAAACACCGCGCATTTTCCCCGGCTGCTGCCCAAAGCCTGGTGCGTGGCCTGATCGGCGAGATGATCCTGGCTTCGCACGACCTCGCCCAACTCTATCGGGTCTGGAACGGACTTGAGGTGTCTGAGCGCCTGATGCCGGAGATCGCCATTCCGGCGGCGCAGCGCTTGATGAGCCTGGGGGCCGATGGGGCCACGGCGCGTAGCTGGCTTTTGCCCGTTTGGGAGCTCGCGCTGGCCAAGCCGGATTTCCTGACCGATGTTCAGACTGTCAAGTTGGTCCGCGCTCTTGAGGTCGGACTATCCTCCGGCGACACGGGTGCTGATCGCGACTGGCTTGCCCGAATTGAAGTGGCGCAGCAGCGTTACCCGCGAGAGGCAAATCTGCAGTACCTGGCTGGTAAGGCATGCATGAACCGTCAGCTTTGGGGCAAGGCCCAGCAGTTGTTGTCCCAGGCCTCCTTGGCTTTGAAAGATTCAGGTTTGCGGGCCAGCGCGTGGCGTGCGCTCGCCGAGCTTGCAGAGCAGCGCGGCGATGCCCCGGGCGCGGCGCAGGCGTGGAAAAAGGCGGCACAGGGCTGATCAACAGAAAAGGCCAGGTCGTTGCCGGCCTGGCCTTTTGCATCAGTTCAGCGCAGTGAACCCGCGCTGGGGCCTTTCAGAACGGCAGGCCCAGGTTGCGCAAGTCTTTTTGTGTCTCCACCAGAACCAGCGGACCTTCATCGGTCACCACGACAGGCGGACGCTCGCGTGGAATGTGCACCCTGGCGGGTTCTGCGGCAATGGCGGCCTGCACGGCCGCGATCTTGGCAGCGTCGGAATTCACCCACTGCAATCCGGATTGCTCGGCGACCTGGGTCAGCTCGGCCAGCGGCAGTCTGAAAGACACCACTTCAGGAAGTCTGGCCCCTGCGCCAGCCTTGATGGCGATGGCGGGCACGGTTGGCGCCGCGATGACCTCTGGAGCCTTCTGACTGCCTTCGGCGGAGCTCCGGGAGGGCACGATGGCCGCAGGTGACTCCATCGCGGGGGTAGATGCCGAAGAGGGGCGATCGAAGTACGAGCGCGCCACCGGCTCACGCGCTTCCACGGCATCCTCAGTGGCGAGCGGAACCGTTTCAGACGAGGCGTCCGCGCGGACATCGCTGCGTTCGCCACTGCGTTCCCGGCGGTCTCGCCCGTAACGGTCGCGTGAGCGTCGCTCACGGCGTTCCTCGCCCTCGGGGCGGCTGGTGCTGTCGGCCGGTGTGGATTCGCCGGCGTCGGCTGGCGTGCCGTTGGCCTGCGCAGCCATGGCACGCGTAGCGCTGTCGGCACTTTCCTCGTTGCGAACGCCACCACCACTGCGAGCCTCGCCGCGTTCTCCACGCTGACGTCCTTCCCCGCGCTCGCCACGATCACGACGACCTTCCCCGCGCTCACTGCGCGAAGGCCTGTCCTGACGTGGCTCACCATTCTCGACAACGACGGGCGTCTCCGCACCACCCATGACGGGGGCAATGCCGGATGCCGCTGGCTGTGCGTCCCGACGTTCGCGTGGCCCATTGCGGTCACCGCGTTCGCCGCGCTCGGTGCTGCGCGGGGGGCGCTGATCGCCCTCGCGCGCCTCACCGCGACTCTCGCCACGACTGTCGCGACGCCCGTCGCGTCCGCCGCGGCCTTCACTCTGGCCATCACCCCGGCGTCCGTCGCCCCGGCGTCCATCGCCTCTGCTTTCGCCGCGACCCTCGCCCCTGCGACCGTCACGGCGTTCACCGTCACGACCGCCGCGGCCCTCGCGCCTTTCGTCTTTCTTGGGTTCGGCAGCCGGCGCTGCGACCGGAGCAGGGGCCGGTGGAGGCGTTGCACCGAACAAGCCTTTGATCCATCCGAAGAAACCCTTCTCAGCGGGCGCCGGCACAGGCACAGGCGTGGGCGTCGGCACTGCAGCGTTCGGCTTCACGGGCTCGGGCCTGGGTGCCGCGACAGGTGCGGGCGCGTCGGGCAACACGCCCTTGATCACAGGCGTCTGCTTGTTGGTGGGCTCCTGCGAGCGGCGTGTGACCGAGGTGGGGTCTTCCACTTCGTCGGCCATCTTGTAGCTGGCCTCGATGTTGTCGAGCCGCGGGTCGTCGTGCTTGAGCCGTTCGAGCCTGTAGTTCGGGGTTTCCAGCGTCTTGTTGGGCACCATCAGCACGTTGATGCGCTGCTTGAGCTCGATCTTCGCAATTTCCGGGCGCTTTTCGTTGAGCAGGAAGGAGGCCACGTCCACGGGCACCTGGCACAGCACGGAGGCCGTGTTGTCCTTCATGGACTCTTCCTGAATGATGCGCAGGATCTGTAGCGCGGAGCTCTCCGTGTCACGGATGTGGCCGGACCCGCCGCAGCGCGGGCAGGGGATGGAGGAACCCTCACTCAATGCGGGCTTGAGGCGCTGGCGGCTCATTTCCATCAGGCCGAACTTGCTGATCGAGCCGAACTGCACCCGGGCGCGGTCCTGGCGCAGCGCGTCGCGCAGACGGTTCTCGACTTCGCGGCGGTTCTTCGACTCTTCCATGTCGATGAAGTCGATCACGATCAGGCCGCCGAGGTCGCGCAGGCGCATCTGGCGTGCCACCTCATCGGCAGCCTCCAGGTTGGTGCGCGTGGCGGTTTCCTCGATGTCGCCGCCCTTGATGGCGCGAGCCGAGTTCACGTCCACGCTGACCAGCGCTTCGGTGTGGTCGATCACGATCGCGCCGCCGCTGGGCAGCTGCACGGTGCGGGCGTAGGCCGATTCGATCTGGTGTTCGATCTGGAAGCGGCTGAACAGAGGCGCATCGTCACGGTATCGCTTGACGCGGGCGGCATGCTCAGGCATGACGTGCGCCATGAACTGCTGCGCCTGGTCGTAGATGTCATCGGTGTCGATCAGGATGTCGCCGATGTCGTTGTTGAAGTAGTCACGGATCGCGCGGATGACGAGGCTTGATTCCTGGTAAATCAGGAAGGCGCCCTTGCCGCCCTTGGTTGCACCATCAATGGCACCCCACAGTTTCAACAGATAGTTCAGGTCCCACTGCAGTTCAGGTGCGCTGCGGCCAATGCCCGCGGTCCGCGCGATGATGGACATGCCATTGGGGTATTCCAGCTGGTCCATCGCCTCCTTGAGTTCGGCTCGGTCGTCACCCTCGATGCGACGGCTCACGCCACCGCCACGCGGGTTGTTGGGCATCAGCACCACATAGCGGCCGGCCAGCGATACAAAGGTGGTCAGTGCAGCCCCCTTGTTGCCGCGCTCTTCCTTTTCCACCTGAACCAGCAGTTCGTCACCTTCCCGGATCACGTCCTGGATACGCGCCTGGCTGACCGACACGCCCTGGGCGAAATACTGCCGGGAGATTTCCTTGAACGGGAGGAAGCCGTGACGGTCCTCGCCGTAGTCCACAAAACAGGCCTCCAGGCTGGGCTCGACACGGGTGACGACCGCCTTGTAGATATTGCCCTTGCGCTGTTCGCGCCCTTCAATTTCAATTTCGTAGTCGAGCAGTTTCTGCCCGTCCACTATCGCCAGACGGCGCTCTTCCGACTGCGTTGCATTGATCAGCATCCGTTTCATCGCGGAACCTTTTCGTAAACAAAGTACCTGCCCTCGTGGGGCCAACGATGCCTGAACTGACGCTATGAACCGAAGGGAATTGCCGGAGGAGCCTGTGGCAGTACCGAGACTTTTATCTCAGTAGCCGGGGCGTGGGCGCGTGGAAGGTGGCGAGAGGGGAAGGGTGTCGATCAGCTGTGAATAAAACGGCTGCAGGCACCCGAGGGCGGCCCGTTCTGGTCGAACTCAGGCCCGAAAGCGTGGGCATGAGCCACCGCCAGAGGGCAAGAATTGACAATATCAACACAAGGGTCTCGCTTCGATCCGTTCGCAAGCGATGCGCTGGCGAACTTGGGTATTCCGTATCTGGGTTTCATGGCGTCGGCTCGCCCGGTGGGATTGCGTGCCACTGTCAGCGGGGGCTTTCAGTCTGCAGGCAATGCGCATCGGCGGCATCGACCTTCCAGCGCGGCTGGGTGTGACGGGTGGACTAAACTCCCCAGTCGAGAGTCAACTTCCATTCAAATCAACCACTTACAGCCTGTCGCTAGTGATCAAGATTATAGGGGCCAACCTGCATTCGGCAAGCCTTATGGGCACTACTAAGGGACAACCCCAAGTCCAGTCGTTGACGGTGGACGAGGAATCGACCGGGCAGCGGCTGGACAATTTCCTGATCCGCCACCTCAAGGGCGTACCGAAGACCCATGTGTACCGGATCATCCGCAGTGGTGAAGTGCGCGTCAACAAGGGGCGTGCATCCGCCGATACAAGAGTGGCATGCGGCGACGTGGTTCGTTTGCCGCCGGTGCGGACTTCTGACAACGCGGTGCAGAGGCTCGACCGTCCTGCGCCAGGCCGGGAATTCCCGCTGCTGATGGAGGACGAGGCCTTGCTGGCCATTGACAAGCCGGCCGGCGTGGCTGTGCACGGGGGCTCCGGCGTGAGTTTTGGCGTGATCGAGCAACTTCGCCAGGCGCGCCCGCAGGCCCGGTACCTCGAACTGGTGCACCGCCTGGACCGCGAAACCAGCGGCATCCTGCTGGTGGCAAAGAAGCGCAGCGCGCTCACACACCTCCAGGCGCAGTTTCGTGATCGTGAAACTGGCAAGACCTATCTGGCATTGGTGGCAGGGGACTGGCCGATGAGCAAGAAAGTCATCGACACCCCGCTGCACAAATACCTGCTGGCGGGCAAGGAGGGCACCGCCGGTGTCGGCGAAAGGCGGGTGAGGGTGGTCGGCAAGGACGATCCCGACGGAATGCATTCTGTGACCCTGGTCAGAATTCGACAGCGCCTGCAGGGCTTCACCCTGCTGGAGGTCACGATCAGAACCGGGCGTACCCACCAGATCCGGGTGCATCTGGCGTCTCAGGGCCACCCTATCGCCGGCGACGACAAATATGGCGACTTCGAACTCAACAAGGCATTGCAGAAGCAGGGACTGAGGCGCATGTTCCTGCATGCCTGGCGGTTGCAGTTCAGCCATCCGGGAAGTGGCGAGCGGATCGAATTGCATGCGGCCTTGCCGCCAGAACTTGAGAAATTTGTTGAGCATGTCACCCCATCCCCGCCAGTTTGACCTGATCGCCTTCGATTGGGATGGCACCCTCTTTGATTCGACCGCCATCATTACCCGCAGCATCCAGGCGGCTGTGCAAGACGTGGGAGGCACGGTGCCCAGCGACCGGGATGCCGCCTATGTGATCGGCATGGGGCTGATCCAGGCGCTGGCCCATGCCGCGCCCGATGTGCCAAAGGAAAAATACCCTGAACTGGGCGCGCGCTACCGCCACCACTACGGGAAGCATCAGAACGATATCAGCCTGTTTGATGGCGTATTGGCGTTGTTGTCCGATTTGCGTTCACGCCAGCACTGGCTGGCAGTAGCCACCGGCAAGAGCCGTCAGGGGCTCAACGAGGCGCTTCAGGCGGCGGAACTGCGGGGCACCTTTGACGCCTCCCGCACTGCGGATGAGACCGCCGGCAAACCAGACCCGCGAATGCTTATCGAATTGATGCGTGAGTTTGGTGTCAAACCTGAGCGCACACTGATGATCGGCGATACCACGCACGATCTTCAGATGGCGCTGAATGCCGGATGTGCGAGCGTGGGCGTGAGCTACGGCGCGCATGAATCCGACGCCTTCCATGCGCTCAACCCCCGGTTTGTCGGCCATTCCGTGGCCGAATTGCATGACTGGCTGCAGGTCAACGGGTGAGCAGCCCCGTGACCTCGCTGATTCCCCTGTGCAATTCTGGCGATCTGACAGATGGAAGCGACGCGGTGCCATTCGACGTGATTTACCACGGGCGACCCTGTCGGGCCTTTGCGATCCGCTTCCAGGGACAAGTTCATGCCTACCTGAACCGGTGCATGCACGTGCCCATGGAAATGGATATGCTGCCCAACCGCTTTTTTGATCACTCTGGCCAGTGGCTGATCTGCGCGACCCACGGTGCGACCTACCGGCCCGAAACGGGTGCCTGTGCGGGCGGGCCATGCCGCGGCGGACTGATTGCCATTGACCTGACGGAACTTGATGGCCAGGTGCACTGGCATACTGACGGCAACCTTCAACCGATCGAATTCTGACCATGACCGACTCGAACTTGCCCGCCACGCCAATTCCAGGAGAAAAAAGCCATGAACCCGGTGTGGAAAGGCCACAGTCAGCTCCTGATAGTGCAGCAAAATATGCGGCCGCCGACGGAACCGTCTGGGAGCGCGCGACGCTCGAAAAGCTGGCTTTTGCCGCGCTGGATGAGCAACGGGCCGCCCGCCGTTGGCGCAATTTCACGCGGCTGGCCTGGCTGCTGTTTTTCGTGGTCGTGGGCTGGATGCTTTTCAGCCACAGCACGCCCACCACGGACCCCAGCGCCCCCCATACAGCCGTCGTCGAGATCAAGGGCGAGATTGCGTCCGGCGGTGACGCCAGCGCCGAATTGGTGGTGGCTGCGATGCGCGGCGCGCTGGAAGACAAGGGTTCGCAGGCGCTGGTGCTGCTGATCAATTCGCCCGGTGGCAGTCCGGTACAGGCCGGCATCATCAATGACGAAATCACACGCCTCAAGGCGTTGCACAAGAAGCCTGTCTATGTGGTGGTGGAGGAATCCTGCGCTTCAGCCGCTTATTACGTCGCTGCGGCAGCCGACAAGATTTACGTGGACAAGGCCAGCATCGTGGGCAGCATCGGGGTCCTGGTGGATGGTTTTGGATTCACCGGGCTGATGGATAAACTGGGCGTGGAGCGACGGCTGATGACCGCCGGAGCTAACAAGGGCTTCCTCGATCCCTTCAGCCCCCAGACCGAGGCCCAGCGGGCCTATGCGCAGACCATGCTGAATCAGATCCACCAGCAGTTTATCGACGTGGTCAAGAAGGGTCGCGGCGCCCGCCTGAAGGAAACGCCGGAGATGTTCAGCGGCCTGTTCTGGACGGGTCAGCAAGCGGTCGAGATGGGCCTCGCCGATGAATTGGCGACTCTGGATCAGGTCGCGCGGGACGTGGTCAAGGCTGAAGACATCGTGGACTACACCCGCCGTGAAAACGTTGCCGAGCGCCTGGCGAAGCGTTTTGGTGCGGCGCTGGGCGAGGGTGCGGTGCATGCACTGAAGTCTGCGCCCGGGGTTCGCTGAAAAGCGGTGAAGACTGCAGACCCTCCCCTCTGAAGTTGCCTGATCGAATGATCAACGGCCTATGGCGAACACCGCGGGCGTGCTGTTGTCGGGGCCCACGGGCTGTAGGCGCCAGGCTTTGACCAGCTGGCTCCTCGTTTGGGCGCGCGGCAATGTGAGCCCGCCGCTCACCGAGAGCCGGGTGTTGTGCTGCAGGTGTTGCAGCAACGCCTGCAGCAAGGCGGCATTGCGGTAGGGCGTCTCAATGAATAGCTGGGTCTGCCCGGTCTTGAGCGCCATGGCCTCCAGTTCCCGAATACGCCGACCGCGCTCCGCCGGATCCTGCGGCAGATAGCCCACGAAGGCGAAATTCTGGCCGTTCAGGCCACTGGTCGCGAGCGCCAGAAGCAGTGACACCGGGCCCGTCAGTGCAACGACTTCCAGGTCCAGGTCGTGGGCTGCACGAACCACGGAACTGCCGGGATCTGCCACGGCAGGCATGCCGGCTTCGCTCAGCAGGCCGATGTCGTGACCATTGAGCGCTGCGCCCAACAGTGGGCGGACATCGAAGCCCGACCCCAAGGCGCCCGCGTGATCCCCCTTCTTGTGTATCTGGTGAGGAAGCTCGGTGATTTGCAGGGCTTGTAGCGGAAGTGCCAGTGGCGCAAGTGCGTCCACGCGTTTGAGGTAGGCGCGCGCAGATTTCGCGCTTTCGCAGATCCAGTGAGTCAGTCGGGCGGTGGTTGCCAGCGTGCCCTGCGGCATGACGTCATCAAGCGGTACCTGGGTGTCGCAGCCAAAGTCCAGTGGCGCGGGAACCAGATACAGCCTGCCCTGGCGCGATCGCTCTGCACGGGTTTGCGTTGCTGATGTCATAAGGCCTTCACGCCGGCCGCGCGGATCATCCTGCAGGTACGGATCAGGGGCAAGCCGACCAGTGCCGTCGGGTCGTCATTGTCAATCGCGGCAAGCAGCGCGATGCCCAGTCCCTCGCTCTTGGCCGAGCCTGCGCAGTCGTAAGGTTGTTCTGCGCGAAGGTAGGCTTCGATTTCCGCGTCGCCCAGTCCATCCTCGGCGCTGCGAAAACGGACTTTCACGGGCGCCAGATCGACTTGCTCAAAGCCGCTGGCCATGCAGACCACCGCTACAGCGGTCTGGAAGACCACCGTCTGGCCCCTCATTCGATGCAGTTGCGCCACGGCCCGATCGTGCGTGCCAGGTTTCCCAAGGGCCTCGCCATCGAGGTCGGCGACCTGGTCAGATCCGATCACCACGGCCTGCGGATGCAGCCGCGCGACAGCACGTGCCTTGTCAAGGGCCAGGCGCATGGCGAGGTCCCGGGGGGTCTCGGCGGGGCGGGGTGTCTCGTCAACGTCAGGGGAGGCGACCTCAAACGGGATGCGCAGCCGTTCCAGCAGTTCGCGGCGGTACCGCGAGGTGGAACCCAGAACCAGTGCCCGGCCGGGCGGCATTGTTGGAGGGGCAAGTTGGGTCATCCGCCAATTCTCTTACACTGGCCGGATGAAAACAGAGTTTGTAGCCGGGCGCCTTGATGTGAAGTCATTTGCACAGGCTGCAGAGCCTCTTTCCGGTGAGAGTGCACTGGCCGCCCATGAGCGGCTGGCCCAGGAGGCCCAGGGGCCCTTGGAAGGGTTGACCGTGAACTGGACGGCGCGTGGCGAACTTCGGCCGGGTGCCGGCGGAGGAAATGAAGCGTGGCTGCATCTGCAGGCAAGGGCCTGCCTGCCCTTGGTTTGCCAGCGGTGCATGAATCCGGTTGACACCGAGGTTGCGACCGACCGCTGGTTCCGCTTTGCCGCGGACGAGGCGACGGCCGCGGCATTGGACGATGAAACCGAGGAGGATGTCCTGGTCCTCAGCAGCGAGTTCGATCTGCAGGCGCTGGTGGAGGATGAACTGCTGATGGAACTCCCGCTGGTGCCTCGTCATGAGACCTGTCCGGTGGAGATCAAACGGGCCGCGGCAGACCCTGATTTTGAAGAGGCGTCTGCCGCGAAGCCAGGTCCGTTCGCTGCCCTGGCCAGTCTGCGGCTTGGCAAATCCGGCTAAATCAAGGATTTCGGCTATAATGGAAAGCTTCGCACTGGTTTGTCGTGTGCGTATTTGACCACTCATCTCTCAACCTGGGGCTGCGCCTGCCTGAATAGCGCGGCGTCATTTGCTTTCAAGGAGCCACCATGGCCGTCCAGCAGAACAAAAAGTCTCCCTCCAAGCGCGGCATGCACCGGTCGCACAACGCTTTGAATGTGCCGGGTATTGCCGTGGAGCCCACCACGGGCGAAACGCATCTGCGTCACCACATCAGCCCGAACGGTTTCTACCGTGGCCGTCAGGTTGTGAAGAACAAGTCCGAAGCCTGATCCGGCTTGAGACGCGGGGCCCGGCGCTACGTTGCAGTAGCCTCGGGCCTTTGTTTTTGATGCAATATTTCCAATGCCCTCCGTTGCCACGGCACCGCTCGCAGCGATGATCACGCTGGCTGTCGACTGCATGGGTGGCGATCATGGCCCTGCAGTGACGTTGGCTGGTTGCCGTCGCTTTCTCGATCAGCATCTCGATGCCGAGCTCCTGTTGGTCGGTATGCCTGATGCGCTGGCGGGTTTCACCCATCCCCGTGCCCGTGTCGTGGCGGCCAGCGAAGTTATCAGCATGGAAGACCCGCTGGAGGTGGCCTTGCGCAAGAAGAAGGACTCTTCCATGCGCATTGCGATCAAGCAGGTCAAGGATGGTGCAGCTCAGGCGGCCGTTTCAGCAGGTAACACGGGGGCTTTGATGGCCATTGCCCGCTATTTGCTCAAGACGCTTGAAGGCATTGACCGTCCGGCCATTGCCACCCAACTTCCAAATGCTTTGGGCGGCGCGACCACCGTGCTGGATCTGGGTGCCAACGTGGATTGCGCGGCCGAACATCTGTTGCAGTTTGCCGTGATGGGTTCGGCCCTGGTGTCGGTGCTCAACGACGACGACAATCCTACGGTCGGGTTGCTCAATATTGGCGAAGAAGCTATCAAAGGTAGTGAAATCATTAAAAAAGCAGGCGAACTGCTTCGATCAGCTGCGAATGCGGGCGATTTGAATTTTTTCGGAAACGTTGAAGGTGACGACATTTTCAAGGGGACGACTGACATTGTGGTCTGTGACGGCTTTGTCGGCAACGTGGCTCTCAAGACCTCCGAGGGTCTTGCAACGATGATCGGGGGCTTCCTTCGGGCCGAGTTCTCGCGCAATATTTTTACCAAATTTGCTGCAATTATTGCTTATCCGGTGCTAATTGCATTTAAAAAGCGGGTTGATCATCGTCGCTACAACGGCGCCGCACTACTCGGTCTGCGGGGACTGGTATTCAAGAGTCATGGTTCGGCGGATGAACTGGCCTTCAGCATTGCGCTGAGCCGGGCGTATGATGCGTCTCGCAACAAATTGCTGGATCGCGTCCAAGCCCGGATCGCTCATGCTGCTCCGCTATTGGCGTCAACGAACCGGCCTGATGCGATCACGCTGGCACCCACTGACTAAATGAGACGTTACTCCCGCATTACTGGTACCGGAAGTTATTTGCCGCCGCGCCGGCTGACTAACGCGGACCTGGTGGCGGAATTGGCTTCACAGGGTGTCGAAACGTCGGATCACTGGATTATCGAACGTACCGGCATTCGGGCGCGTCACTTTGCCGCCAACGGGGTATTCAGCAGTGATTTAGGTCTCGAAGCGTCAAAAAATGCGCTCGTCGCGGCCGGCGTTGCGGCGAAGGACATCGACCTGATCATCGTGGCCACGTCCACCCCGGACATGGTATTTCCTTCTACCGCTGCCATCCTTCAGCACAAGCTGGGCATTGCCGGGTGTCCCGCATTCGATGTGCAGGCCGTCTGCAGTGGTTTCGTCTATGCACTGACCGTCGCCGACGCAATGATCCAGACGGGTTCGGCCAGCAAGGCACTCGTGGTGGGTGCGGAGGTGTTCAGCCGCATTCTCGACTTCAAGGATCGCACGACCTGTGTGCTGTTTGGTGACGGTGCCGGGGCTGTCGTGCTGGAGGCGTCCAGGACACCTGGCATCCTGGCCAGCGATCTGCATGCCGACGGAAAACATGTGGGCATCCTCTGCGTGCCTGGCCACGTATCGGGCGGGCAGATTCTGGGTGATCCCCTGCTGAAGATGGATGGCCAGGCGGTTTTCAAACTGGCGGTGGGGGTGCTCGAAGATGCGGCACGCGCTGTGCTGGCCAAGGCGGGAAAGACCGAAGCGGATATTGACTGGCTGGTGCCGCACCAGGCCAACATACGCATCATGCGCAGTACTGCGAAGAAGCTGGCGCTGCCGATGAGCAAGGTGGTGGTGACTGTGGATCAGCACGGAAATACGTCGGCGGCGTCCATTCCGCTGGCGCTGGACAGTGCAGTGCGATCGGGTCAGATCAAGAAGGGCGAAACCGTCATGCTCGAAGGGGTCGGCGGTGGATTTACCTGGGGCGCTGTGCTACTGAATTTGTAGTATTTGGAGGCCATGCCGCCCTGGGCAAGGCCTTGTTTGAATCAATTATTTTCCTCAAATGTCATGAACTCCTTTGCTTTCATCTTTCCTGGTCAGGGCTCCCAGGCCGTGGGAATGCTTGACGCCTGGGGCGACCACCCTGCTGTCCTGGAGACCTTAAGGGAAGCCTCTGAGGCACTGGGTGAGGACGTTGGCCAGTTGATCAAGGAAGGCCCAAAGGAGGCGCTCGCACTGACAACCAATACCCAGCCGGTCATGCTGGTGGCCGGTGTTGCGGCGTACCGGGCCTGGCGTGCTGAAGGTGGGGCCGCCCCTGCGGTCATGGCGGGGCATTCCCTTGGGGAGTACTCTGCCCTGGTCGCCGCCGGCGTTCTGACGCTGTCCCAGGCTGCACCACTGGTGCGTTTTCGCGCTGCCGCCATGCAGGAGGCCGTGCCGGTTGGCGCGGGAGCGATGGCGGCCATCCTGGGGATGGACGCTGCCAAAGTGATAGCAGGTTGCGCGCAAGCACAGGCGAGCTTTCCTGCAGAAAGTGGTGAGGTGGTCGAAGCGGCCAACTTCAATGATGCCGGCCAAACCGTGATCGCTGGCAGCAAGGCGGCCGTGGAAAAGGCCTGTGAAGTGCTGAAGGCCAACGGCGCCAAGCGGGCGTTGCCTCTGGCTGTCTCCGCACCTTTTCACTCGAGCCTGATGAAGCCGGCGGCTGAAAAGCTGCGCGCGAAACTCGCTTCCACCAAGCTCGAGCCCCCACAGATTCCTGTGGTAAACAACATCGACGTGGCGGCTGAAATCAGCCCCGACCGTATCCGCGATGCCTTGTACAGGCAGGCGTTCGGTCCAGTGCGATGGGTCGAGTGCGTCCAGGCGATCAAGGCACGTGATGTGTCGACCCTGATTGAATGCGGTCCTGGCAAGGTGCTCGCCGGCATGGTCAGGCGCATTGATGCGGAACTGACCGGGGCCGCCTTGTTCGATCCTGTGACCCTGCTCGAAGTGAAAGGTCTTTTGTCATGAATGGAATCAGATTCGATGGACAGGTCGCCCTGGTGACTGGCGCATCGCGCGGTATTGGCGCGGCGATAGCGCAGGAGCTTGCGGCACTGGGTTTGAAGGTCATCGGTACCGCGACAACCGACGAAGGCGCTGCCCGGATCAGCGCCGCGCTGGCCGCCTATCCCGGATGCCGGGGCGCTAACCTGAACGTGACCGATGCCGCCGCAATCGAAAAGACGATTGACGCTGTCGTGGCGGAGCATGGTGGCCTGCAGGTGCTGGTCAACAATGCTGGCATCACGCGTGACATGTTGGCCATGCGCCTGAAAGACGAGGATTGGGATGCCGTGCTGGACACTAACCTCAAGGCCGTCTTCCGGATGAGCCGTGCGGTGATCCGGCCCATGATGAAGCAGCGCTACGGACGCATCATCAGCATCACCAGCGTCGTCGGCGCATCGGGAAACCCCGGACAGGCGAACTACGCGGCAGCCAAGGCGGGTGTGGCGGGTATGACCCGTGCCCTGGCCCGTGAACTGGGCAGCCGCAATATCACCGTCAACTGCGTCGCCCCTGGATTCATTGAGACAGATATGACCGCAGCTTTGCCGGAGGCCCAGCAAAAAGCGCTGTTGACCCAGATTCCACTGGGCCATCTAGGCAAACCTGCCGATATCGCCCACGCCGTGGCCTATCTTGCGAGCCCCCAGGCCGCCTATGTGACAGGGCAGGAACTGCACGTCAACGGCGGCATGTTCATGACCTGAACGACGGTAAACAGGCACACAACACAGACATTTCTTTACCCGTCGGCCCGTGCGGCTAGAGCACGCACTCTAAGGACAGGTAAAATCCATTTTTTTCACAACCCTCAGAGGGACATATGAGCGATATCGAAGCACGTGTCAAGAAAATCATCGCCGAGCAACTCGGCGTGGAAGAGTCACAAGTCACGAATGAAAAAGCTTTCGTAGCAGATCTCGGCGCCGACTCGCTGGACACGGTGGAACTGGTGATGGCACTGGAAGACGAGTTCGGGATCGAGATTCCGGACGAGGATGCCGAGAAGATCACGACAGTCCAGTCGGCGATTGATTACGCCAATTCCAAGAAGGCCTGATTTGCGATGACCCGTCGCCGCGTTGTTGTCACGGGTTTGGGATGCATCAGCCCCGTGGGCAATACGGTGGCGGATGCGTGGGCCAACCTGCTTGCCGGTAACTCCGGTATCGACCTGATTACCCGGTTCGACGCCACGAATTTTTCTTGCAAGATTGCTGGCGAGGTCAAGGGTTTCGATCTGGAGGCCTACATGTCCGCGAAAGAAGCGCGGGCGATGGATTCCTTCATTCACTATGGCATCGCGGCTGCAGCACAGGCTGTGGCAGACGCCGGACTGCCGACGGGCGAAGCACTGGGCGATGAACTGGCTACGCGCATCGGTTGCGTGATTGGTTCGGGTATCGGGGGCTTGCCGCTGATCGAGGAAACCCACGCCGAGTTGATCAACCGCGGTCCGCGCCGGATTACGCCTTTCTTCGTGCCGGCGTCGATCATCAACATGATTTCCGGGCATGTCTCCATCCGGTTCGGGTTCAAGGGCCCGAATCTGGCCATCGTCACCGCCTGCACTACCGGCCTTCACTGCATCGGACAGGCCGGCCGCATGATCGAATACGGTGATGCGGACGTGATTGTGGCTGGCGGCTCAGAAGCCACGGTATCGCCGCTGGGCGTAGGGGGCTTTGCCGCCATGCGCGCCCTGTCCACTCGCAACGACGACCCAAAGACCGCGTCCCGTCCTTGGGACCGCGACCGTGACGGTTTTGTGCTGGGCGAAGGTGCAGGTGTGATGGTCCTCGAGTCCTACGAGCATGCCAAGGCGCGGGGCGCAAGGATCTATGCTGAACTGACAGGTTTCGGAATGAGTGCCGACGCCAGTCACATGACTGCACCTGACATGGACGGACCTCGACGTGCCATGGTCAATGCGCTGCGCAATGCGGGGATCAATGCGGATCAGGTGGATTACCTGAACGCACATGGCACATCGACCCCGCTGGGCGACATCAACGAAACCAACGCCATCAAAGCTGCGCTGGGCGACCATGCCAGGAAACTGGTCGTCAACTCGACCAAGTCCATGACTGGGCACCTGCTCGGCGGGGCGGGTGGTATCGAGAGCATCTTCACTGTACTTGCGCTGTACCACCAGAAAAGTCCGCCGACCATCAATATCTTCAACCAGGATCCTGATTGCGATCTGGACTACTGCGCCAATACGGCGCGGGACATGAAGATTGACGTTGCGTTGAAGAACAATTTTGGCTTCGGCGGGACCAACGGCTCACTGGTTTTCAAGCGCGTCTGAACCGGCAGCGGGCCACCTTTTCGGCCCTGAACCGTGTTCTCCGACCCATGCACAGCGCCCCATCGGTTTCGTATCCGGTGGAGCGCTCCCGTTTCCTGGCGTGGGTACTGGCAGTCCTTTGGCTGACCGGTGCCGCCCTGACAGCGCTGTCGTGGCTGCGCGGGCCCCTCGTCGGATGGGATGTCGCCATCTCCTGCGCGGCCGTGCTGTCGGCGGGCCTGATGACAGGCCACTTCTGGCGGCGAATGCCCGGCGGGGAACTGCGATGGGATGGCCGCGGCTGGCAGGGTCCCGGAAGTTCGTCGGTAGCCAGAAGTGTTCGTGTTCACCTTGATCTGCAGCGCCATCTTCTGGTGAGCCTGCATGGACCGGCCTCTGCAGGCCGATGGCTTTGGCTGTCAGCCTCATCCCGGCCAGCGCGGTGGAATGATTTGCGCCGTGCGGTATATTCCCGCGCCATGACCGATGCTCAGCGGAATACCACAAATCAATGAGTGACTCCGCCTTGTCGCATCCCTCCTCTTCCGACAGCAGTGACCGTCAACTCGTCGAGCGTGCCGTGGCGGGCGACCAGCGGGCATTTGAACTTCTGGTCATCAAGTATCAGCGGCGCATTGAGCGCTTGATCGGGCGAATGGTCCGCGATGTTGATCTTGTTGAGGACATCGCGCAGGAAACCTTCTTGCGCGCCTGGCGGGCGTTGCACCAGTTTCGGGGCGACGCCCAGTTCTACACCTGGCTCTACCGGATCGCGGTGAATACAGCCAAGAAAGCGCTGATGGACCTGAAGCGCAATCCGACCGTCCGGGGAAATGCCGCTGATTCGGATGAAGAAGATGAAACTTTCCAGCGTGGAAGCGAACTAACCAGCGAAGAAACGCCGGAATCCGTCTTTGCGGCCAAGGAGATCGCGGAGGCGGTGAATGCCGCGATGGAAGCGCTTCCGGAGGATTTGCGTCAAGCGGTGGCGCTGCGCGAGATCGAAGGGCTGACTTATGAAGAGATTGCAGACTTGATGGGTTGTCCGATTGGTACTGTGCGGTCCAGGATATTCAGGGCCCGCGAAGCCATTTCGGCACGCGTCAGGCCGATGCTGGAGCATCAGACTGGGAAGCGATGGTAGTTCCGGGGTGCGTAATCGTGAATTGCAGGTATTGAAATGAACGCAGATGAACGACTGAAGCAACGTGAGCAGATTTCTGCCTTGGCAGATGGGCAATTGGACGACCTGGAATTTGCTGCGGCCTTGGAGTTGACAGCGGCTGAAGGCGACGCACGTGCGTGCTGGCGCGTGTATCACCTGGTTGGGGATGTATTGCGTTCTGGAGAACTGGCCGCTGTTGGTCGTGACCGTGACTTCCTCGCCAGGCTGAGCACCCGTCTTCAGGCTGAACCTGTCGCCCCCGAAGCCGGCAGAAGTCCCTTGACGAGTCCTGAATTGATAGCGGTGGGTGAGCAGAAAAAGACGGTGCCAATGCCGATTGGCAAAGCTTCGGCCCAGGCGGCCAATGACAGCAGTCTGCGCTGGAAGCTGGTCGCCGGTTTTGCATCAATCGCGGCGGTCGCAGCGATCAGCTTCAACGCCATCGGTACATTGGAAGGCCTTGGAAGCGGCGCCCGACTGGCTCAGTCCGGCAAGTCGCCGGCCGCACCAGTTCCGCCGGTTTTCATGGCGGCGGGGTCACCGGCCATGCCTGAGGAGCCGGTCATGATCCGTGACCGGCGGCTGGATGAGTTGATGTCTGCCCATCGCCAGTTTGGGGGTACCTCTGCCCTTCAGAATCCCACTGGCTTCTTGCGAAATGCCACTTTCGAAGGGTCTGGACGATAGGCCTTTCCGTTCAGTCGACTGGCGTTTCGTTTGCCCAAACCATGACACTCTTGAATTTATTTTTCCTTGCTTTGGCGCTGTGGGCGGGTGGCGGTCTGCAAACCACCGCCGCCCAGACCTCAACGACGTCCTCATCCGCCATCGCGCCGAAGGACAGCCATCCCGGGGCGGATCGAAGCACGGTCGAGTGGCTCATGCGGCTGCACGAAGCACCCAGAAAGCGAACCTACACGGGAACGCTGGTGGTTTCGAATGACGCCGGGGCGATGTCAAGCGCACGTATCTGGCATGTTTGTGACGGTGAACAGCAGATGGAGCGCGTGGAAACGTTGACCGGACCGCCGCGCTCAACGTTCAGGCACGACGATGATGTCGTGGTTTTTTCGTCCGACTCCCGGGTGGCACGCGTTGAAAAGCGTGAATCCCTGGGGCCTTTCCCGAATTTTCTGAAGGCAAGCGAGAGTGCGATTCCCGAGTTCTACAGTGTTCGTCAGATCGGCCGGGAGCGCGTCGCCGGAGTGGACGCGGATATCGTGCATTTCGTCCCGAGGGACAAGCTGCGCTTTGGCTATCGAATCTGGAGTGAAAAGAACACCGGACTGGCCGTCAAGCTCCAAACGCTGGATCCGGCCGGCAGGGTGCTGGAACAGGCCGCGTTCTCGGAGTTGCAGCTCGACGTGCCTGTGAAAATGGAGAAACTTGCCCAATTGATGGGCCGCACTGACGGGTACAGGCTCGAAAAATCGGAGATGGTGAAAACCACGGCGGCAGCAGAGGGCTGGTCGCTGGGCAACCCGGTACCGGGTTTCCGGCCGGTGAACTGCTTCAAGCGCCCTGCAAGCGAAAGATCCCTGCGAAGTGAAGGGACAGTGCAATGGGTGTTCTCCGATGGACTCGCCACGGTGTCGCTGTTTGTCGAGTCTTTCGATCGTCAGCGCCATCTTCAAGAGGGTGCATTGGCGATGGGCGCGACGCAGACGCTGACGCGACGCCTGGGAAGCAAGGGCGACGGTGGTTGGTGGCTGACAGCCGTGGGGGAGGTGCCAATCCAGACCCTGCAGGCCTTCGCCCAGGGCCTTGAGCGGCGCAGGTAAGCCCCAATCTGGTCCCCCATGGCCGCTGGAGTCTGCTTGGACTCCTGAAGCGAATACTTTTTGATGGAAGGTTGATGATGTTGAAACTGGTACTGAAGGCTCTTCGTGTGCATGCATTTGCCGGGGCCGTACTTGCGGCGTCGCTGGTATCTTTGATGCCGTTTACGCCGGTCGCGGCGCAGGCCAACGCGGCGGGCCGGGGCTTGCCCGATTTCACCGAGCTGGTTGAACAGGTGGGCCCTTCGGTCGTGAACATCCGGACGACTGAAAAGCTTCGCGGTAATGGCAATCCTGGAGGCAGTTCGGATGAGGAGATGCAGGAGTTTTTCCGTCGGTTCTTTGGGGTGCCGATGCCCAACGGGCCGCGCCAGGCACCGCGTCCGAATCGCCCGCAAGAGGATGAACAACCGCGCGGCGTCGGTTCGGGTTTCATACTGACCAGTGATGGTTTCATCATGACCAACGCCCATGTCGTGGACGGCGCCGATGAAGTGATCGTCACCCTGACGGACAAGCGCGAGTTCAAGGCGCGTCTCATTGGTGCCGACAAGCGAACGGACGTGGCCGTCGTCAAGATCGATGCCACCGGTTTGCCTGCGGTGAAGATTGGTGATGTCAGCCGCTTGAAGGTGGGTGAATGGGTGATGGCAATCGGGTCGCCGTTTGGCCTGGAGAACTCCGTGACAGCGGGTATCGTTAGCGCCAAGCAACGCGATACCGGGGACTATCTGCCTTTCATCCAGACCGATGTGGCCATCAACCCGGGTAACTCAGGCGGGCCGCTGATCAATATGCGCGGCGAGGTGGTTGGCATCAACAGCCAGATTTATTCGCGCTCAGGCGGCTATATGGGGATTTCCTTCTCCATACCGATGGATGAGGCCGTGCGCGTCAGTGATCAGTTGCGCGCCAGTGGCCGCGTCACCCGAGGGCGTATTGGTGTGCAGATTGACCAGGTGACCAAGGAGGTCGCGGAGTCGATCGGGTTGGGCAAACCACAGGGTGCTCTTGTGCGTGGCGTGGAGAGCGGCTCGCCAGCGGACAAAGCGGGTGTGGAGGCAGGCGACATCATTACGCGCTTCGATGGCAAGGTGATCGAAAAGGCCAGCGATCTGCCACGGTTCGTCGGCAATATCAAGCCCGGAACGCGCAGTACCTTCACTGTGTTTCGTCGGGGGGCGAACAAGGACCTGAGCATTGTGATTGGCGAAGTTGAGCCCGAAAAGACCGCCGCCCGCAAGCCGGCTGATCGCGAGGAAAAGGCAAAACCGGGCGCAGCAGTGCAGTTGCTCGGCCTGAGCGTGAGTGAAATCGGCGATGCCCAGAAAAAGGAACTGAAGATAAAGGGGGGGGTCAAGGTTGATGCCGCGACGGAGGGCGCCGCGCGGGCCGGTTTGCGCGAGGGCGACGTGATCGTGCAGATCGCCAACACTGAAGTGGCCAGTGTGAAGGAGTTCGATGCCGCAGTGGCACGACTCGACAAGGCCAAGCCTGTCAGTGTTTTGTTCCGTCGTGGCGAATGGGCGCAGTACGCGCTGATTCGGCCGGCACGCTGAGTTCCCTGGGGTGAGGGCGGGTCGGAAGACCCTGATCTCCCCTCGGGATTGAAGATTTTTTGGGGAGTTTGCTCCAGAAAATCAGGGCAAACGGCCCCTTTCGTCAAATGGCGGTACCCGCAGATTTGTTTGTACTTACTAACATTGCTCGGAAGCTAATTACTTTTTTCGATAGAATCGAAGGTTGCTGACGGCGATTACCGGTATATTGAAATTGCAGAAGTCCACAATGCGGAATGTCCACGAAACATCCGCCATTGCCTGATCGTTCACCCACAAGTTGTCCAGATGACCTTCTGATCAAGGTGTTGATAAACTGTGTATAACATTCTTGTTGCGGGTCTGCAACGATGGAGTTTTGGCGTTTTCAAGGCTGTACGTCCGGACCTTTTTGCCTACAATGAAGTCCCAACTATCGCAGTTGCCTTTGATTGTTGGTTTAGGGCGCGTCAGCTTTCGACGCGCCCTTTTTCTTTTGTCCGCTGTTTTAATTCAATTACTTGAAACTCATCTTTGATGAATCACATCAGAAATTTTTCGATCATTGCGCACATCGACCATGGCAAGTCGACGCTTGCGGATCGCCTTATCCAGCGTTGCGGTGGCCTGAGTGACCGCGAGATGAGTGAGCAGGTGCTCGACTCCATGGACATTGAGAAAGAGCGTGGGATAACTATCAAGGCTCAAACCGCTGCGCTGAAGTACAAGGCGCTCGATGGCCAGGTCTACAACCTGAACCTGATCGACACGCCAGGCCACGTGGATTTTTCTTACGAGGTGAGTCGATCGCTTTCCGCTTGCGAGGGCGCGTTGCTGGTGGTGGATGCCAGCCAGGGCGTGGAAGCGCAAACGGTGGCCAATTGCTATACGGCACTGGAGCTCGGGGTGGAAGTGGTGCCCGTACTCAACAAGATGGACCTGCCGAACGCTGATCCGGACAACGCCAGGGCAGAAATCGAAGATGTGATCGGCATTGATGCGACCCACGCAATTCCATGCTCGGCCAAGACCGGCATGGGTATCGAAGAGATTCTGGAGGCCGTAGTTACTCGCATCCCCTCGCCCAAAGGAAATCCAGCCAGTCCTTTGCGCGCGATGATCATTGACAGCTGGTTTGACAGTTACGTCGGTGTGGTGATGCTGGTGCGCGTGGTCGATGGACGTCTGGCCAAGGGCGAACGCATCAAGATGATGGCTTCTGGTGCCGTCTACAACGCCGACAACTTGGGCGTCTTCACGCCGGGCAACGAACCTCGGGACGCGCTGGAGGCCGGGGAGGTCGGCTACGTTGTCGCCGGCATCCGTGAATTGCAGGCCGCCAAGGTGGGCGACACCATCACGCTGGAAAAAAAGCTGCCCAACAATCTGGGTCCTGCCACGGAGGCCCTGCCCGGATTCAAGGAGATTCAGCCGCAGGTCTTCGCAGGTCTGTATCCGACCGAAGCCAGCGAATACGACTCTTTGCGCGATGCGCTGGAAAAACTCAAACTCAATGATGCTTCACTGCACTATGAGCCCGAGGTCAGCCAGGCCTTGGGATTCGGTTTTCGCTGCGGTTTTCTGGGCTTGCTGCACATGGAGATCGTGCAGGAGCGGCTGGAGCGCGAGTTTGATCAGGACCTGATCACGACGGCGCCCAGTGTGGTCTACCAGGTCGTCCAGGCGGACGGTGAGGTCAGGATGGTCGAAAACCCCTCCAAGATGCCCGACCAAGGGCGCCTTGATGAGGTGCGAGAGCCCATCGTGACCGTGCATCTGTACATGCCGCAGGAGTATGTTGGCGCGGTGATGACGCTGGCCAACCAGAAGCGGGGGGTGCAGATGAACATGGCCTATCACGGTCGCCAGGTGATGCTGACCTATGAAATGCCGCTGGCAGAGATCGTGCTGGACTTCTTTGACAAGCTCAAGTCGGTTTCGCGCGGTTATGCGTCGATGGACTACGAGTTCAAAGAGTACCGGGCAGCCGACGTGGTGAAAGTCGACATCCTGCTCAATGGCGAAAAGGTCGATGCGCTGTCCATCATCGTTCATCGGTCCCAGTCGCAGTATCGCGGTCGGGCAGTGGTGGCCAAGATGCGTGAAATCATCAGCCGTCAGATGTACGACGTGGCCATTCAAGCCGCGATTGGTGCCAACATCATCGCCCGCGAAACGATCAAGGCCTTGCGCAAGAACGTGCTCGCAAAGTGCTACGGCGGCGACATATCCCGAAAGCGCAAACTCCTCGAGAAACAAAAAGCAGGCAAGAAACGCATGAAACAGATTGGTTCAGTTGAAGTGCCCCAGGAAGCTTTCCTGGCGATCTTGCGGGTGGAGGACTGATGCAGTACCTGACCGCCCTGGTTCTTTCGGCCTTCGCAGGCTATGCTGCTGCTTGGTATTTCGGCATGCTTGAAGGCAACTTTGCCTTGTTGCTGTTTTTGGCCACGGTCGTGACCGGCTTGTATTGGCTGGCGGAGCGGTTCTACTTCTTGCCGCAACGGCAGAAGGCTGCCGACGCGCTGGAGGCGCAGGCGCTGCAAAGGCGTGCGGATCTCAACAAGATGGGCATAGCCCAAGTCGATGGCGACATTGCCGAAGCCAAACATCGGCTCATCATGCAGCCCTGGTGGCTGGACTGGACGGCCGGACTGTTTCCCGTGATCCTGCTGGTGTTCCTGTTGCGCTCGTTTCTTTTCGAGCCGTTCAAGATTCCCTCGGGGTCGATGATCCCCACCTTGTTGGTCGGCGACCTGATTCTGGTCAACAAATTTACGTACGGTGTGCGGTTGCCGGTGATCAACGTCAAAGTCACCGAAGGCAACAAGCCCCAGCGCGGAGATGTCATGGTGTTCCGTTACCCGCCCAAGCCCAGTCTGGACTACATCAAGCGGGTGGTCGGTCTGCCGGGTGATGAGGTGGCCTACCTCAACAAGAAGCTCACGATCAACGGGGAGCCGGTTCCCACGATCGCCTTGCCAGAGTATTTCGACGAGGATGCGATGCGGTATTTCCCGCAGTTTGACGAGGCTTTCAACGAAAAAAAGCATCGCCTGCTGAACGATCCCTCCCGTCCGTCGATGATCGTGGGCGCGGACGAATTTCCCTCTCGCCAGAATTGCCGTTACAGTGTCGAAGGGGTCGTTTGCAAGGTGCCAGAGGGGCATTACTTCCTGATGGGCGATAACCGCGATAATTCGCTGGATTCGCGTTATTGGGGTTTTGTGCCGGACCGGAATATTGTCGGCAAGGCTTTTTTTGTCTGGATGAATTTTGGCAATCTGAAGCGCATTGGTTCGTTCAATTGACGGTCATGCATTTGAAAGGGGAAAGGTTATGAGGCACGGAGTTCATTCAAGGGCACGCCAAAAAGGGATTTCACTTCTCGGCCTCGTTGTTGTTGGCGTCGTTGTCGCCAGCGTCATGGTTGTGGGCGCTCAGGTGTTCCCTACGGTCATCGAGCACCAGGCGGCCTTGAAGGCCATTAACAAGGCCAGTGCCGGGAACACGGTTGCTGAAGTGCGTACCATTTTCGACAAGGCAGCCCAGATTGACGATATCAGTTCCATCACCGGCAAGGACCTCGAAATCACAAAAAACGGGGACAAGGTGGTCGTGGCTTTCGAATACAACAAGGAACTTCACCTGGTGGGGCCGGCCTATCTGCTGCTCAAGTACAGCGGGCGCTCCAACTCCAAGTAGGCGTGGAGTCTGTTCTCGATACGCTGCAAAGTCGTTTGCAGCACCACTTCTCTGACCCCGATCTGCTGACGCTGGCCGTCACGCATCGCAGTTTCTCCGCAGACCACAATGAGCGGCTGGAGTTTCTGGGCGACTCGGTGCTTAACCTTGCCGTGGCTCACCTGCTTTTTGAGCGATTGAGCGAGTTGCCCGAAGGCGATCTGTCGCGAGTGCGCGCCAATCTCGTTAAACAGGACACCTTGCATGGCCTGGCATTGAAGCTGGGGCTGGCAGAAGCATTGCGTCTTGGCGAGGGCGAAATGCGCTCGGGCGGGCAGAGGCGACCCTCGATCCTGGCCGACGCGCTCGAGGCGATCCTGGGGGCCGTCTATCTCGATGCAGGCTATGGGGTGGCTGAGGCGCTGGTTCATCGACTTTACGAGCCAGTGGAGATCAATCCGACCATGCAGGCGGCCGCAAAGGATCCCAAGACCGAGTTGCAGGAGTGGTTGCAGGCGCGCAAGATGCGGGTTCCTTTTTACCGCGTCGTGGGCACAACGGGCGCAGCCCACCAGCAGACCTTTGAGGTGGAGTGTGAAATCACCGAGTTGGGGATGACCCAGCGCGGCATGGGTGGCTCACGCCGGGCGGGTGAACAGGCCGCCGCCGCGGCAATGCTGGAGAATCTGAGATCCAAGACCCAATGAAAAATACTACAAATAGTGAAGCGGACAATGACCTTCCGAAGCTGGGAATAGCCCCAAAAGTCTCGGAGACTAGGGTTTCCGGCGGGCCTGCGGACGCAGCGCGGCGTTGCGGCCTGATCGCCATCGTTGGCAAGCCCAACGTGGGCAAGTCCACATTGCTCAACGCGCTGGTGGGGCAGAAGATCAGTATTACTTCGCGCAAGGCGCAGACCACGCGTCACCGCATCACCGGCATCACCACGCGCGGCGCCACGCAGTTCGTGTTTGTCGATACGCCGGGCTTCCAGACCGTGCACAACACCGCGCTGAACAAGTCGCTCAACAAGACCGTGCTGGGCGCCGTGGGCGACGTGGACCTGGTGCTGTTCGTCGTGGAGGCGGGCAGTTTCACCCCGGCCGATGAGCGGGTCTTGGCGCTGCTCAAGCCCGGCGTGCCGGCGCTGCTGATCGCCAACAAGCTCGACACGGTGCATCGCCGCTCTGATGTCGCGCCCTGGCTGCAGTCCATGCAGGCGCGCCATCCGTTCGCCGAGTTCGTGCCCATGTCAGCCAAGAACGCCAAGGACGTCGAGCGCCTGTTCGGTATCTGCGAGACCTACCTGCCCGAGCAGGCCTGGTCGTATGGCGAGGACGAACTCACCGACCGCAGCGAAAAATTCCTGGCCAGCGAGATCGTGCGAGAAAAACTGTTCCGCTTCACCGGCGATGAACTGCCGTATACGTCCACGGTGATCATCGACAAGTTCGAGGACGAGATCGGCCGCAACAAGAGCCGGCTGGCGCGCATCGCGGCCACCATCGTGGTCGAGCGCGACAACCACAAGGCCATGATCATCGGCGAAAAAGGCGAGCGCCTGAAACGCATCGGCACCGAGGCGCGCCAGGAGTTGGAGCGGCTCATGGACTGCAAGGTGTTTCTGGAACTTTGGGTGAAGGTACGTTCCGGATGGGCGGATGACGAGGCCCGCGTCAGGTCGTTTGGCTATGAATAGAGCCCCCACGCTTGTCACTTCGTGTACGGCGCTGCCCCTCGAGTGGGCTGGCCTTGCTTGGGGCGGCACGACGCTGCGGCCCGTCGCCCCCACGCTTGTCTACGCTCACTGAGTCGTGACCGCCAGGCGCATCACCGAAGAACCGGCTTACGTATTGCACCGCTACGACTGGAGCGAGTCCAGCCTGATCCTGGAAGTCTTCACCCGTCACCACGGCCGCATTGCGCTGGTGGCCAAAGGGGCCAAGCGACCGAGTTCCAGCTTCCGCCCGGTGCTGCTGCCCTTGCAGCCATTGCACCTGAACTTCGGTGGTGACGCCGAGATCCGTACACTGAAAGGTGCTGAATGGGTGGGTGGGCACGTCATGCCCACGGGCGATGCGCTGATGTCGGGCTATTACCTGAACGAGTTGCTGCTGCGCCTGCTGGCGCGCGACGACCCCCATCCGGGTCTGTTTGACGCCTATGCTGTCGTGGTTCGGGTGCTGGCCGGCCATGGCAGCCCGGAGGCCCTGGCGTCAGGTTTGCAGGGGGAAGTGATGCATGTCGCACTGCGGGCGTTCGAGTTGCTGCTTTTGCGCGAGATCGGCCTGCTGCCGTTGCTCGACGCACAGACACTGACACTGGAGCCCCTCGATCTGCACGGTCGCTACTGCCTGGTGCCCGAGGGAGGCCTGCGCCTGGCGCACGATGACGATCGATCCAGTCTGAGTGGCGCCCAATGGAGGAGTTTGCAAGTGGCACTCGCCGATGCGGTCGCTTTTACCGCGGTACTGCGCGCCAGCGGACCCGTCATGCAGGAACTGCGCTCCCAACTCAGAACCTTGCTGAACTACCATTGCGGGGTCAACACCCTGCGCACCCGGCAGATGATGATCGACCTTCAGAATTTGTAAATCCAGCGCGCTCTTACCCCTCCTCGTCTCAGGAATTACTCACGGTCCGCCAGAATGAAGACAGCACTCTCCGTCAACCTCAACAAGGTCGCACTGGTGCGGAACACGCGCCACCTGGGCATCCCCAGCATCACCCGGGCGGCCACGCAGTGCCTGCAGGCCGGTGCGCACGGCATCACGGTGCATCCGCGCCCGGACGAGCGGCACATCCGCGCGCAGGATGTGGTCGATCTCTCGGGACTGTTGCAGGACTGGCCAAGTCGCGAATTCAACATCGAGGGCAATCCGTTCCACAACCTGCTGGGCTTCGTGCGCCGGGTGCGCCCCCATCAAGTCACGTTCGTACCAGATAGCGAAGGCCAGTTCACCAGTGATCATGGCTGGTCTTTCCCTGATGACGCGGACCGCCTCCAGCCGCTGATCCGCGAGTGCCAGGCGCTGGGCACCCGTGTCAGCCTGTTCATGGACCCAGTGCCCGCGCAGATGGCACTGGCCCGGGACGCAGGAGCCGACCGGGTCGAGTTGTACACCGAGCCCTACGCCGCAGCCTGGGGCCACGCCGGCCTCCCAGGGCAATTGCAGCGTTATGCGGCGGCCGCGCAGGCGGCCCTGGATGCCGGCTTGGGTGTCAACGCGGGCCATGACCTGAACCGCGATAACCTCACGGCTTTCCTGCGTGCTGTGCCCGGTGTCGCCGAAGTTTCCATCGGCCATGCGCTGATCTCCGATGCGCTGGAGCTGGGCTATGCCGCGACCGTACAGGGCTACCTCACCTGCATCGATGCGGCCCAGGAGCGCGCGGCTTGAGCGCCGCCGGGCCGCCCCAAGGCGCGAAGGCCCCCGTGGGGGGCAGCGCAGCACGCGAAGCGGCAAGCGTGGGGGCCTTGGCATGATCTACGGCATCGGAACCGATATCTGCGACGTTCGCCGCATCCGCGCCAGCCTGGAAAAGCATGGTGATCGCTTTGCCGGGAGGATCCTCAGCGATGGCGAACTCGCCACCTGGCGCCTGCGCAGCGCTCGCTGGCCCGAGCGGGGCGTGCGCTACCTGGCCACCCGTTTTTCCGCCAAGGAGGCCTTCAGCAAGGCGATTGGTCTGGGCATGCGCATGCCCATGAGCTGGCGGCTGTGCGAAGTGGGAAAGCTGCCCAGCGGCAAACCCGCCATCGTGTTGCACGGCGAACTGAAAGCCTGGTTTGACGCGCAAGGCTTGAGTGCCCACGTCAGCGTGACCGACGAGACCGATTACGCGGCGAGTTTCTGCGTCGTGGAGAGGATTTGAACAAATTTTGGCACTATCCCATCGCCAAGCGGTCATTGTGTGCTATCAATAAATAGTTCATTCATCGATTGATTTCCCGGAGTCCCCATGACCCAGCATGCCCCCCTGATCCTCGACATCGCCGGCACCCGGCTGACGACGGCCGACCGCCAGCGCCTGGCCCATCCCCTGACGGGGGGCATGATCCTGTTTGCCCGCAACTGGGAAAACCGGGCGCAGCTGGCGGCCCTGTGCGCTGACATCAAACGCGTGCGCCGGGACCTGCTGATCTGCGTGGACCACGAAGGCGGCCGCGTTCAGCGCTTCAAGACCGACGGTTTTACGCACCTGCCACCGATGAGGTCCTTCGGCGAAATGTGGCTGCACGACGGCAAGGGTGGGCTGGGTAGCGGCGCCATGCGGGCGACTAACGCGGCGAGTGCCGCCGGCTATGTGCTGGGGGCAGAACTGCGCGCGTGTGGCGTGGACCTGAGCTTCACGCCGGTGCTGGACCTGGACTTTGGCGCCAGCAGCGTCATCGGCAGCCGCGCCTTCGCCCGCGATCCGCGCGTGGTGAGCCTGCTGGCCAAGAGCCTGATGCACGGCCTGCTACGCGCCGGCATGGCCAATTGCGGCAAGCACTTCCCCGGTCATGGCTTTGTGAAGGCCGACTCACACACCGACATCCCGGTGGACCGCCGCAGCCTCAAAGCCATCCTCGCCGAGGATGCCGCGCCCTACGGCTGGCTCAACTCCACCCTGGACAGCGTCATGCCCGCGCACGTGATCTACCCGAAGGTGGACACCCGACCGGCCGGCTTCTCCGGCAAATGGCTCAACGACATCCTGCGCCACCAACTCGGCTTTGGCGGCGCGATCTTCAGCGACGACCTGTCCATGGCCGGGGCACGCAAGATCGACGGTCACAGCGTCAGCTACACCCAGGCGGCGCTTGCGGCGTTGACTGCGGGTTGCGACATGGTGCTGCTGTGCAACCAGAGTGTGGATGGTGGCGCCGCCGTCGATGAGCTGCTCAATGGCCTGGCGGAAGCCCAGCTCAAGGGCTTCTGGGAGCCGCACGAGGCCAGCGAGCTGCGCCGCCAGGCACTGCTGCCGGTGGGCAATGCCCCGCAATGGGACGACCTGATGTGCTCGCACGGCTACATTCATGCGCTCGGTCTGCTGCCCTGAGCGTGAGGCCGCTTGAAAAACCACGAACAGGCCCGCATCTGCGAATTTCCTGAATTTACGGCGCGCCGGTCGCTCCCAGCTTCATGTCACTGATTTCAGATTTCATCGGCCGTGTAGTGTCCCTTGCACTGCGCCTGGTCTTCGGGCTGGCCGCCGCCGTGTTCGCCCTGAGCCTGCTGGCCGCCGGTCTGGTGGCGGTCGTCTTCATGCTGCTTCGCGCCTTGCTGACGGGGCGCAAGCCGGGCCCCGTCATGGTGTGGCAGCGTTATAGGGAGGCGTCAAGGGCGTCTTCGGCCCGTTGGACAGACCGTGCCACGCCTTCGGATACCCGCGCTCAAAAAGGCGCGCGAGTTGTGCCGGCAGATGTCGTGGACGTTGTCCCCCGCGATATCACGCCGCGCTGAGGGGCTTGCGCCCACCCGGGATCCGTTTGAATCTCAGCCTTCGCGCCGGGGCGACACGACTTCGTTGCGCAAGGCCGGAAACAGGATCACGTCGCGGATGCTGGCGCTGTCGGTCAGCAACATCATCAGGCGGTCGATGCCGACGCCGCAGCCGCCAGCGGGTGGCATGCCGTATTCCAGCGCGCGCACGAAGTCGTGGTCATAGAACATGGCTTCGTCGTCGCCACTGTCCTTGGCCGCCACCTGGTCCATGAAACGCGCGGCCTGGTCTTCGGCGTCGTTCAGTTCGCTGAAGCCGTTGCCGAACTCGCGGCCGGTGATGTAGAGCTCAAAGCGCTCGGTCACTTCGGGGCGGGCGTCGTTGGCGCGCGCCAGCGGTGAAATCTCGGTCGGGTGCTCCATGATGAAGGTCGGCTGCCAGAGCTTGTCTTCCACGGTTTCCTCGAAATACAGCACCTGCAGGCTGGCCAGGCTGCGCGTGGACAGCTTGTCCTTGGCCTCGGTCATGCCGAGCTTCTTCAGCGCGCTGGTCAGCCAGGCGGCGTCGTCCACATGCGCGCCGGCCTCGGTGTGCTGGAAGATCGCCTCGCGGATCGTCAGGCGCACGAAGGGCTGCGACAGGTCCACCGCTCGGCCCTGATAAGTCAGCTGCAGCGTGCCCAAGGCCTTCATGGCGGCGTCGCGCACCAGCGCTTCGGTGAAGTCCATCAGGTCGAGGTAGTTCCAGTAGGCCGCGTAGAACTCCATCATGGTGAACTCGGGGTTGTGGCGCACCGAGATGCCTTCGTTGCGGTAACTGCGGTTGATCTCGAAAACCCGCTCGAAACCGCCCACCAGCAGGCGCTTGAGGTAGAGCTCCGGCGCGATGCGAAGGAACATCTCCTGGTCCAGCGCGTTGTGGTGAGTCTTGAAGGGCTTGGCGTTGGCGCCGCCCGGTATCGGGTGCAGCATCGGCGTCTCGACTTCCAGGAAGTCATTGGCCACCATGAAGTCGCGCAGCGCGCTGACCGCCTTGCTGCGCGCGACGAAACGCTTGCGGGCGGACTCATCGGTCATCAGGTCCACGTAGCGCTGGCGGTACTTGACCTCCTGGTCGGCGATGCCATGGAATTTGTCGGGCATGGGGCGCAGGCTCTTGGTCAGCAGGCGCACGCTGCTGACGTGGATCGACAGCTCGCCGGTGCGCGTCTTGAACAGCCGCCCTTCGGCGCCAACGATGTCGCCGAGGTCCCAGTGCTTGAAGGCGGCGTAGCGTTCTTCGCCGATGTCGTCGCGCGTCACGTAGATCTGGAAACGGCCTGAGCTGTCCTGCAGCGTGGCAAAGCTGGCCTTGCCCATGACGCGCTTGAGCATCATCCGGCCGGCGATCCTGGCGGTGATGGGCGCGGCGCCCTCGGCCGTCAATTCCTCCGCGGTTTTCGCGCCATGTGTGGACAGCAGGGTGGCGGCATGGTCCTCGGGCTTGAAGTTGTTCGGGAAGGCCACGCCCTTGCCCTGGGCTTGGGCTTCGCGCAGCGCCTTGAGCTTCTCACGGCGCTCGGCGATGAGCTGGTTTTCGTCCTGGGGGGTAGGCGTGATTGGAGTATCAGACATGGGGAGCCAAAGGTTGAGGCGCGGCAACGGAGCGCCGTGCGGGAGGCAGTTCTTGCCAAAACCACGTATTTTAGTTTTTTCGGTCGCCGGCACCCGGGGCCGATGCTGCGGTGACGCCAGAACTCCTGCCATGCCTCTCAAAGTCGGCGCGCCGTCCCTTGCCAGCGTATTGGCAAGCACTGATTTTCGGCCCGCACTGTGGCTGGGATGCATCAGATTGAAGGTCCGTCACTTGGGAGCAACAAGGCGGACACCCCGATCGACTTTAGCGGCCTATGGCCCAAAGCGCAGCGTCACGTGGCGCTGTGACGCCAGCTTTTGCAA
>Ga0105090_10000140_pt1 | contig 30669 bp, 32 predicted proteins | sample PPLLak3March2015_FD_79110 | JGI IMG/M metagenome (GOLD analysis project Ga0105090, IMG submission 79110) | Freshwater sediment microbial communities from Prairie Pothole Lake near Jamestown, North Dakota, USA - PPLs Lake P7 Core (1) Depth... | ecosystem: Environmental > Aquatic > Freshwater >...
ATGCGGGTTTCGTCGTGGCTGAGCTGCAGGAACACGTTGACGTGCTGGCTGAGCAGGAAGGCCTGACCGGACAGCGACCACTCCGCCGGAACCTCCACTTCCTGGTAGCTCGCGTCCAGCCCCACGTGCCGCGCCATCGCGACGAACATGTTGGTGAACGACAGGCAGTTGCCCCGCTGGTCGCGGAAGGTCTCGGCCGCGGTGCGGGTAATGTCGTCGTAGACCAGTTCGAACGTGCCCTCGCCCATGATCGCGTACAGCAGGCGCTTCAGCCTGAAGCCCTCCTTCTGCTCCGGGCTGGTGTAACCGTCCAGAAATGCGCTCATCTCCGGCGTGACGGTCAGCAGGTCCTCGCGGGTGACCTCCGGCAGGGCTGCCCCGGCAGCCAGGGGGCTGGCGTCCAGCAACAGCGCCGCCGTGATGTCTGCGGAGCCCAGCGACGAACGTTCGGCAGGGACGGCGCAGGCCGCGAGCAGGGCAACCGCCACGAAAGTCAAAATGCGCGCTGTCAGGTACATGGCGTCGTCCGTGTGCAGACCTGCATCATCACCTTCTGATATTGTACAACTGGCCACCCGGACAAGCGCGTTGCGACACCGCGACGGGATTCCGGGACGAATCCTGTAGAATCCAACGCATGGGCTTTTACGACACCTACCTGCTGCCGCGGATCGTGCACTTCACCTGCGGCCAGCAACCCGCCATGCGGCAGCGGCAGAAGGTCGTTCCGCTGGCCGCGGGCAGGGTGCTGGAAATCGGCATCGGCTCCGGCCTGAACATCCCGTTTTACGACCCCGCCAGGGTCGAGCACCTGTGGGGGCTGGACCCATCCGCGGAAATGTGGGCCATCGCCCAAAAGAACGCCGCCGAGCATCACATCGAGGCCGAGTTCATCCGGTCCGGCGCCGAGTCCATTCCCTTGCCGGCCGCCTGCGCCGACACCGTCGTCATGACCTTCACGATGTGCACGCTGCCGCGGGTGCAGCCGGCGCTGCTTGAAATCCGGCGCGTGCTGAAACCGGGCGGCAGCCTGCTGTTCTGCGAGCACGGCCGCGCGCCAGACCCGGCCGTGCGCCGCTGGCAGGAGCGCCTGAACCCGGTGTGGCGCGTGCTGGGCGGCGGCTGCAATCTGAACCGGCCGATCGACGAATTGCTGCGGCAGGCCGGTTTTCACTGCCCCGACCTGCAGGCAAGCTACATTCCGGGCTGGAAACCGGCCTGTTTCAATTATTGGGGAACGGCAAGGCACCTGTGATTGGGACCATCAGGCGTCGTAGGAGCGAACGTTGTTCGCGACCTGGCCCCCGTCCCGAACAATGTTCGGTCCTAGAGGCGGGCGAGATCCTCGGGGCGGTCGAGGTCGAAGGCGGCGTTCTGAATCTCGACGTAATCCACGAGATCCATGTAACGGTCGATCAACTGGCGTGCGCCCCGGCTAGCTTGCATGCTTTTCAATTCCGGTATCAGTTTGCGCGGAAATATCACCGGAGGCCCTGAAACCAAAGCCTCTCCTTCGTTCCAATTGGCCACGCAAATTCGTGATATATCAGAAAACCAATGGGTTGCGAGGCATGCCAGGTCCGCACTTTCGAGCCGCCACTGGTCACACACGGCCACCAGCACCCCGTCGGGTCCCAGCGGCAGGGCGCGCGCGCCGGCATTGATCGAGGCGCCCATCCCCTGGTCCCAGTCGCGGTTGTATACGAACTCCAGCGGCAGGCCCTCGAGTTCGGCCTCGACGCGGCTCGCCTCGCATCCGGTCACCACGACCAGCGGCGCCGGCCGCAGGCTCAGCAGCAGGCGCGCGGTTCGCCGCACCAGGCTCTCCCCGCCCACGCGGACCAGTTGTTTCGATTGGCCCAGCCGCGTGGAGGGGCCGCCGGCGAGCAGCACCGCGGCCAGCACCGGGCCAATGCCCGGCCCGGCGCCCGGCTCGGTCACGGTCTCGCTGGTTACTGCATCAGTCTCTGCGTTGCTCATCCGTCCGCTGCGTCAGGGATCGGCCGTCCCGCTGGTTGAGTGCCGCGTGGATTTCCGCCGCCACCGACAGCGCAATCGACGCGGGAAGCTCGGCGCCGATGTCCAGGCCGACCGGACCATAGACCGGCCGCTCCGGGCAGCGCGCCATCTCCAGCAAGCGGTCGCGCCGCGCCCGCGGCCCAAGCACTCCGACATAGGGTATGTCATGTGGCGCGAGCGCGGCGAGATAAATGCTGTCGTTTTCCAGGTGGTGACTCATGATGACCGCCGCGTCCAGGGTGGCCAGGTCCAGCGCTTGCGTCAACCGTTCCGGGCGCGTCTGCACGACCGTGCAGCCCCGCGGAAAGCGCTCGGCCCTGGCGAAGGCAGGCCGGTGGTCCGCCACCACGACCTCCCAGCCCAGTTCCGCGCAGGTCCGGGCCATCGGCAGCGCGTCGGGGCCGGCGCCACACAATAAGACGCGGGTCCGTGCCGGGATATTGACCACCACGGCCTCGGCCTGCAAATCCGCGCCGCAGCGGAGGTATTCGTGGCGCCAAGTGGGCCATTCGTCGCGCATTTCCTCGAGAAATGGCCTCAATTCGGCTTGTCCAATTGATATATCAGAAGAATCGATCATTCCGAAGGCCCCGAGTGGCAATTTTCCGTCCGATTGTGTCACCAGCGCCAGCAACACGGCCCGCCGGGCCTGGCCGGACGCTTCGAGTTGCGCCAGGAAGCCGAAGTCCTGTTCGCGGTCCAGGCGCTGCAGAAGCAGGTGAATCACGCCGTCGCAGCCCAACCCCAGGTTCCAGACCAGGTCGTCGTTGGCGTGCATGTCATAGGTCACCCGGGCCGGCTCGCCGCTCGCGAATACCCCGGCGGCATGCTGCAGCAGGTCGCCCTCGAGGCAGCCCCCGGAGATCAGGCCCTCGTAGGCGCCCCCGCGGGCGATCAGCATCATGGCTCCCGGCTTGCGGTACGTGGAGCCCACCGTGGCGGTGACCGTCGCCAGTACCAGCGATTCTTCTTGCCGGTGTCCGTTGAAAAACTCCAGCAATGCGGAGGTGCCGAGGTGCATGGTTCAGTCCTGCCGGTTAAACGGTAATAATACCCCAGATCGCGGGCATGGCTCGCGGCCGAACCTTGGCAATCAACCGACTCAGCAGGCAGGAAATGGCGCAAAACCCGGACTTCGAAACACTGGATCCAGCAAACTGGGAAGAGATGCGCCGGCTGGCGCACCGCATCATGGACGACGCGCTGGATTACATTCGCTCCGCGCGCGAGCGGCCGGTATGGCGGCCCGTGCCGGCCGACGTCGCGACACGGCTGACGGCGCCAGCGCCGGCCCGGCCCAGCGACCCGGCGGCGGTTTACGAGGAGTTCAAACGGGACATCATGGCGTACCCGATGAACACGACGCATCCCCGTTTCTGGGCCTGGTACATGGGCAGCGGCACGGTCATGGGGGCGCTGGCCGACCTGCTCGCCTCCACGCTGAATCCGAACCTCGGCGGCGCCAACCACGTGGCGCCGCTGGTGGAGAAGCAGGTGGTCGGCTGGATCCGCGACATGGTCGGTTTTCCCGCCGACTCCAGCGGCCTGCTGACCAGCGGCGCCTCCATGGCCAATTTCACCGCGCTGACCGTGGCGCGCAACGCCAACTGCGGCTACGACGTGCGTCGCCAGGGTGTGCGCGCGGCGCCCGGGCCGCTCACCGCGTACGCCTCCAGCGAAATCCACAGCTGCAACCAGAAGGCCGTGGAAACCCTGGGCCTGGGCAGCGATGGCCTGCGCCGCATCCCGGCCCGCGACGACTACACGCTGGACCTCGTCGCGCTGGAGCGGCAGGTAGCGGCCGACCGGGCGGCCGGCCGGCTGCCCTTCTGCGTGATCGCCACGGCGGGCACCATCAACACCGGCGCGATCGACGACATGCACGCCATCGCCGACTTCTGCGCGCGCGAAGGGCTGTGGTTCCACGTCGACGGCGCCATCGGCGCGGTGGCCGTGCTGGCGGACAACGTGCGCGCCTCACTGGCGGGCATGGAGCGGGCAGATTCCATCGCCCTCGACCTGCACAAGTGGATGCACATTCCGTTCGAAGCGGGCTGCGTGATCGTGCGCGACGCCGCGGCGCACCGCGACTCCTTCGCGCTGGTCCCGGAGTACCTGCAACGCGAGGACGAAGGCCGCGGAATGGCCTCGGGCAGCCTGTGGTTCAGCGATTACGGCCTGCAGCTGACGCGCCAGTTCCGCGCGCTGAAGGTCTGGATGTCGATTAAGGAACACGGCCTGGAGCGCTTCGGCCGCATGATCGCGCGCAACGTGGAGCAGGCGCAGTACCTGGGCCGCCTGATCGAAGGCGCGGACGGGCTGGAACTGATGGCGCCCATCGGGCTGGACATCGTCTGCTTCCGCTTCAATCCCGGCGGGCCGGCCGGCGCCGCGGACCTGGAGGCGCTCAACCGCCTGAACCAGGACATTCTGGTCGAACTGCAGGAGAGCGGCGTGGCCGCGCCTTCCTACACGACGCTGCAAGGCGCGTACTGCCTGCGGGTCGCCATCTCGAACCACCGCAGCCGCTTCGAGGATTTCGATCTGCTGGTCGCCGAAGTGCTGCGGATTGGGAAGGGTTTGCTGTAGGACCGAACCTTGTTCGGGAAATCCGGCGCCCAATCCCGAACAAAGTTCGGTCCTACGCTCCGGTCCACCCTGTAGCTTTCACGCCATTCAGTCCAGGAAGGGCGACTTGAGGTTCAGGGTGATCGCCCTGAAATTGCCGTCCGAGCTCCACCGGTAGGCGAGCCCGACATGGTCGAAGCTCAGGAAGCCGAAGTCCAGCGGCCGGCCGCCCCCACCCAGCGCCAGGCCCAGTTCCCACTGGTCCCGGAAGGATTCCAGGCGGTAACGGTCGACATGGAAGTTCAGTTCGTCGAAGAACCAGTCGTAGGTCAAATGCGTGTTCAGGTACAGCGGGGCGCCGCGCCATTCGAGGCCCTGCAAGGGCCGCTGCCACTCCAGCCCGGCCATGAGGGCGCCGTAGCGCCCCCGCTTTTCGAATTCCGGCTTGTACCCGGCAAGATGCGCTCCGTTCAGCAGCGACCATTGCCGCCCGCCGCCCAGGTGGTAACGGCTCTTGATTCCGCCGTACCAGATCGTGGCGCCTTCCCCGGACTCCAACTCCCGGCCGTAACCCAGGTGCAGGTAGGGTCGTAGCGCCCAGGCGGGCGTGACCGGGACTTCCAGTTCAATGCCCGGCGAGAAGCTGATCGACGCATAGTTGTCGAGCTCGATGAAATCCCCGGCCTGGTCGAGCTTGCTCAGGCCCAGCGCCACCGGGTAGAGAATCTCCACGCCCAGGCGGCGCTTGCCGCCCGCATCGAGGGAGGACTCGCGCAGGGTCTGGCGCGGGGCAATGCGCAACACGAACACCGAGCGGTTGTCCTCGATCTCGTACCAGCCGGTGCCGAAAAACGTGCCCAGCGCCCAATGTATTTGTTCGGGTATTTGCTCGGGAATTTGTTCGGGTATTTGCTCGGCGGGGATCGCTTCCAATGCCACGGCCTGCGCCCGCAGGGGTGACGGGGCCAGCAACAAGCCCGGCAACAGGGCCAGGCTCAGGGCGTGCAGCAGGCTCGCGGGCCGCCTTGCGGCCGCCGCCCGGCCGGCGCGCAAAGCGATCAATCCAGCGGCTTTTCCGGGAACGTCAGGCCCAGCATGTACTCCGCCGCGGCTTCCACGGCCGCGTCGCTCAGCTCGGGCTGGCCGCCCTTGCCGGGCATTTGCAGGTAGCCGGACTTGGCGTGGTTGAACAGTACGGCCTGCCACATGTCCGAGCGACCCGACCAGTCCTCGCGCCGGCCCGGGCGCGGGGCGCCGCCTTCGCCCGCCTCGTGGCAGGAAGCGCAGGCCGATTCGTAGGTCGCCTTGCCTTGCGCCAGGCGATCCTCCCGCCAGCCCGGCACGGCCTCGCGGCCTGCCGCGCCGGCATCTTCTTCCGCCGGGGCCGCGGTGGGATCCCCCGTCTCGCTGCTACCCGTTTCGCTGCTGCCCGTTTCTCCGGGCGAACACGCGGCGAGGCCGACCAGCAACCCCGCGAGCAGAATGACCATCAACGGAAAGCGACAACGCTTGAACATGGATCTTCCTCGCAGCCGAGCCTGTAACCATTATACTGGCGAAAACCGGGGAGGATATCGCCGATGGAACAGGCCATCTTGGCCGGGCTGTACGTGTACCCCGTCAAGTCGATGAAAGGCATCGCCCTGGACGCGGCGACATTGACGGCCAAGGGCCTCGAGCACGACCGACGCTGGATGGCGGTGCGCCCCGACGGCCGCTTCCTGACCCAGCGCGACGAGCCCCGCCTGGCGCTGATCCACACACGCCTGGACGAACTCGGCGTGACGCTTTCGCGGGACGGGCACGGGTCGATTTCCATCCCCTTCGCGTCGGACGGCGGAGCGCCGCTGCAGACGCGGGTATGGCAGGACGACTGCGCCGCGCTGGACGAGGGCGACGAAGTCTCGCGCTGGCTGAGCGCCGCGCTGGGCAAGGCGGAAAGCGTCAGGCTGGTGCGCATGGCGGCCGGCTTCGAGCGCCCGCAGAGCCAGCCGCAACGCTTCGGCGAGGACACCACGACGGTTTTCGCCGACGCGGCGCCGTTCCTCGTGGCCAGCGAGTCCTCGCTCGAGAGCCTCAACCGCGAATTGCAGGCGCAGGGCCATGCGCCCGTGCCCATGAATCGCTTTCGCCCCAACATCGTCGTGCGCGGCCTGCGGCCGTTCAGCGAGCACCGCGCGGCAGCGCTCGCCGGCGAGGGCTGGAGCATCGCGCTGGTCGATCATTGCGTGCGCTGCCTGGTGACGACGGTGGACCAGGAGACCGCGCGGCGCGATCCGGCGCGCGAACCCTACCAGACGCTGCGCCGGCTCAACCCCGCCCCGGGTGAAAAGTCGCCGCCCGCGTTCGCGCAGAACGCCGTGCTGGGCAGCGGGGCCGGCGCGCGGATCGCGGTTGGCGCGGCGCTGACGCTCGACGCTTGAGGCACCGGCGCCGGACGCCCGCGCATCCTCAACCGCCCGAATCGTCCTCGCCGAACATGTCCTTCAGCGCGTCGCCGACCTTTTGTTCCACCTCGTCGTACTTCTTGCCCGCCTGGGCTTTCAGCAATTCCCTGGCCGCCTCGGTCTTGACTTCGTCCAGGACCTCCCGGGCGATGATTTTAGCGATCTCGGTCGGCGTGCCGCGCAGGTCGTGCAGCTCGACCGCGTCGATTTCGACATCGGTGTAGCGGCCCAGCGATGCGGACTGGAAGGCGGCGCGCGATTCGTTCATGCGGAAGTGGCGCAGCACGATCACCGGCTCGTCCGCGCCGGACCCGGCGGGCGCCGGGTCCGCTTCCAGCTTTTCCAGCTCGCCCAGCATCTGCTCGAAATTGGTCTTGCCGCCCAGCTCCTCGATGACGATCTCGGGCTTGTCGATGACCAGGCGCTTGATGTCGCGATTGGCGTAGTCCACCGCCGCCTCGACGGTGTCGAGGCTGAACGCGGTGGGGTTACTGTAACCGGGGGGATTGGCCACGCTGATGTCGGAAATCTGCAGCGAGCCGGCGCGAATATTGGTCTTGACCGCGCCGACGCTGACCCGGGACCCGAAGGACGCCGAGCCGGCCGCCTCGATCCGCGACTTGATCAGGCTGTCCATGCGGAAGGCAACGAAATACCAGGTGACGCCGCCGACGGCCAGGGCCAGCACCAGCAGCGCGACGAGTACTTTCTTCATGATGGGACTCCCATGCCAGTTTCCCTCGGGGAACAGGGGAAGGATACAATAAGTGGCTGCAGCGGGACCCGGCCATGAAACAGGAACGGCAACAAACGACGCATTTCGGCTACCGGGAAGTCCCGGTGCAGGAGAAGACCCGCCTGGTGCGCGAGGTTTTCGAGTCCGTGGCCGGCAATTACGACCTGATGAACGACCTGATGTCGCTCGGCATTCACCGCGCCTGGAAACGCGATTTCGTGGCCAACAGCGGCGTGGGCCTGGGCGACCGCGTGCTCGACCTGGCCGGCGGCACCGGCGATATCGCCGCGCTCCTCAGCCGGCTGGTCGGCGAACGCGGGCGCGTGATCCTGACCGACATCAACGCGGCCATGCTGGACGTCGGGCGGTGCCGGCTGGAGGACCGCGGCATCGTCGGCAACGTCGGCTACGCGCTGGTCAACGCGGAAGCCCTGCCATTCGGCGACGGCACGTTCGACGCCGTGACCATCGCCTTCGGCCTGCGCAACGTCACCGACAAGGACGCGGCGCTGCGTGAAATGCACCGCGTGCTGAGGCCGGCGGGCCGCGCGCTGATCCTGGAGTTCTCCGAGGTCCGGGCGGAGCCGCTGAAGATGGTCTACGACGCCTGGTCCTTCGGCGTGCTGCCGCTGCTGGGCAAACTGATCGCCAACGATGAAGACAGCTACCGTTACCTTGCCGAGAGCATCCGCAAGCACCCCCCGCAGGAAGAACTGGCGGACATGCTGCGCGAGGCGGGTTTCCGCGACGTTCGTTACCGCAACCTGAGCGGCGGCATCGTGGCGATCCACAGCGGAGTGCGAGGCTAATATGCCGGACTACAGGACACCGTTGCCCGGGCTGCTGGCCGCCACCCTGGAAACGGCCATCAACCGCATCCTGGCGCTCGACGACGCCAGCAACGAACGCTTGCAGCGGCTCGACGGCCGCATGCTGCGCCTCGACCTGCAGGGGCTCGGCATCGAGCTGTTCTTTGCGTTCAACGGTCCGCACGTCGAGGTCGGCACCCGTTCCCGCTCTGAACCGGACACCGTGGTAAGCGGCTCGCCCTTCGCCCTGTTCTCGATGGCCGCGCCGGACCAGGCCGCACGCTGGGGCGAGCCGGCGTCGCGCGTGACCATCAGCGGCGACGCCACGCTCGCGCGCGACCTCGAGCGGCTGTTCGCGCAGCTCGACCCCGACTGGGAAGGCCGGCTGGCGCGGCTGCTCGGCGACGTCTGGGGCCACCAGGTCGCGGCCGGCCTGCGCGCAGGCGCCGCGCAGGCGAGGCAGTCCGCGGGGAACGCCGGCGAGATGCTGCGCGAATATTTGCAGGGCAGCCGCGGGCCGCTGGCGCGGACCGAGGAAATCGAAGCCTTCGGCGACGCCGTCGACGAACTCGGCGCGGACGCCGTGCGGCTGGAGGCGCGCCTGCGCAAATTCACGGACGGCCCCGCATGATCCACGGCCTGCGGCAATTCGCGCGCCTGCTCAAGCTCAGCGCGATCCTTTCACGCTACCGACTGGACGAGTTTCTCGAGGCGACGCACCTGTACCGCCCGATGCGGCTGCTGCGGCTGGTCGCACCCTGGGGCCGGCGCGGTTTGGCGGACAAACCCCGCGGCGAACGCCTGCGGCTCGCCCTGCAGGAGATGGGGCCGATCTACGTCAAGTTCGGCCAGATCATTTCCACCCGGCGCGACCTGGTCGCGACCGACATCGCCGACGAACTGGCGCTGTTGCAGGACCAGGTGCCGCCGTTCCCCGGCGCCGAAGCGCAGGCCATCGTCGAGCAGGCGCTGAAGAAGCCGGTCAGCGAGCTGTTCGCTACCTTCGACCCGGTGCCGCTGGCCTCCGCCTCGATCGCCCAGGTGCATGCCGCCACGCTGCCGGACGGCCGCGAGGTGGTGGTCAAGGTCGTGCGGCCGGGCATTGCCCGGCAGATCCGCCGCGACATCGACCTGCTGATGGCCGTGGCCGGCTTGGCCGAGAAATACTGGGAGGGCGGGCCGCGGGTGCGGCCGACCCAGTTCGTGCGCGAGTTCGAGACGTTCATCTTCGACGAGCTCGACATGAACCGCGAGGCGGCCAACGCCTCGGCCCTGCGTCACAACTTCGAGGGCTCGAAGGACCTGTACATCCCGGAGATTCACTGGTCCTATACCAAGGAGCCGGTGCTGGTCATGGAGCGCATCCATGGCATCGCGATCAGCGACATCGAGGGCCTGCGCGCGGCCGGCGTCGACCTGGAGAAACTGGCCAAGACCGGCATCCGGGTCTTCTACACCCAGGTGTTCCGCGACAACCTGTTCCACGCCGACATGCACCCCGGCAACATCTTCGTCGACGCCAGCGACCCGGCGAATCCGAGTTACATCGCGCTCGACTTCGGCATCGTCGCCAGCCTGACGCCGGAAGACCTGCACTACATCTCGGAGAACTTCCTGGCGCTGTTCAACCGCGACTACTTCCGCGTGGCCTTCCTGCACTGGGAGGCCGGCTGGGTGCCGCACGACACGCGGCTGGACGAGCTCGAAGCGGCGGTGCGGGCGGTCGGTGAGCCCAATTTCTCGCGCGCGCTGAACCAGATTTCCTTCGGCGAGCTGATGTTGCGGCTGTTCCAGGTCGCCTATCGCTTCAAGCTGAACATCCAGCCGCAGCTGATCATGCTGCAGAAGACCCTGCTGAACATCGAGGGACTGGGGCGCGAACTCTACCCCGACCTCGACGTGATGGCCGTTTCCAAGCCCGAACTCGAGCGCATCCTGCGCGAGAAGCACGGCATCGACCAGGCCGCGAAGGACCTGCGCGAACGCCTGCCCGGCTGGCTCAGCAAGGCGCCCGACATGCCCGGCCTGCTGCACGACTACCTGAAGCTGGCCACCGCGGGCAAATTGGTGACGCGGCTGGACCCGCGCGACCTCGAGCAGTCGCGCAGGGGCGAGGCCGATTCCGGCCGGCGCGCCGTGCGCGCCACCAGCGGCGGCGCCCTGTTCTTCAGCGGCGCGCTGCTGACCGGCCTGGAGGTCGGACCCTGGTTCGTGTACGGACTTTCTATGCCAGGTTTGGCCACCATGGCCATCGGCGCTGTCCTGCTGTTCCGGGCGCACCGCGGCTAGGCGCCGCGCGCGATGGCCGACAGGAAACAGGCAACGGTCGAGCCGCCCGGCGCGGCGCCGATCGGCGTCCCGAACGCGCTGCTGGTGCTGCTGGAGGCACGGGCGCCGCTGGAGGGGCTCGCCCTGCTTGCCGCCTGGCCCTGGCTGGCGCGCATGCCGCGCGGCGATGGCCGGCCGGTGCTGCTGGCGCCTGGCTACGGCGCCAGCGAGGCTTCGATGCAGGCGCTGTTCCGTTATCTCGGCTGGCTCGGCTACGACATGCATCACTGGGGCCTGGGCCGCAACCGCGGCAAGGTCGCGCCGTACGTGCGGGCTTTGCGCGAACGAGTCCGCGGGCTGCGGTCCGAACGCGGCGGCGCCGCGGTGACCCTGATCGGCTGGAGCCTGGGCGGCGTAGTCGTGCGCGAGGTCGCGCGCGACGCGCCGGAAGCCGTGCGCGAGGTCATCACCCTCGGCACGCCGGTGGTTGGTGGCCCCAAGTACACCCGGGTCGGCGCCTTGTTCGCGCGGCGCGAGAACGTCGATCTCGACCAGATTGAACAGCTGGCGCACGAGCGCAACCTGCGCCCGATCCAGTGTCCCCTGACCTGCATCTACAGCAAGTCGGACGGCATCGTGTCCTGGCGCGCGTCGATCGACCGCTACAATCCGCAGGCCCGCCACGTACACGTGCCCGGTTCGCACCTGGGCATGGGCTTCAACCCGCTGGTCTGGCGCGTCATCGCGCGAACGCTGGGCGGCAAACCGGCCAGCTGAAGCCCGATCCGCCTGGACACGGTATAGTGGGCCCATGGTCCGCATCAACGACCAGATCGAGATACCCGACGACGCGATCGAGCTCAACGCGATCCGCGCGCAAGGCGCCGGCGGTCAGAACGTGAACAAGGTCGCCACGGCCATTCACCTGCGCTTCGACCTGAACTCGCCCGCCCTGCCCGAGGCGGTGCGGCAACGCCTGCTGCACAGCGGGGACAGCCGCATCACCGCGGAGGGCATGGTCGTCATCAAGGCGCAGAACCACCGCACCCAGGAGCAGAACCGGGCCGAGGCCGTCGAGCGGCTGCGGCGGCTGATCCTGGCCGCCACGCGGGTGCCGCGCAAGCGCGTCCCGACGCGGCCAGGGCGGGCGGCCAAGGAAAAACGCCTCGAAGCCAAGAAAAAGCGCAGCGCACTGAAGAAACTGCGTTCCGGAGACCTGTCGTAACGTTCTGTTCCGGGGCTCAACCGAGCAGTTGGTACGGCCCGCCCTTCTCCAGCGCGGCGCGATACGCCGGGCGGGCGTGAATGCGCTCCAGGAACTCCGCCAGCCGCGGACGGTTGTCGCGCAGATCGGCGCGCACGGCCGCGGCCTCGACCGCGAAACTCATCTGGATGTCGGCCGCGGTCATGCGGTCGCCGCAGAACCAGTCCGACCCGGCCAGGCTGGATTCCATGAAAGCCAGGTTGCGTTCGAGGTTGGGATCCAGGTAGCCGCTGCGCACCTTGGCGACGATGCCCCTGGCCACCGGCTTGACGAAGAAGGGCATCGGCGCCGATGCGATGCGGCGCATGATCAGCGACAGGATCATCAGCGGCATCAAGGTGCCTTCGGCATAGTGCAGCCAGTACGTGTAGGCGAGGCGTTCGGGGGTGCCCTCCGCCGGCCGCAGGCGGCCGTCGTCGTAGCGGCTTGCCAAATACTCGATGATGGCCCCGGATTCGGCCACCGTTACGTCGCCGTCGGTAATGACCGGCGCCTTGCCGAGCGGATGCACGGCCAGCAATTCGGGGGGCGCCAGGCCGGTGCTTTTGTCGCGCTGGTAGCGCACGATCCGGTACTCGACGCCCAATTCCTCGAGCAGCCACAGGATGCGCTGGGAGCGCGAGTTCTCGAGGTGGTGGACGGTGATCATGGTGGTCGCCTCTGGGCCCTGGTCGGGCGATTATACGCCGCGCACGCGGAGCGCTTGCATTTCTTCCTGACCGTAATTATACTTACCAGCAAGTAAGTACACGGATGCGTCATGAACCAAATCAGCAACACCCGGGAGCAAATCATCGACACCGCGTTCAAGCTGCTGCTGCAGCGCGGGATGAACGGCTTCAGCTACCGGGACATAGCCGACCCGCTGGGCGTGAAGAACGCGGCGATTCACTACCATTTCCCGAGCAAGACGGACCTGGTCAAGGCGCTGATCGAGCAGAACCACCAGCTGCTGAAGAAGGCCACGGCCGAGTTCATGGCCTACGGCGGGCCGGCCAGGCCGCAGCTGGAGGGCCTGTTCCACTTCACCAGGACCCAGATGGAGCTGGGGCGCCCGGTGTGCATGGTGGGCGCGCTCTCGGTGGATTACGAAGAACTGACCGACGCGAACAAGCGCTGCCTCGACCGCTTCATGACCGACACGGTGACCTGGCTGGCCAGGGTGCTGGAAACGGGTCGCGCGCAGGGTGAGTTCGAATTCAGGGGCGGCGCGCAGTCGAAGGCCGTTTCCCTCCTGGCGATGATCCAGGGCGCGCGCCAGTTGGCACGAATTCACGGCATGAAGATGCTGGAATGCACGTTCGAACAGATCCGCACGGACCTGGCGATCGAAGACGAGCGGGCTGAAGCGTAAAATTTTTTACCCCGTCAGCCTACTTATCAGTAAGTACAATGGAGAGCGAGATGAATACACACATAATCAAATCGGCCATCGACTGGTCACCCACGCCGACCCGGGACAGTTCGATCGTCCTGAACCCGGGCCTGAACCTGCGCAGCGCGCTGCGCCTGGCGACGCGGGCCCTGTTGGCCCTGGGATCAACGCTGGCCATCCTGGTGGGTTCGGCCTGGCTGGTCGACCTGCCCGGCGCGGCGGTCTACCTCCAGGCCATCCTCGGCGCCGGGGGCTTCGTGTTCCTGGCGCTGGCGGTTGACTCCGCAAGGCCGCAGACGGCGCTGCTGCAACTGGCGACGGGGATCGCGCTGCCGGTGCTGGCCTGGCTGAGCTCGCGCGAAGCCGTGGAGATCGCCCTGCCTGCTTCCGCGCTGGTCGCGGTCTGGGTCACCGCCGCAGTATGGCAATCCACCGCGCCACGTTGAGCAGGCTCATCAGCGACGCCGCCACGTACGTCATGGCCGCCGCCGTCAGCAGGCGGCGGGCGTGCCGCTCATCCGCCGCGTACAGCACATCCTGTTTTTTCAACAGGGGCATGGCGCGGCCGAAGCTGGCGTCAAACTCGGTGGGCAGGGTGAGCAAGTGGATAACGACCGCCGAGCCCAGGGTCATCATGCCGCCCAGCAGCACCAGCAGGCCGGCCAGCGGCAGCCGCGTGACCCCTATGATCACCGGCGTCAGCATCATCAGCACGGCGCCGGTCTTTTCCACCGGGCTTACCCACTGGACCAGGCGCGTGCGCCAAAGCAACGGCGCATAACCCTCGGCGTGCTGCAGCGCGTGGCCAACCTCGTGCGCGGCCACGGTCACCGCGGTCAGCGAGCGGCCCTGGTAATTGGCCGCGGCCAGCCGGACCGCCCGGGCGGCGGGATCGTAGTGGTCGCCCGTCTCGCTGATCTCGACCACGACGTCCTGTAGCTGCAGGGCATCGAGCAGTCGCCGGGCGGTTTCGGCGCCCGTGTGGCCGTAACGGTCGGCCGGCTGGCTGTAGCGCGCCAGCACCCGCTTGACCCAGAAGCCGGGAGCGAGGATCAGCAACGCCAGGACGGCGAGGAGGATGAGGATTTGCATTTCTGCATGATGGGGGTGGCTCAGGGCATTTTCACTCGCTTGACCGGGAAGCTGCAGGACCGAACCTTGTTCGGGAATTTCGGCACATGGGTCGCGAACGAGGTTCGCTCCTACAGGATCGGTTCGAGGAAGAAGAAAAACGAGCCCAGGAACAACACGTTGATCTGGCGGCGGGTGCGGATCACCTCGGGGAAACTGCCGACCGAATAGTAGTGGCGGTAGAAATCCGCTGAGCCGGGCGGCACGGGCTTTTTTCCCGGGGCCAGCTCGTAAACCGAGGTGGAGCCGTAGAACCAGGGCAGGAACTCGGTGTTGTTGCCCGGCGGCGTCGCGATTGCCGTCGCCTGCTCGGCAGGGTCCGGGCGCATCGCCACCACCCAGCTGTTCTGTGGTTCGATGTCGCGCCGGATCAACTGCTCCAGCGCCTGGGCGAAGGTCGCGTCCCAGACGATCAGCCCGTTTTCCGTGTTGAAGCCCTCGGACCGCGGGTCGAAATTGTGCGAGCCGATCATCGCCACCCGCCCATCGACCACGAAGGACTTCGAGTGCAGGCCCACGCGCGGCGCCGGCATCGGTATGGTCGAGTTGTCGCCCGAGACGACCGAATTGCTGCTGATGCCCTGCTTCTTCTCCTCGATCAGTCGCGGCCAGCGCGGAAAGAAATCCGGCGCGTCGACCGGGAACGGTTTGAATTCGTACATCCGAAAGCCCAGACGGTCGATATAGCGGTCCTTGTGCCGGTGGGTGTGGGCATAGACCGTGTCGGCATCGGTGGAAGCCAGCGAGTTGGTCGAATAGACCAGCTCGATGTCCGGGTTGCGCTCGCGCAATTCGGCGAAGACCCGGCGCGCCCGCTTCGACAGCACCATGTATGGCGACTGGATGACCACCGAATGCTGGGCCGAGATCAGCACGTCGTAGAGTTCCTGCGTGATGTCCTTTCGCGGCGCGTCCTGCGGAAATGCCTGCTTGCGCGGGCGGTCGGAGAAATACTCGAGCTGCTCGACCGCGAGGGCCGCATCGACGAAAGCCGCGCGGACGTACCTCTCGTCCGCGATGATCTCCAGCTGTTCCGCGAGCCGCGCCGGCGGCACATGCGGCCCCAGCGCCGCCGGCGGGTGGGCCAGCAGTTCACTGGCGACGTCGCGCAGATGCTGCACCGGCACCGTCTCCGGGCTGTCCCAGAACCACTCGAAGGACTCCCGCATCGCCACGGCGGTCGCGCCGTAAACAGCTACGTCGCGATCCTTGAAATTGTAATTGGTGTCGTAATCGAAGTACCGGTCCGCGATGTTGCGACCGCCGACCAGGCCGACCACATCGTCCACCACCTGCAGCTTGTTGTGCATGCGCTGGTTGAACCCCTGGAAGCAGCACGCCACCGCGCTGATCCAGTCGTGCTTGGCCATCTCCGCCTTGTCGAACGAAGGATTGTAGAAGCGGATCTGGAAGTTGCGGTGCGCCATGGTCAGCGCGACCAGGTACTCCGCGTCGGAGAAGGAGAACATCTGGTCGAGCAGCAGGCGGACGCGGACGCCGCGGCGCGCGGCCTGCAACAGTTCGGCGAGGACCAATTCACCGGTGGCGTCCTTGCGCAGGATGAAGTTCTGCACGTCGATGCTCTCGCGCGCCGCCCGGATCAGGTGCAGGCGCAGCTGCAGCGCCTGCTCGCCGGATTCGACCAGGGCGACGAAGTGGCGGCCCTCGCGGGTGGCGGCACGTCCCAGCTCCAGCACCGGGGACGTCAGCGCGCAGCGATCGTGCTGCTGCGCCGGGCAACTCAGACTCTTTTCGCGGCTTGCGGCAACACGGGCATCGACTTCCTGCAGGCGCTTCTGCGACAGCGAGCAGGCGGGCAGCAGCAGGACGGCGGCCAGCACCAGGACGGGCGTGCGCGACACGGCCTGCCGGTCGTCAGCGGTCCGGGCCTGCCCCGGCGGGCAGCAGGCGGTAGGGACGAATGTCCAGGCGTGCGCTGCGGGCGGCGACCGCGCCCAGGAAACCCTCTTCCGGGCACAGCAGGGCCAGCGACCAGGCGGCGGCGCTGTCGCCCTCGAAATCCAGCACCCGGGCGGGGCGCGCGGGATCCGTCTCCACGCTGAAACGGCAGAGCTGGTTGGCGATGCCCTGCCCCGAGGCCTTGACCACCGCTTCCTTGCAGGCCCAGGCGCGCAGGAAGGCCGCGTCGAGCTCGGCCGGGCGCAGCGCGGACAACGTGGCCGCTTCGGCCGCGCTGAAGTAGCGATTGGCCAGGCCCAGCGGCTTCAGCGCGCGCCGCGCGGCCGGCTCGAGGTCTACGCCCACCTGCGCGGAAGTCGCGAAACCGATCAGCAGGCGGTCCTCGCTCTTGGCCATGCTGAAATGCAGTTCCTCGGGGTGCGCTGCGGCGTCCAGCGCCGGCTTGCCGCGGATGTGGCGGTTGATCTTCACATCCTTGCCGGGGATGCCGAGGTAAGCGCCCAGCAGCAGGCGCAGGTAGAAGCGGCGGGCGAACCTGAGCTGGCCCGCCGTGAACGGCGCCGGGTCGCGCGGACCCGCGTGACCGTCGAGCGCGCCGCGCAGCGACCGCGCGAGATTGCCCAGGTCGAGGTACCAGGCGTGCACTTCGCCGGCCGCCGGCAGCTGCGGCCGGTCCAGTGGAATGCAGCGGGGCGCGAAATCCTGCGGCCTGATGTCGTGCTTCCTGTTGGCGAGTTTTGCGATGGCCATCCACACGCGGGGTTCCCCGCGGCCCTCCGCGGGCCAACCCGGCTCCGGCTTTTCAACCGTTCCAGTCTAACTTAAGGTGGAAGCGCTTTGAATCTGCCTGACCGGGCCGTCTCTTGAACCGGGGCGCACACGCCCACACCTTGACTGCACATACCTTCCCGGCGCACCCGATGAAATTCAAGCATGTCGTCATCCAGGCCCTGGCTGCGGTCGAGCCGCCCATCCGCGTCACCTCGCGCGAAATCGAGCAGAAACTGAAGCCCACGCTGGACCGGCTGGGGGTGCGCGACGATCTGCTGGAAGAAGTGTCGGGTATCGGCGCCCGCCGCTTCTGGGAACGCGGTACCTCGCCTTCGGACGCCGCCACCCTGGCCGCCGAGAAGGCCCTGGACGAGTCGGGCATCGACCGCCAGAAAATTGGCGTCATCATCAACACCTCGGTCTGCCGCGACTATCTCGAGCCCTCCACCGCCTGCATCGTGCACGGCAACCTGGGCCTGAACGAAAACTGCCTCAACTTCGACGTCGGCAACGCCTGCCTGGCCTTCATGAACGGCATGGACATCGCGGCGCGCATGATCGAGCGCGCCGAGGTCGAGTACGCGCTGATCGTCGACGGCGAATCCAGCCGCCCCATCACCGAGGCCACCATCCAGCGCATGCTCGCGCCGGACATCACCGCCGAGCAGTTCCGCGCGGAGTTTGCCTCGCTCACGCTGGGTTCGGGCGCCGCCGCCATGGTCATGGCGCGGCGGGAACTGGCGCCCGAGGGGCACCACTACCTGGGCAGCGTGTCGCGCGCCGCGACCGAGTTCAACCAGCTCTGCCGCGGCCAGATGGACCAGATGGTGACCGATACCCGCGTCCTGCTGAGCGAAGGCCTGAAGCTGGCCGCCAAGACCTTTCAGGCCGCGCGCATCGCGCTTGGCTGGGTCGCCAACGAACTGGATCAGTTCGTCATCCACCAGGTCAGCAAGGTGCACACCGATTCCCTGGTCAATCTGCTGGGCCTCGATCCCGACAAGGTGCACGCCATCTACCCGGAGATGGGCAACATCGGCCCGGCCTCGGTGCCCATCGTGCTGGCGCGCGCGGTCGAGCTCGGCCGGATTCGGCGCGGCGACCGCGTGGCCCTGCTGGGCATCGGCTCGGGGCTGAACTGCGCGATGGCCGAAGTGGTCTGGTGAGCCGAGCCAGTACGCTGCCCTGAGCAGGAGGCCGCCACACTCGCTGTACCCCTTCTCCAGCCATTACCTGGAGACCCGCGGGCTGCGTTTGCACTACCTGGACGAAGGGCCGCGCGACGCGCCGCCGGTGCTGATGCTGCACGGCAATCCGACCTGGTCCTTCTACTACCGCAACCTGGTGCTGGCGCTGCGCGGCCGCTACCGCTGCATCGTGCCCGACCACATCGGCTGCGGCCTCTCCGATAAACCGGGCGACGACGCCTACGATTACCGGCTCAAGAGCCGCATCGAGGACCTCGACGCCTTGCTCGCCGGCCTCGGGCTGCGGCAGCCGCTGACCCTGGTCGCGCACGATTGGGGCGGCATGATCGGGTTCGCCTGGGCGGTGCGCAACCCGCAGCGCATCGCGCGCACGGTGATCCTGAACACGGCGGCCTTTCCGCTGCCGGCGGGCAAGCGGATGCCGGCGGCGCTCAGCCTGGTGCGCAACACGGCGCTGGGCGCCTTCCTGGTGCGGCGGTTCAACGCCTTCTCGGCGATCGCCGCGCGCGTCGCGTTCAGCAAGCCGGTGGCGAAAGCGGTCCGCGAGGCCTACATGCTGCCTTACGACTCGCCGGCCAACCGCATCGCCACCTTGCGCTTCGTCCAGGACATTCCGCTCGGCGAACAGGATCCGGGCTTTGACATTGTGCTGAATACGGCCGAACGATTACACTTGCTCGAAGGAAAACCCTGTCTGATCGCATGGGGAGAAAGGGATTTCGTGTTCGACGCGCCTTTTCTGAACAAATGGCAGGAGTACTTCCCGCACGCATCCGTCCACCGTCTGGCGGACTGCGGACACTACGTGCTGGAAGACGGCGGAGCGGCGCTGATCGACACGATCGTCGAGTTTATGGGAATCAGGGAAGATTCGAATCATGGACATGCCAGTGGAAACCACCTGGAACAGGGATGATGTCGCCAATGTCGCCACTGCCCTGAGCTGGCAGGCCCGGCGACAGCCCAACGCCACGGCCATCCACTATCCGCACGGCGGTGCCTTCCGCAAGGCGGACTACGCCAGCTGCACCTACCAGGAACTGGACGAACTCAGCAACAGCTATGCCCGCGGCCTGGCCGCATACGGCATCGTCGCGGGCACGCGCACCGCGTTGATGCTGACTCCGGGGCTGGATTTCTTCGCCATGTTCTTCGCCCTGTTCAAGGCCGGCGCGGTGCCGGTGCTGATCGACCCGGGCATCGGCATGAAGCCGCTCAAGCAGTGCCTGGAGGAAGCCTCACCCAAGGCCTTCATCGGCGTCGCCAGGGCGCACTTCGCGCGCAAGGCGCTGGGCTGGGCCAAGGAGAGCTGCGAACTGCTGGTCACCGCCGGACCGGCGCTCGGGCTGGGCGGCATCACGCTCAGGAAGCTCAAGGAAATGGGCGACCTGAGCAGCGGCGAGGTGATGCACCCGGTCAAGCCGGACGACATGGCCGCCATCCTGTTCACCTCGGGCAGCACCGGCGCGCCCAAGGGCGTGGTCTACCGCCACCGCCATTTCAACGCCCAGGTGGACATGCTGCGCAACGCCTTCGGCATCCAGCCCGGCGAGGTGAGCCTGCCGACCTTCCCGCCCTTCGCGCTGTTCGATCCCGCCCTCGGCATGACCACGGTGGTGCCGGACATGGACCCGACGCGGCCGGCCAAGGCCGATCCGAAGAAACTGGTCGACGTCATCGACCGCTTCAGCGTCACCAACATTTTCGGTTCGCCGGCGCTGCTCGACACCCTGAGCAGCTACTGCGTGGACAACGGCATCCGCCTCGAGAGCGTGACGCGGGTGATTTCCGCCGGCGCGGCGGTGCCGGTGAGCACCATCCGGCGCATGCAACGTTCGCTGTACCGCGACGCGCAGGTGCACACGCCATACGGCGCCACCGAGTGCCTGCCGGTGAGCAGCATCAGCGCCGCGCAATTCGACGACAAGCTGGTCGACCGCATCGAGTCCGGCGAGGGCGTCTGCGTCGGGCGTCCGATCGAGCCGAACCACGTGCGCATCATCAGGATCAGCGAAATGGCCTTCCGCGACCTGTCCGAGACCACCGACATGCCGTTCGGCATGCCCGGCGAGATCATCGTCACCGGGCCCACCTGCACCGACATGTACTGGCAGCGGGACGCCGACACCGCGATGGCGAAGTTCGGCGACGAGCACGGCCGCACCTGGCACCGCATGGGCGACGTGGGCATCATGGACGGCCTCGGACGGCTCTGGTATTGCGGCCGCGTCTCGCAACGGGTCGAGACCGGCGAAGAAACGCTGTTCGCCGACCAGTGCGAGGCGATTTTCAACCAGCACCCCGACCTGCGTCGCTCCGCCCTGGTCGGCGTCGGCCCCAAGGGACGGCAGATGCCGGTGCTGTGCATCGAGGTGCGGAACAAGCTGTCGCCGGTCGACACCGAGCGGGTGCACTTCGACCTGCTGCAGCTCGCGCAGGCGCACGCCATCACCCGCAGCGTCCGCACGGTGCTGTTCCATCCCGGCTTCCCCGTCGACATCCGGCACAACTCGAAGATTCGCCGCGAAGAACTGGCGGAGTGGGCGGCGCAGAAGATGCAGTGAAAATCCTGGTCACCGGCGGCGGGGGATTCCTCGGAAGCTCGATCTGCCGCCAGTTGGCCGCGCTCGGCCACCAGGTCATAGCCTTTCAACGCTCGCCGGCCGATCACCTCGCCGGCCCGAGGATCCAATCCAGCCAGGGGGACATTGCCGATGCGTCCGCAGTGCTGCGGGCGGCCGCCGGCTGCGACGCGGTCGTGCACACCGCCGGCAAGGCCGGCATCTGGGGCGCCGCCGCGGATTACCGGCGGGTCAACGTCGAGGGCACAGCCAACGTCATCCGCGCCTGCCGCGAACACCGCATCGCCAGTCTCGTGCACACCAGTTCGCCCAGCATCGTGCACGGCGGCGGCGACATCGGCGGGGCGGACGAGTCGCTGCCGATCGCCGAACGCTTCGCCGCGCCCTACCCGGCCTCCAAGGCCGAGGCCGAAAAACGCGTGCTGGCGGCCAACCGCGACGGGCTGCGCACGGTCGCGCTGCGCCCGCACCTGATCTGGGGCCCCGGCGACCCGCACATCCTGCCGCGCCTGGTCGCCAGGGTCCGCGGCGGCACGCTGGCGCTGCCCGGCCCCGACAAGGTCATCGACACGATCTTCGTCGAGAACGCGGCGCGAGCGCACGTCCTGGCGCTGCAGGAGCTCGCGGGCTCCGGTCGCTGCGCCGGCCGGCCCTATTTCGTGACCAACAACGAGCCGCTGCCGCAGGGCGAGATCATCCGCAGGCTGCTGGCCGCGATCGGCATCGAAGTGCGCATCCGCGCCGTGCCGGTGGGGCTGGCCATGGCGGCCGGCGCGCTGTGCGAGCTCGCCTGGCGCGCGCTGCGGCTGCGGTCGGAACCGCCGGTGACCCGCTTTTCGGTGGCGCAGCTGGCCACCGCGCACTGGTTCGACACCCGCGCCGCCGCGCGCGATTTCGGCTATGTGCCGGAAATCAGCATTGCCGAGGGCCTGCAACGCCTGTCGGAGCTGCGGTAGGACCGAACATTGTTCGGGATATTCCGCGCCCGAATCGCGAACAATGTTCGCTCCTACCGCCGCGGAATCTGCTTCACCGGCCGGCCGCTGAGCCGGCGCACCCAGTACTCGATGCGGCTGTAGTCCAGCAATTCCAGGTCCGCGCCGGCGGCGTCCTCGTAGCGCCCGTGGTATTTGTGCTTGACGTAGGCGTTGATGTCCATCCGCCGGCCGTGCTCGAACAGCCGGTTGTTGACCGGGTGAAACCCCGGCTTGTGCATGAAGGCCGTGCCGAAGTCGAGCACGCAGGGCTTCTGGTCGGCGGTCACCAGCAGGTTGGACTTGGACTTGAGGTCGCCGTGGCAGACGCCGCGCCCATGGATCGCGCGCAACAGCGCCAACAGTTCGTCGAACCAGCGCCCGCGGTCAGCCCAGACGGCGTCCCGGTAGGGCGTGCCGTCGATGAAGTCCAGCACCAGGTAGCGGCCGGCGACCAGGCCGTGGCAGCGCGGCACGCCCGCGACCCCCGCGAGGCGCCGGTAGGCCTGGTATTCGCGCAGCAGCGTGCGCTGGCGCAGCGCGCGGACCAGCCCCCGCCCCATCGCCGCCTTCACCACCAGGTCCAGGCCGTCCCGCCGGCAGCGCAGCAGGGTGCCCTGGTTGCTGACCGCGAGGATGTTTTCGCGCCGCGCCAGGCTGTCCTCGATCCACTGCGCGAAGGCGGGCTGTCGAATCCACTCGTCCATGGCGGGGATGATAACCCAGCGGCGGCCCACCGGGCCCCGCGCATCTGCTAAGATTCCCGGTCTGAGGGCGAAACGCCGCGGCGCGCGAAATTGCGGGCAGCACGGGCGGCAGGCAGGAAGATCCATGCACTTCAAAACTCTGGTGGTCACCCTGGCAAGCTGCCTCGCGGCAGCGCCGGCCATGTTGCCGGCCGAGCCCTGGGCGTCGACCTACCAGCCCCTGCCCTCGGTGCCGACCCTGATCGTCAACGCGACCATCCTGACCGGCACCGGCCAGCGCATCGAGAACGGCAGCCTGCTGCTCTCCGGCGGCCGCATCGCGCAGATCGGCGACGGCTCCGTTTCCATTCGCGGCGACGACGCGGTGGTGATCGACGCCGCGGGGCGCTGGGTGACGCCGGGCCTGATCGACGTGCACTCACACCTCGGCGTCTACGCCAGCCCGCACGTCAAGGGGCACTCAGACGGCAACGAGATGAGCGCGCCGGTGACCGCCCAGGTCTGGGCCGAGCACAGCGTCTGGCCGCAGGACCCGGGCTTCAGCCGGGCGCTGGCGGGCGGCGTGACCACGCTGCAGGTGCTGCCCGGCTCGGCAAACCTGATCGGCGGGCGCGGCGTGACGCTCCGGAACGTGCCCGCCGTCAGCTACCAGGGCATGAAGTTCCCGGGCGCGCCGCAGGGCCTCAAGATGGCCTGCGGCGAGAATCCCAAGCGGGTTTACGGCGAGCGCATGCAGGCGCCATCGACCCGCATGGGCAACGTCGCCGGCTACCGCGCCGAGTGGATCGCGGCGCAGAAGTACATCCAGGACTGGGACGAATACGCCAGGAAAGTGGCGGGGCAGGCCGGCGGCGGTGCGCCGGTCGCTGCCGACGACGAGCCCCAGCCGCCGGTTCGCGACCTGAAACTGGAGACGCTGGCCGCCGCGCTGAAGGGCGAAATCCTCGTGCACATGCACTGCTACCGCGCCGACGAGATGATGACCATGCTCGACATGGCCGAGGAGTTCGGCTACCGCATCAGCGCGTTCCACCACGGCGTGGAGGCCTACAAGATCGCCGGGGAACTGGCCAAACGCGGCGTCTGTGGCGCCCTGTGGTCCGACTGGTGGGGCTTCAAGGCGGAGGCCTGGGACGGCATCCAGGAGAACATCGCGCTGGTCGACCGCCCCGCGGACGGTTGCGCGATCGTGCACTCGGACTCCGCCGAAGGCATCCAGCGCCTGAACCAGGATGCGGCCAAGGCCATGACGCGCGGGCAGCGCGCCGGCATGGACATCCCGCCGGAGCGGGCGATCCGCTGGATCACCGCCAACCCCGCCCGGGCGCTCGGCATCCTCGAACTGACCGGCACCCTGGAGCCGGGCAAGCTGGCCGACGTCGTCATCTGGAACGGCAACCCGCTCAGCGTCTACGCCCAGGCCGACCAGGTCTTCATCGACGGCGCGCGGGTTTACGACCGCAACGACCCGGCCCGCCAGCCGGTCTCCGACTTCGAACTGGGGCAGCAGGCAGGTCGGCAGGGGGGGGCGCGGCCATGAAGCGCCGCCTGTCGCCGGCCGCCTGCCTGCTCGTTTGTGGCCTCCTTGCAGCGGGCCAGGCGGCGGCCCAGGCCCTGTTCGTCAACGACGCGACCCTGCACACCATGGGCCCGCAGGCCGTGCTGCAGGACGCCGACATCCTGGTCCGCGACGGCCGCATCCAGGCCATCGGCGCCGGCCTGCCGATCCCGGCCGACGCGGTGCTGATCGAGGCCGCCGGGCGGCCGGTCACGCCGGGCTTTTTTGCCGGCATCACGCAGCTGGGGCTGACCGAGATCGCCGCGGAAGAGCTGCCGCTTCCCGTCGCCCCGGCCGCGGAAGTCCTGCGGCCCGAATACGACGTGACGCCGAGCTACAACCCGCTGGCCACGGCAATCCCGGTGACCCGCATCGAGGGCTACACCTGGAGCGTGCTGGAGGCCAGCCGGCCGGGCAGCATCGTGGGCGGCCAGGGCCGTGCCGTGTTGCTCGACGACGCCTTCGGCACCTTCGCCGGCGACAGCGTCCTGTTCATCGACCTCGGCGCCGACGCCGTGACCCAGGGCACCACGTCCCGCGCGGGCCAGTGGATGCTGCTGGAGCAGGCGATGGGCGAGGCCGCGCCGGAACTGCCGTGGCTGCCCGAGCCGGTGCTGACCCTGGCCGGCCGGCGGGCGCTGGCCCATTACCAGTCCGGCGCGATCACAGTGTTCCATGCCGACCGCGCCAGCGACATCCTGCAGGTGCTCGAATTTTCCGCGCGGCACCGGCTGAAACCGGTCATCAACGGCGGCGCCGAGGCCTGGATGGTGGCGGACCGCCTGGCCGAGGCCGGCGTGCCGGTGCTGGTCGACGCGCTGAGCAACCTGCCGGGCAATTTCGACCAGCTCGGCGCGCGCCTGGACAACGCGGCGCTGCTGCACGCCGCCGGCGTCACCATCGCCTTCGCCGGCGCGGGCACCCACCATGCCCGCACGCTGCGGCAGGTCGCCGGCAACGCCGTCGCCAACGGCCTGCCCTACGAAGCAGGACTGGCCGCGATGACCGTCAACCCGGCCACGATTTTCGAGCTGGGTCCCGAGCACGGCACGCTGGCGCCCGAGAGCCGCGCGGACCTCGTGATCTGGAGCGGCGACCCGCTGGAAGTCACCTCGGTGGCCGAGCAGGTCGTGATCGGCGGCAGGCCCGTGCCGATGGTGTCGCGGCAAACCCTGCTGCGCGACCGCTACCTGCCGGAAGACTCGCGGCTGCCGCGAGCCTACATCAAGCCGTGATGCGGCTGTGGAAGAAGTTCGAAGTAACCGCCTCCCGTGTGGGCGTCCGTATCGGGCGCCGGTAAGTTACGCAGCCGCGAACTCAATCGGCTCGACTTCGTCGAGTTTCACATACCGTTTCGCCTGCGACAAATCATAGTGGTCCTGCATGGCGAGCCAGCTTTCCGGCGAACGTCCCAGCGCCTTGGCGAGCCGCAATGCCATCTCGGGGCTGACGCCACTTTTTCCCGTAATGATCCGATTCAGCGTGGACGGTGACACGGCCAGCCGCTCGGCAAGCGCGCGCGTGCTCAAGCCGAACGGCTCCAGGTAGACAGACTGGATGAATTCACCGGGATGCGGCGGGTTGTGCATGGTCATCAGTGATAATCCTCATAGTCCAGAACATATGCGTTTCCGTCGCGAAATTCGAACGTGATCCGCCGTGCGAGGAGGCGCGGGCAAGCAGGTAGAGACTGCCCAAACCGCCGTTGGGAATGCGGGCGCCGAATTCAGCCTGGATACTGCTCGAATCCCGGTAAAGCCGACTCGTCGCAAGACCACTTGGCGCGCGAGTCGAGGAAGATCCGCGCCTGGGGACGAATGTCGGGCTCATCCTCCAGCGAACCCGCGGGAATGAACACCATGCCCAGCTTCTCGATGAAACGCGGCATCCGCGAGCCGCAGACTTCGCAGAACGAATTGGTGAAGCGTTCAGCCTCGGGCAGCTTGAAAGTCCTGACCAATTCTGCGCCGCTGATCCAGGTCAGACTGCCTTGCAGAAAAAGGTTGGACGCGTGACCGGTGCCGGATGCTTTGCGGCAGCGGGAACAATGGCAGTGGTAGAAACGTTGCGCTTCGCCGCTCACGGTGTAGCGGACCGCGCCACACAGACAACTGCCGGACAAGGTACTCATGATTTACGGGCAACCTCGGATGACCTTCGGAGGCGGTCATTATGCCAGTCAATTTCAGCCGCTGTCAGCGGCAAGCCGCGGGGCGTGCGCTGGCCTTAATCCCGGCCAGTGCCCCATGAACTGTGCTGGTCGATGCGCCTATCGCTGTGCGCAGCGGCCTGCATTGGTTTGTCATGGACCCTGTCATCGGTGGCCGTGGCCTTTGGCCTGCTGACCCCAATGATCACTTGCAGCATTTGCAGTATGAGCAAAAAAGGGATAATTTATACTCATGCTCGATTTTGACTTCGACGAAGCCAAGAGTAAAGCCAACCTGGCAAAGCATGGAGTAGATTTCCATGCCGCTCAAGCGCTCTGGGATGACCCTGATCTTCTGGAAATCCGCGCCAAATCAGACAATGAAAGCCGATTTCTCCTCATAGGACGCATCAGTGGAAAGCACTGGTCGGCTGTGGTCACTTACAGAGACGAGAAAATTCGCCTGATTTCTGTCAGGCGCTCGCGCAAGGCAGAGGTAGCGTTATATGAAAGCTAAAGACTTTGACAGAAAATTTGACGAAGGCAAGGAAGACATTATTGGTGATCTTGACCTGGCGACGATTCGCCGCGTCAATCAGGAGCACAAGCGTATCAATGTCGACTTTCCCTCCTGGGTCGTTGATTCTTTGGATCGCGAAGCGGCCCGTATAGGTGTTACCCGCCAATCGATCATTAAGGTATGGCTGGTTGAACGCCTCAAAGCTGAAGCTGCCGACAAATCGTTAAATGGTGACGCCGCACGCGGCGCACGTTAGCGAGGCGTTGAGTGACGGGGGAGAATTCCCGGATACCCATGTTCCCCTTTGCGAGGTCACCGGCGCATCAGAGATCGACTCGCTGTTCCGTCAGCCATGCCCCGATTGGGGTCCAGAGTGACCCCAAACTCACGGGCCTTGCGCTGCAGGCATGGTCTTCACGCTATTGGGCGGCGGCGCCCCGCAGGTAATCCACCACCAGGTTGCTGAACACGCGCACGCCGACCTCGAGGTTCGGCTCGTGCATGTCGAACAGCGGCGAGTGGTTGGTGGGCGTGTTCGCCGGATCGACATCCGGCGGGACATTGCCGAGGAACAGGAACAGTCCGGGCGTGCGGACGGCGTACTCGGAGAAGTCCTCCGAGACCGTTTGCGGGGTAAGGTCGTGGACCGTCGTCGTGCGTTGCAGCGCCGGCATCATGCGGGCGAGCAGCGCGGGGTCGTTGACCACCGGCGGGTTGCCCAGCTCCAGTTCGAATTCGACGGTGGCGCCGGCGCTCTCGGCGATGCCGCGGGCGGTGCGCTCGATGCGCTCGTGGATGTCGCTGCGCATGGCCTGGTCGAAGCTGCGGATCGTGCCCTCCAGTTCCACCTCGTCGGGGATTACGTTGTTGCGGATGCCGCCGGAGATGCGCCCGACGGTGACGATCGAGGGCGCCAGCGTGACGTCGACCTGGCGGCTGCCGATGGTCTGCAGGCCGAGCACGATTTGCGCGGCGATGACGATCGGATCGACGCCGTCCCAGGGCCGCGCGCCGTGGGTCTGCTTGCCCTTGACCGTGATCCGGAAGGTGTCGGAGGCGGCCATCAGCGGACCGGGCCGCACGGCGACCTCGCCGCCCGGCACGCCGATGCCGACGTGGATGCCAAACACGGCTTCGGGTTTGCGTTCTTCCCAGATGCCCTCTTCCAGCATCAGGCTGGCGCCGCCCTGCTCGCCGGTCGGCGCGCCTTCCTCGGCCGGCTGGAAGATCAGCATCACCGAGCCGGCCAGGTCTTCCTTAACCGCGTTCAGTACCTGCGCTGCGCCCAGCAGCATGGCCATGTGCGCGTCGTGGCCGCAGGCGTGCATCACGCCCACCTCCTGGCCGTTGTACTCGCCGCGCGCGGTGGAGGCGAAGGGCAGCCCGGTCTGTTCGGTCACCGGCAGGCCGTCCATGTCGGTGCGGATGGCCACCAGCGGGCCCGGCTGGCCACCTTCGATGATTGCAACGATTCCGTTATGGGCAATGCCGGTCCGCGGTTCGATGCCCATCTCGCGCAGGATCTCCGCGACGCGCGCGGCGGTGTTGACTTCGCGGTTGCTGAGCTCCGGGTTCTGATGGAACCAGCGGCGCCATTCCACCACCTGCGGCTGGGCCTCGGCGGCGAGCCGATCGAGTTGCTCGGGGGTGACCTGGGCGTGGGCGGCCAGGGGCAGCAAGAGCAGGGCCAGGAGCATTTTCTGCATTTGGGTTATCTCCATTTGTAGGACCGAATTTTGTTCGGGAATAGCAGCGCCAACGGTCGCGAACGAGGTTCGCTCCTACGTGTGAACATTGCTGGCCAGGATGGCAGGATCATTTCACGACCGCCCGGCCCGTGGACACGCGCGGATCGGAACCGGCGGTGACGGCGCCGGTCTCGAGGTTCCACATGGCGCCGTGCATGTTGCCCCAGGTGTCCTCGCGCACTTCCACCTCGTGGCCCATGGCGCGCAGCGCCTCGACCTGCTCGGCGGTGAAGGCGTTCGGCTCGGCCGAGATTTTGTCGGGCTCGTACTGGTGGTGGAAGCGCGGCAGCGACACCCAACTTGCGGGCTCGTTACCGCGCATGAAGTCGAGGATGCCCAGCAGCACCATGCTGATGATGCGGCTGCCGCCCGGCGTGCCGATCACCGCGCGCTTGTCGGGGCCGAGCATGAAGGTCGGGGTCATGCTGGACAGCGGCCGCTTGTAGGGCTGGATCTCGTTGGCCTCGAAGCCGATCAGGCCATAGGCGTTCGGCACGCCCTGCTTGGCCGAGAAGTCGTCCATCTGGTTGTTCACCAAAAGGCCGGTGCCGGGCGGCATGAAGCCGGAGCCGAACGGCAGGTTCACCGTCAGCGTGGCCGCCACCATGTTGCCGTCGGCGTCGATGATCGAGAAGTGCGTGGTGTCGGTGCCGGACGGCAGCTGCTCGTTGCCGGCGAGCATGCTGCTCGGCGTGGCGCGGTCGGGGCGGATCGAGGCGCGCAGGCCGTCAGCGTAGTACTGGCTGGTCAGCATGTCGAGCGGGATGTCGACGAAATCCGGGTCGCCGAGGTAGACGGCGCGGTCGCGGAAGGCGCGGCGCATCGCCTCGACGATCAGGTGGGCGCGCGGCACCGGCTCCAGTTCGTTGATCGGGTAGGGCTCGAGGATGTTGAGCATCTCGGCGATGGCCACCCCGCCCGAGGACGGCGGCGGCGCGGTGACCAGTTCGTAAGCGCCGTACTGCGTGCGGATCGGGGCCCGTTCCTTCACCTGGTAGGCGGCGAAGTCCTCCAGCGTCCAGAGGCCGCCGGCCTCGCGCACGCCCGTCACCACCCGCTCCGCCACCGGCCCGGAGTAGAAACCCGCGGCGCCGCGCTCGGCCAGGTGTTCCAGCACCCAGGCCAGGTCGGGCAGCTGGATCACGTAACCCACCGGCGGGTTCTCGCCGTCGGCCAGCAACGCCGCGGCCGCGGCCGGCCAGCGCTTGATGACGTCGATGCGCCAGGCCATCATCTCGTGGTACTTCTCGTCCACCGGGAAGCCCGTGCGGGCCAGGCGGATGGCCGGCTGCAGGCTGGTCGCCAGCGGCAGGCGGCCGTAATTTTTAGCCAGGTGCTCGAGGCCCGCGGCCTCGCCCGGGATGCCGCCGGCCAGCGGCCCGTTCACCGCCAGGTCGCGGTTCACCTGGCCCTCGGCGTCGAGGTACATGTCGCGGTGCGCGGCCGCCGGCGCCTGTTCGCGCGCGTCGATCATCACCTGGAAGCCATCCTCGGCGCGATGCAGCAGCCAGAAGGCCCCGCCGCCCATGCCGGAACTGGTGGGCTCGACCACCGCCAGCGTGGCGCTGACCGCGATCGCGGCGTCGAAGGCGTTGCCGCCCTGGGCCAGGATCTCGTGGCCGGCCTCGGTGGCCAGGTAGTGCGCGCTGGCGATCGCCGCCTGGCCCGGCCGCTCGGCCGCAGCCAGCGGCAGACTGGCCAGCAGCGCGAGCAGCAGAACGAACCGGGCGAAAAACGCCTTCACGATACGGTGGCCTGCGCGATCAGGCGCCTGTACTTCTCCCACAATTGCTCCTCGGTTTCTTCATGTTCGGGGTCCTTCGGAATGCACTCCACCGGGCAGACCTCCACGCACTGCGGCGCGTCGAAGTGCCCGACGCACTCGGTGCATTTGTTCGGGTCGATTTCGTAGTAC
>Ga0105090_10000141_pt1 | contig 30426 bp, 34 predicted proteins | sample PPLLak3March2015_FD_79110 | JGI IMG/M metagenome (GOLD analysis project Ga0105090, IMG submission 79110) | Freshwater sediment microbial communities from Prairie Pothole Lake near Jamestown, North Dakota, USA - PPLs Lake P7 Core (1) Depth... | ecosystem: Environmental > Aquatic > Freshwater >...
AGCCACATCAGCAGGAAGAACGCCATCATGGCCGTCACGAAGTCGGCGTAGGCGATCTTCCACGCCCCGCCATGGGCGCCGTGCCCGCTCTTCCTGACGCGCTTGACGATGATCGGCTGCAGCTTCTTCGCGTCGCCGGCCATCACCTCTTCCCCTTGACGTGGACTTCGAGCTCGGTGAAGCTGGGGCGGTCGGTCGAATACAGCACCTTGCGACCGAATTCGATGGCCACCTGCGGCGCGTAGCCCTGCATGCTGGCCAGCAGCGTGGTCTTGATGCACTGCAGTTCCTTGCCGGCATCCTCCACCTTCTGTTCCAGCAGCCCGCCCAGCGGTTCGGCAAAGCCGTAGGCGAGGAAGATGCCCAGGAAGGTGCCGACCAGCGCCGAGCCGATCATGGCGCCCAGCACCGCCGGCGGCTGGCCGACCGAGCCCATGGTGTTGACGACACCCAGCACGGCGGCCACGATGCCGAAGGCCGGCAGCGCGCCCGCGATGCGCTGGATGGCCGCCACGGCGGCATGTTCTTCCTGGTGGTGGGTCTCGATCTCGTTGTCCATCAGGCTCTCGATCTCGTGCGCGTTGAGGTTGCCCGAGACCATCATGCGCAGGTAGTCGGTGATGAATTCGGTGACATGGTGGTCGCGCCCGACGTTCGGATATTTCTGGAACAGCGGCGAGTTGGCCGCGTCCTCGACGTCGCTCTCGATCGACATCAGGCCTTCCTTGCGCGCCTTCTGGAGGATGTCGTAGAGCAGCGCCAGCAGTTCCATGTAGCGCGACTTGCTGAACTTGCTGCCCTTGAAGCAGCGCCCGATGCCGCGCAGCGTGGCCTTCACGACCTTCATCTGGTTGTTGGCCAGGAAGGTGCCGACGGCGGCCCCGAGGATGGTGACCATCTCGAAAGGCAGGGCCTTGAGGATGACGCCGATGTTGCCGCCGTGCACGATGAAGACACCGAACACGCAACCCAGGGCCATGACCCAACCGATGATGACGAACATGAGGCTTGATCCACGTTGCGCCCGTGCACGGCTGGCACCGGATCGGGCATGCGTGGGTTATCGGCCGGACCTGCCCGTGGTTGAGCCGGGAGCCGCGGCGGCCGGTGCGGCAGGCCATCGCAATGTGCGGGCGACCCAATAAAAGTCGGGTCCCGAAGGACCCGATTGAAAGCACAGGTGACTGTGCCAGGAGGAGACGTGCAATGAACTCGACGGGTTCTTCGACCCCCCGGACGAAGAACTTGAGCGCAAAGGCGTGATCAATGACCGCCGTGAGCCGGCGCTGCCGCGGTCGGGCTGGTGAAGATGCCCGCGCGCATGCCCGAGCCGGCCGGTGCCGCATGGTCGCCACGCGGCACCGCGGGCTTGCCCTTGCCGGCACGCGCCGGCGGGTTGCACAGCCCGCAGACGTAGTGGCGCGCGATCTCGTGCGGATGGGTCACGAAGTGGCCGCCGCACTTGCTGCACTTGGTCATGGTCAGCATGCCGTTGTCGACGAACTTCACCAGCCGCCAGGCGCGCGTCACGCTCAGCAGCGGCTCCAGGCCCTGCGACTGCATCTGCTCCAGGTACAACTGGTAGGCCTTGATGACGGTGTCGATCTCGTCCATCGCCGCGACCTTGTTCAGGTACTCGTGCGTGTTCAGGAACAGGCTGGCGTGGATGTTGGGCTGCCAGGTCATGAACCAGTCGGTCGAGAACGGCAGCTGGCCCTTGCTCGGGCTCTTGCCGGCGACTTCCTTGTACAGGCGCAGCAGGCGCTCGTAGCTGAGGTCGGTCTCGCTCTCCAGCACCTGCAGGCGCGCGCCGAGGTGGATCAGGGTCACGGCGCGGTCGATCTGTCGGGCTTCGGTGAGGATGCTCTTGCTGCGGGCCATGGTGGGGTTCTCGCTGGCTGGATCGGGGGGGGTAGATCAGGCAGCTTCCTGATGGCGCCCGGCCAGCAGGATGGAAGCGTGCAGGCGAGACATGCCGTCGTTGGCCGCCCCCTTGCCGTGGTTGGTGATCAGGTTCCACACCACGTCGTCATCCATGCGGAAGCGGCACAGCAGCGTGTTGCCGGTGGCGATCTTCATCATCTGTGCCGGCGTCAGGGTGCCGATCAGCGCAGCGGTGTCCTCGCTCACGCCCAGACGGAACAGCGCCTGCTCGCGGTCGCTGCGGATCAGGCTCTGCGCCAGCATCAGGTACGAGAGGTTGGCTTCGCGGATCTCGGCCAGGATCTGTTCGGTGTTCATGGGTCAACTCCAGGGTTTCGGGGGTTCGAATCGATGGAGTGGACTGTAGGCAGGCGAATTGGCGGCGGACATCAGCCCAGTTCCGTCGCTGCAGTCCCGCTTCTTCCACGCCGCGTGTCAGGCAAATTCCTACACGGGCCGCGGCGCGTGACGAACCGCACACTCTTCGCCGCGCCAGCGGCAGCGGCAGCAGGCTGCTATACCCGCTCGATGCGGGCGTAGGCGGAATGGTTGTGTATCGACTCGAAGTTCTCGACCTCGACCCGGTAGCGGCCGACGCGGGCATCGGCATTCAGGCGCAGCGCCACGTCACGCACCAGGTCCTCGACGAACTTGGGGTTCTCGTAGGCGCGCTCGGTGATCCACTTCTCGTCGCTGCGCTTGAGCATGGGCCAGATCTCGCTGGAAGCACTGTCCTCGGCGAAACGCACGAGTTCGTGCCACTCGATGGCCTGGCGCGACTCGACACGCACCGTCACCAGCGAGCGCTGGTTGTGGGCACCGTAGTCCGAGATCTCCTTGGAGCACGGGCACAGGCTCTTCACCGGCACGCCCACCTCCATCCACACCGTGGTGACGCCGGCGTGCGTCTCGGCGATCCAGCGGCCCTGGTAGTCCAGCAGGCTCTGCACGCCCGACACCGGCGCACGCTTGCGCAGGAAGAAGCCGAAGGCTGCCTCGATGCGGCCCTCGTCGGCACCGAGCCGGGCCAGCATCGCGGCGTGGCGCTCGCGCAGCGCCGCGGCGTCCAGCGGCACGTCCAGCGCGTCCAGCCAGGCGACGAAGCGCGACATGTGCGTGCCCTTCTTCTCCGCCGGCAGCGCGACGTCCAGCGACCACAGTGCCGTGGTCGGCTGCACCGCCCCGGCGACCTGCAACTGCAGCGGATAGCGAACGTCCTTCACGCCCACGCGCTGGATCGCCAGGTGGCGCTCGTCGCGCGCGCTCTGCGTGTCGGGGATGTGAAGCGCGTCGGTGAGGTTGGTCATTGAAGGCGCAAGCATGCCAGCGTTTGCGCTCCGACACGGCGGCACGGATTACACGACGCCATTCGAGGGGCTTGAGTCAGGCGTTGACCGCGGCCAGCGAGATGCGGCTGCCGAAGCGCTTCAGGATCGAGGCCTCGATGCCGGCGGCGTCGAGCCCGCACAACGCGAGCAGCTTTCCGACATCGCCGTGCTCGACGAAACGGTCGGGCAGACCGAGCTGCAGCACCGGCACCTGCACGCCTGCAGCGGCCAGGCACTCGAGCACCGCGCTGCCGGCCCCGCCCATCACGCAGCCTTCCTCGACGGTGATCAGGCCCTCGTGGCTGCGCGCCAGTTCCAGCACCAGGGCCTCGTCCAGCGGCTTGACGAAGCGCATGTCGGCCACCGTGCAGCCCAGCTTCTCGGCCGCCTGCAGCGCCGGATGCAGCAGCGTGCCGAAGGCCAGCACCGCCAGCCGCTGCCCGGACCGCCGCACCACGCCCCGGCCCCAGGGCCAGGCGGTGAGCGCGTCCTCGATCGCGGCGCCGACGCCGACGCCGCGCGGGTAGCGCACCGCCACCGCGTGGTCCTGTCGGAAGGCGGTGGTCAGCGCCTGGCGGCACTCGTTCTCGTCGCTGGGCGCGAGCAGGCTGCAGTTGGGAATGCAGCGCACGAACGCGATGTCGTAGGCACCCGCGTGCGTCGGCCCGTCGGCGCCCACCAGACCGGCACGGTCCAGCGCGAACACCACGGGCAGGTTCTGCAGCGCGACGTCGTGGATGAGTTGGTCGTAACCGCGTTGCAGGAAGGTGCTGTAGATCGCCACCACCGGCTTCAGGCCCTCGCAGGCCAGGCCGGCGGCGAAGGTCACCGCGTGCTGCTCGGCAATGCCGACGTCGAAATAGCGCTTGGGGAAGCGCTTCTGGAACTCGACCATGCCCGAGCCCTCGCGCATGGCGGGCGTAATGCCGACCAGCCGTTCGTCGGCAGCAGCCATGTCGCAAAGCCACTGGCCGAAGACCTGGGTGAAGGTCGGCTTGCTGGGCGCGCTCTTCGGAAAACCCAGCGCCGGGTCGAACCTGCCGCTGGCGGCGTGGTATTTCACCGGGTCGGCCTCGGCCAGCTTGTAGCCGTAGCCCTTGCGGGTGACGACGTGCAGGAACTGTGGGCCGCGCTTGCCGCGCAGGTTCTCCAGTGTCGGGATCAGTGCGTCGAGGTCGTGGCCGTCGATCGGGCCGACGTAGTTGAAGCCGAATTCCTCAAAGATCGTACCTGGCACGACCATGCCCTTGGCGTGTTCCTCGAAGCGCCGCGCCAGCTCGAACAGCGGCGGTGCGGCCTTCAGCACTGCCTTCGCGCCTTCGCGCGCAGCCTCGTAGAACTGGCCGCTCATCAGCCGCGCCAGGTACTTGTTGAGCGCGCCCACCGGCGGGCTGATCGACATGTCGTTGTCGTTGAGCACCACCAGGAAGTCGGCATGGCTGACGCCAGCGTTGTTCAGCGCCTCGAAGGCCATGCCGCCGCTCATCGCACCGTCGCCGATCACGGCGACCGCGCGGCGATCCTCGCCCTTGAGCTGGGCCGCCAGCGCCATGCCCAGCGCGGCGGAGATCGAGGTCGAGCTGTGGGCCGTGCCGAAGCTGTCGTATTCGCTCTCCTCGCGGCGCGGAAAGCCGCTGACGCCGCCCAACTGGCGCAGCGTGTGCATCTGGTCGCGCCGGCCGGTCAGCACCTTGTGCGGATAGGTCTGATGGCCGACGTCCCACACCAGCCGGTCGTGCGGGGTGTTGAAGACGTAGTGCAACGCAACGGTCAGCTCCACCGTGCCCAGGTTGCTGCCGAGATGGCCGCCGGTCTGGCTGACCGTATTGAGCACGAACTGGCGCAATTCGCTGGCCACGACCGGAAGTTCGGCGCGCGACAGCCGGCGCAGGTCGGCCGGGCTCTGGATCTTCTTCAACAATGTATCCATTTCAGTTCCGCCGGACCGTCCCGAGGGACCGATGTGCCCCAAAGGCCAGGACGGGACCGGTACCCAGCCCAGGAAGCCGCAGTCGCAGCGAACACGCGCCCGGACTCATCTTAGCTCTCACGCTCCACCACCTTGTCGGCCAGCACCACCAGCCAGCGCGCGCCAGAGCCCAGGCCGCCGGCGGCCAGAGCCGCCAGTGCCTGCCGGCGCAGTTCCTCGGCGTAAAGGCGTGCCGCCGCCAGGCCGAGCACCGACACATAGGTCGGCTTGTTGTGATCGAGGTCCTTGCCAGCGGTCTTGCCCAGCGTCTCCGAGGCCTGGGTGACATCGAGAATGTCGTCCACCACCTGAAACGCGAGCCCGACCGCAGCACCGTAATCGGCCAGCGCACGTTGCGCCGGGGCGTCGGCACTGCCGCAGGCCGACCCCATAAGCACGCTGGCCTTCAGCAGGGCACCGGTCTTGCGCCGGTGCATGTCGCGCAGCGCCGCCTCGTCCAGCGTGCGGCCGGTGCTGGCGAGGTCGATGGCCTGCCCGCCGGCCATGCCGGCATGGCCGGCCGCGCGCGCCAGCAGCGCGCTCAGCCGCGCCTGCAACGCGGGCGTGATGCCTTGGTCCGGCGTCAGCACCTCGAAGGCCAGCGCCTGCATGGCGTCGCCGGCCAGCAACGCCTGCGCCTGACCGAACTTGACGTGCACGGTCGGCTTGCCGCGACGCAACACGTCGTTGTCCATGCACGGCATGTCGTCGTGGATCAGCGAGTAGGCGTGGATCAGCTCCACCGCGACCGCCGCGTGCAGCGCCGCCGCGGCGTCACCGACGACCGCCTCGCAGGCGGCCATCACCAGCAATGGGCGCAGCCGCTTGCCGCCGTCGAGGACGCCGTAGCGCATGGCCTCGCCCAAGCCCGCCGGCGCGTCGGCAGGCACCCAGGCTTCGAGCGCGGACTCGACGTCGACCAGCTGCCGCTGCGCCCAGCGGTCGAAGTCGACGACGGTCATGTCGCGCTCCAGGGCTTGAGCTGACCGTCGTCGAGCAACCTGACCTGGTCCTCCACCGCCTGCAGCCGGGCTCGGCAAAGAGCCAGCAACTCGGCGCCGCGGCGGTAGCCGTCGAGCAACTGGTCCAAGGGCAGCTGACCGCCCTCCATCTGCGCCACCAGGCGGTCCAGTTCGGCGAGCGCCTGTTCGTAGCTGACGGGGTCCTTGAGAGCGGATGCGGCGCTGCGTGCCATTTCGGGAGATGAAATCGAGGCCCCGATTCTAGACAAAGCGTCCCGGGCGCCGCAGCGGGACCTTGCGGCGGCCGGCCCAGGGGCGGGTCGGCGTCGCCCTGGCGGCCCACCGCAAGGCCCCATTCTCGACGGGTCGCTAGAATCGGACTTTCTCCGTGGCCTCCCGGCTTCGGTTTCGTTTGCCGGCGGTGCCGCATGGGACCGCTGCGCGAGGGGGTCGATACACCTGCCAAGGAGGATCCGGTCGGATCATGTCGGACCTGAGCATCAGTCTCGAAGCGCTCGAGCGCAGCCGTTCCCAGCTTCCCGTTTCCAGCTATTTCGACGAGGGACTGTTCCGCAGCGAACAGCAACTCATCTTCCAGCAGTCACCCCGCTACCTCGGGCACGAACTTGCCGTGCCCGAGGTTGGCGACTATCTGGCGCTGGCGCAGGAAGGCGAAGGCCGGGCCCTGGTGCGCACGCCCGCAGGCGTCGAACTGATCTCCAACGTGTGCCGGCACCGCCAGGCGGTGATGCTGCAGGGGCGGGGGCAGACGCGCCAGAACATCGTCTGCCCGCTGCACCGCTGGACCTACGACCTGCACGGCCAGCTCGTCGGTGCGCCGCACTTTGCCGAAGATCCGTGCCTGAACCTGCGCAACTACCCGGTCCAGAACTGGCACGGCCTGCTGTTCGAGGCCAACGGGCACGACGTGTCCGCCGATCTCGCCAGGGTCGGCCCGGCCGCCGACCTCGACTTCAGCGGCTACGTCTTCGACCGTGCCGTGCAGCACCAGTGCGACTACAACTGGAAGACCTTCATCGAGGTCTACCTGGAGGACTATCACGTCGGCCCCTTCCACCCGGGACTGGGCCACTTCGTCACCTGCGAAGACCTGCGCTGGGAGTTCGGCAGGCACCATTCGGTGCAGACGGTGGGCGTCAACCAAGCCCTGGCACGCCCAGGCTCGCCCGTCTACCGGCGCTGGCACGACTCGCTGCTGGCCTTCCGTGGCGGCCAGGCGCCGGTTCATGGCGCCATCTGGCTGACCTATTTCCCGACCGTGATGGTGGAGTGGTACCCACACGTGCTGGTGGTCTCGACGCTGTTTCCGCAGGGCCCGCGCAAGACCCTGAACCTGGTCGAGTTCTTCTACCCGGAGGAGATCTGTGCCTTCGAGCGCGAACTCGTCGAGGCCCAGCAGGCGGCCTACATGGAGACCTGCGTCGAGGACGACGATATCGCGCTGCGCATGGACGCCGGTCGCAAGGCGCTGCTCGACCGTGGCGACGACGAGACCGGCCCGTACCAGAGCCCGATGGAAGACGGCATGCAGCACTTTCACGAGTGGTACCGGCGCGAGATGGGGCCCTGTGCACCGGGCGGCTGACTCGATGACACCCGGCGCCGCCCCCCGAGGCCCGACCGGAGCCTGACCATGACCCACACGACACTGATCTCGGCCGCACTCACCCGTGAACTGCTGGCCGCTGCGGCGCCCCCGGTCGTGCTCGACTGCCGCTTCGACCTGTCGGACACTGCCGCCGGCGAGCGCGACTGGGCCGCGGGCCACCTGCCCGGCGCACAGTACGCCCATCTCGACCGCGACCTCTCCGGCGTCCGGACTGGCGCCAACGGCCGCCACCCGCTGCCGGATTTCCGGGACATGGCGGCAACGGCGGGCCGCTGGGGCGTGGCGCCGGGCGTGCAGGTCGTGACCTACGACGCCCAGGGCAGCCCCTATGCGGCGCGCGCCTGGTGGCTGCTGCGCTGGCTGGGCCACGAGGCCGTGGCGGTGCTCGACGGGGGTCTGGCGGCGTGGCTGGCGATCGACGGCCGGCTGGACGTCGCATCGCCTGCGGTCGCCGCCGCGGCGCCCTACCCCGCCATGCGACCGCAATTGCCGACGATCGACACCCACGCGCTGCAGGCCCGGCTGGGCCAGGTGCCGCTGCTCGACGCCCGCGCCGGCGAGCGCTTCCGCGGCGAGGTCGAACCGCTGGATCCGGTGGCCGGCCACATCCCGGGGGCCACGCTGCGCTGCTTCCGCGACAACCTGGGCGCCGACGGCTGCTTCAAGCCGGCCGGGCAGCTGCGCGCCGAGTACGCTGCGCTCGGCGCCGGCGCCGGCGAGGTGGTGCACCAGTGCGGCTCGGGCGTCACCGCTTGCCACAACCTGCTGGCCATGATGCACGCGGGCTTCGATGGCGGCGTGCTGTACCCGGGCTCCTGGAGCGAGTGGTGCAGCGATCCAACGCGTCCGGTGGCCCGCGGTTGATCCGCGTCAATGCCGTGCGGCGTCGCCGCAGAACACTAGTAGCTCGTCGCCGGGCGCCATGTCCACCGCCCTCATTGCTCAAGGAGTCCTCATGTACAAGCGCATTCTCGTACCGACCGATGGGTCCGAAATCACCGCCAAGGCCGTGCAGACGGCCATCGGCATCGCGCGCCTTTGTGGCGCGGAGTTGTTCGTGCTGGCGGTGAAGGAGCCCTTCCCCTACAGCGCCATCTCGGAGATGCAGCCGGTGCCGCCGCAGGAGTTCTTCGACGCGCAGGAGCGCGTGGCCGCGGCCCGTGTCAAGGAGGCGACCAGCGCCGCCACCGGCCTGGTCTCCCACGGCCACACGGTCGAGGGGCTGCATCCTTGGGAGGCCATCCTCGATCACGCCAAGGAGCAGGGTTGCGACCTCATCGTGATGGCCTCGCACGGCCGCCGCGGCGTCAGCGCGTTGCTGCTCGGCAGCGAGACGCAGAAGGTGCTGACGCACGGCACGCTGCCGGTGCTCGTGGTGCGTTGAAGCCTTCCGTGCCGGCCCGGCGCACAGCAGCCGCTCCGCATCGGCAGCCGTGCCGTTCAGTGCACGTGGCCGTGCATCATGGCGCGCGCCAGCAGCACCAGCCCGAGGCCGCCACCGATCCAGGCCACCTGTGACAGCGTCTCGCGCCACGCCAGGCGCTGTTGCAGTTGCGGCAGCAGGTCGGCCACCGCCACGTAGATGAAACTGCTGGACGCCGCCACCAGCAGGTAGGGCAGCGCCGCTTCCCAGGGCCCGACGAGAAAGTACCCGAGCACGCCTCCAGCCACCGCCGCCAGGCCCGACAGCGCGTTGAAGGCCAGCGCCTTGCGCCGCGTGAAACCGGCGTTCAACAGCACGATGTAGTCGCCGGCCTCCTGCGGGATCTCGTGCGCCACGATCGCCAGTGCCGTGACCACGCCCAGCCCGGTGTCGGCGAGAAAGGCCGCGGCAATGATCACGCCGTCGCAGAAGTTGTGGATGCTGTCGCCCACCAGCACGCTCAGGCCTCCGCGGCCGGCCTGCTGGGCGTCGAAGTGATGGTGGTGCCCGTGGCCGTCGCCTTCGTGGTGGTGCACGTGGCGATAGAGCTCGACCTTCTCCAGCAGCCAGAAGAACAGCAACCCGCCCAGCAGCGTGCCGAACAGCGCCTGTGGCGTGGCCTCGCTCTCAAAGGCCTCGGGCAGGACGTGCAGCAGTGCCGTCCCCAGCAGCACGCCGGCCGACAGGCTGACCAGTCCCTTGACGACGCGACTCAGCACCGCCAGCGTCAGCGTTGCGGCAATGACGACGGACAGCAGGCCGCCGGCCAGGGTGGCCAGCACGATGAACAGGAGGGTCATGGGCAGGCGGGGCCACCAGAGGGGTGGCCCGGCCTTGTCATGTTACCGACGCTGTCAAGCGCGCCCGGGCGCGGGGCGCCGAGGCATCACGCCACTCCGTTCGCCCTGAACCACGCCAGGCAGCGGCGCCAGCCGTCCTCGGCAGCTTCCTTGCGAAAGCTCGGGCGATAGTCGGCGTGGAAGGCGTGCGGCGCGTCCGGATAGATGACGAATTCGCTCTTCCTGGCCGCCGCGCTTCCGGCAGCCAGCGCCGCCTTCATCCTGTCCACTGTTTCCAGCGGGATGCCGGTGTCCTTCTGACCGTACAGACCGAGCACCGGCCCGTGCAGCGACCCGGCCACGTCCACCGGATGCCGCGGGCTGAGTGGCGTCGCATCCCCCACCAGCCGCCCGTACCATGCCACGCCCGCCAGGACCCCGGGGTTGTGCGCCACGTACAGCCAGGTGATTCGACCGCCCCAGCAAAAGCCGGTGATGCCGGTCCTGGAAGTGTCTGCGCCTTGCGCCTTGGCCCAGGCCACGGTGGCGTCGAGGTCACCCATGACCTGCTGGTCGGGCACCTTGAAGATGACCTCGGCAACGAGCTTGCCGACCTCGCCATAGGACTGTGCGTCGCCCTGTCGCACGAACAGTTCGGGCGCGATGGCGAAATAGCCGGCCTTGGCGAAACGCCGCGCCACGTCGGCGATGTGCTCGTGCACGCCGAAGATCTCGCTGATCACCAGCACCACCGGCAGGCCCGCGCGGCCCGCCGGCGCTGCGCGATAGGCCGGCATCCTGAAGTCGCCCACCGGGATCATGACCTCGCCGACGTCCAGTCCGGCGCTATCGGTCTTGACGACGGTCTGCGCCATCACCGGCAGCACCGACGCCGCGAAGCCGGTGCCCAGGGTGCCGTGCACGAAGGTGCGCCGGCTCACGCCCACGCTGGCCGGCACCAGGGCATCGAAGTCTTCCTTGAGCATGGGATTCTCCTGTTGAGCTTGCTGTGCGGCGCATTCTGGGGCGGGCGCGCCGGGTACGATCGGCGCATGGAAACAGGCCTGAAACCGGGAAGCCCATTGGCCGCCATCGACATGGGCTCGAACAGTTTTCGGCTCGAGATCGGGCAGATGCCGCAGACCCGCTACCGGCGGATCGATTACCACAAGGAGACTGTCCGCCTGGGTGCCGGGCTCGACGCCCACGGCTTGCTCACCGAGGAGGCGGCGCAGCGTGGCCTGGCCTGCCTGCGTCGCTTCGCAGCACGGCTGAGCGGCTTCAAGCCGTTCCAGGTGCGCGCGGTGGCGACGCAGACGCTGCGCGAGGCGCGCAACCGCAACGCATTCCTCCTGCGCGCGCAGGAGGCGCTGGGGTACCCCATCGAGGTCATCTCGGGGCGCGAGGAAGCCCGCCTCATCTACGCCGGCGTGGCACACATGCAGCCCAGCGAGGACTCGCGGCTGGTGGTCGACATCGGCGGCCGATCCACCGAACTGATCCTGGGCCAGGGCCGCACGCCGAGCGTGGCGGAGTCGTTCGGGGTTGGCTGCGTCGGCCTGTCGATGCGCTACTTCGAGGACGGCCACCTCACCCGCGAAGGCTTCCGCGCCGCCCAGGTGGCTGCCGGCGCCGAGTTCGAGGAAGGCCTGCAGTCCTTCGCGCCCCAGCTCTGGGGCCAGGCGCTCGGCTCGTCGGGCACCGCCGGGGCGGTGTCGCAACTGCTGCGGGCCTCGGGCGTGACCGACGGCCGCATCACGCCGGCGGGGCTGCGCTGGTGCATCGCGCGCTGCCTGGACGCCGGGCACGTCGACCGCATCGATCTGCCCGGATTGAAGCCCGAACGCCGTGCCGTGCTGCCCGGCGGACTGGCCATCCTGTACACGCTGGCGGCACATTTCGACATCCGTGCGCTGTGGCCGGCCAAGGGCGCGCTGCGCCAGGGCGTCATCGTCGACCTGCACGAACGTTTGCTGGCCCGCCAGCACACCCTGCCGGGCGACATGCGCGATGCTTCGGTGGCCGACCTGCAGCGTCGCTTCGCCGTCGACACCGCCCAGGCCACGCGGGTGGCGGCGGTGGCGCTGGCGCTGTTCGACGCTGCATTGCCCGAGACCGACCCCGATGTCCGGCGCGAACTCGCCTGGGCCTGCGCGCTGCACGAGATCGGTCTCATGGTGTCGCACCATGACCACCACCGCCACAGCGCCTACCTGCTGGCCCACATCGATGCCCCGGGTTTCTCGCAAAGCCAGCAGCGCCGTGTCGGCGATCTGGTGCTCGGCCAGCGCGGGGGGCTGCGCAAGGTCGAGCCGCTGCTCGTCAGCGAGACCTTCGCCTGGCAGGTGCTGTGCCTGCGGCTGGCGGTGATCAAGTGCCATGCGCGCGGCGAGGCCGACCCCCGGGCCATGAAGCTGCGCGCGCGCGGCAGCGAAGCCGTGCTGAGTCACGGCAAGGCCTGGGCCGAAGCCCATCCGCGCACGCTCTTCCTGCTGCAGGAGGAAGCCGCGATCTGGGCGCGCAACGGCTCGCTGCGCCTGGTACTGGCTGCGGACTAGAGCAGTTCGGGTCCTACGACCGCCTGCAGCACCGCCTTCGTGGCGCCGTCGCGCTCGCGCGCGCGCAACCACCACACGCCGCCCTTGCGCACCGTCCAGGCCTGCGGCTGACCCGACAGCAGGTAGGCGGCGGCCAGGCCGAGCGTCGGCTGGTGACCCACCACCAGCACCGGTTCGCGGGCCTCGGGCCAGCGCACCGCGTGCAGCAGAGCCGATACGTCGGCGTCGGGCGCGAGCGCCGGCACGGTCTTGAACTTGCGGTCGAGCGCTGCGGCCGTCTGCTGCGCCCGGCGTACCGGGCTGACGAGCACCCGCGCACTCGAAGGCAGCTGGCGGTTCAGCCAGGCGGCCACGCGCTGCGCCTGGCGTTCGCCCTTGGGTGTGAGCGCACGGTCGAAGTCGTCCTTCGGATCGTCCGCATCCAGGGCTTCGGCGTGTCGCCAGAGAATGAGGTCCATGGTGGTATGGAGGCAGGTCAGGAATAGCGTCGCATCAGGGCCTGCTGCGCGCTGATGCCGGCCTCGGCAACGCGCCGGTAGCGGCCCTCGCTGTCCAGCAGCCAGGCGTCTCGCTGGTCGTGCAGGTAGGGCACCAGGCCCTCGTCGATGACGCGCTGGCGCAGCGCGCGGTCGCGGACCGGCCAGGCGACCTCGATGCGGCGGAACATGTTGCGGCTCATCCAGTCGGCGCTGCTCAGATAGAGCACCTCGTCGTCGTCGCCCGCGCCCCAACGGAAATACAGGATTCGCGTGTGTTCCAGGAAGCGGCCCACCACCGAGCGCACGCGGATGTTCTCGGTCCACCCGGGCAACCCGGGTGGCAGCATGCACGCGCCGCGCACGACGAGGTCGATGCTGGCGCCCGCCCGGCTGGCGTCGGCCAGGGCCTGCATCAGCCCGGGGTCGGTCAGTGCATTGAACTTGGCGACGATGCGTGCCGGCCGTCCGGCCCGCGCGGCCACCGCCACCTGGCCGATGTGACGCAGCATGCGCCGATGCATCTGGAACGGTGCCGTCACCAGGTGCTGCGGCGCCCGGCTCTTGGTCTGGCTGGCCAGTTGCAGGAAGACCACGTCGGCGTCGGCGGTCAGCCCGGCGTCGGCGGTGAGGCAGCCCATGTCGGTATACAGGCGTGCCGTCTTCGGGTTGTAGTTGCCGGTCGACAGGTGCGCGTAGCGGCGCAGACGGCCCTTCTCGCGCCTCGTCACGAGCAGCATCTTGCCGTGCGTCTTCAGACCGACGATGCCATAGACCACCTGCGCACCGACGGCCTCCAGCCGCTCGGCCCAGTTGATGTTGGCCTCCTCGTCGAAGCGGGCCTTCAGCTCGACCACCGCCAGCACTTCCTTGCCGCGACGCGCGGCCTCGATCAGCAGGTCCATCAGCACGCTCTTCTCGCCGGTGCGGTAGATGGTCTGCTTGATGGCCAGCACGTCGGGGTCGTTGACGGCCTCGCGAAGGAACTCCACCACCGGCTCGAAGCTCTCGAAGGGGTGATGCAGCAGCACGTCGCCCTGGCGCAGGCGTTCGAAGATCGAACGCGTGCGCGGCAGCAGGGCATCGGGCCACTGCGGCTCGAAGCGCGGGAAGCGCAGCGCGTCGCCGTCGGCCTGGTCGATGAGCTGATTCAGCCGCACCAGGTTGACGGGGCCGTTGACCTTGTAGAGCGCCACTTCGGGCAGCGAGAACTGCTCGAGCAGGAAGCCGTAGAGATCGGGCGGGCAGGTGCTGACAACCTCGAGCCGGATCGCCAGTCCGAAGTGGCGTGTCGTCAGGCCGCTGCGCATGGCCTGTCTCAGGTTGACGACGTCGTCCGCCTCGACCTCCAGTTCGGAATCGCGGGTGATGCGGAATTGCGAGAACGACACCACCTCGCGTCCCGGGAACAGTTCGCCCAGGTGTGCACGCATGACACTGGTCAGCAGCACGAAACCCTGCTGGCCCGGGCACAGCGCGTCGGGCAGGCGGATGACGCGCGGCAGCACGCGCGGCACCTTGACGATGGCGATCCGGTTGTCGCGCCCGAAGGCGTCTCGCCCGCCGAGGCGGGCGATGAAGTTGAGCGACTTGTTGGCCACCTGCGGGAAGGGGTGGCTGGGATCCAGGCTCACCGGCACCAGCAGCGGGCGCACCTGCGTGTCGAAGAAGCGCTCGACCCACTTGCGCTGCGCCGTGTTGCGCTCGGCGTGATTGAGCACGACGATGCCCTGGCGCTGAAGGGCTGGGGTCAGCACGTCGTTGAACAGCGTGTATTGCTCGTCGATCAGTTCGTGCGCTGCCGTGGCCACGGCAGCGAAGTCGTGGCGCGAGATGCCGGAACCGGGCTGGCGCGTCGCCTCGATGATGTCGGCCACGCGCACTTCGAAGAATTCGTCGAGGTTGCTGCTGACGATGGTGACGTAGCGCAGTCGCTCGAGCAGCGGCACGTCCTCGCGCCTGGCCTGGGCCAGCACCCGGCGGTTGAACTGCAGAATGGAGCGCTCGCGATCGAGCAGCGGCAAGGTGTGCAATGGCGCCACGGCGCCGGCCTGGGCGGCAGCGGGCTCGGGCACGGTGGCCCGCGGATCGTCGGTCATGCGCGAAGTGTACGAAGCCGCGGCGACGGCCATGTGACGGTCGTGTGACGACGGCGGCGCGACCCCGAGGCACCGCGTGCCGCCAGCGCCGGAGCCGACGCCATGCGGTCAGGCCGCCAGCAGATGCCGGCGGTAGTGCAGCATCTCGTCGATCGACTCGTTGATGTCGGCCAGCGCGGTGTGCGCCTGGGCTTTCTTGAAGCCCTCCAGCGCCGCCGGTTTCCAGCGCCGCGCGAGCTCCTTGAGCGTGCTGACGTCGACGTTGCGGTAGTGGAAGTAGGCCTCCAGCCTGGGCATGTGGCGGGCCAGGAAGCGCCGGTCCTGGCAGATGCTGTTGCCGCACATCGGGCTCTTGCCCTCGGCAACGTATTGCTTGAGGAAGGCAATGACCTGCATCTCGGCCGCAGCCTCGTCGATGGCCGAGGCGCGCACGCGCGCCGTCAGACCGCTCTTGCCGTGCGTGCCGCGGTTCCAGTTGTCCATGCCGTCGAGCACGGCGTCGCTCTGGTGCACGGCGAAAACCGGACCCTCGATGCGCACGCTGACCTGCGGGTCGGTCACGACGACCGCGATCTCGATGATGCGGTCGCTGTCGGGCAGCAGTCCCGTCATCTCCAGGTCGATCCAGACCAGGTTGTCGTCGCTGGGGGTCAAACCGGTGTCGCTCATGGTGCCTTGCCCGTGCCAAAGCGCCTGATTCTGGCCCAAGCCTACACTTGCGGCCCATGCATCCTGATTCGTTCACCTGGGCCTTTGTCGCCATGCTCGTGCTGTCGCTGGCCGTGAAATACTGGCTGGCCACGCGCCAGATGCGCCACGTCGCGACGCACCGCGATCGGGTGCCGGCCGCGTTCGCCGGCACCGTGACGCCGCAGGCCCATCGCAAGGCGGCCGACTACACGCTGGCCAAGGGCCGCTTCGGGCTGCTGACCACCGCCGCCGGCGCCGCGCTGCTGCTGGGCTGGACCCTGCTCGGCGGCCTGGACGCGCTCAACGCCGTCTTGCGCGACGCCCTGCAACCGGCCTACGGCGACATGGTCTACCAGATCGCGCTGCTGGCATCGTTTGCCGTCATCGGCGGCCTGCTCGACCTGCCGCTGGAGTGGTATGCCACCTTCCGCATCGAGCAGCGCTTCGGATTCAACCGCATGACGCTGAAGATGTGGTTCGCCGACATGGTCAAGGGCGCTGCGGTCGGCGCCGCCATCGGCCTGCCGCTGGCCGCCCTCATCCTGTGGATCATGGGCGCCTCGGGCGGGCTGTGGTGGCTGTGGGCCTGGGTGGCCTGGGTGGCCTTCAACCTGACGCTGCTGGTGCTGTACCCGACCGTCATCGCGCCGATCTTCAACAAGTTCGAACCGCTGGCGGACGACGCGCTGCGCACACGCGTGCAGGCGCTGATGCAGCGCTGCGGCTTTGCCGTCAAGGGCCTGTTCGTGATGGACGGCAGCAAGCGCTCGGCGCATGCCAACGCCTATTTCACCGGCCTGGGGGCGGCCAAGCGCGTGGTCTTCTTCGACACCCTGCTGCAGCGCCTGACCCCCGGCGAAGTCGAAGCCGTGCTCGCGCACGAACTCGGCCATTTCAGGCACAAGCACGTTCTGCAGCGCATGGTCGGCATCTTCGGCTTCAGCCTGGTGGGCCTGGCGCTGCTGGGCTGGCTGGCCGGACAGAGCGGCTTCTACGCTGGCCTGGGCGTGTCGCCCAACCTGGCAGCACCCAACGACGCGCTGGCACTGCTGCTGTTCATGCTGGCGCTGCCGCCCTTCACCTTCTTCGTCTCGCCGCTGATGGCGCATTTCTCGCGCCGCCACGAGTTCGAGGCCGACGCCTACGCCTGCGCCCAGGCCGACGGCCGCGACCTCGCGCGCGCCCTGCTCAAGCTGCACGAGGACAACGCCTCGACGCTGACGCCCGACCCGGTGTACGTGCGCTTCTATTACTCTCACCCGCCGGCCTCCGAGCGCTTGGCCGCCCTGCCCTCCGCCGCTTGACCATGAACCCCCTTGCCAACGAGCACTGCCGGCCGCTCGAAGGGCAGCCGCCCATGAGTGCCCAGGAGATTTCCCGGCATCTGGCTGCCGCCCCCGGCTGGGCGCTGGCCGAGGGCGCGATCCAGAAGCGCTTCGACTTCCTCGACTACCACCGCACCATGGCCTTCGTGAACGCCGTGGCCTGGGTGGCGCATGTCGAGGATCACCACCCCGACCTGGCGGTTTCGTACAACCGCTGCACGGTGCGCTTCAACACCCACTCGGTGGGCGGCATTTCCATCAACGACTTCATCTGCGCCGCCAAGGTGGACGCGCTGCTGCCTTGACGGCGCGCGGCCCACGAGGCGCTGCAACCGGCTCGCCCGCGGTGCTCGAGATCGGGCTGGTGGTCGGCGCGCACGGACGCCATGTCGTCGTCGAGACGCCCGCGGGCTCGCGCGTGCTGTGTCACCCGCGCGGCAAGAAGAGCGAACTCGTCGTCGGCGACCGCGTGCGCTGGCAGGTCACCGGGGATGACGGCGTGGTCGAAGGCCTCGAGCCGCGCCGCAACCTGCTCTTCCGTCAGGACGACTGGCGCACCAAGTCCTTCGCTGCCAACCTGGACCAGTTGCTGATGCTGGTCGCCAGCGAGCCCGTGTTCAGCGAAGCGCAGCTGACGCGCGCGCTGGTGGCCGCGCAGGACGCCGGCATCCCGGCGCTGATCGGTCTGAACAAGACCGACCTGCCGGCCGTCGTGGCGGCGCGCGAGCGCCTGAACCCCTACCGCGCGATGGGCGTGGAGGTCATCGAAATGGCGCTGAAAACCGAACCCGAAGCGGCGCGCGAGCGCCTGCTGCCGCGACTGGCCGGCCGCACGACGCTGGTGCTCGGTGCCAGCGGCATGGGCAAGAGCACGCTCATCAACCTGCTCGTGCCGGCCGCGGCCGCCCAGGTGGGTGAAATCTCCAGGGCACTGGCGGCCGGCCGCCACACCACCACCACCAGCACCTGGTACTGGCTGGACGACGCACACCGCGGTGCACTGATCGACACCCCGGGCTTCCAGGAATTCGGCTTGCGGCACATCGCGCCGGAACGCCTGGCGTCGCTGATGCCCGACTACGCCGCCGCCCTGGGCCAGTGCCGTTTCCACAACTGCAGCCACCGCCACGAGCCCGGTTGCGGCGTGCGCGCGGCCATCGGGCGCGGCGAGATCAGTGCCTCGCGGCAGCGCATCTACGAGATGCTGTACGAGGAACTGTCGCGATCGCGCAGGTGACGATCACCCCAGCACGTTGGCCAGCGTCAGCAGCGCCACCAGCAGCATCCACAGCACGATCGACCGCCACACCAGACCGACCACGCTGTGCAGATGTCCGGGCTGCACCGGATCGCCGTCCGTCGAGCCCGCCGCATCGGCGATGCCCGCCCCCCCGGCCGAGAATGTCTTCGAACGGTCGGGCGTGACGCCGGGAGCGGCGGCACCACCGAGCTGCACACCCAGGGCGCCGGCAGCCGCGGCCAGGATCACCCCTTCGTTGCGGCGCTGCCACAGCCCGGCGTCGCGACGCCAGCTGCCGATGGCCTCCTCGAAATTGCCGACCACGGCGAAGCCGAAGGCCGTGAGCCGCGCCGGCACGTGATCGATGAACTCGAACAGCTGCCGCGACAGCCTCATCAGCTCGTCGTTGGCCGGCGCGTCGATGGCACGCAGGCGGTAGCCCCAGTAGCGGCTGGAGAACTCGGCCATGCGGTAAAGCACCGCCCCCACCGGCCCCAGGCCGAGCGCGGAGAAGACGACGAACCAGAAGAAGACGCCGAAGACGTGCCGGTGCGCGGCCAGCAGCGCGTGCTCGATGACGTGGCGCAGCACCTCGGTGCGCGGCAGTTCGCTGGCGTCGAGGTGGCGCCACTCGGCAAGCAGCCGGCGCGCCTCGTTCTCGTCACCGCGGTCCAGCGCCTCGCGGATGTCGGTGAAATAGTGGCTGAACTGCCTGAAGCCCAGCGTCAGATACAGCAGCGCGACGTCGAAGGCCAGTGCCAGCGCCAGGCTGAAGTGCGCAATGACCAGGTACAGGGCGGCCACGACCAGCACCGGGGCGCCGACCGACACCCCCCACACGACCCAGGTGTGGTGGCGACGGCCGGCGTCGAAGTTGCGGCCGGTCCAGTGCACCCACGACATCAGCGCTTCGTGGATCCAGTTGTCGCGCGGCAGCGGCTTGAGCTGCTCGATCAGCAGCGCGCACATGACTGCGAAGAAGCTCATTCGCAGCGATGATAGAGCCTCATCCGGCGAGGAAGCGGTAGAGGTTTCTCAGCATCGCCGCCGTGGCACCCCAGATGAAGTACACCCGTGGCGTGCCGTCCGGGCCGGTGCCGTGCCAGGGCATCGACAGGAACTGCCGCTGGCGGCCCTCGAAGTCGAAGGCGTGGCGCCGGTGATGCGCCGGATTCATCAGGAACGGCAGCGGCACCTCGAAGGCCTCGGCGACCTCGAAGCGGTCCAGCGCCAGATCGAAGGGCGGCCGCAGCAGCGCCACCACCGGCGTGACGACGAAGTGCGTGACGGTGGTGTAGGCCGGCATCAGGCCAATGACCTCGACGCGCTCGTGCGGCACCCCGATTTCTTCCTCGGCCTCACGCAGCGCGGTGGCGGCGGGACCGGCGTCATGATCCTCCCGGCGACCGCCGGGAAAGCTGACCTGCCCGGCATGGTCGCGCAGGTGGTCCGTGCGCCGCGTCAGCAGCACGTTCAGCGTGTCGCCCCGCGGCACCAGCGGCACCAGCACGGCGGCGTGCGCCGGCTCGCGGCCGGCGAACAGGCCGCCGTCGCCGGGAAACTCCGGCAGCCACGGCGCCGGGCGACGGAAACGCTCACGCAGCGCGTCCGCGGTCAGCATCGAATCGGGCACCGCCGGCAGGTCGCCGTCGGTGCCGATCACCGGCACCGCGAGAGGATTCAGGATGCGGGAAACGGGGGTCAACGTGGCGATTCGGCTCTTGGCGCGACCCGGCGTCGCCGGGTCGCGCCGCAAGCTCGCTTCGCGCTCACGCGCGGGCCGCGGCGGTGCCGCGGGCTGACCGATGGTCAGCCGAGCTTTTCCTTGATGCGCGCCGACTTGCCGCTGCGCTGGCGCAGGTAGTACAGCTTGGCGCGGCGCACGTCGCCGCGGCGCTTGACCTCGATGCTGGCGATCAGCGGCGAATAGGTCTGGAAGGTGCGTTCCACGCCTTCGCCGCTGGAGATCTTGCGCACGATGAAGCTGCTGTTCAGGCCGCGGTTGCGCTTGGCGATGACCACGCCTTCGTAGGCCTGCAGCCGCTTGCGCGTGCCTTCGACGACGTTGACGCTGACGATCACCGTGTCACCGGGGGCGAACGCGGGAATGGTGGGATTGAGGCGGGAAATCTCTTCCTGCTCTAGCGTGGCGATGAGGTTCAAGCGGTTCTCCGGTCGATCGTGTCGCGGGCGGGTTGAAGAAGTCTTGGTGGCCCGGCAGAGGATCGAAAAGCCTTCGATTATATGTCGATCCTGCTCAGACAGGCCTCGTCGGCCCGGCTCAGCCGCCCGGCGGCTCGCGCCGCCGCGATCAGGTCGGGCCGTCGGCGCGCCGTCAGTGCCAGCGACTGATCGCGGCGCCAGCGCGCGATCTCGGCATGGTGCCCCGACAGCAGCACCGCCGGCACGTCGCGCTCGATGCCGTCGATGGCCAGCTTCTCGGGCCGGCTGTAGTGCGGGCCCTCGAGCAGGCCGTCGGAGAAGCTGTCCTGCTCATGCGAGGGCGCGTGCAGCACGCCGTCCTGCAGCCGCGCCACCGCGTCCAGCAGCGCCAGCGCCGGCAGCTCGCCGCCCGAGAGCACGAAGTCGCCCAGGCTCAGCTCGTGCGTGACCCGGGCCTCGACGATGCGCTGGTCGATGCCCTCGTAGCGCCCGCACAGCAGCACCGCGCCGGCTCCTGCGGCGAACTCCCACACCAGGGACTGATCGATGCGGCGGCCGGTGGGCGTGAAGTGCACCACCGCCGGCCGCGCCTCGCCGCGCTGCGCGGCGATGGCGTCCAGCGCGCGCAGCAGCGGCTCGGCGAGCATCACCATGCCGGGGCCGCCGCCGTAGGGGCGGTCGTCGACGCGCCGATAGGCGTCGTCGGCAAAGTCGCGCAGCGGCCACAGGCGCACGTCGACCTGCCCCGACTCGAAAGCGCGCCGCGTGATGCCGTGGCCGAGGTGTGGCGCGAAGAGCTCCGGGAACAGGGTGACGACGTCGAAACGCATGACTCACCGTGCTCAGTAGTCGGGTTCCCAGTCGACGGCGATGCGGCGACCCGGCAGGTCCACCGCATCCACATAGCGCTCGACGAAGGGAATCAGCCGTTCGGGCCCGTCGGCGCGGCCGTCCTGCACCCGCAGCACGCAGTGCGGTCCGGTCTCGACGAGGCCGACGACAGTGCCGAGCTCGAAGCCGTCGCGGTTGACCACCGCCAGCCCGATCAGGTCGACCCAGTAGAACTCGCCGTCGTCGGGGGTGGGGAAACTGGCGCGGGAGACGAAGATGCGGGCCCCGGCGAGGGCCTGCGCCGCGTCGCGGTCCTCGATGTCGTGCACGGTGGCCACGACGCCGTCGCCATGCTCGCGCGCCTGCACCACGCGCAGCAGTGCCGGCACCGCGCTCGGGCCCCGGCTGCCAATGGGCAGGAGTGTCTCGGGGGGCCGGAGGTACCAGCGCTTGGACGAAAAGAGCGCCTGCGGGTCGGCGGCAAAGGGTTTGACACGGATGCCACCCTTCACGCCCCAGGCGCCGATGACGCGGCCGATCTCGACCGCGTCGGCGGGCAACGCTGGCGCGTCGGCCGGCGCCGGGGGCGTGTCCGCCGACGCCATGGGCGCCGGCGCTGCGCCAGCCGGCTCTTTCACCACTGCGGCTTCAGGCGGCCTTCTTGGCCTGGTCGACCAGGCGCGCCACGGTCGGCGAGAGTTGCGCGCCCACGCCGGCCCAATGCGTCACGCGGTCGAGCGCGACGCGCAACGGTTGCTCGGCGCCCGAGGCCATGGGGTTGTAGAAGCCCACGCGCTCGATGAAGCGGCCATCGCGGCGCTCCTTGGAGTCGGCGACGACGATGTTGAAGAAGGGGCGCTTCTTGGCGCCGCCACGAGCCAGCCGGATCACGACCATGTTGAACTTTCCTAAGGGATCAGGGCCGATCGCCGCACCACGAGAGACACATCGGGCAAGGCCATCGAATAGGCCGGCAGCGGTGCCCTCGAGACACCCTTGCCGGCCGCGGCCGGCGCCGTAGATACGCCCCGCGCCGCACTCGCATGCCTGCACCGGGGCCGGCGCCGAAAACCGCGCATTATAAACTGATCGGATCGCCATGCCACAGCTCCATGGCCGCCACGCCCCCGTCCCGATGCCCACGAACCCGCCCCATCTGCCTTCCGCGCGCTACCGATCGAAGACCCTGGCCGCCTGGCTGACGCTGACGCTGGGCGTCTTCGGGCTGCACCGGCTGTACCTGCACGGCCGCGGCGATCGCCTTGCCTGGCTCTACCCCTTGCCCACGCTGCTGGGGCTGGTGGGGGTGCAGCGCCTGCGCGCCCTGGGCCAGGACGACCGGCTGGCCTGGCTGCTGATCCCCATGCTGGGGCTGATGCTGTCGGTGGCCATGCTCACGGCGATCGTCTATGCGCTCACGCCCGACGCGAAATGGGACGCCCGGCACAACCCCGGTCAGCCGGTGCGCGCCACGGGCTGGGGACCGGTGCTGGCGGCGATCGTGGCGCTGATGCTGGGCGGGGCGGCGATGATGGGCACCATCGCCTATGGTGGTCAGAAGTTCTTCGAGTGGCAGCTGGGCCCGCCCGTCGCCGGCCTTCAGTTCAGCACCTCGATGGGCTGATCCGCGACGGCGTCGCGGTACGCATCCAGGGATCCGAGCCGGGGATGCACCAGATCCGGCGCCAGATCGGCCAGCGGCCGCAGCACGAAAGCGCGCTCCTGCAGGCGTGGATGCGGCACCGTCAGGCCGGGCTCGTCGATGATGCGCTGGCCGTACAGGAGCAGATCCAGATCCAGCGTGCGCGGCGCGTTCCGGTACGGCCGCAGCCGGCCGTGCGTCTGCTCGATCGCCTGCAGTGCCTGCAGCAGTTCGCGCGGCGCGAGCGTGGTGCGCAGTTCAGCCACGGCGTTGACGAAGTCCGGTCCCGTGGCGTCGACCGGTCCGCTGCGGTACAGCGGCGAGACCGCCACCCGCCGCGACTGCGGCACATCGGCCAGGGCTTCGAGCGCGTGCTCCAGCGTCGCCCGCGGATCGCCGAGGTTCGCGCCCAGGCCGACGAACACGCGCTCGGCGGTCATTCCCCGGTGGCCGGCCCGCGCTCGACGCCGCCGCCCTCCCCGGCCGGCTTGCGGCGCCGGCGGCGGCGCTTGCGCGGTGGCGCCGCGGCGTCCTCGACCGCCGTCGCGGCCGGCACGGCGCGCGGGGCCGGCGCACGCGGCGCCTGCGCTTCGGCCGCGGGAACGCGCCGCACCTTGGGAGGCATCGCCGCGCGCAGGTCCTGCAGCAGCGCCTCTCGCTCGTCGTCGTCGCCGAGGTGGAAGTCCTCCCACCAGTCGGCCAGCTCGACGGGCACCTCGGCGCAGTCGGCGCGCAGGCGCAGGAAGTCGTAGCCGGCGCGGAAGCGCGGTTGATCGATCAACGACAGCGCCGAATTCGGCGTGCGACGCTCGAAACGCGGCTGCATGAGCCAGACCTCCCGCATGTCGGCAGCCAGCTTGCCGCGGCCCGAGATGTCGCCGATGCGGGCTTCGAAGACCGCGTCGACTGCCTGCTGCAGCGCGGGGAACGGCGCCATGCCCTCGGCCTTCAGCGCGCTCCAGCGTTCCAGCACGTCGTGCCACAGTAGGCAGGCGAGCATGAAGCTGGGCACCACGGAACGGCCCTCGGCCACGCGGCGATCGGTGTCCTCCAGCGCCAGGCGAACGAATTTCTGCCGCGGCGGATTGGGTGCGTCGAGCGACAGCACGGCGTCGAGCAACGGGAAGACACCGTCGCGGCCGCCGATCAGGCGGTGCTTCTTGAGCTGCTCGATGCTGGCCAGCGCATGGCCGGTCTGCAGCAGCTTGATCATCTCGTCGAAGAGCCTCGACAGCGGCACGTTGGCCAGCAGCGCCGCGGTGGCGGCAATCGGTCTGTCGGTGGCCGGCTCGATGTTGAAACCGAGCTTGGCCGCAAAGCGCACGACGCGGATGATGCGCACCGGGTCTTCGCGATAGCGCGTGTCGGGGTCGCCGATCATGCGCAGCAAGCGCGCGCGCGCATCGGCCAGGCCGCCGTGGTAGTCGACCACGGTCTGCGTCGTCGGGTCGTAGTACATCGCGTTGATCGTGAAGTCGCGCCGCGCGGCGTCCTCGACCTGCGGTCCCCAGACGTTGTCGCGCAGCACGCGGCCGCTGGCGTCCACCACGTGCTTCTTGTCGGCGATCTCGTGCTTGCTGGTCTTCTCGTTGCCGGGGACCTGGTCGGCGGCGGCGGCATCCAGGTACGCGCGGAAGGTCGAGACCTCTATGGTCTCGTGCTCGCGACCGCGGCCGAAGACCACGTGCACCAGCCGGAAGCGGCGGCCGATGATGAAGGCGCGGCGGAACAGGGCCTTGATCTGCTCCGGCGTGGCGTCGGTGGCGACGTCGAAGTCCTTGGGCCGCAGCCCGACCAGCAGGTCGCGCACCGCGCCGCCGACGATGTAGGCCTCGTAGCCGGCCTCCTGCAGCGTCCTGACCACGCGCACGGCATTGGCGTCCAGCAGCGTCGCATCGATGCCGTGCCCCGCCTGCGGCACCTCGACGCGCGCGCCCAGCGGAATCACCGGTTCGGGCGGCGGCGCCGGGGTCTTCTCGCCCTGGCCGAGCAGGCGCTTGATGAACTTCTTGATCATGGAAAGAGCTTCAGGATCGGCCAGCCGCGCTGCTGCGCGACGCGCTCGAGCGCGGGGCCGGGGTTGGTGGCCACGGGATGGCTGACGCGCTCGAGCAGCGGCAGGTCGTTGGTGGAATCGCTGTAGAAGGTGCTGCGCCCGAAGTCGTCCAGCCTGCGGCCGCGCGCACCCAGCCATTGCTGCACCCGGGCGATCTTGCCCTCGCGGAACGCCGGCACGCCGTGGATGGCGCCGGTGACACGGCCGGATTCGTCGCGCGCCAGGTCGGTGGCGATGAGTTCGTCCACGCCCAGCAGTGCGGAGATGGGCCGCGTCACGAACTCGTTGGTGGCGGTGACGATGGCCACCAGGTCGCCTTCGCGCTGGTGGCGTTGCACCAGCGCCAGGGCCGCCGGATGCAGCATCGGGCGCACGACCTCGTCGAGGAAGAGCGCCGTGGCCCGGGCCAGATCGGTGGCCGAGCGGTCACGCCAGGGTGCGGTGGCGAAATCGACATAGGCATCGATGTCGAGCCGGCCGGCGAGGTAGTCGGCGTAGAAAGCGTCATTGCGGCGGCGGAACGCCTCGCCGTCGGCCCAGCCCAGCGCGACGATGAACTCGCCGAAGGCATGGTCGGAGTCGCGTGGCAGCAGCGTGCCGTCGAGATCGAACAGCGTCAGGTTCATCTTGCCTGCGCCCACGCGGCGGGCCGTTCGTCGGTGGCCTCGCTGCCTTCTTCCTGCAGCATCTGCCGCAGCAGCGGCACCGTCACCGGGCGCGCCTTGGCCAGCGCGAAGCGGTCGAGCCGGTCGAGCAGATGCATCAGGTGCGACAGGTCGCGCTCGAAGCGCGTGAGCAGGTGGGACATGACTTCGTCGGAAAGGAAGATGCCGCGGCGGTCCGCCTCGCGGCGCAGGACGGCGCGCGTCTCGGCCTCGGTCAGCGGCTCCACCGCGAAGACGTGGCCCCAGGCCAGACGCGTGCGCAGATCGTCGCGCAACGGCAGGTCCACCGGCGGCAGGCGTCCCGTGGCGACGATCTGCACGCCCTGCGTGGCGGCCTCGACGAACAAGGCAAAGGCGGCATGCTGGGCGCCGGCGTCCATGCGCTCGCAGCGGTCGATGATGGCCAGTGTCGCCGCGGATGCCAGCACCCAGGGCCGGGGTTCGGTGGCGTCGAACCAGGCCACGGTCCGGCCGGCGGCCTGGCAGTGCGCGGCCAGCGCGCGCGCCAGATGCGTCTTGCCGCTGCCCGAAGGGCCCCAAAGGTAGACCGGAGCGGCCGGCATGGCCAGCGTCTGCAGGTGCTGCAGCGCCGCCGCGTTGGCGCCCGGCACGAAGTTGTCGAAGGTCGGCATGGGCTCGGGGCCGATCGCCAGCGGGATCTGCTTCATCGCACGCTCATCGGGACGCCACTCCCCTTCACTGGCGACGCCGCCACGCGGCCAGCTGGCGCCGCAGCCCCGAGGCGTCGCGGGCCGAGGGCCGATGTTCCAGATACTGCGCCAGCTCGTCGGCCGCCTCGGTCTGGCGACCCAGTCCGGCCAGCACCAGGGCGAGGTCGCGCCGCAGTTCCCAGTCGTCCGGCAACAGGATGACGAGCCGCCGCAGCACGGCGGCCAGCCGCTGCAGGTCCCCCGCTTCGCGATGGATCTCGCGCAGGTTGCCCAGCAGTCGCGCCACCACGTCGCGCGCCGGCGCGGCTTGCAGGAACAGCCCCAGCGGCACTTCGTCGTCGCCGCGCAGGCCCTGCTGCGGTCGCAGCGACTGCAGCCGCTCGTCCAGATCCTCGCGCGACAGCGAGTGGCCGTTGAAGGGATCGATGACGACCTCGCCTCGCGGCAGCCGCAGCTTGATCAGGAAGTGCCCGGGAAACGAGACACCCTGCGCCGACAAACCCGCCTGCGTCGCCAGCTCGACATACAGCAGCGCCAGCGTCAGCGGAATCCCGCGCCGGGTCTGCAGCACCGTCGGCAGGTAGCTGTTGCCGGGGTCGTAATAGTCGTTGACGTTGCCGGCGAAGCCCAGCTCCTGGAAGAAGTAGCGGTTCAGCAACTGCAGCCGCTGCAGCGGCGCGGCATCGGCCGGGATGCGCCGGCGAAAGCGCTCGGCCAGGCCGTCGATCTGCGCCAGCACGCCCTGCACGTCCAGGCCGGGCCACTCGTCCTGCGCCACCGCGATGGCGGCCTCCAGAACCGGCAGCGTGGCATCGTCGGCCACCAGGGCGGCAAAGTACTCCAGGACGGTGGGGGCTTCGAATTGCAGGGAGCCGGACATGGATCCCAGTGTAAAGGTCAGGGCCGGCGCATCAGGTGCCGCGGCCGCAGGCCGCAGGCCGCGAGCACCGCGAAATACAGCAGCGCCACGCCTGCCAGCACCAGCGCCACCGCGCCGACGCGCTGGCCCCAGCGCGCCTGCAGGCCGATCCAGTCGATGTGCTGCGCCGCCCAGGCCAGGCCGGCACCCAGGGCCAGGTTGGCCGCCGCCACGCGCGCCATGAAGCCGCCCCAGCCCGGGCGCGGCCGGTACACGCCGCGGCGCAGCAGGCCGCCGAGCAGCAAGCCGGCGTTGACCAGCGCGCCCAGTCCGATCGCCAGCGCCAGCCCGGCGTGGCCGAGCCAGGGCACGAGCACCAGGTTCATCGCCTGCGTGGCGAGCAGCACGCCGATGGCGATCTTCACCGGCGTGCGGATGTCCATGCGCGCGTAGAACGCCGGTGCCAGCACCTTGATCGACACGATGCCCAGCAGGCCGACGCCGTAGCCGCGCAGCGCACGCGCCGTCATCTCGACGTCCGCGGCGCTGAAGGCACCGTAGTGGTACAGCACCGAGATCAGTCCCACCGGGAACAGCAGCAAGGCCAGCGCGCAGGGCAGTGCCAGCATCAGCACCAGGCGCAGGCTCCAGTCGAGCATCTCGGAGAACTCGTGCGCATCCTGGCGCGCCTGCGCCGCCGCCAGTTGCGGCAGCAGCACGACGCCCAGCGCGACCCCCAGCAAGGCGGTCGGGAACTCCATCAGGCGGTCGGCATAGGTCAGCCAGGAGACCGCGCCCACCGCCACGTGCGAGGCGATCTGGGTGTTGATGAGCAACGAGATCTGCGCCACCGAAACACCCAGCAGCGCCGGCGCCATCTGCCGCAGCACCCGGCCCACGCCCGGGTGCCGCCAGGCGCGAACGACGGCGCCGGGCAGAAGACCGATGCGCGGCAAGGCGCCGATGGCCGCGAGCGCCGGGATCTGCACCGCCGCCTGCAGCACGCCGCCGAGCATGACGCCGCCGGCGAGGGCATAGATCGGGTCGATGCCGGCCCCCGCCAGCCACGGCGCACCCCACCAGGCGGCAGCGATGACGCTCAGGTTCAGCAGCACCGGCGTCACCGCCGGCACTGCGAAGCGCTTCCAGGTGTTCAGGATGCCGGAGGCCAGCGCCACCATCGACATGAAGCCGATGTAGGGGAACATCCAGCGCGTGAGCCCGACCGCGGTGTCGAAGCGCTCGAGTCCGGCACCCATCAGCCACACCAGCACCGGCGCCGCGGCCACGCCGGCGACGCAGGTCGCCAGCAGCACCCAGGCCAGCACCGTGGCCACGGCGTCGATGAGCAGCCGGGTGGCGACGTTGCCATCGCGTTCGCGCGTGGCGGCAAGGATCGGTACGAAGGCCTGCGAGAACGCGCCCTCGGCAAACAGGCGCCGGAACAGGTTGGGCAGCCGGAAGGCGACGTTGAAGGCGTCGGTGGCGGCGCTGGCGCCGAAGCTGGCGGCGATGAGCTGCTCGCGCACGAGCCCGGTGACACGCGAAACCAGGGTCAGCAGGGAAACGGTGGAAGCGGCTTTGAACAAATTCACAGCCCGCGATGCTATACTCCGCGGTCTTTGTTCTTCACAGGCCCGTCGATGGGCCACAACGCTACAGCATGGCCACCTCGTCCAAAGCCAAGAAGAAGACCGTTCGCCTCGCCTCGGGCCGCAAGCGCGCGCGCCAGGACGTCGTACTGAACGCCGCCAACACCTCGCTGCGTTCGCGGTTCCGCACCGTCGTCAAGAACGTGCAGAAGGCCGTGGTCGGCGGCGACAAGTCCAAGGCCACCGAACTGTTCAAGTCGGCACAGAGCGTCATCGACTCCGTGGCCGACAAGGGCATCTTCCACAAGAACAAGGCTGCTCGCCTGAAGAGCCGCCTGTCGGCCAAGGTCAAGGCGCTGTCGCTGGCCGCCTGATTCCGGCGCCGCCCGCCCCCGAGGGTCCGCACTGCGGACCCTTCGTCGTTTGTGCGTCGATCAGCGCGCGCCCGGACCGGGCAGGACGCAGAGCTCGTTGACGGGCAAGCCGTTGTCGCGGGCAAAGTTCATCACGAAGTCCCAGGCCATCGGCTCGATGTCCTTGAGCGCCTCGCTCACCCACACGCACTTCACGCCGTCCACCACCTGCGGCACGCAGTAAGGCGAATAGCCGATGCGCGCGCCGATGCCGCCGGCACCGCCGCCCGGCCGGAACGAGGACATGGCGCCGGCCAGGCGCTCGGACCAGTCGCTGGGCCGGAAGGTGCGGCCCGCGGTGGTGATGCCCTGGATGACGAACTGGCGCGACTGGGTCTGGCTCATCGGCGGCGGCGCGCGACGCCGTGCCACGCCCCATCGACGTGGCCCGGCAGGCGCCGGTGTTGCAGGAACTGCATTGTGCCTCGGGCTTGCTGCGTCGCAGCATGCCCAGGCCGTGACCGCCGCAGCGCGCCGCGCCGCCCGGGTGCGCCGCTTAGAATCGGTGCTGCCGTCGAGGTGAGCGCAGCACCCGCGCGCGCCACGTCTGGACGGCCCGCCAGGACCGCTGCCCATGAACGCCCCCGAACCCGTCGCCACACAGGCCCCGCGGCCGATGCCGCACGTGATGGACACCTACGGCCGGTTGCCGTTCGCGCTCTCGCACGGCCGCGGCTGCTGGGTCTGGGACACCGAGGGCCGCAAGTACCTCGACGGCCTGGGCGGCATCGCCGTCAACACCCTCGGCCACGCCCATCCGAAGCTGGTGCCGGCGCTGCAGGAGCAGATCGCCAAGCTGATTCACAGCTCCAACTACTATGTGGTGCCGCTGCAGGAGCAGCTGGCGGCCAAGCTGTGCGAGATCTCGGGCCTGGAGGCGGCCTTCTTCTGCAACAGCGGGCTCGAGGCCAACGAAGGCGCTCTCAAGATCGCGCGCAAGTTCGGCCATGACAAGGGCATCGACCGACCCGAGATCATCGTCTACGAGAAGGCCTTCCACGGCCGCTCGATCGCCACCCTCTCGGCCACCGGCAACCCCAAGGTGCAGAAGGGCTTCGAGCCACTGGTCGAAGGTTTCGTGCGCGTGCCGCTGAACGACCTGGCGGCGGTCGAGCGCGTCGCCCGCGAGAAT
>Ga0105090_10000142_pt1 | contig 30333 bp, 25 predicted proteins | sample PPLLak3March2015_FD_79110 | JGI IMG/M metagenome (GOLD analysis project Ga0105090, IMG submission 79110) | Freshwater sediment microbial communities from Prairie Pothole Lake near Jamestown, North Dakota, USA - PPLs Lake P7 Core (1) Depth... | ecosystem: Environmental > Aquatic > Freshwater >...
GAACCCGGGTTCTGCCCCATGCGGTGATCTATCACGACGTGCACCTGGGGGAGCACTGCGTCGTTCATGCCCAGGCGGTGCTGGGGGCCGATGGCTTCGGCTTCGCGCCCGGCCCTGCGGGCTGGGAAAAAATCTGCCAGCTGGGTGGCGTACGCATCGGCGATCGGGTGGAGATTGGCGCCTGTACTACCGTGGACCGCGGTACCCTGGGGCACACGGTCATTGCGGACGGCGTCATCATCGACAACCTGGTGCAGATAGGACACAACTGTCGCATCGGCAAAAATACCGCGATAGCCGGTTGCGCGGGTCTGGCGGGAAGCACGACCATAGGTGCTGATTGCACCCTGGCCGGCGGTGTGGGTGTTGTCGGTCATGTGCACATCTGCGACCACGTGCACGTCACGGGGATGACGATGGTGACCAAATCGATCACCGAACCTGGCTCCTACTCCTGTGGCACTCCGATGATGAGTACCCGCAACTGGAAGCGCAACGCGGTGCGCTTCTCCCAGTTGGAATCCATCCAGAAGCGGCTGGCGGCCATGGAGAGCCGGACCGGGCAACCGGACAAGGGATAACAACGGATGATGGATATAGACGAAATTCGCAGCTACCTTCCGCACCGCTACCCATTCCTGCTCGTAGACCGCGTGGTTGAGCTGATTCCCGGGGTGTCGATCGTGGCCTACAAGAACCTCAGTATCAATGAAGCCTTTTTTGAGGGACACTTTCCAGGGAAACCTATTTTTCCAGGCGTTCTGCTGCTGGAGGCAATGGCACAGGCGGCGGGCATCCTCGGCTTCAAAACCAAGAATAAGACGCCCGCAGACGGGTCGATCTACTATTTCGCCGCCGCCGACGAGCTGCGTTTCAGGCGCCCCTGTGTACCGGGCGACCGGGTAACGCTGCGCGCCACGCTGCTGTCCGAGCGCCGAGGTATCGCCAGGTTTGCCGTCAGCGCCGACGTGGACGGTGAGCTGGCGGCCTCAGCCACCATCCTGTGTGCAGACCGCTAGCCTGACGCGGGGGGCCCCACCCTCGGCAACAATCCGATGATCCACGACCAGGCCATAGTCGACCCGACCGCGAGGCTGGCGGAGGATGTCATGGTCGGCCCCTGGACTTTTATCGGCGCGGATGTGGAGATAGGCCCGGGTTGCGTGATCGAACCACACGTCATCATCAAAGGTCCTGCGCGTATCGGGGCGGGCAACCACATCTACCAGTTTTCCAGCATCGGCGAGGCCACCCCCGACCGGAAATACAAGTGTGAGCCGACCCGCCTGGTGATTGGCGACCACAACGTCATTCGCGAGGGCGTTACCATCCATCGGGGTACGGTGCAGGATCGCTCGGAGACGACCATAGGCGACGGCAACCTGCTGATGGCGGCGGTGCACGTGGGGCACGACTGCGTCATTGGCAACCACACCGTCCTGGTGAACAATGTCGCACTGGCCGGCCATGTCAGGGTCGGCGACTGGGCAATCCTCAGCGGCTATACCCTGGTACACCAGTTTTGCAAGATAGGCGCCCACAGCTTCAGCGGCATGGGTACCGCCATCGGCAAGGATGTACCCGCCTTCGTTACCGTCAGCGGCGCGCCCGCCCAGGCCAAGACGATCAATGTCGAGGGCTTGCGCCGACGCGGTTTTTCAGCCGAAGCCATCAACGAATTGCGGCGGGCTTACAAGATTATCTACAAGCAGGGGCTGACGCTTGATATCGCCCTGCAACGGCTCGAGCAGCTGGACACAGGATCGCCGGAAGTGCAGCTGTTGATAGAATCCCTGCACGCCTCGGAACGCGGCATCGTAAGGTAGTGCGCATCGGGGTGCTCGCTGGTGAAGCCTCCGGGGATATTCTCGGTGCGCGGGTGCTGGCGGCGCTGCGCCAACGCTTTCCGGACCTCTGTGTCGAAGGCATCGGCGGCCCACTGATGGAGGCCCAGGGCTTGCGCAGCATGGCGCCCATGGAACGCCTGGCGGTAATGGGCTTCGTCGAACCCCTGGCGCGGCTGCCCGAGTTGCTGCGCATCAGGCGCGAGGTGCGGGCGCACTTCAGTGCCAACCCGCCGGATGTCTTTCTCGGCATCGACTCCCCGGATTTCAACCTGCGCCTGGAGCAACAGCTGCGCGCCAGGGGTGTGGCGACGGCCCACCTGGTGAGCCCCTCGGTCTGGGCCTGGCGAGCGGGCCGCATAGGCAAAATCAAACGTGCGGTGGACCTGATGCTGTGCCTGTTTCCCTTCGAAACCGCGATCTACCGACAGCACGGTGTGCCGGTGCAGTTTGTGGGTCACCCCCTGGCGGACGAGATTCCCCTGCAGCCGGACCGGGCCGCAGCGAGGCGCGCACTGGGCCTGGCGCCGGCGAGTCGGGTGCTGGCCCTCCTGCCTGGCAGCCGGGCGGGGGAGGTGCGCCTGCTGGCGCCCCTGTTCCTGCGCACGGCCACCCTGCTGCGCGAGGCGGATCCGGGCCTGGTTTTGGTTCTGCCCGCAGCCAATCCCGCCCTGGCGGACGAACTCGAGCGCCTGCTGGCAGGGCATGCCGCCCCTGCTGTCACCCTGGTGCACGGCCGCTCCCGGGAAGTGATGATGGCCAGCGACGCGGTCCTGCTGGCCTCCGGTACCGCCACCCTGGAAGCGGCGCTGCTGCGCCGCCCCATGGTCGTCGCCTACCGCATGGGCGCCCTGAGCTGGCTGCTGCTGCGGCAACTGGTGAACATCCCTTACGCGGCACTGCCCAATATCCTGGCCGGCCGCGCTCTGGTGCCGGAGTTGTTGCAGGGGAGTGCAACCCCCGAGGCCATGGCGGAAGCGCTGCAGCCGCTGCTGAGCGGCGGGCCGGCGGTGAGTGCGCAGTTACAGGGCTTCGACAGCATTCAGCGCGACCTCAGTGGTGGCTTTGCCGAACGCGCGGCGGACGCCCTGGCCGCGCTGGCGACGGGAAGCAAGAGCAGATGAGGGTGGGCGAACTGTTCCACCTCGATTACCACGGCCCTGGCCTCGCCGGCGTTGACGAAGTGGGTCGGGGGCCCCTGGCCGGGGATGTGGTGGCGGCGGCGGTGATCCTGGACCCGGCGCGCCCCATTGCCGGTTTGCGCGACTCGAAGAAGCTGAGCGCGCCGCGGCGCGAGGCGCTGGCCCTGCGCATCAAGGAGCAGGCGCTGGCCTGGGCAGTGGCCCGGGCAACGGTGGCGGAGATCGACCAGCTCAATATCCTGCAGGCTTCATTGCTGGCGATGCACCGGGCGGTGCAGGCGCTGCACCCGCAGCCCACCTATGTGCTGGTGGACGGCAACCGCCTGCCGCGCTGGGACTATGCCTCCGAGCCCGTGGTGAAGGGGGACGACCGGGTGCCCGCCATTGCCGCCGCCTCCATTCTGGCCAAGGTGCAGCGCGATGGCGAACTGCTGGAACTCGAGCGCCTATACCCGGGCTACGGCTTCGCCGCCCACAAGGGTTATCCCACCACGGCGCACCTGGAAGCGCTCAGGACCCTTGGCGTGACGCCGGTGCACCGGCGGACCTTCGGCCCCGTCAGGGCGCTGTTGTCCAAGGACTGAAGCTGCTGTTTGTACCAGCTCTTGGCTCCGGCCCTGTCGTGACCGCAACAAGCAGGGTAGAATCCGCAGGATGACTGATTTTGTTCATCTTCGCCTCCACACGGAATATTCCATCGTAGACAGCCTGGTGCGGGTCAAGCCGCTGATGGAACGGGTTGCCGCCCTGGGCATGCCCGCGGTCGCCGTGACCGACGTCTGTAATTTCTACGGCCTTATCAAGCTGTACCGGGCGGCCTTCGCCGCCGGAGTCCAGCCCATCGTCGGGGTGGACCTGAAGGTACTGGATGCGGATGACCCGGACCGGGCCTGGCCGCTGTGCCTGCTGGCGATGAACCTGCAGGGCTACCGCAACCTGACCCTGCTTATCTCAAGGGCCTTTACCGAGGGCCAGCACCTGGGCGTTCCCTATGTCCACAAGGACTGGCTGCAGGAGTGTGCGGAGGGAGTCATTGCCCTGTCCGCCGGCGCCGCAGGGGAAGTGGGGCAGGCCCTGCTCGGGGGCAGGCGCGATCTCGCCGCGGAACGCCTGCGCCAGTGGATGGAACTGTACCCGGATCGCTTCTACCTGGAATTGCACCGCACCGGTCGCGAGGGCGATGAAGTCCATGTGCATGCGGCGGTGACCCTGGCGGGGGAACTCGGCTGCCCGGTGGTCGCCACCAACGATGTCAGGTTCCTCTACCCCTCGGAATACGAGGCGCACGAAGCCCGGGTCTGCATCCACGAGGGCCGCACCCTGGACGATCCCAGACGCGCCCGGCTTTACACCGACCAGCAGTACCTGCGCTCCCCGGAGGAGATGGCAGGCCTGTTCGCCGATATTCCCGAGGCCCTGGCCAACTCGGTCGAGATCGCCAGGCGTTGCCACCTGGTGCTGGAATTGGGCAAGCCCTACCTCCCGGACTACCCGGTGCCCGCGGGGTTGGGCGTCGATGAGTTTTTCCGCCAGCAGTCCCGCGCGGGGCTCGAGCGGCGCCTCGCGGTGTTGCTGGACCCCGCCGCGGCGGACTTTGCCGGACAGCAGGCGGTCTACCGGGCGCGGCTGGAATTCGAGCTGGATACCATCATCCAGATGGGGTATCCCGGCTATTTCCTCATCGTGATGGATTTCATCCGCTGGGCCAGGGAGCACGATATCCCGGTGGGGCCGGGACGGGGTTCGGGTGCCGGCTCGCTGGTGGCCTATGCCCTGCAGATTACCGACCTCGACCCGCTGCAATACGACCTGCTGTTTGAGCGCTTCCTGAATCCGGAGCGGGTATCCATGCCGGACTTCGACGTGGATTTCTGCATGGAGAAGCGCGACCGGGTGATCGACTATGTGGCAGATGCCTATGGCCGGGAAGCGGTCTCCCAGATCATCACCTTCGGCACCATGGCCGCCAAAGCGGTGGTGCGGGATGTGGCCCGGGTGCAGGGCAGGTCCTATGGCCTGGCGGACAAGTTGTCCAAGCTCATTCCGTTCGAAGTGGGCATGACCCTGGCCAAAGCGCTGGAGCAGGAGGAGCCCCTGCGGGATTTCCTGCGGGCCGACCCGCAGGCCCAGGAGATCTGGGACATGGCGGTGCAACTCGAAGGCATCACCCGCAACGTGGGCAAGCACGCCGGGGGCGTGGTGATAGCGCCCTCGAAGCTGACGGATTTCTCACCCCTGGCCTGTGACGAAACCGGCGGCGGCCTGGTCACCCAGTTCGACAAGGGGGATGTGGAGGAAGCGGGCCTCGTCAAATTTGATTTCCTCGGCCTGCGCACCCTGACGATTATCGACTGGGCGGTGAAAATCATCAACGCAGTGCGCCGCGAGCAGGGCGAGGCGGCGCTGGACATCTCCCGGATTCCGCTCGAGGACGCCGCCACGTTCCAGCTGCTGCAGTCGGCGGAAACCACGGCGGTGTTCCAGCTGGAATCCCGCGGCATGAAGGACCTGATCAAGCGCCTGCGCCCCGACTGCTTCGAGGATATCATCGCCCTGGTGGCGTTGTTCCGTCCCGGTCCCCTGCAGTCGGGCATGGTGGACAATTTCATCAATCGCAAGCACGGGCGGGAGGCGATTTCCTACCCGGACGCCCAGTGGCAACATCCCTGCCTGCAGCCGATCCTCGAGCCCACCTACGGCATCATCCTCTACCAGGAGCAGGTGATGCAGATCGCCCAGGAGCTGGCGGGCTACACCCTGGGCGGGGCCGACATGTTGCGCCGCGCCATGGGCAAGAAAAAGCCCGAGGAGATGGCCAAGCAGCGCGCCGTGTTCGAGGAGGGCGCGCGCTCCAAGGGCGTCGACGGTGACCTGGCGATCAGGATTTTTGACCTGGTGGAGAAATTCGCCGGCTACGGTTTCAACAAGTCGCACTCCGCCGCCTATGCCCTGGTGTCCTACCAGACGGCCTGGCTGAAAGCCCACTACGGCGCACCCTTCATGGCGGCGGTGATGAGCTCGGAACTGCAGAACACCGACAAGATCGTGGTGTTCGTGGAAGAGTGCCGGGCGATGAAGCTCAGCCTCAAGCTGCCGGACGTGAACGAGGGGCAGTACATGTTCACCGTCAACGCCAGCAACGAGATCATCTACGGTCTGGGTGCCATCAAGGGTCTGGGTGAGGGCCCGATCGAGAACATGCTGGCCGCCAGGCAACAGGGCGGGCCCTTCCACGACCTGTTTGATTTCTGCAGTCGCACCGACCCGCGCAAGGTCAACCGCCGCGCCATCGAGGCACTGGTCCGCTCCGGCGCCTTTGATTCCCTCGGCGTGGAGCGCTGGGTGCTTATGGCGGCCATGGATGATGCCCTCAAGGCGGCGGAGCAGAGCGCCAGCAACAGGGACAGCGGCATGCAGGATCTGTTTGGCGCTGTGGTTCCGAGCCAGGGCGAGGGCCCGGGCGACGTCTACGCCCCCTTCCGCGGGGCCCGTGCCTGGTCCGGCAAGCAGCGTCTGGCGGGCGAGAAGGAAACTCTCGGCCTGTATGTCACCGGCCACCCCATCGACGAGTATGAGAGCGAGGTGCGCAAGTTCGCGCCCACCCGCATCGCGGAGCTGCGGCCGGACAAGCAGGGCAACCAGTTCGTGGCCGGCCTGATCGTCGCCAGTCGCACCATGAAGACCAAGCGTGGCGACACCATGGCGATCCTGCAGCTGGATGATCGCAGCGCGCGCATCGAAGTCACGGTCTATGCCGACACCTACGCCGAACACAGGGAGCTGCTCGCCAGGGACAATATCGTCATCGTCGAAGGTTCGGTTGCCCACGACGATCATTCAGGGGGCCTCGGCATGCGCGCCCGCAGTGTGCGCAGCCTGTTGCAGGCGCGCCAGGATTACGCGTCCGAACTCACCATCGAAGTCAGCGACGAGATGCTGGATGCGCGGCTTACCGACAGGTTGGAAAAAGCCCTGGCGGGGGCCGGCGGCGGCCACTGCCCGGTGTCCCTGATCTATCGCCAGGCCGGGGGCGTGGCCAGGATCAAGCTGGGTGAGCGCTGGCAGGTGCTGCCGAGCGACGAGCTGTTACAACAACTGCGCGACTGCGTGGGCAGCGAGCGGGTGGCGCTGCAGTACGCCTGACAATCGGGGACAGATTTAAAATCTGTCCCCTACACACACCATTGGGAGACCCAACGAATGTTGCTGAAGGACAAGGTAGTTATTGTGTCGGGGATCGGTCCCGGCCTGGGCCAGGAACTGGCCGTACTTGCGGCCAGGGAGGGTGCGGCGGCGGTGGTGCTGGCCGCCCGCACCGCGCGCAAACTGGATGCAGCCGAAAGCGATATTCAGGCCCTGGGCCAGGGCACGAAAGTACTGAAGGTCATCACCGACATAGCCGATGCGGCCCAGTGCCAGGCGCTCGCAGCCGGGGCCCTCGAAGCTTTCGGTCGCATCGATGTGTTGTTCAACAGCGCTTACGACCCGGGCAGCTTCGAGCCGATCGCGCAGGCCAACCTCGACGGCTGGCGGCGGGCGATGGACGTCAATTTTTTTGGCACCATGCAGCTCACCCAGGCCTGCGTGCCCGCCATGATTGCCGCCGGTGGTGGCGCCATCGTGATGATCGCGACCATGGTCGAGCACAAACCCCTGGCCACCCAGGGCGGCTACGGCGCTTCAAAGTCCGCCCTGCGCAGTGCCACCAAGCATCTCGCCCTGGAGTTGGGTCGGCACGGTATCAGGGTCAACAGCTGCCACATGGGCTGGATGTGGGGCCCTGCGGTCGAGGGGTACTTCGCCTGGCAGTCCAGCCAGACCGGCAAGTCACAGCAGGAGCTGATCGCGGAGGTCACCCGCAATATTCCCCTGGGGGTGATTCCCGACGATGGGGAGTGCGCCAAGGCGGCGGTCTTCCTGGCGTCGGATTATGCCAGCATGGTCACCGGGGCGGCGCTGGATGTAAACGGCGGCGAATATATGCCGGTGTAGTCAGGAGGAGCACGAACATGACAGCTACCAAGGACAGCGAGGCAATCACCAGGGCAGAGGCAGCGGTCTTGCGCCGCCTGCTGGCACACCTGGACGGTCGCAAGGATGTGCAGAATATCGAGCTGATGAACCTGGCGGGGTTCTGTCGCAACTGCCTGGCCAAATGGTACGCGGCGGCGGCCGAGGCAGAAGGGTTTACTGTCGATTATGAGCAGGCGCGGGAGCGGGTCTACGGCATGCCCTACCCGGAGTGGAAGGAAAAATACCAGGTCGAAGCGACACCGGAACAACTGGCCGCCTTCGCGGCGGCAAATACGCAATAGGCGAATCAGTTGTCGTCGGACTGCGCAGCCCTCAGGTACCGGAAGCGGCTGGCGTAGGGTTCTACCACGCTGGTCGCCAGCTGTTGCAGGGCCTCGCCAATGGAGTCAGCCGGCGCCTGCCCGGACTCATCGGAAGTGGTGATCCGGCGGCCGAGGACGGAAAGGCCTTCACTAATGGCGGTGGCGCTTTCGATAGTGGCCTGCACCAGGAACATCTCGGCGATGATCAGGTCATCGACAGTGCGGCGCAGCAGGCCGTTGTTAACGCCATTGCTCCCCATGTTCGCCTCCATTTTAACATCCTCCCGGGACATGTGGTCCCTGATCGCGGTATACATCTATTGCTATTGCCCTTTGCACCCGGCCGGTGCGGCGGCCCGGCGCAGCGGATGCTTTTGGGGCATCCGCAGGGCAAAACCGCTGTTTTGTTACCCTTCCACGCTGGTGCAGCAAGCCTCGTGCCAAGGCGGCGCCATGGTAGTCACTTATTGTGACAGTGCAAGCTTTAGTGGGTTTAAACCTGGGTAAATTTTGCGGTTTTCGGCCGAAGATTGAATTACCGCTTGAATCGATCATACTCAGGGGCCCACCCAACAGCGGGTTCGCCCGCGGCGGGCCTTTACCCGCAGCGCGATGGGGCAGTGCATTCAGAATCTATCAATAAGGAAGATATCCATGAGCTACCGACATATTCTCGCGCCTTTGTTTTTGTTGCTGGGCGCAGCCTTTAGCTTGTTCGCCCAGGCGGCGGCCAAACCCAATATCCTGGTGATCTGGGGTGATGATATCGGTATCACCAATATCAGCGCCTACAGCGATGGCATCATGGGCTACCACACGCCCAATATCGACAGGATTGCCAGCGAGGGTATTCGATTTACCGACTACTACGGTGACCAGAGCTGCACCGCCGGGCGCTCCACCTTCATCACCGGCCAGTCCGGTCTTCGCACCGGTCTCACCAAGGTGGGTCTGCCCGGTGCGGAACTCGGGCTGCAGGACCGGGATATCACCATCGCCGAGGTACTCAGGGCCCAGGGCTATACCACCGGCCAGTTCGGCAAGAACCACCTCGGGGACAAGGACAAGTTCCTGCCCACCAACCACGGTTTCGATGAGTTCTTCGGCAACCTCTACCACCTGAATGCCGAGGAGGAACCGGAAGATCCTGACTACCCCGCCGACCCGGCCTTTCGCAAAATGTTCGGCCCCCGCGGTGTGATCCATTCCTACGCGGATGGCCGCATTGAGGATACCGGCGCCCTGACCCGCAAGCGCATGGAGACAGCGGACGAGGAGTTTGTCGCCGGCGCCCAGAAATTTATCGACAAGGCGGTCAAGGCCGACAAGCCCTTCTTCGTCTGGCTCAACACTACCGGTATGCATTTTCGCACCCACATCGCAGCGAAGAATGTAGGCCTGTCCGGCCAGGGTTTTTACAATGATGTGATGGTGGCTCACGACAAACTGGTGGGCCAGATGCTGGAACAGCTGGACCAGCTAAAGATTGCCGACAATACCATCGTGTTCTACTCCACCGACAATGGTGTGCACTTCAACACCTGGCCGGACGCCGGGGTGACTCCCTTCCGCAGCGAGAAGAACACCAACTGGGAAGGCGCCTACCGGGTGCCCGCCATGGTGCGCTGGCCGGGTAAAATCAAGCCCGGGCAGATTTCCAACCAGGTCATGTCGCACCTGGACTGGATGCCTACCCTCGCGGCCGCCGCCGGCGACCCCAACCTGAAGCAGGACCTGCTCAAAGGCAGGCAGGTGGGCAACAAGAAGTCCAGGCTGCACCTCGACGGTTACAACTTCCTGCCCTACCTCACCGGCGAGGTCGAAAAGGCTCCCCGGCGCGAATTTATCTATCTGGAAGACAGTGGTATGCCCGTCGGAATCCGGGTTGGCGACTGGAAACTGGTCTTCGCCGAGAACCGCGCCCAGACCATGGCCCTGTGGGCGGAGCCCTTTGTCACCCTGCGTATGTTCAAGCTCTTCAACCTGCGCCGGGATCCCTTCGAGCGGGCCGATCATAACGCCAATACCTACTGGGACTGGATGATCGACAAGGCACCTCAGGGCTACATGGGCCTGGCGGTAATGTCCCAGTTCCTGTCCACCTTCAAGGACTATCCGCCGAGCCAGAAGCCGGACTCCTGGTCGATCGACAAGCTCACGGAGAAATACCTGGGCGTAAAATAGCCGTTTCAGGCACAGAATAGGTCAGTAGCTCATGACTTTCAGATTACTGATGGTGTTGCTTGCCAGCGCCCTGCTGCCGCTGTGCGTTTCCTGTGCGGGCGATACCGGGCCCGCCGCGCCCGGCATCCTGGTCATAGCGGCCGACGACCTGGGCACCCAGCTGGGGAGTTACGGCGATCTGACCATCCCCACACCGAACATCGATGCGCTTGCCGCCCGCGGCGCCCGTTTTACCCGGGCCTACGTCACGCAGCCGTCCTGCAGCTCCAGCCGTGCTGCTTTTCTCACCGGCCTGTATCCCCACCAGAACGGGCAGCTGGGCCTCGCCCATATGGGCTTTGGCATGACCCAGGACTGGCCTGTGATGCCGCGGCTGTTAAAGGAGCAGCGCGGTTATTTCACCGCCCTGGCGGGAAAACTGCATGTCGCTCCCGCCTCCGCTTTCGAGTTTTTCGATGATCTGGCAGCGGAATCTGCACCGCCCTGGACCCTGGATATCGATAGCGTGGGGGAGAAAGTTGCCAGCTATTTCAAGCAGGCAGAGGGTACACCTTTCTATATCCAGGTCGACCTGGCGGACACGCACCCGCCCTTTGTGCGCCAGCACGGGGGCCTTCCCGCAGCCCCGATCAGCGCCGACCAGGTGAGTCCCTTCAGCTGGAGCCCCGGCGCCGCCACGCAGGAGATTGCCAATTATTACAACAGTATCTCCAGGCTGGATTCGATCGTGGGCCGAATCGTCGATGAGCTGCGCAAGGCGGGCCGACTGGAGACTACGCTTATAGTGATCTGGAGTGATAACGGCCCGGCGTTTGCGCGCGCCAAGACCACGCTGTACGAGGCCGGCACGCGCATCCCCCTGATCATCGCCGGCCCCGGGGTAACGCCCGGCCAGGTGCGCGATGAGCTGGTGTCGATGGTGGACATCATGCCCACTGTCCTCCTGATGGCGGGGGCCGGTATGCCTGCGAGCAGCGAGCACTACACAGGCAGGGACCTCGGACCGTTGCTGCGCGCTGCAGCCACTGACTGGCGCGAGTACCTGTTTACCGAGGTGAACTTCCATACGCCGCAGATGTGGGCCCCGGCGCGGGCGGTGACCAATGGCCGGTGGAAGCTGATTCACCACCTGCCGGTGGGGGATGCCCCGGCGCAGATCCAGCTCTTCGACCTGGAAAGTGATCCGGATGAGCGGCACGACCTAGCGCAGCGGCCGGAGCACGAGGCGCAGCGAGATGACCTGCTGGCAGCCCTGACGCAGTGGCGAGTGCGCACGGCGGATCCCCTGCTGGATGAGGCGGTGCTCAGGCAACTGGGCCAGATACCGCTGCAGCCACAACGGGCGGTGGCGCCCTGGTACACGCCGCGGTGAAAAACCCGGGCGCCAGGCGGTGAATTTACCCGATGCCCGCCAGGGCTTGGCTCTGGTTCTGATCGCCGTTTCAATGGCACTGTTGTGGCTAGCCCTCTCCCGCGATAGCCCCGCGCCCGAACCGCAGCCGGCTCCGGACACAGCGCCCTACCAGTTGCGGGACTGGAGCGTGCCGCGTCAGGCCGAACTCAATATCTCACTCTTTACCTATCGCGATCGCAATCGCAATGGGCGCTACGACTTGGGAGACCTGCCGATGGGATCGGTAGCGATCAGGCTGGCGCGACCGGGCGCGCCCGACCTCGAGCATCTTTCCAATATCAACGGCTTCGCCAATTTCAAGATGGCCTACCAGCAGGACAACGCGGATATCAGCACGGTCGGGGCGGACTACCGCTTTGAGGTGCAAATACCCCCCGGCTGGGTTCTCACCTCCGGCAACGCCAGCCAGGTTGTGCGTTTCAGGCACCTGGAAGGGAGCGTGAGCGGACTGGCGGCAGATACCCCGCCTGCGGCCGTGGGTCTGGCCCCGGTACTGACCCTGTCCGGCAAAGTGACTGGGACGCAGGACGCCGGGGAGGCGATCGCCAAAGGCATCCGCTTCAGGGCCGTCGATCCCGGGGGGCGCGAGTTCACGCCGGCCCTGGATGACAGTGGCGCATTTGCCTTCGAGGCCGCGCCCGGCAAATGGCTGTTGCTGGCGGAGTATCTGCCCACGGCGGAGATACTGCGCCGGGAAGTGCTGGTCACAGATGGCCCGGTGCACCTGGCCGCCCTGCGATTCGGCCAGCTGCGCCCTGAGCCGCTGCCATCCGGGGTGACCCAGGACTTCGATTATCTGGCCCGCGCTCCCCTGGGCAAGATTCCCGGGGGCATGCTGGGGCTCGACTGGGGCTACCTGGTGGCGGTGGCCAACCAGACCTACAATGGCCCGGGCTTCGTCAACGCCCTGCGCTCCGGGAAAAATGTCGGTTACAACAGCTCGGGCCATCCGGTGACCATCACCCCGGCACCCGGCAGGCGGTATTTCGATTTTGTCGGCGGATGGTTCGGCGTGGCCTGGCCGGAAGCCGAGGGCGAGACGCTGCTGGTGGAAGCCTGGCGCGACGGGCAGCCCGTGGCCACGGAGGAGATGGCCCTGTCCTATCTAGGGCCCACCTGGTTCGAAGCGGATTTCAGGCAGATCGACAGGCTCACCCTGTCGACCGGGCACTACTGGCAGTTCATTGCCGAGGATATGCAGTTTCGAGTGGAATGACCGGCGATAACACCGGCCACCGGGATGAACGATGTGTCCCCCCGCAGGGTTCTCGCGGGGGCAAAACGGCGTCAAATGGAATTACAGTTGATGCTGATGTCACAATACTGTGTGTCTGGTGCCAGCGTGGTGCCCACGGAGCAGGCACCCACTGATTGGCCGCCATTGAGGGCTTGGACCGTCGGCTGCACTTCGCCACCGTTGAAGCCACCATTGCCGCCACCGTTATCGCCACCGTTAGCTATCAAACAGTTATTTTCGATATTCTTAATTTCCTGGGTCACACTGGTACGGTTGAATACCTTGTAAGAAGATCCGTTGCCTGGGACGAAGAGAGTGCCACCGTCATCGTCCTGCATGTTCAGCTCTAGAACTACCGCATGCGCGTCGGCCACCAGCTTGATCCCGCCGGCGCCCGTGGCCAGGGCGGCGATCGCGGCAACGGCGATGACCAGCTTGGTTCCGGCATGGGGCCGATCCTTCAACAGGCGAAAGGCCACGAGCATCAACAATACTGCCAGCGCGATCAGCAGGCTGCCGCTGATGGTGGGTATGGCGGCAGCGCTACCGACAGGGCCGTAGATAATGATAGCGCCTGGGCTTGGGCTGCCAGCGGCTGCCAGCGATGCGAAGCTCCCCAGGCCGAGCACTGCCAACAGTTTGAATCCAAATTTAACTAGTATACGCATGGTCGGTCTCCCCAAATTCCTTGTGGTTAATTACTGGTAGAGGAGTTTACAGATTTACCGCCGGCAAACAAGTGGGGCGGCATGTTGATTTGCGCCGCGAGGTCCCGGGGCTGCCTGCGCCGGGCTCCCTGGGGTCATGGGCGATCGGGCCCCGGCTCTGTAGCCTGCTTCCAGTGAAAGGGTGCGGTCACCAGGCGGTCCAGTCTGCCATCGCGGGATTTCCGCAAATACTCCAGTCCCAGCAGCATCGATTCCTGCTCCGCGTAGGGTCGGGCCGAAGCCGTCCCGAACAGGTAGTCGAACCAGGGCACGACGCTGCCGTAGTTACTGTTGGTATACCTCGGCTCGGCACAGTGGTGCAGGCGATGGAAGTCCGGGGTGAGCACAATCCGCCGCAATTGCCGGTCCAGCGCCTCGGGCAGGCGCACGTTGCTGTGGCTGAACAGGGTGATCGTCACCTCGAACAGCTTGTAGCCCACTGCAGCCTCGGGCGTGGCACCCAGCAGCAGTACAGCGGGGGCAACCAGCGGCAGGCTCAGGAGGGGCTCAAGGGGATGGTGGCGATAGCTGGTTGAGACATCCACATCCACGTCACTGTGGTGGATGGCGTGTATGGGCCACAGCCAGGGAACCTTGTGGAACGCCACGTGCACCCAGTAGCCGATGAACTGGGTGACCACCAGCAGGGCCAGGAAACCTGCGACCGGACCTGCCCCCAGGTAGGGGATCAGGCCAAACTGCCTGTCTCCGGTCCACTTGGCGAGGTACACCACGACCGCGGCGGAGCACAGAGCGCTGACAATCCAGGTCAGCGAAGCCAGGGAAAAATTGTTGCTCCAGCGCCAGAGCATGTTTTGCCCGAGCTGTCGGCGGGGAAGGAGGGCCTCGAGCAGCATCATCACCGCGATTGCCGCCAGGGTGAACAGCAGTATCAGGTTGGCGGGGCTGGGGCCTGCGGTGATTGTGTCAGTTTCCATGTTTTATTCGCTATTCACGCTTTCTGGGTTGTGGAAAAAATAGTACCAATTCCTTGTGTCGATCCTGCCCAGGGCCGCGGCGCCACGTTTTGGTAGTTTGGGCCGAATGCGCATATTTGAGCCTCGTGACCGAATTGGACATTTCTGCATACGAATGTTTTACGCTAGGATAGCGCGGATACATACAAGCAGTCCAAGTACCAGACGATTACCGCGAATGCTGGCTTGTGTCTGCTATTAATGATACCGGATTTGTGAGCAGGGCATGGACGATACATCAGCTGTAGAAAAAACGCCGCCTGAAGTCACTGTCTGCGTTGTGCCGCGGGAGCGTTTCAGTCTGGCAGTGGCGTCACTAAAGCGCCTGATTGAGAACACCGATTATCCTGCCCAATATGTCTACGTTGACGGAAACTCCCCACCGCCCATCGCTGCCAAAGTGGCGGCCACCTGCGAGGTACATGGTATTGTCTATGTCAGGACGGATCACTATCTGTCACCCAATCAGGCCAGGAACATAGCCTTGCGCGTTTCCAATACGCCCTATGTCGCATTTGTAGACAATGATTTGTTTGTGTCGCCCGGATGGCTGTGTCACCTCATGGATTGTGCCCGCTCAACCGGTGCCTGGGCCGTAGGACCCCTTGTTATGGAGGGCAGTGAGAGTCTTCAGGTCATTCATATGGCGGGTGGAGACCTGGTCGAAGATAAGGTGAATGGCCAGATCCGGGTGCGACAGCGGCACCGCCATATGTATGAAACCCTCTCCAGTGTGCAGGAACAACTGGTCCGTGAATCTGTAGGCGCCTTCGAGTTTCATTGCGTCCTGCTGCGTGTGGATAAGTTCGGTGAACGCTGTTTCCTGGATGAGGGTTTTCTTGCGCTACAGGAGCACCTCGACCATGCCCGTGAGATTCACAAGCGCGGCGCAGAAGTGTATTTTGAACCCCGTTCAATTGTCAGGTATGACAGTGCGAGTCCCTTCGAAGACTGTGATCGTGAGTATTTTGAATTGAGATGGGGGGTGCAGTGGTGCAAGGAGTCGATTGAGCACACCCGGCAGAAGTGGGGCCTTGAGCCGGGAGATCCCGGGCTGATTCGCCTTGAAAAGTGGAGTGAGAAGCATCGCCTGATGTTGGAGCGATCAGGCAGCTACTGGGAGCGTCGAATTATACCCATTATTGTGCGAAGGAAGGCGAGCACATGGCTACGAAAATACAAGATCATGCCCCCCCGTGAAGTCTATTGAGCACGCATGTTTGAGTTTGCCCAGACAAACATACAGCTTTTCGGGCAGATGGCCGGCCAGAGCTACACGCTTGTCGAGCGTGAACAAGCCGCCACTGTTTACCGTTTCCTTATGCCCATGTTTTCCGGTCTTTACCGTGGCACGGAGAAGCCTTTCATCTCGCACCTCATAGGTACCGCCAGCATACTGGTTGCCCAGAAGGAGTCCATCGAGATAGTGCTGGCAGGAATGTTACACGCGGTCTACATGGCGGGCGACTTCGGTTTCCAGCGAGGTAGTCGCAGGACCAGGCGCAAGATACATGTGATCGAAAATCTTGCTGGGGTGAAAGTTGAAGAAATTGTTTCCTGCTATGACAGCATTCGCTGGAACCCCGAAAATGTCAGGCACTATCGGCTTAACCTCGATTGCGTATCCCTACTGGAGCGATCGGCGCTCAAGTTGCAGTTGGCCAATACGCTGGAAGACTTGCTGGATCACGGCATGAATTTCAGTACGGGAGAGAAAGCCAATTTGATCGCGTCCAGCGAAATGCAGGAAGACATCCTTTATTTGGGGACGCGGCTCGCCGGTTGCGAGTTCGGTGATCGACTGGCTTCAGCTCTGGCAGAGTTTAAGTCCGGTAAAACAGCTGTGAACGCCGGGTACTTTAAGGGGCGATCCTCGCTGATTCTGCCGCCGTCCGCACGCATGAAAATGATACAGCGAGTATGGGGGTGGATTGTGCGCCGACTGGTAACCAGGAATGAGAAATCATGAATGTGGCATTGCCAAACAATTCGCCTGGCATTTTGTGCCAGTGGGAGCCGTCAGCAAATGGTGTGCTGATTGCGTCGGTTGGACATACTCGTTACTGCCGTTACACATCTGGGCGAGTGGAATGGCAATAGTGTCTGCAGAACGGAGGCCCAATTTCTTTATTGTTGGTGTCCAGAAAGCCGGTACAAGTGCACTGGCTGACTGGCTTGGGCGCCACCCACAGGTGTTCATGTCCTCTCCCAAAGAGCCCGGTTACCTTGCTTTTCTGGAGAAAGGCTACCCATACGCTGATGGCTACGGCCGCCCGGCGCCGGCTGGCAAGCACGTGGTCAATAATCAGCAGGATTATCTGGACCTGTTCTCCGCGGCGACGCCTGGAGAGCACGTCATCGGTGAGGCCAGCACCTGGTACTTTTCCATCCCTGGAGTCGCGGAAAGAATAAAAAGTTTCAATCCGGATGCCAAGGTCCTGGTAGTGCTTCGCCATCCTTGCGAGCGCGCTTACTCTGCCTGGTGCCATGCCCGGCGTGACAGTCTCGAGCCATGCGCTGAGTTTTCCAGCGCACTCGAACAGGAAGATGATCGTGGCGAGGTAGAGTTCCTGCTCCGTTATCGTAGGATGGGGCTGTACAGCGAAGCACTTGCTGAATACATCTCGGTTTTCGATCCGTCAAAGCTTAGAATCCTGTTCTATGAGGACATGGTTGGTGACGAGAGTGCCCTGTGGCAAAATCTTTGCATCTTCCTGGCTATCGACACATTGAGGAAATCACCTACCCGGCGCAAATTGAATCGATCCGGAGCGTTCAGGTCCAGGTCTCTTGAAAGCTTACTCAGGTCGCCACATTTACGTGCGGCAGCGCGGACGCTGCTACCACGACATAGCGCCGGCAAAATCAGGGACAGCATTACGGCGTTGAACCTGAAATCCTTCCCTGCCCTCGATCAGGATATACGGCGAGAATTGCTTGATTTCTATCGACAGGACATCGCTGAACTGGCGCGCCTGAGTGGCCGCAACCTGAGCTCATGGTTAGCCTGAGTTGTGAGCCGCGATGATGTATATTCCTCTGCTGCGTACCAAAGGTATTTTGGTACGCGCATCGCGCCCCAGACATTTGATCGGTGGCTCGAACTGATTTTACTGGAGGCGTCAAGCGGCAGGCGTGGCTGCCTGGCTTTGAATCACAATTTACACAGCCTCTATTGGTTACACAGAGACCCTGTGGTTCGGGAGCTCTACGCTCGCTGTGAGAGTTGTTATATTGACGGTATGGGGGTGCTGCTGGTGCTCTTTGGGGCTTGCGCTCCAACTTCCGGTCAGAAACGGTTTTCCCTGATGGACACCTTCCCGGACCTGCTTGAGTACGCGCAACATCATTCACTGTCCCTGTTCTATCTCGGTTCCAGTGAAGCTGTGGTAGACAAGGCGCAAGAAAAATTGCGACGGCAATATCCCGGACTGAAAATGGAACTTCACCACGGCTATTTTCAAGACAATGAGAAGATAGTCGACACCATCAATGCCTTCCGGCCGGATTTGCTGCTGGTGGGCATGGGTATGCCCAAGCAGGAGGCTTGGCTGATGAATCATATCGACAAACTGGATGTGGCAGTGGCTACGCAGGCTGGTGCAACCCTTGACTATTTTACAGGAGCCCAGGCGAAACCGCCCCTTTGGATGAGCAGGCTTGGTCTGGCTTGGGCATATCGCCTGCTGAATGATCCCGCGCGGTTGTGGCGTCGCTACCTGTTGGAACCCTGGGCATTATTAGGGCCTACCTTAAGGCTGTGGCGGGCTCATTGATTACCTATGGCGATTTGCTCGACGCGAGTACGGCCATGAAGCATGCGATTTTATGGCGTAATGGGCCGCGGGACTTCAGCGTGGCCAGGCAATACTCAATCCGAATTCTCATCTTTCGCCGGCTGTTGATCGCCCAGGTTCTATGAACTATTTCTTCGCATAATTCGGCTGCCGAGGGGCGGAGCTGGATTGAAAAATGTCCAGCGAGAATGGGAGAAAGAAGCCGTTTGCGATGACTGCGCAGATACCATCGCCCTCGTCTTGGCATGCTGGCATACTTATTGGTGCCGTGAATTCGATACATGAAACCCGGCCAGTTATTGTAGTATTTCAGAGCGCCGAGTGCAGAAGAACATGTCACTATCACGCCATCTGCGGAAAAGCCGTGCTTCCTTGATTCCTGGGCTGAAATGCCAAATATACGCTTGCGCCAAATGTCCAATGATATGGTTCTGTCTATAGATTCAGGTAAGGAAACGATATGCTTTGCCAGCGATAGACGCATTGAGTTGCCTGACGTCGGCACACCCACGAATTCGTGAAACAGCAGTGCTGCCCATCTTGTGGAGCCTATCGGCCCGGGCGGGAAAGCCATGCGATCGAGTACATCGCGAGTTTCTTCAACCATGGTATGGTCTTCGCCGCTGACGCTGGGCTTGGTAAATACGTACGATACTGCTGGGTTTTGGCAATAAATTTCCCGCAGCCTGTCGAGGTAGCCCTCGAGAAAGTAGTCATCACTGTCCAGGAGTACGACCACGTCCCCCCGGGCCGCGGCGAGTCCCGCTCTAACAGCCTTCATCTGCCCCTGATTGCTCTGTGAAATTAGAACGAGGCTGCCATCACTTTCACGTTGTTTGAGTATGGCACGTGAGTTATCGGTCGAACCGTCATCAACAACGATCAGTTCATCCCCTTCGCGCAACTGCTGTAGAGCACTGTCAAGGGCCTGCTCAAGATACTGGCCGTAGTTGTAATTATTGACCACGACTGAAAGGCTTGGAACAGTGTAAGTCATCTCCATTGATTTAACTCGGCCAACCCCAGTCCTCACCCAGAAAGTCAAAAAGCCGGCGATTATAAGGGCGAAAAATATCGATAAGATAATCCCGGCATCGTTCCTCCATGCGCTCGCGGTACCGACCCACGTTCAGGGGAGCTGCAATTGTAAGCCGATAGGGGGGAAGTCCGATAAACCGGCAAATCGAATTGCATATCAACTCCGGGTCGTCTCTAAATGCTGCGAAATTCACGATCATTAGTTGGTCTTTGCGGAAATAATGCAGCCAGTGCTCAATCTGGTCAATGTACTTGCTTCTGTGAGTGTAGCCATATCTCCTGAGATCATGGCCGACATTGTTGGGGTCACAGAGGTTTTTCACGAGATCTTCACTCGTACGTTCCGCCTCTTTCTGGATGGCGTCCCAAAACGAGAGCTTCTCCCCCGGTATTTTCCGTACCTGGTGTTGGTACTGAGAGTACGCCCTGTCTACCGGGTTGCGTAAAATGATGACAATTTTGGCCTCTGGCACCAAGGCGTGAGCATTGATGGCGTAGGAATTGATGTTCATCGACGGGGTGGCCTCACCGGTGCGAGCCGGGTAACCCAGTTTCAGGCTTAGATTGTCAATATGCTTCTTTGTTGGAAAGTGGGCGCGATACCAGTCCTCCCCATACGGAAAATTTCTAGCGTTACTGAAGTAATTCACTTCTTTGACACTGGGCGTTGCGATACCGGGATGTTGAGATATGTAGTGAAAAAGTGAAGTTGTTCCCGACTTGGCGGCGCCGATGATTAGAAAATCCGGGAGGCAGCGGTGCCTGCTGAAAGGCGCCACTACCCGCATTAGCTGCGGGTATAAACGCATCATCAGAAATTTGTAATATGGCTTTAGCTCATATTTAATCCGATCTTGCACTCCTGTCTCAATAGAGTTGGCCACCTCTTATGTCCATCCATTGAGTATCGTTGGGTTAAGGGCGATCTTTTTCTTCACCATTCGCATCAACCAGAAGGATGACAGCACACCACTGAGTGCACAGGTCAAGGCCGCTCCGGCCGCCCCCTGCAGCGGCACCAGCACACTTAGTGAGAGAAGGTGAAAAATGGCAGTCACCAGCATTACTCGCGGTAGCAACTGCTGGTTTCCCGTCATTAGAAGTAGATCTTCTACGGGCCCCAAAGCGGCCTTGACTATCACTCCAAGTATTAGAATGACAAGAACGGGGATTGCTGAAGTGAAGTTGTCGCCGAACAGCGACAGCAATGGACCGGCAAAAAGTGTTGCGATCGAGCCTATGGCGACAGTCGGCCAAAGGCCGCCATGCACGGCAAGCCTGGTAATATCTTTAAGTTTGTCGCGATTATTCGTCGCGCTTGCGGCAGCCATATCAGGTTGACATACCGAACTCACTATAGAAGGCGGTATTAGCGCAAGTTGCGCCAGCCTCTCAGCGGCAAAGTAGGCCCCGGCCTGTGCGGGACCGGCCAGGAAGCCAACCAGGAGTACACTGGAGTAGTCAATTACCACGCTCGCAATTCGCGTTACGAATATTGGAAAAGCGGTACGAGAAAGCTCGGCAGGATGGTACTCCTGACTGTGGCTGGTGGACTCCTGTGCCCCTGCCAGAAGTTTCCTTTGTCTAGAGTGAAAAATCGAGGCCTGGATGATGCTTACTGCAAAGACACTCAAGCCAACCAGGGCCAGAGTCTGCGCTCCTGAGAGGTTATCTTCGAGAAGCCACCAGGCGGTTACTGCCAGCATGGCGGTGGCGGCGGGACGGAGCACCTGCATAGGTAGAAATGCAAGGAAGAGCCATTGTCGCGCCCTGGACATATGCTGGTAAAGCAGCAGCAGTGACACCCCGGGCGCGAACACCAGGGCTACGGCAGATAGATTGAGGTACAAACTGTAGTTGGTAATAGATTTGCTTGCGATAAGTATACCAAGGGAAAGCAACAGTAGTATGCAGAAGGACCACGAAAGCAGTCTACGAGCGCGATAAACCACCGCAGCTACCGCATGTTCGTTCTCTGACGTATTCAGGGAAGCAATAAAACGGCTGGTCGCAATGGGTACACCCATCGCGGCAAGCGTTCCTGCCATGAACAGGATCGATTGCCCCCATGCGTATTTGCCGTATTCTTCGCTACTGCCGATCAGTCTGGCCAGGAGAATCTGGAGGCAGAAAACCGTCAACAGGCCTGTAACGCGGATGACAGTGACAACCGCGCTTCGCTGCAAAAAAAGATGGTAGCCAGGGGAAATTCCGTTGGTAAGGATTCGCTTTATTTTCATACTAACGCAACGCGTTTACGGTATTCAAACTATACACTTACCTGTTCCTGCTTGCGGACACCATATTTGCGGACCGAAACGACGGATGCTACGAACAGAATCCAGAGGATATAGTTGGTTGAATACAAATCGCTCTCAGCGACGTTAGCCACGAAAATATAGGCCAGTATAGCCGGAGTAAATGCCCGTGCCGGGGAAAATTCACTCGCACAAAGCCGCAGGAATGACAGGTAAAAAGCCACGCAGAAACTCATTAGGAACAGTATCAGGCCTATGATACCGAGATGAAGCCAGAGATCCAGGAACCCGTTATGACTATGTGGTGGGTGCCATTTCTCCTGCTTCCATATGGCGCCAGAGGGTCCATCCAATCCAAGCCAGAAGCCTCCCAAGCCATAGCCAAGTACCGGCTTCTGGCCAATTTCACGTACTACAAGCTGCCACAGATCCACCCTGTCGGTAGCAGTGTCAAACCCTGCGCTTCTTGGTGCTTTGGATACGGTAGCGGTACAAATGGAGGGCCGGTCAGCAGCAGCGCTCAGGCGGTCTTCTGAGAGGAATGCCTTGGCATGTGTCGTCAGGTTTGACAGCAGTATTGGCGGGTAGATGTGTGACTTGTACTGCATCGCAAAGGCCCCCGCGCAGATTGCAACTGAAAGTAGGGCAATCGCGACCAGCTTGTAACGTTTGTGGGCTGCGGCATAGAACGCGAGAAACATAAGTATGATGCAATATGACAACAGAGACGATTTCGAGCAGGACATCAATAGAAGGAAAAGCGAAAAACAAAAGCCTGACCAGCGCATTAGCGTGCGATAAGGCGAATTCGCCGCGAGCAGGAAAAAGCAAATTGCGCTCAATGCAGCAGTCGTACCCAGCATGTTTTTATGGGTAAAAGCTCCCCGCCACAGACCTTCATGTATACCGCGCATTTTTCCGATCTCCGGTAAAAGGAGTGGGATGGCGATACTCGCGATAATGATAAAGTAAAACGTGCAACCCAGCAGATGCATCTGCAGTGCCGGGCGGTATCTCAGAGCAAAATAAAGCCCAAAGATGCTACATCCAATCATGGCAATTGTCTTTGCCAGCGTTTCATAAGGTACCAAAGACCACAGGGATGACAGGGCCGTGAGTGTCATTAGCAGCAGCAGGAATTTTTCCTGCCAGAGATAATAGATTGCCTCCCGGAGGCGCCCGATCATCAGTAACACTGTGCAGCAGTAGATTGAGATATAGATCCACAGTAAGTTGGGCTGGCTTATGACGCCTGCTGCTTCCTCGCTAAGGGCCATGCCTGCCGCCTCTGCTTGGGAGAGTTGGGGCAGTGCTTGAAAAATTGCCGCTCGGCTGAATATGAAAAGGGCGACCACAGCGAAAGTCCCTTCCATCAGGTGAAAGACTTGGCTTTTGCCCGATTCTGCGAACGACGAGACCTTCAATGAGCTTTGTTCCAAGCCATTGATTTTCTGGCTGGCCCTGGACTACCGGCCGGTTGCAGCCTGGCCACTCCTATGGCTTGCTCCCCGCCACCGGCATAGAACAGGTAAAGCGCACCATCGGAATCTGCAAAAACATAGGGATCACGCAGCTGGTTGAGTCTGTCGGCAGCATAGCCCTCCAGCGATGGTGCGGGTTTAATTGATGCACCCTCCCATTCATGCTCCGGCCTGAGAATCTGTTCTGGCGGAAATGAGGAATCCCATAACGCGTAGTGGCGACCATCGAGCTTCAAAGTCGACATCAATATTGTTTCGGGTGAATCCCCAACCCGCGTGTAAAAGACCCGCAGTGTATCTCCTTTAAGATACAGGGTGGAGTGGCGCAACCTGCCAGAATGCCCCGCTAATTTCAGGTCGCTGGCAAAAGAATTCACGCCACCTGTCCACAAATCACTGTCTGTACTGCGCCCATCGAGCACAGTCCAAGGGTCTTCAGGATTGGGTGCTCTGTAAAATTCGCCGCCATTGCTTATCGCGTAGAGCTGTTCGCCGGAGCTAAAAACTCGGAAGTAGGCTCTCCCGAGGATAACGGGTTTTATTCCCTTAGAAAAATCCAGACCTGTTTCAGAAGTAGCGACAAGACTTTTCTGCCCGATGTAGCCGCCTTTTAAAGTGGTGGGCGCATGGAAGTACATGACTATTAACCGCCGAGTATTGTCAACGTGTACATCCGGCGAGGCAATATGATCCTTGATCACCAGTGAGTTACCAATATCCAGCCGGTCTCTTGTTCCTAGATCAAGCACCCCCCGCTCTCCCCGTCGCACTTCGGACCCGATGCGAAACACCGTCCAGGGTCCTGCGATAGCTGGAGACCAGGCCATTCGGATATAGTCGCCGTGATGATGCGCGAAGTACATGTAATAAACAGCACGGGGAGAGGGCCTGCTTCCCGGCGGGATCCAGTCCGGGACCCTGATCACCGATGGACCCTGGATATTCTCTGCCTCCTCGGGCGCAGTGGCAACGGCTTCGAAGTGTTTTCCGGATATTATTGGTTGCGCATTGTTAAGCCTCTGGATGCTGAACGTTTCCGCCCTGGCACCGGGAAAGGCGGCGGCAGTTAATAGGGCTACGATAGGCGGGATGCCGCGAAATAATGGACGAAGTTGTAGAAAACACTTGTTCGTTCTTGGGTGAGCGAGAAGCCCCAAGCTGGCAGCCGCCGCATGGAGCGAAAAATAGACGCTGCCGTAGATTAAGGCAAACCTTGGCCTATTGAGCATTTGCGTAATCATATCTCTGCAGCCGGTTAAGCAGTTCTCCACACAAAGCATATCTCGGCCACCAGTCAGCCGCAGAAGAGATGCGAAACAGGAAATACGCCGCCACCGGCGACGCATATTTTTTATCGGAGCAATAGATTCACAAGAGCAACCGTTGTTTATTGTCGTTACTCCTGTAAGAAGGGTGCCGATTGACTTGCAGGAAAACGTAAAACACCAGCACGGGAATCGGGTGCAGCAGTGCCCTGTTGATCGTCACGAAATTCAGCACCTCCTGAGTGTGGCCCGTAAACTGGAAAACCACCACCAGAAATACTGCTGTCAAAGCCAGCACCAGCAGTTCGTTGGACGCCGGCTTGAGCAGTCCGCCGCGTACAACCTTGATCAAAGTTACCAGAATGCCAAGATAGAATATCAGGTTCCAGTTGAGCAAGGTGAACAATGACTGGGTGAAGGCGGGCCATACCGACTGGTACTCAAACCTGAAGTCGCCCAGTCCAGGCAGTGAAATGGCGCTGCTACTGAATGAGATATGCCCAAGTAATGGGATGTCGACGCTGACGCCGAATACCAGCACCAATCCAAGCAGCAGTGCGAGCAATAGGCAAATTGTCAGCTCAGTCCGCTGGCTGAGGTTCAGCCACGATCTGACGAACGTGGCAAGGATGATAGCTCCCAGGACTATGCCCGGGTTCTTTAGCTGGCTGCACATATAGGCCAGGAAGAGGCACAGCATTGCGTATGCCCATTGTCGATCCCTCTGCCATTCGTGGAGTGCGAAAACGGCGAGGCCGAAGCAGGCCGCAAGCCATAAATCGGCGTAGCCAGCCAGTGTCGTATGCACGTTTAGATAGGGCATGCTCAGCAGGGTGTAGCATGCAACTGTCGAAACAATGATGCTTGCGCCCGCCATGCGCAAGTGGCCGTAGAGTGCTAACCCGAGATTCAGTGCAGCGAGAAGCCAGGGCAGGAACAGGCGGGTGTCATCCCAGGTTCGGGCCCCAAGCATGCTCCATAACTGAATAAGCGGTACCGTGGGTGGGTAGGTCGAGGCCTCGCTGTTGCCCAGGGTATAGCCCAGTGCGTCCGGCCCATGGGCGAGCCATTGTTCAGGGGTGACATAGGGCGTCAGTCCCTTGGCGTGAAACCACACTATCGCCTTCGGCACCCAGTTCATCCAGGCATCCCAGGCATACAGAGGCCGCAGCAGCATTTCCTGCACAATCGTGAGGTAGCGCCAGACAAGCAGTGAAAGCAACATTGTCACCACAGCTTTTTGCCAGTGGGGTATTGGCGCGAAAGCGGCGCGCGGCTGATAGTCCGGCGCGCGCAGGTGTGATGGAATGAGAATACCGAAAATGCCAAGCAGCGCTACGGCCGCCGCCAGGCCCCAGAAATGCAGCCCAGCAGCGCTCCAGTCACACAATCGTATGATAAGCGTCGTGGCAAAAATGCCCACGAAGTATCCCTGGCCAATTACGATACACCAGTTCCAGCGGCCAGTTCGGAGCAGTAGTCGGCGTGTCAACACTATGCCGGCGAACCAGGGCAGTAACAAGGCCGCTACCAGTCCCGGGTAGGAGATCGGGTCAGCCATTCGGATACCCCGGCTGTTTACCCGAGCCCGGTGGGACACCCGCGATCGGCACTACCCTGAAAAGGCTGCCGAGAGGATCGTTGTCCAGCGCTTCTACAGGGAGGCTTTGGCCTGTCCATAGCAGTTGCTGACTGTTCGCGTCAAAACGCAGATCGGGTACCGAGCCGAGTACCAGGATAAAGTCACCCGGTTGCACGCGCCCGACTGGCGGGGTGAGGCCGAAATTATAAATATTGTGCGGCAGCAGATAGTACTGCGTTTTCAGCCTGAAGAGGTTATGGTCCCAGGAGTCGTGCAAAATAAAAACCCTGGCCGGCGACGGGGGTAGTACTTGTTCTTTCAGTCGTTTCGCATAGCTATAGATTTGACCGTCCAGATCGGCCAGGTGCTTCTCGTGGGTCGTCTTGCCGCCGAAAATATGCCTTGTCTCCTGCAACTGAGAACCCAGCTCGAGCTGCCATAATTGGTCAACCGCGATCCAGGGGATCAGGATCACAGCGCCGCAGCTGATCGGATATTTCCTGCCACGGAGCACGCTGTAGCCGAACAGGAAAACTAGCGCCAGGCTCGCCCATGCGGCCGCTGCCACAGTGGGTGAAAGCGTTTCCGCTAGAGGCGCGTCGGGTGTACCAGCCAAAAGATTGATCGATGCCGGGGTCCAACCGCGGAAGCCTGTCCACTCGCAGAAGACCGCCGCGAGCATGCCCTGCCACGTATACGGATCAAGGGATATACCGGGAATGACGAGGTCCTGGCCGCGCAGATCTCCGGTTATATAAAGGGCAATATCGGTTATGGTGCCGCGCCAGCCGGGTTGTGCGGCCAGATTGGCAGTGGCGGTACGGTCACCGTTTCCCGGCAGGGATGCCGCGAACATGTTGCTGCCAGTCTCTGCTGTTCGCCAGAAAAATTTCAGCCGCAGACCCGACTGTAAACCCTCGAACCGGTAGCGCAGGTGGGGGTGGCTCTCGGCCCTCAGTTTGAGGGTATGGGAGACGAGTGCGCCTTCCGCCGCAAGCCCCGCCAGTACCAGCGCGTCGCCCTCGAAACGGGTGCTGCCCATGATGGTCTGGAATTGCCCGCCGGTTATTGCCAGGCTGTCTGCAGGATTTTCCTTTGCGTGAAAGCCAGACTGGTAAGTGGCAAAGGCAACAAGCAGAACCAGGGCGCTGCCGGCCAGCGCGAGCACTGCAGCGCCAAGAGACCTAAAGAAATAGTGGTCTGCGTCGGACAGAGTCATGGGCTCAGAGGTACCTCATCGATGTCAGTGGCCTCGCCTGCCTATGGCACCAGAGCTTGCTCCGGATCCCGGTAGGAATCAACCGCCGGACAGGCGCAGAACAGGTTCCTGTCACCGTAGACATTGTCTACCCGGTTCACCGGCGCCCAGTACTTGTAGCGGCGCAGGGAATCCACCGGGTAGGCCGCCAGCTCGCGGGAGTAGGGGTGGTCCCAGTGGCTTGCCGCCACGTCCGCCAGGGTGTGGGGGGCGTTGGCCAGGGGGTTGTCCTGCGCGTCCAGACGGCACTCCTGCACGGCGCTGATCTCTTCCCGGATCGCGATCATGGCATCGCAGAAGCGATCCAGTTCCTGCAGCGACTCGGACTCGGTGGGTTCCACCATCAGGGTGCCCGCCACCGGGAATGACATGGTGGGGGCGTGGAAGCCGTAGTCGACCAGGCGCTTGGCCACGTCCTCTTCGGTCACCCCGCTCGCCTCCTTGATGGGCCGTATATCGAGGATGCACTCGTGGGCGACATTGCCTGTTTTGCCGGTGTAGAGGATGGGGTAGTGGTCCTTCAGGCGGTGGGCGATATAGTTGGCGTTGAGTATGGCCACCTGGGTGGCCTGGACCAGGCCCGCGCCGCCCATCAGTGCGATATAGCTCCAGGAAATCGGCAGGATGGAGGCGCTGCCATAGGGCGCGGAGGAGACCACGTCGTTGCCCTCAGCCAGGCCGGGTAGCGGGCACACCGGGTGGCTTGGCAGGAAGGGCTGCAGGTGAGCCCCCACGCCGATGGGGCCCATGCCCGGGCCGCCGCCACCGTGAGGGATACAGAACGTCTTGTGCAGGTTGAGGTGCGACACGTCCGCCCCAAACTTGCCCGGCGCCGCGATACCCACCAGGGCGTTGAGGTTGGCGCCATCGACATACACCTGGCCGCCGTGTTCGTGCACGATCTGGCACAGTTCCACGATCGACTCCTCGAACACGCCGTGGGTGGAGGGATAGGTGACCATGATGCAGGCCAGCTCCTCCCGGTGGCGCCCGGCCTTGGCGCGCAGGTCGTCCAGATCCACATTGCCCAGGGCGTCGCACTCCACGATCACCACTTGCATGCCGGCCAGGGCTGCGCTGGCGGGATTGGTGCCGTGGGCGGAGGAGGGGATCAAGCAGATATTACGCCGGTGGTCGCCGCGGCTCTCGTGGTAGCGGCGGATGCACAGCAGGCCCGCGTACTCGCCCTGGGAGCCGGCGTTGGGTTGCAGGGATATGGCGTCATAGCCGGTGCATTCGCGCAGCATATGCTCGAGTTCCGCCAGCATGGCGTGGTAGCCTTTCGTTTGCTCCGCCGGGGCGAACGGGTGCAGCCCGGCGAACTCCGGCCAGGTGATCGGCAGCATCTGCGTGGTGGCGTTGAGCTTCATGGTGCAACTGCCCAGCGGGATCATGGCCCGGTTGAGCGCGATGTCCTTGTCCTCCAGGTAGCGCATATAGCGCAGCATCGCGGTTTCCGAGTGGTAGTCGTTGAACAGCGGGTGCTGCAGGTAATCGATCTCGCGCCGCAGGACCGCCGGGATACCCGCGGCGTGATCAAGCCCGGCCGCCACACGCTCAAGGTCAGGCCCCTGGCCGTCGCTGAACACCGACCACAGGCACTGCACATCGTCGGCGCTGGTGGTTTCATCGAGGGAGATACCCAGGCGGCCAGCGCCCACCAGCCGCAGGTTGATGCCCCGGGCCAGGGCGCGCTGGTAAATAGCGGCCTGGCGGTCGCCAACGTCGATCGTCAGGGTATCGAAGAAACAGGCGTTTTCCGGCCGCAAACCGGCCTGCGCCAGGCCCGCGGCCAGCAGTGCGGTGAGGTAGTGAATGCGCTCGGCAATGCGGCGCAGGCCGGCGGGGCCGTGGTACATGGCATAGAAAGTGGCCATGATCGCGAGTAGCGCCTGGGAGGTGCAGATATTGCTGGTGGCCTTCTCCCGGCGGATGTGCTGCTCGCGGGTCTGCATGGCCATGCGCAGGGCCTGGTTGCCGCGCCGATCGATGGAAACCCCGATGATGCGACCGGGGGTCGAACGCTTGTAGGCATCCCTGGTGGCGAAGTAGGCGGCGTGGGGGCCGCCGAATCCCATGGGTACGCCAAAGCGCTGGGTGTTGCCCACCACCACGTCGGCGCCCAGGACCCCCGGCGATTTCACCAGCAGCAGGGCCATAACATCGGCGGCCACCGTCACCAGAGTATTGGCCTTGTGTGCCCTCTCGATCAGCGGCGAGATATCCTCCAGCTGGCCCCAGGTGCCGGGATACTGCAGCAGCAGGCCGAAGGCTTCCGTGCCGCCCAGCAAGTCCCCGGGGGTGCCCACTACCACGTCGATGTCCAGCGCCTGCGCCCGGGTTTTCACCACGGCGATTGTCTGGGGGTGGCAGTCGGCCGCCACCAGGAAGGTGTTGCTGCGGTTGCGCTTGTTCACCCGGTGCAGCAGGGTCATGGCCTCGGCGGCGGCGGTGCCCTCGTCGAGCATGGAGGCGTTGGCCAGGTCCATGCCGGTGAGGTCGAGTATCATCTGTTGGAAGGTGAGCAGCGCCTCCAGTCGGCCCTGGGATATTTCCGGCTGGTAAGGGGTGTAGGCGGTGTACCAGCCCGGGTTTTCCAGCACGTTGCGCTGGATCACGGCCGGTGTCCAGGTGTTGTAGTAGCCGGTACCGATATAGGACTTGTTGACCACGTTTTGTGCAGCCAGCGCGCGCAGCCTGGCCAGCACTGCCTGTTCTGATTGCGCGCCGGGCAGGGCCATTGGCTGTTGGCGCCGGATGGCTGCGGGCACGGTGGCATCGATCAGGGCGTCGAGACTGTCATAGCCTATCGC
>Ga0105090_10000143_pt1 | contig 30327 bp, 26 predicted proteins | sample PPLLak3March2015_FD_79110 | JGI IMG/M metagenome (GOLD analysis project Ga0105090, IMG submission 79110) | Freshwater sediment microbial communities from Prairie Pothole Lake near Jamestown, North Dakota, USA - PPLs Lake P7 Core (1) Depth... | ecosystem: Environmental > Aquatic > Freshwater >...
AGAGCGGGCTGCCCTTCGCGAGCTCGGCGAGCTGGTAGACGATCTGGCCGCCGTCGAGGATGGGTATCGGCAGGAGGTTCAGCACGAAGAGGCTCACGCTCACGATGGCGAGGAACGAGAGGAACGAGAGGACGCCCTGGCGCGCGGAGAATCCGGCGTACTCTGCGATGTTGATGGGTCCGCTCAGGTTCTTGACCGAGACGTCGCCCGTGACGACGTTCCAGAGCATCCGCACCGTGAGCACCGACATGTCCCACGTCCGGTCGACGCCGCGCGCGAGCGCGCCGACCGGTCCGTGCCGCTCGACCGTCCGCATCGCCTCAGGCCACTCTCCCGGAGATGCCGGCTGCACCCCGATGCGGCCGACCATGCGGTCGCCCTCGCGCTGCGATTCCACCTCGACCGGCACTTCGAGCCGGTCGCCGCCCCGCTGCACGGTGAACGCGAGCTTCTGGCCCGGTCGGGGCTGGACCTTTCCGACCAGCGCCGGGAAGTCGGGCACCGGCTCGCCGTCGACGGCGATCAGTTCGTCGCCTTCCTGCAGTCCGGCCCGCTCGGCCGGGCTGCCCGGCATGATCTTGCCGACCTTCGCAGGCACGGTGGGGAACCAGAAGTCGAATCCGAGGCCCGGCAGCAGTGCACCCGGCTCGGTGAGCGCGCGCGTGCCGCCCTCGATCGCCAGTGCCGCTTCGCGAGTGGAGCCGTCCTCTCCCCGCAGGCGGAGCGCGATCGGCCCGTCGTTCATCAGCTGGTCGAGGATCGCGAGCACCGCGGACTCCCGCGTCGCCGTCTCCCGGTTGCCGACCGAGAGGATCTCGTCGCCCGTGCGGAGTCCGGCGCGCCCGGCGTAGGAGTCGGGCGTGACTTCTCCCACGACGGCCTTGAGCGCGGGCACGCCGGCCACGAACAGCACCGCGTACGCGACGACCGCGAACAGGAAATTCGCGAACGGCCCGGCGAGCAGCACCAGGACGCGCCGCCAGACGGGCTTGCGGTTGTAAGCCTCCGACAGGCGCGCCGGGTCCACGGGTCCCTCGCGCTCGTCGAGCAGCTTCACGTAGCCGCCGAGCGGGATCGCGGAGATCGCGTACTCCGTGCCGTCGGCGCCGCGCCGGGACCACAGAGCCCGACCGAAGCCGATCGAGAACTTGAGCACGCGGATGCCCATGCGCCGGGCCATCCAGAAATGGCCGTACTCGTGGACCGCGACCAGCAGGCCGATCGCCACGAGGAACGCGAGGACGTAGCTCAATATGGTCATGCCCCTGCCATGGCCGCGCCGGCCAGCATCGAATCCGCCAAATCCCGCGCCCAGCGATCCGTGTCGAGCACTTCCTCGAGCGTGGCCGCGGGCCGGCCGCGATGACGCTCGAGTACCGCCTCGATCACCCGGGGAATCTCGACGAAGCCGAGGCGACCCGCGAGAAACGCCCCGACCGCGACCTCGTTGGCCGCATTGAGCGCCGCCGGGGCGGTGCCGCCTGCCTCCGCCGCCGACCGGGCCAGCCCGAGGGCGGGGAACCGGGCGCCGTCCGGTGCCTCGAAGTCGAGGCGCCCGGCGGTCACGAGATCGAGCGATTGTACACCGGAGGCGATCCGATCCGGCCAGCCGAGCGCGTGGGCGATCGGCGTCCGCATGTCCGGGTTCCCGAGCTGGGCCAGGATGGACCCGTCCACATACTCCACCAGCGAGTGCACGATGCTCTGCGGATGTACGACCACCTCGACGTCCCGGGGTTCCATCCCGAACAGCACGCAGGCCTCGATCAGCTCGAGGCCCTTGTTCATGAGCGTCGCCGAGTCGACCGAGATCTTCCGGCCCATGCGCCAGCGCGGGTGCGCGCAGGCCTCGTCCGGCGTCGCGCGGGCCATCCGCTCGAGCGGAGTCCTGAGGAACGGCCCGCCGGACGCGGTGAGCAGGATGCGGCGGACGCCAGCCACGGACCGGCCCGTGTCGATACCCGGCGGCATACACTGGAAGATCGCGTTGTGCTCGCTGTCGATCGGCACCAGGGTCGCACCGCCCGCGCGGGCAGCCTCGACGAGCAGCGGGCCCGCCACGACGAGCGACTCCTTGTTCGCGAGCAGCACCTGCTTGCCGGCCCGTGCGGCGGCAAGCGTGGACGGCAGCCCGGCCGCGCCGACGATCGCCGCCATGACGACGTCGACGTCGGCCGACGAGGCGCACTCGGCGAGCGCATCGGGCCCGGACCGCACGACCGTCGGCAGCCGCCCGGCACGGAGCGCCGACTCGAGGCGCGCGGCCGCTTCGCCTGATTCCAGGATCGCGACCGCAGGCCGGAACTGCCGGCACTGCTCGAGCAGGAGCTGGTCGTTCGTCGCGGCGGCAAGGGCCGCGACCTCGAAGCGATCGGGGTGGCGGCCGAGCACGTCGAGCGTGCTGGTGCCGATGCTGCCCGTGGAGCCGAGCACCGCGACGCGTCTCACGTCGGCACTCCGAATGCGATGAGGCCGAGCAGGAATACAGGCCCAGCGGCCGTGAGGCTGTCGATGCGGTCGAGCACGCCGCCGTGACCCGGCAGCAGCGCGCTGCTGTCCTTGAGCCCGACCTGCCGCTTGAACATGCTCTCCGCGAGATCGCCGACGACCGAGAACAGCGCGACCGCGAGGCAGACCAGCACCCACCGTCCGACCGGCTCCTGGAACAGCCACGCGCCGGCGAGCGCCGCGAGCAGCGCCGCCCCCATGCCGCACAGCAGCCCTTCCCAGGTCTTGTTGGGACTCACGCGCGGGGCGAGCTTGCGACGGCCGAATGCGCGCCCGCCGAAATACGCGCCGACGTCCGCCGCCGCGATCAGCACGATCAGGAACAGGAAGAGCTCCTGGCCACGGGGCTCGAGCAGCAGCAGCCGGCCGATCCCGACGGCGGCCGGCACGAGCACGGCCAGTCCGGCGAGCGCCGCGGCACGGCCGCCGCCGCGCTCGGGCGAATTCACGACCCACCAGAACGCCGCGAGCCACCAGGAAGCCGCGAGCGCCAGCAGCGCCACGAGAGCGGTCGGCTGCTCCGTCACCCACCATGCGAGCGAGACCAGCACCAGGACGAGCCCCGCGTAGCCCGCGCGCCCGCGAACGCTGTGCAGGTGCGCGAAGCCTGCCCACTCCCAGGCGCCCAGGACGACGCCGGCGAACACGATCGTGACGGCGACCGGCGGCGGAGTGAACGCGAGGATCGCGAGCAGCGCGACCGCTAGCAGCAGCGCGGTCACCACGCGCTGGCGCAGGCCGCTAGACACGGGCGACCTGCTCCGAGGTGAGCCCGTAGCGTCGCTGGCGTCCCGCGAAGTGCCGGCACGCGCGCTCGAGCTCGTCGTCGTCGAAGTCCGGCCAGAGCACGTCGCAGAAGTAGAGCTCGGTGTAGGCGAGGCTCCAGAGCAGGAAATTGCTCAGGCGCTGCTCGCCGCCCGTGCGGATGAAGAGATCGGGTTCGGGGCTGCCCGCGAGTTCGAGCTCCGCGGCGATCGAGGCCTCGTCGACGGAGTCGGGCGTGATTTCGCCTCGCGCGACGCGCTCGGCGAGCCGGCGCGCTGCCCGTGCGATGTCCCATCGGCCCCCGTAGGACAGGGCCACGTTGAGCGTCATGCGCGTGTTCGAGGCGGTCCGCTCCTCGGTGGCCGCGATGCGCTCCCGCACCTCCGCCTTCAGCGTTCCGAGGTCGCCGATGAAGCGCAGGCGGATGCCGTTGCGGTCGAGTTCTTCGACCTCGCGCTCCATGGCCTCGACGAAGAGTTGCATCAGCCGCGCGACTTCCTCCGCGGGCCGGCCCCAGTTCTCGCTCGAGAACGCGAAGAGCGTCAGCGCCTCGACGCCGCGGCGCGCGCAACCCTCGACGGTGGAGCGGACCGCCTTCACGCCCGCGCGGTGGCCCAGGTGCCTCGGGAGCGCGCGCCTCGACGCCCACCGACCGTTGCCGTCCATGATGACGGCGACGTGCCGGGGCGTGCCTGGATCGCGCGTGTGCGTGGACGCCACCGGGTTCAGACCTGCAGGAGTTCCTTTTCCTTGTCGGCGACGACGTGGTCCACCTCGGCGACGTACTTGTCCGTGAGCTTCTGGATCTCGTCGTGGGCCCGGCGGTCGTCGTCCTCGGAGATCATCTTCTCCTTCAGCATCTCCTTGAGTTCCTGCATCACGTCGCGGCGCACGTTGCGGATCGCGACGCGCGCGTTCTCGCCTTCGTGGCGCACGACCTTGCCGAGGTCGCGGCGCCGCTCCTCGGTGAGCGACGGCAGCGGCACCCGGATCACGCTGCCGGCCGTCGCGGGCATCAGTCCCAGGTCCGACTTCATGATGGCCTTCTCGATGACCGGGACCATCTGCTTCTCCCACGGCACCACCGTGAGCGTGCGGGCGTCCTCGACCGCGACGTTGGCGACCTGCTGCAGCGGCACCTCGTTGCCGTAGTAGTCGACGCGCAGGTGCTCGAGCAGCGTCGTGCTGGCGCGGCCGGTGCGGAGCTTCTTGAGCTCGTTGCGGAGCGAGGCCACGCACTTGCCCATGCGCTCGGCGGCATCCTTCTTCACGTCCTCGATCATCGTCGCTCTCCGTGGCGCCGGGGTCGGCGCGTCAGTTCGTCACCAGGGTACCGATGTCCTCGCCGCGCCCGACGCGCACCAGGGCGCCGGGCTCGTTGAGATCGATCACCCGGAGCGGCAGGCGGTGGTCGCGGCAGAGCACGATCGCGGTCGCATCCATGACGTTCAGGCGCTGATCGAGCACCTGGTCGTAGGTGAGACGCGCGTAGCGCCGCGCGGACGGGTTCACCATCGGATCCGAGTCGTACACGCCGTCCACCTTGGTCGCCTTCACGAGCAGGTCGGCCTCGATCTCGATCGCGCGCAGGCTCGCGGCCGAGTCGGTGGTGAAGAACGGGTTGCCGGTGCCGGCCGCGAAGATGGTCACCCGGCCCTTCTCGAGGTGGCGCACGGCGCGCCGGCGGATGTAGTCCTCGCACACCTGGTTGATGCGGATCGCGGACATCACGCGCACGACCACGGCGATCGACTCGAGCGCGTCCTGGAGCGCGAGCGAGTTCATCACGGTGGCGAGCATGCCCATGTGGTCGGCCGTCACCCGGTCCATGCCGGCACGCGCGAGGCCCGCCCCGCGGAACAGGTTGCCGCCGCCGATCACGATGGCGACCTCGGCACCGTCCTCGCGCATCGCCTTGATCTCGCCGGCCAGCCGCTTGATGAACGACGGATCGATGCCGTAGTCGCCGTCGCCCATCAGGGCTTCGCCCGAGAGCTTGACGAGGATCCGCTTCGACGAACGGGGGCTGGGATCGGACGCTGGCATGTGTACTCCGCCGGTTGACGGGCCGCCATTATAAGGAACCCCGCTTGCGCGGGGTTCGGTGATGCTGCGTTGACCGGTCCGGGGCGGGCTCAGCCGCCCCGGACCGTCGCCATGACTTCGGCCGCGAAGTTCTCCTGCTTCTTCTCGATGCCCGCGCCGACCTCGTAGCGGACGAAGCGCACGACCTTGGCACCGGCCTGCTTCAGCACCTGCGCAACCGTCTGCTTGTCGTCCTTCACGAACGGCTGGCCCAGCAGCGTGATCTCGCCGAGGAACTTGCGGAGTTTGCCCTCGGAGGCCTTCACGAGCACGTCCTTCGGCTTGCCCTGAAGCTTGGGGTCCGTAGCGGCCTGCGCGACGAAGATCTCGCGCTCCTTCTCGACCTGGTCCGCGGGCACCTCGTCCGCGGAGAGGTACTGCGGGTTGATCGCCGCGACGTGCATCGCGAGATCCCGGCCGAGCGCCTCGTCGCCGCCCTCGATCACGACCACGGTGCCGATCCGGACGCCGTGCAGGTAGGTCGCGAGCGGCGCACTGCTCGTGACGATCTCGAAGCGACGCACGCCGATGTTCTCGCCGATGCGGGCGATCAGCGCGCGACGGGCCTCCTCGACGGTCTGGCCCGACGGCAGCCTGGCCGCGAGGAGCCCTTCGAGGTCGGTCGGCTTCGAGGCGAGCGCGACGCGTGCCACGTCGGCCGCGTAGGCCTGGAAATCCTTCTCGCGGGCGACGAAATCCGTCTCGGAGTTGACCTCGACGACGGCGGCAGACCGGCCGTCCGCCGAGCGTTCGATGACGACGACGCCCTCGGCCGCGATGCGGCCGGCCTTCTTGTCGGCCTTGGCGAGGCCGGACTTGCGCATGGCTTCGGCGGCGACCTCGAGGTCGCCGTTCGCTTCGACGAGCGCCTTCTTGCACTCCATCATCCCGGCGCCGGTGCGCTCACGCAGCGCCTTCACTGCCTCGGCGGTGACGCTCATGGTCACTCTCCCTCCGCGACCGGTGCCACGGGCTCGGCGGCCGCGGCCGCCTCGACCGCAGGCGCCGCGGCGGCCGGAGCCTTCTTGCGGGCCGCCTCGCGCCGGGCCATGAACGCCTCCGGGCTCTCCTCCGGGTCGGCCTCGGCGAGCTCCGCGGCGGCGTCGCCGGTCGCCTCCGTCTCGACCGCCGGGCGGCGGCGGGCCGGAGTCTTCTTCTTGACCGGCGCCGAGCGGCGCTTCGGCGCGCCCGTGCGGGCCCGCGGCTTGCCTTCCTCGTCGAGCTCGACGAACTCGTCCTCACCGACCGGCACGTCCGGGATCGTCGAGCGGCCTTCGATCACCGCGTCGGCGATGCCGGCCGCGTAGAGCTCGATCGCGCGCATGGCGTCGTCGTTGCCGGGGATGACGTAGCTGATGCCGTCCGGCGCGCAGTTCGTGTCGACGACCGCGACCACCGGGATGCCGAGCTTCTGCGCCTCGTGGATCGCGATCTTCTCGTGGCCCACGTCGACGACGAAGAGCGCGTCCGGCAGGCCCTCCATGTCTTTGATGCCGCCGAGGCTGCGCTCGAGCTTCTCGCGCTCGCGGCGCACCATCTGCGCCTCGCGCTTGCTGCGCTGCTCGAGGAGGCCGTTCGCGGCCATCTCGTCGATCTCGGCGAGCCGGCGGATCGACTGCCGGATCGTCTTGAAGTTCGTGAGCATGCCGCCGAGCCAGCGGTGGCTCACGTAGGGCATGCCGCAGCGGGCGGCCTCGCGGGCGACCGCCTCGCGGGCCGAGCGCTTCGTCCCGACGAACAGCACGCGGCCGCCGTCCGCGACGACGTGCTTCACGAAGTCCGCCGCCTCGATGTAGAGGGGCAGCGTCTTCTCGAGGTTGATGATGTGGATCCGGTTGCGCTCGCCGAAGATGAAGGGGGCCATCTTCGGGTTCCAGAAGCGGGTCTGATGTCCGAAATGAACACCCGCCTCCAGCATCTGCCGCATGGACATGCTGGTCATCGATCTGTCTCCTTTTGGGGTTGAGCCTCCACGCACCCCATGCGGCAACCTGGCTGAACCTTCCGGTTCGCCGGGCACCCGGCCGCATGTGACGATGCGTGTGCGGATTTCGTTGTCAAAAACGGGCGCGCTTTATACCATAACTTTACGTTCGTTCAAATACTTGGCCCCTTCCGCACCCGCGGGGGGGCAGGATCCACCCGCCCATGCAGCACGAGCCGGCCACCACTCCCTGGCGATCCGACAGCGCCGGCAACGTCCGCGTCAAGTCCCTGCCGGAGCAGGACGCGATGCGGCTCGCGGGCCGCCTCGCGGCCGAGGCGCTCGACATGATCGAGCCGCACGTCGTGCCCGGCGTCACGACGGAGGAGCTCGACCGCATCTGCCACGACTACATCGTCGACGTGCAGCGGGCCGTGCCCGCCCCGCTTGGCTACCGCGGCTACCCGAAGTCGATCTGCACCTCCGTGAACCACGTCGTCTGCCACGGCATCCCGGGCGACCGGCGGCTCAAGCAGGGCGACGTCGTCAACGTGGACGTGACGGTGATCAAGGACGGCTTCCACGGCGACTCGAGCCGCATGTACGCGGTCGGGAAGATCGCGCCGCACGTCGAGCGCCTGGTCGAGGTCACGTACCGCGCGATGTGGCTCGGCATCCGCGCCGTGCGCCCGGGCGCCCGCCTCGGCGACATCGGCGCCGTGATCCAGCGCTACGTCGAGGACAACCACTACTCCGTCGTCCGCGAGTACTGCGGCCACGGCATCGGCCGCGGCTTCCACGAAGACCCGCAGGTGCTGCACTACGGCACGGCGGGAACCGGCATCGAGCTGGTGCCCGGCATGACCTTCACGATCGAGCCGATGGTGAACGCTGGCCGGCGCGAAGTCCGCCTGCTCCCGGACGGCTGGACCGTCGTGACGCGCGACCACTCGCTTTCCGCCCAGTGGGAACACACCATCCTCGTGACCCCGGCCGGTTTCGACGTGCTGACTCTGGGCGCGGCCGAGCAGCCGCCGGCCTGAGCGCGCCGCCATGTCCGCCACCCCCGTCGACGGCCTGGAATCCGGCCTGGCCAGGGCCGCCCTGCCGCCCTGGCCATTCCTCGAGTCGCTGCCTGCCGCGCTGCGCTCCGGCGACGACCGCGTCGGCGCGTTCCGCGGGGCGCTCGCCGCTGGCGACGCGAGCCTGCGGCAGCGCTTCGAGGAGGACGAGCCGATCGAGGCGCTCGTGCGGGACCGCGCGAGGATGGTGGACGTCGTGCTCTGCGAGGCGTGGGCCGCGCACGCAGGCCCCGCCGAGAAGGATGTCGCCCTGGTCGCCGTGGGTGGCTACGGCCGCGGCGAGCTGCATCCTTGCTCGGACATCGACGTCCTGATCCTGCTGCCGAAGAGCCTCGTCTTCGACGACCACGCCGCCATCGAGCGCTTCCTGACGTTCCTCTGGGACATCGGACTCGAGATCGGCCACAGCGTCCGCACCATCGACGACTGCCAGCGCGAGAGCGCGGCGGACGTGAGCGTCGCTTCCTCGCTGATCGAGGCGCGGCGCCTCGCAGGCCCGGACTTCCTGCTGCAGGCGATGCGCCGTGCCCTCGCGCAGGACAACGTCTGGTCGTCGCAGGCGTTCTTCGAGGCGAAGGTCGCCGAGCAGCAGGCGCGACACCACCGCTACCACGACACCGCCTACAACCTCGAGCCGAACGTCAAGGCGAGCCCGGGCGGGCTCCGCGACGTGCAGACGATCGGCTGGGTCGCGAAGCGCCACTTCGGTGCCGAGACGCTGGACGAGCTCGTCGGGCACGGCTTCCTGACCGCGGCCGAGCTGCGCAAGCTCCGCACGGCGCAGGCGTTCCTCTGGAAGGTGCGTTTCGCGCTGCACACGCTCACCGGGCGCCGCGAGGACCGCCTGCTCTTCGACCACCAGGTCCGCATCGCGAAGATGTTCGGGTACGAGGACGCGACCTACACCCTCGCGGTCGAGCAGTTCATGCAGCGGTACTACCGCACCGTGATGGATGTGAGCCTGCTGAACGAGATGCTGCTGCAGCTCTTCCGCGAGGCGATCCTCGGCCACGGCGAGGCCACGATCGTGCCGCTCAATGCGCGCTTCCAGGTGCGCGACGACTACCTCGAGGTCACCGCGGACGACGTCTTCGCGCGCCACCCGTCGGCGATCCTCGAGCTGTTCCGGCTGATGCAGGAACAGCCGCAGCTGCGCGGCGTCCGGGCGACCACGATCCGCGCGCTCGGCCGGCACCTCTGGCTCATCGACGAGGAGTTCCGGCAGAACCCGCGCCACCACCGCCTGTTCCTCGACTTCATGCGCGCCCCGGCGGGCGTGACGCACGAACTCCGCCGCATGAACCTCTACGGCGTGCTCGGCCGCTACATTCCTGCATTCGGCCGCATCGTGGGCCGCATGCAGTACGACCTGTTCCACGCGTACACGGTCGACGCCCACACGCTGTTCGTGGTTCGGAACCTCCGCCGCCTCGCGCTGCCCCGCTTCGCGCACGAATTCCCCGACCTCACGCGGCTCATGGAGCAGATCCCGAAGCCCGAGCTCGCCTACCTCGCCGCGCTGTTCCACGACATCGCGAAGGGCCGGGGCGGCGACCACTCCGAGCTCGGCGCGGTCGACGCCGAGGCGTTCTGCCTCGAGCAGGGGCTTTCGCGCTACGACGCGCGTCTCGTCGCGTGGCTGGTGCGCAACCACCTGCTGCTGTCGGTCACGGCCCAGAAGAAGGACATCTCGGACCCGAAGGTCATCCAGGAGTTCGCGCATCGCGTCGGCGACCAGACGCACCTCGATTACCTCTACCTGCTCACCGTCGCCGACGTGCGGGGCACGAACCCGAAGCTGTGGAACTCCTGGAAGTCCTCGCTGTTCCACGATTTCTACGAGCGCACCAAGCGCGCGCTGCGCCGCGGGCTCGAGGCGCCCGTCGACCGGGAGGAACTCGTCGCGGAGACGCGGGCCGCCGCCGCGGAGCTCCTCGTGCGCGACGGCGTCGACCGCGCGCACGCCGAATCGGTCTGGACCCGCATGAACGACCGCTATTTCCTCGGCCACACGCCGGCCGAGATCGCCTGGCACACGCGACTCCTCGCGGAGCGCGAGGCGGGCGACGTCTCGCCGGTCGTCGCGGTGCGCGAGGTCGCCGAGCGCGGCGGCAACGCGGTCGTCACCTACCTGCCGCATCGCCGCCACAATTTCGCGCGCACGACGGCGCTGCTCGACCAGATGGGCCTCAACATCCTCGACGCACGGATCACGCCGCTCGAGGGCGGGCTGAGCCTCGACACGTACCTCGTGCTCGAGGACACGGGCGCGCCGATCGGCGACCGCCACCGTGCGGCCGCGATCGAGCAGCAGCTCTGGCGTGTGCTGCAGCTGCCCGAGGATGCCACTCCGCCCGCCGTCACGCGCCGCGCGCCGCGGCAGGCACGGATGTTCTCGACGCCGACGCAGATCACCTTCACCGAGGATCCGCTGCACCAGCACACGATCATCGAGCTGATCGCGGGCGACCGGCCGGGACTGCTGTCCGAGGTCGGCAAGGTGCTGCTCTCGGCGCACGCGGACGTGGTGATGGCGCGCATCATGACGATCGGCGAGCGGGCCGAGGACGTCTTCCACGTCACGGGCGAGAACGGCGGCCCGCTCTCCGACGAGTCCCGCCGGCTGCTCGAAGACCGGCTGCACGAGGCCCTCGATCGGCGCGATCCGACGCGCGCGGCGTGAGCCGCCGGCGATGAACCCGCGCCTCGCGCTGCTGCGCCCCTACCCTTTCGAGCGCTTGCGCAGCCTCCTCGCAGGCGCCCAGCCGCCGCGGGGCCTCCGGCCGATCCCTCTATCGATCGGCGAACCGAAGCATGAGCCTCCGGCGTTCGTCGCGCAGGCGCTGACGGCAGCCCTCGGCACGCTCGGCACCTACCCCACCTCGGCCGGCCTCCCGGAACTGCGCTCCGCGATCGCCCGCTGGCTCGAGCGTCGCTACGGGCTGCCGCAGGTCCAGGTGCGCGACGACACGCAGGTGCTGCCCGTGAACGGCACGCGGGAGGGGCTCTTCTCGTTCGTGCAGGCCGTCGTCGATCCCGGCGCGCCCAGCCCGGCCGTGCTGATGCCGAATCCCTTCTACCAGATCTATGAAGGCGCCACGCTGCTCGCCGGCGCCGAGCCCGTGTACCTCGACTGCAGCGCGTCGAACGGGTATCTGCCCGATCTCGACGCCGTGCCGGACTCGACGTGGGCACGCTGCCAGGTGCTGTTCCTCTGCAGCCCCGGCAACCCGACGGGCGCCGTGATGCCGGAGTCCCTCCTGCGCCGGGCACTCGATCTCGCCTCGCGACACGATTTCATCGTGGCGGCGGACGAGTGCTACTCCGAGATCTACGCCGACGACGCCCGCCCGCCCTGCGGTCTGCTGCAGGCGGCCTACCGCGCCGGCAACGCCTCCTTCGAGCGCTGCGTCGCGTTCCACAGCCTCTCGAAGCGCTCCAGCGTGCCCGGCCTGCGCTCCGGATTCGTGGCCGGCGACGCGAAGGTGCTCGAAGCCTTCCGGCTCTACCGCACGTACCACGGCTGCGCGCTGCCGGTGCACACGCAGCTCGCGAGCGTTCCCGCCTGGAACGACGAGCGTCACGTCGAGGAAAACCGACGGCTGTACCGCGAGAAATTCGACCGCGTCGTGCCGATCCTCGCGCAGGCGCTGCCGGTCGAGCGTCCCGATGGCGCGTTCTACCTCTGGCTCGACACGGGCGACGACGAGGCCTTCGCGCGCGGCCTCTACGAGCAGGCCCACGTCACCGTGCTGCCAGGAACTTACCTCGGGCGCGACGGCGGCGCCGGCAACCCGGGCCGAGGCCGGGTTCGCATTTCGCTCGTGGCCAGCGTCGCCGACACGGTCGAAGCCGCGCACCGGATTGCAGGCTTCGCGCGCCGGCGCTAGCTCCTCACCGGGCATCCGCCCGGCGGGCCTGCGATCGGCAAACCGCCGGGATGCGGTATTCTGGCCTCAGCGAACCGCAGGCCGACGTCCCGGACCCATGACCCAGCACGACCGACTCGCCGCGACCGTCTCCGCCGCCTTCGAGGAGCGGATGAACTACACGCCGGGCAACGCACCGGCCGACGTGCTCGCCGCGGTCGACGCGGCCATCGAACTGCTCGACAGCGGCGCGGCACGAGTGGCCGAGAAGACCGCCGAAGGCTGGCGGGTCCACCAATGGCTCAAGAAGGCCGTGCTGCTCTCCTTCCGCCTGTACGACAACCGCACGGTCGAGGCCGGCTATACGAACTACTACGACAAGGTTCCCCTCAAGTACTCGACCTACGACGACGGACGCTTCCGCGCCGACGGCGTCCGGGTCGTCCCACCGGCGACCGTGCGCCGCGGGGCCTTCGTCGCGCGCAACGTGGTGCTGATGCCGAGCTACGTGAACATCGGCGCTTACGTCGGCGAAGGCACGATGGTCGACACCTGGGCCACGGTCGGGTCCTGCGCGCAGATCGGGCGCAACGTGCACCTCTCGGGCGGCGTCGGCATCGGGGGCGTGCTCGAGCCGCTGCAGGCGGGGCCGACGATCATCGAGGACGGCTGCTTCGTCGGCGCCCGCTCCGAAGTAGTCGAGGGTGTCGTCGTCGAGGAAGGCGCCGTGCTGTCCATGGGCGTCTACATCGGGCAGAGCACGCGCATCTACGACCGCGAGCACGACACGGTCACCTACGGCCGGGTGCCTGCCGGCGCCGTGGTCGTCCCGGGCTCGCTGCCGTCGGCGGACGGCCGCTACAGCCTCGCGTGCGCGGTGATCGTGAAACGCGTCGACGCGCAGACGCGTGCCAAGGTCGGCATCAACGAGCTGCTGCGCGGCGTGGACTGAGCCACCGCGGGGCGGTGCCCCGGGATCAGGCCCCGCCGGCGCTCGCCTTCTTGCGCGGCGCCTCGCCCTCGACCATGTAGAGCACCTGCTCCGCGACGTTCTTCGCGTGGTCGCCGATCCGCTCGAGACCCTTGAGCGCGAAGACCGTGTCGATCGTCGCCCCCAGGAACTGGTGGTCCTGCATGACGAACGACATCAGCTGTCGCAGCGCGGTGGCGAATTCCTGGTCGATCTCGCGGTCCATCGCGAGCACGTCGCGGGCGAGCGCGGGATCCGACTCGTCGAGTGCGCGGACGGCGCCACGGAGCATCGCCGAGGAGAGCGTGGCCATGTGCCGCAGGTAGCGCGCGACGGCCACGACCGGGTCGTTCTGGCCGAGCGCGCCGGCACGAGCCGCGAACCGCGCGATCTTCTTCGACTCGTCGCCGACGCGCTCGAGCTCGAGGCCCACGCGGGCGATCGCACGGGCGGCGCGCAGGTCGTTCGCGACGGGCTGCTGCAGCGCGATGAAGGTGAGGCTGTCGCGATCGAGCCGGGTCTCGTAATCGTTCACCACCGGCTCACGCGACAGCACGAGCTCGGCGAGGCGGACGTCGCGCTCCGTGAGCGCCTGCACGGCGCTGCCGACCTGGTCGATCACGAGCCCGCCCATCTGGACCGCGTGGATGCGCAGGTCGGAGAGGGACTGGTCGACGGTCTTCGAAATGTGTCCCTCGAGCGGGTCGCCGCCGTGGGTCGCGGCGGCCGGCTGCACGCGGGGAGCGGACGCCGCTCCCGGGGCCGCCGGAACCTGATGCTCCGCTTCCATCGAGCCTCCCTCAACCATAGCGGCCGGTGATGTAGTCCTCGGTCGCCTTCTTGGCCGGGTTCGTGAAGATCTTCGAGGTCGCGTCGACCTCGACGAGTTCGCCCAGGTACATGAACGCCGTGAAGTCCGACACGCGCGCCGCCTGCTGCATGTTGTGCGTGACGATGAGCACCGTGACGCGCTGGCGCAGCTCGGTGATGAGCTCCTCGATCTTCGCCGTGGCGATCGGATCGAGCGCCGAGGTCGGCTCGTCGAACAGCAGGATCTCGGGCTCGGTCGCGAGCGCGCGCGAGATGCAGACGCGCTGCATCTGGCCACCGGAGAGCGCCAGCGCCGAGTCGTTCAGCCGGTCCTTGACCTCGTCCCAGATCGCGGCGCCGCGCAGCGCCTTCTCGACCCGCTCCGCGAGCTCCGTCTTGTTGTTGATGCCGCGCAGCCTGAGGCCATAGGCGACGTTCTCGAACACCGACTTCGGGAACGGGTTCGGCTTCTGGAACACCATGCCGATGCGCATGCGCACCTCGATGGGGTCCGTTTCGGGTCCCACGAGGTTCACGTTGTCGGGGCGCAGCGTGATCGCACCCTCGTACTTCGTGTCCGCCTGCAGGTCGTGCATGCGGTTGAAGCAGCGCAGGAAGGTGCTCTTGCCGCAGCCCGAGGGGCCGATCAGCGCCGTGACCTGGTGCTCCGGAATCACCAGGTTGATGTTCTTGAGGGCCTGGTTGCTGCCGTACCAGAAGTTCAGCTTCTCGGCGGCCGCCTTGGCCGGATTGGCGCGCGTGGTTTTCCGATCCTCCATGACGATCGAGAGCGACGGCGTGTCGGATCCCTGCGCGCGGATTTCGCCTTGCATGGTTGCGGCCTGCCTGGGGTGGGTTGGGGTCTTCGTATCGAGGATCGTGCTCATCGGCCTCACCAGCTGATCTTCTTGCGGAAGCGGTAGCGGATCCAGATCGCCACGGCATTCATGGCGAGCGTCATGCCGAGCAGGATCGCGCCCGCCGCGGCCGCGTTGGCCTGGAAGGCCTGGTCCGGCCGCGATACCCAGTTGAACATCTGGATGGGCATGGCCGTGAACTCGCTGCGCAGCCATTCGAAGTTCAGGAACGGGAACTCTCCCGTGACCGGTGACGGCGGCAGGAAGGCGATGAAGGACAGCGCCCCGATGGTGATGATCGGCGCGGTCTCGCCGATGGCGCGCGACAGCCCGAGGATCAGCCCCGTGAGGATGCCGCCGGTTGAATACGGCAGGACGTGGTCCTTGGTGACTTCCCAGCGCGTGGCCCCGAGGCCGTAGGCCGCCTCGCGGATCGCCTTGGGCACCGCCCGCAGCGACTCGCGGGTCGCCACGATCACGATCGGCAGGATGAGGAGCGCGAGCGTGAGCCCTGCCGTGAGCACGCTCTGGCCGAAGTTGAACTGGTACACGAACAGTCCGAGCGCGAGCAGGCCGTAGATGATCGAGGGCACGCCCGCGAGGTTCGTCACGTTGATCTCGATGATGCCGGTGAACCAGTTCTTCGGCGCGTACTCCTCGAGATAGATGGCCGCCGCGACGCCGACCGGCAGGGCCACGAGCGCGGTCACCACCATGATGAGCATCGTGCCGACAGCCGCCGAGAGTATGCCGGCGTTCTCGGCCTTGCGGGACGGGAAGGACGTAAAGAAATCCCAGCCGAAGCGCGAAGAGCCGTCCCGAACGAGGTCGAAGAACAGGATCGCGAGGATCGCGAGACAGCCGAACAGCAGCGCCATGCCGATCGCGATGAACAGCTTGTCGAGCTGCTTGCGCCAGGAGAGCCCCTTGCGGATCTCCTCGAGGGTCATGTGGGCGGTAGCGGCCATCAGTATGCCTCCCGGAACCGGCGGGTCAGGAAGAACCCGATCACGTTCAGCACCAGCGTCATCAGCATCAGCACGAGCCCGGCGGCGAAGATGCTCTGGTAGCCGATGCTGTCGTGCGGCAGGTCGCCGAGGCTCACCTGCACGATATAGGCCGTGATGGTCGCTGCCGGTTCCGTCGGGTTGAAGGTGAGGTTCGCCATCATGCCGGCCGCGATCGCGACGACCATGGTCTCGCCCACGGCGCGCGAGATGCCGAGGATGTAGGCGGCCGCCAGGCCCGAGAACGCACCGGGCACCACCACACGCAACGCGGTCTGCAGCTTGGTCGCGCCCATGGCGTACGAACCCTCGCGCATGTACTTGGGAACGGCCCGCATCGCGTCTTCGCTCACCGAGGCCACGTAGGGAACGATCATCAGGCCGATGACGAGCCCTGCGCTCAGCATGTTGAACCCAGGCAGGTCCGGCCACACCTTCTGCAGCAGCGGCGTCACTGCGAGCAGCGCGAAGTATCCGTAGACCACCGTCGGCACGGCACCCAGCAGCTCGAGCACAGGCTTGACCGTCTCGCGGAGGCGGTGCGGCGCGAACTCCGAAAGGTAGATCGCGACGATGGTGCCAACCGGAATCGCCACCAGGATCGCGACGCCCGTGACGGTCAATGTACCGGACACGAGCGGCAGGATGCCGTAGCGCGCATCGGCGAACAGCGGCGTCCACATCGTGTCGGTAAGGAAATCCTTGACCGAGACGTGCTCGAAGAAATAGCTCGACTCGTAGAAGAGAATGAAGACGATCGCGACGGTGGTGAACACCGCGACGAGACCGGCCGAGAGCAGGATCGCCTCGATGATGCGGTCACGCGTCTTGCGATAATGCAGCGACGCGAACGCGCCCTGCGCCATCTGGGTCTTGCCTTGAGTCATGGGGTGATTCCCCTTCCCCTGGTGAGCGCCCGGGCCACACTGTACCCGGCACTGCGGCGGATTTCGACTCTGCCCCAGCGGCGCGGCGGGGAGCGGATCCAGCGACCCCTTCCCCGCCGCGACGATCAGGCCAGTCCGGGTTGGATCAGAGCTTGGCTTCCATGGCCAGCAGCTGTTCGATGGTGATGCCGACCTGGTTGTGGCCACCGAACACGGTGCCGAGCTTCTTGTTGTCGAAGTGCTTCCAGGCGAGGTCATACGCACTCTGCGGGAGCGGCACGTAGCCCACTTCACTCACGAGGGCCCCGCCCTGCTTCATCATGAACTGCACGAACTCCCGGACCTCCGGGCGGTTGGCCGAAGACTCGCGGACGTACACGAACAGCGGCCGCGACAGCGGCGTGTAGGTGCCGTTGATCACGTTTTCAACGCTGGGCAGCACCGGACCCTTGCCCCCGTCGATCGCCACCGCGCGCAGCTTGTCCTTGTGCGCGGCGTAATAGGCGAAACCGAAGTAGCCGAGGGCCGACTTGTTGTTCTCGACGCCCTGCACCAGCGTGTTGTCGTCCTCGCTGGCCGTGAAATCGCCGCGACTCGACTTGGCCTTGCCCATCACCGCCTCGGTGAAATAGTCGAAGGTGCCCGAGTCGGCGCCCGGCCCGAACAGCATGAGCTTCTCGGCTGGCCACTCGCCGCGAACCTGCTTCCACTGGCTGATGCGGCCCTGCGCCGCCGGCTCCCACATCTTCCTGAGGTCGGCGATGGTCATGACATTGCCCTTGACCCAGTCGTTCTTCGGATTGATGACGACCGTCAGTGCATCGAAGGCAACCGGCAGCTCGATATACTTGATGCCGGCCTTGCGGCAGGCTTCCATCTCCTCGACCGATATCGGACGCGACGCGTTCGACATGTCCGTCTCGCCGCGGCAGAACTTCTTGAAGCCGCCGCCGGTGCCGGACATGCCTACCGTCACGCGGACCTTGCCGCGCTTCGAGATCTGGAACTCCTCGGCGAACGCCTCGGAGACCGGAAACACCGTGCTCGAGCCGTCGATCTTGATGGCGGCCTGCGCCAGTGCGCGCTCCGGAGCCCCGGCGGCGACGACGCCGACGAACAGTGCCGGGACGACCATTTTCTGCCACAACTTCATGGACTTGTCCTCTGCAAAGGAACGGGAAGGGTACGGGCGTAAAGCCGAGGACCCGAAGTTTGCCGAGGCCGTGTGACAGCCGTGTTACAGGCGGACGGCCGGGATTCCCCGGCTGAGGCCCACGGTTGCACCACACCGCGCCCTGCGCCAACGGCGCCGCTTGATATCGCCGGCCACGGTCCGCTATACACCGCGGGCCTTCTTGCATCTTGCGCCTCGCGCAGTCCTAACCAGCCAAGGTTACAGCGGCATGTCAGCCACGATCGCCCTGACCCACGAGCTCCTGCGCCGGCCCTCGGTGAGCCCGGAAGACCACGGCTGCCTCGATGTGATCGCGGGCCGGCTGGAGCCGCTGGGATTCAGGACCGAGCGGTTCACCTACCCCCCCGTGGACAACCTTTGGGCGGTCCACGGGCACGGCGGGCCGGTGCTGTGCCTCGCGGGCCACACGGACGTCGTACCCACGGGCCCGCTCGAGGAATGGGCCACCGACCCGTTCGAGCCCGTCACGCGGGACGGCGTGCTGTACGGCCGCGGCGCCGCCGACATGAAGAGCGGGCTCGCCGCGATGGTCACCGCCACCGAGCGCTTTATTGCACGCGTGCCGCGGCATGCGGGCACCCTCGCCTTCCTCCTCACGAGCGACGAGGAAGGCCCCTCGGTCGACGGTACCCGACGCGTCATGCAGGCGCTCACGGAGCGTGGCGAGAAGATCGACTGGTGCGTGGTCGGCGAGCCGACGAGCCACGCCGAGCTCGGCGACACGGTGAAAATCGGGCGGCGCGGCTCGCTGTCCGGCCGGCTCACGGTCCACGGCGTGCAGGGTCACATCGCGTATCCACACCTCGCGGACAACCCCGTGCACGCGTTCGCGCCGGCGCTCGCGGAGCTCGTGGCGCGTCGCTGGGACGAAGGCAATGCGTACTTCCAGCCGACGACTTTCCAGGTCTCGAACATCGGCGCGGGCACCGGCGCGCCGAACGTCGTCCCGGGGGAGCTCAAGGTGCGGTTCAACCTGCGCTTCTCGACCGAGCAGACGGTCGAGAGCCTGCAGCGCACGGTGCTCGGCGTCCTCGACCGGCATCGCGTCAAGTACACACTCGAGTGGTTCGTCTCGGGCCTGCCGTTCCTGACCGCGCCCGGCCGGCTCACGGAAGTGGTCTCGGGTGCGGTGCGCGACGTCACGGGCCGAACTCCGGAGTTTTCGACCTCGGGCGGCACGTCGGACGGGCGCTTCATCGCGCCCACGGGCGCGCAGGTGGTGGAGATCGGCGTCGGGAACGCGACGATCCACAAGGTGAACGAGTGCGTGCGGGTCGCGGACGTCGACCGGCTGAGCGAGATCTACGAGCGCATCATGGACAGGCTGCTCGGCCCGGACGCCTGAGCGGGCCTCGCGGCCTCAGCGGCGTTTCGCGACGAGATTGACGAGCACGCCCCAGGCGCCGAGGCCCACCAGCGCAACCAGCACCCAGGCGGGCATCGTGAGCCCGAGGAATTCCCAGTCGACCTTCGCGCACTCGCCGGAGCCCGCGAGCACTTTCGCGAGCACTTCGTGCAGCGGCAGGACGTCCATCATGTAGTCGAGGCTCGCGCCGCACTCGGCCACCGAGCCCGCGGGCTGGGCCAGGATCCAAAGGTGACGCACCGCGACGAGGATGCCCGCGAGCGCCGCGAGGTCGATGAGGATCGCGTAGACGGGCGCGCCGCGGTCCGAAGGGTCGTGCAGCGCCGCGAGCAGGAACAGCGCGCCGACCGCCATGACTGCCACGCGCTGCAGGATGCAGAGCGGACACGGCTCGAGGCCGAGGACGTACTGCACGTAGAGGGCGTACGCGATCAGCGCCGCGCTGGCAGCGAAGCCGAGCAGGTTGCCCCTGCGCCGCGTGAGCGCGGCCGGCAGGCGCCCTGCGCCGGTCGTCACGCTCGCCATCGGTCAGGCCGCACCGGCCCGGCTCGCGCGGATCTCGGCGATCTGCTTCTCGACGTCCTCGATCGACGTGTGGCGGACGTCCTTGCCGAGCACCATGTAGATCACGTACTCGCAGATGTTCTTCGCGTGGTCGCCGATCCGCTCGAGCGCGCGCGCGACCCACAGCACGTCCAGGGTTCGCCGGATTGCCCGCGGATCCTCCATCATGAACGTGATGCACTGGCGCTGTATCGCCTCGTACTCCTCGTCGACCATCCGGTCCCGGCGCGCGACCGAGAGGGCTGCGTCGGTGTCGAGGCGTGCGAAGGCGTCCAGTGCGCCGTGGACCATGTCGGCGACCAGGTCGCCGATGTGCTTGATCTCACGGTAGCGGTCGGTCGGCCGCTCGAGCCCGCCGAGGCGCGATGCAACGTGCCCTAGCTTCTCGGCTTCGTCGCCGATGCGCTCGAGGTCGGTGATGGTCTTGATGACCGCCACGATCAGGCGCAGGTCGGACGCGGTGGGGCTGCGGGTCGCGAGGACGCGACTGCAGTCGTCGTCGATGGAGACTTCCATCGCGTTGACCTTGTGATCGAGCCGGGCGACTTCCTCGCCGAGCCGGACGTCCCCGCCCGCCACGGCGCGGATGCCGTTCTGCAGCTGCTGCTCGACGAAGCCGCCCATCTGCAGCACGCCGGAGCGCAGGCCCTCGAGCTCGGCGTTGTACCGGCTCAGGATGTGGTGCGAGAGGTCCGAGGTTTCCATGCGCGTGTCTCCAGGGTGCCGTGTTTTTACAGGAGCGCGTCCACGCGGGCAAGGTCGCACCTCGCCCAAAAAAATCCGCCTCCACCCGGACCCCGACCCGGGGGCGGGGTCGAGGTTGCCCGGTCCGTCGGGCGGGTGGAGGCGGACCGCCGCGTCGACGGCGGGATCAGAACCGGTAGTTCAGGTCCAGCTGCAAGCGGTCGTAGTCGAGGTCCTCGCCGATCGCGAAGCCCGTGCCGGTGACCGGCGCGCGGTCCTTGTTGATCGTGTTGAGGAAGTACGTGCCGGTGACGTTGAAGTTGCGCACCGGGGCGTAGGCGCCGCGGAACACGAAGCCCTCGGAATCCGTGCGGCCGTCGCCGAAGTCGGAATCCACGAACTGGCCAAAGAGCGCGTCCGCGTCGCGGTTCTCGTACCAGACGGCGGCAAGCCACGTCTTCGGATTGCTCGCCCGGCCGAGCGAGGCGCCCACCGCGTAGGCGGTGTCGTACTCGACGTCGTCGGCCAGGTTGTTCGCGTAGTGAGCCCAGACCGAGAACGGCAGGTCGAACAGCGTCGTGCCGGTCTCCGCGGCAAGCTCGAGGATCTCGTAGTCGTAGCGGAGGTAGTTGGCCTGCGTCGTGTTCACGACCGTCACCGCCGGCGTGGTGTTCGTCTGTCCCACGGTCGTCGTGACCGGCACGCGGTATGTCGTGTTGCCGTTGCCGTTGTTCGCGTAGAGGATCGAGGTCTGGTCCTGGCAGGCGCCGCAGTCGGAGTAGTTGACCGCCACACGGGTCTCGCCGCCGAGCAGCGGGAACTTGAGGCCGAGCTGCGCGCCGACCACGTTACCGTCGCTGTTCTCGCCCTGGTCGTTCGCGTTCCACTGCTCGGAGAGCCACCACCCGTACGCGGAGCCGAATAGCATGCCCTGCTCGTACTTCACCGAGCCGCCCTCGGGGTTGTAGTCGCCGTCGTAGAACATCGACGTACCAGGGCGCCATTGCGGCCAGGCCTGCTTGCCGAGCACTGCGTTCGCGCCGCTCATGAAGTTCCAGTCGATGTAGCCCATGTCGAGGCCGATCGACTTACGCGAGCTCTGGCTGCCGAGCGTCTGGTTCGACGAGCGCGGGTCATCGCCGCCGGTGGCGAGCAGCAGCGTGGCCTTGACCGTGTCGGTCACCTTGGCGTCGAAGCCGAGGCGCGCCCGTACGCGGTGGCGGTAGCGATCCGCAGCGTCCTCAACGACAGCCGTAGAGCCACTGCCGGCGACTCGTTCGGTCCAGATGTTCTCACTGCGGTAGCGGATGTCGCCCCGAGCCTTGATCTTGGTCGCCCAGTCGGCGCCCTTGACCTTGCCGATCTCGTTCGCGGCGACGGCCCCTTCCTCGCGCAGTTCCTTCGTCTGCGACTTGAGGTAGTCCATCTCCGCATCGCGACGGTCGACCGCGGACTTGAGGGTCTCGTTCTCGGTCTGCAGCGTCGCGTTCTGGGCCTCGAGCCTGCCGAGGCGCTCGGCGAGTGCCTCGAGCTGCGCCTTCATCGCCTGCACTTCCGCCTTCGAGGCGCTCTGGGCGTCGGCTTGTGGCGCGGCCAGGGCCAGCGCTGCAGCGACCGCAGTCGCAAGCACGGTGTTTCTCACGGTAGTCCCCTCACGGTGGTTGTAACAAGACGACAAGCCCGGCATGCCGGAGCTGCGACGCGTTTCTTGCGTGGCTGCTTTATAGGGCGGGAGTGTTACAGTCATATTGCAGGCCGGCGTTGCGCCGTGGAGACAGCTGCCTGCAGGGGGCGGGCCGCGCACCCGGCGCCGCGAGCATTCGTGCTACGAACGTGGACGCGCCCCGGCCGGGACGCCGGCCATCAGGCGGCGTGCCTCCACTGCACGCGCGCCGCGGGAAAATGACAGGTGAACGTGCTGCCCCGTCCCTCGACGCTATGCACGTCGAGCCGCCCGCCGTGCCGCTGCAACGCGTGCTTCACGATCGCGAGCCCGAGGCCCGAGCCGCCGAGCTTGCGGGATCGCCCGGCGTCGACCCGATAGAAGCGCTCCGTGAGCCTCGGCAGGTGCTCCGCGGCGATGCCGATACCCGTGTCGCGCACCTCGACGTGGCCACCCCGCTCGTCGGTCCACCAGCGGATGTCGACCCGGCCCTCCGCCGGCGTGTACTTGACCGCGTTCGAGACCAGGTTCGCGAAGATCGAATGCAGCTCGGTCTCGGACCCGAGCAGCAGCGCGTCGGTGTCGAGCCGTAGCTCGACGATCGCCGGACGCTCCGGGCGCCCGAGGGCGTCCTTGCGGATCAGCGCCAGCATGCCGCCGACGTCGACCGCGCTCCTTTCCGCCTCGCCGCTCTGCGCCTCGAGGCGCGACAGCTCGAGGAGATCCTGCACGATGCCGCGCATGCGGTCGGACTGCCGTCGCATCTCCTGGACCGGCATCTGCCACACGGGGTCGAGCGTCGGGTCCTCGCCGAGCGCGTCGAGGTACCCCGTGATGACCGTGAGCGGAGAGCGAAGCTCGTGCGACGCGTTCGCGACGAAGTCCTTGCGCATCGACTCGAGGCGCGCCTCGCTCGTCACGTCGCGCACGATGAGGAGCTGCTGGCCGGTCGTGTTGGTCGTGACGAGCCGGAAGAGCAGCCAGCGGTCGCCGTCCTTGGTGAGATGGATGCGCGCGGCCGCTGCGCCGCCACGGCGGTCGAGGTACTCGACGAGATCCGGATGGCGGACGAGGTTGTCGATGCGGATGCCGTAGTCGACCTTGCGCTTGAGCCCGAGCCACCGCGCCGCGGTCCGGTTGAACCAGAGGATTTCGCGGTTCTGCCCGAGGAGGATGGCGCCGTCGGGCATCGCCGACGTCATGCGCCGGAACTCGCGCAGCAGCACGAGCACGCGCCGCTTGTGGAACACCTTGCGGCGGTAAATGCGGCTGGTGGTCGCGAGCACCTCGCCCCAGACGCCGTGCAGGTCGGGCGGCGCCGTGACGGCCCGCCTGCGCAGCCATTGCTCGAACCTGACCAGGTTCCAGAACTGCCACGCGAGCAGCCCGGCGAGCGCGAGCGACACGAAAGCGAGTGCGTGACCCGCGATCCAGCCGACGACTGCGGCGGCCGCGACGGCGCCGATCATCCACGCGAGCTGTGTCCATGCGGGTCGCGACAAGTTTCGTCGTCCCCCGCTCGCGTTACTCGGCGCGCGTCGAGAAGCGGTAGCCCGCGCCGCGCACGGTCTGCACCAGGCCTTCCAGCCGGAACGGCTCGAGCGCCTTGCGCAGCCGGCGGATGTGGACGTCGACCGTCCGCTCCTCGACGTAGACGTTGCCGCCCCACACGCGGTCGAGCAGCTGGCTGCGTGAATACACCCGCTCCGGGTGCTCCATGAAGAACTGCAGCAGGCGGTACTCGGTGGGGCCCAGCGGCACCGTCTGGTCGCCCGCCGTTACGCGGTGGCTCGCGGTGTCGAGCGTGAGACCGCCAGCCTCCAGCGATTCCCCGGAACCCACGGGGGAGGCGCGGCGCAGCACCGCGTTGATGCGGGCGAGCAACTCGCGCGGACTGAACGGCTTCGTGACGTAGTCGTCCGCGCCACCTTCGAGGCCGGTGACCTTGTCCTGCTCCTCGGCGCGCGCCGTGAGCAGGATGACGGGCATGTCCTCGGTGTCCTTGTTGCGCTTGATCGCGCGCGTGAGCTCGAGTCCGCTCTGGTCGGGCAGCATCCAGTCGACGAGCAGCAGGTCCGGGCGGTGGTCCGCGATGCTGGCCCGGGCCGTGGAGCAGTCCTCGGCCTCCCGCACCTCGAACCCGGCCCGACGCAGCCCGAACGCGATCATGTCGCGGATCGGCTTCTCGTCCTCGACGATCAGGATCTGCTTGCCCGTCATGACGCCTCGCGGAAAAAGTCAGTTTCGTTGCAGCGTCAGTAGAGAGGGCAATTATGACATCCGCATGACGATGGTGCCCGAGGGGCGGGCGACGTCGTCGCGGACGTAGACCGGCAGGGCCTCGTGGGGCGGCAGTCCGCCGCCGTCTGCGAGGACCCGGGACCCGAGCCGGGCGACGGCATCGGCGCGCGGCCACGTTTCCTTACGAAACTTAAACCCGGCACCGAGCAGCCGCTCGGCGAGCGCAGGGTGGCGAGGAAGGGCATTGCCGGCGACGTGCCGCGCGCCCGACTCGAGCGGCACGCGTTCGGGAGGAGAGACGGCCTCGACACCGACTGTGACGATGCCCGACGGTGATCGCTCGTAGACGCCCCAGTAGATCTCGCCCATCCGGGCGTCGTTGCAGACCAGCACCCGCTCGCCAGGAAGAATTTCCACCTGCTCCGCGACCGCGGCCAGGCTCGAGACGGGGGCCACGGGTTTTCCGGCCCCGAACGCGAGGCCCTGCGTCACCCCCGCGGCGATCCTCAGGCCCGTGAATGCACCCGGTCCGCGCCCGTAGGCGATGCCGTCCAGGTCCGCGAGGACGATGCCGCAGGCCGCCAGCAGTTCGTCGACCATCGGCAGCACGAGCTCCGCATGGCCGCGCTCGGTGATCTCCGAGCGCAACTCCACGCGGTCGCCGACGAGCAGCGCGACCGAGCAGAGCTCAGTGGACGTATCGATGGCCAGGATCTTCATCGGATCGGCAGCCTACGCGGCGCCGCACCCGGCGACCAGCCGCGCGCCCGGCTCACAGACCGAGCGCGCCCAGCCGCTCGCGCAGGAACGACTGGACCTCGGCGATTTCCCGCGTCCGCCGCATCGGCGGCAGGCCTTTGACGAAAGCGCGTCCGTAGCCCTTGGTGACGAGGCGGTTGTCGCAGATCGCGACGACGCCGAAGTCGGCCGAATCGCGGATCAGGCGTCCGACGCCCTGCTTGAGCGCGATGATCGCCTGCGGCACCTGCTCGTCGAAGAACGGATTGCCGCCCTGCTCCCGGATCGCGTCGAGCCGCGCCTTGAGCAGGGGATCGTCGGGCGCCGCGAACGGCAGCTTGTCGATGACGACCACGGACAGCGCTGCGCCCTTGACGTCCACCCCTTCCCAGAAGCTGCCGGTGCCGAGCAGCACCGCATTGCCTGCCTCGCGAAAGCTCCGCAGCAGGTGGTCGCGCGACGCCTCGCCCTGCACCAGCAACGGCAGCGGCGGCACGTCGCCCCACTGGCGGCGCAGCTCCTCGGTCGCCTCGCGCAGGGCACGGTGGCTCGTGAAGAGCAGGAAGGCCCGGCCGCCGCTCGCCTCGAGGATGGGCAGCGTCGCCGCGACGACGGAGCTTGCGTGGCCCGGCGAACCAGGATCGGCGAGCCCGCGCGGCAGGTACAGCAACGCCTGCGTCGCGAAGTCGAACGGGCTCGGGTAGCAGACGCTGTCCGCCTGGCCGAGGCCGGTGCGGCGTTGATAATGAGCAAAGTCGTCGCCGACCGCCAGCGTCGCGGAGGTGAGGATCCACGCGCACGACCGGGCCTCGACGAGCTTCGCTAGCTGCGCCGCGACGTCGATCGGCGCATAGTGGCAGGACACCGTGCGGGCGTTAGTCTCCGCCCAGCGCACGCCGCCTTCTTCGGGCTCGCCGATGAGCGCGCGCAGGCGGGTCTCGACTTCCTGCAGCCGCTCCGCGAGCCGTGCGAAGGCGCCCTGCCCGTCCGCCGCCAGCGGCGCGATGACCTCGGCGAAATCATGCGTGCGCGCTGCGAGCCCGTTGAGCGCCTCGATCAGCCGTTCGGGCCACGCCGCGTGCTCGATGCGGCCTTCGCTCCCGCCACTCGCGGCGACCACGGCCGCGACCTGCGCCTCGAGCGCCGCAATCGCCGCGTCCACGCCGCCCGACATCTGCTGCACCAGCATCAGCTCGCCCGCGGCGTCGCGCGCGATCGCCGATACCTGCCGCGTACTGACCGAGTAGCCGAGGAACTGGGCCGCGACGTCGGGGAGCTGGTGCGCCTCGTCGACCACGATCGCGTCGGCGCCGGGCAGCAGGTCGCCGAACCCCACTTCCTTCAGCACCAGGTCGGCGAGCAGGAGGTGGTGATTGACGACCACTACGTCCGCCGCCTGCGCTTCGCGGCGTGCCGAGAGCACGAAGCATTGGTCGTAATGCGGGCACTCGATGCCGAGGCAGTTCTCGCGCGTCGAGGTGATCCAGGGCAGGACGGGATCGCCCTCCCCGAGCCCCGGCAGTTCGGCGACGTCGCCGCTGCGGGTGAGAAGCGACCAGGCGCGCACGGACGGCAACGCCGTCGCGACTTCGCGCCGCAGGCCGCGTGCGTATGCCTGCTGCTCGGCGAGCTCGAGGCGGTGACGGCACAGGTAGTTCGCGCGTCCCTTGAGCAGCGCGACCTGCACCGGCCGGCCAAGAGCCCCGCTGACGGCGGGCAGGTCGCGGTGATAGAGCTGGTCCTGCAGCGCCCGCGTGCCCGTCGAGACGATCACCCGCCGACCGGAGAGCAGGACCGGGACCAGGTACGCGAAGGTCTTGCCAGTGCCCGTGCCCGCCTCGACGATGAGCGTCTCGTGGCCCTCGAGGGCCGCGGAGACTCTTTCGGCCATCGCGACCTGCTCCGCGCGCACGGCATAGCCGGGCAGCGCCCGCGCCAGGGGGCCGGCCGACCCGAAGATGTCGGCACAACCGCTGGTCACGGCTCAGCGGAACGAGGCACGGAAACGCAGCAGTGCGGTCGCACCAGGCAGCAGCGGGCGATGCAGCGTCCAGCGCAGGTGCGTGAAACCAGGCTCCGGCGCGCGACCGACGAACGTCGCGCCGCCGTCCACGGAGAACTCGACCCGCGCGTCCGGGCCCGCCGCCGAGCCTTCGACATAATGCACGCCGAGCGGCAGTCGCTTCGTCACCTGCACGCGGGTCACCGGCTGAGGTCCCGGGTTGCGGACGCGGATCGTGTAGTGAACGACGTCGCCCTCCGAGAGCCGGCCCGCGGGCACGTAGCGGCCCGGCGCACCGCTGCCCGGTTCCGGTGGCACGAACTGCTCCGCGACAATCTCGGTGACGAGTTCGTCGCTGCCGGTCGCCATCGCCGCGCCGACTGCGCTTGCCTGTGGTTCGGCCCGCGAAGTGCAGCCCGAGCCGCAGGCGCCGTACGCAAGCGCGACGGTCAGTGCCGCAGTTGCGAACGCAGGAGATCGAGGAACCGGGTTCGTCATTCGGCGCCGACTCTGCGCGACGAGGCGACGGGAGGCAAGCCACGGCCGTGCCGGCTTCGCGTCAATACGGACGAGCTCCCCGTGCCGTCTCGCTCCCGGGGCGGGTGCGCTAGGCATTAGCCGAATTTGACAACGGCGGGGGCCTGATCTATTGTGCGCTGCAGCAATTGCTGCGGCGCAGCAGACCATAACCGAAGGGGTGTACAGATGATTAACCAGATGCAGGATTTCGTGGCGGAGCAGACTGCTGCCCTGACGACCCAGGTGCGGAAGCTTCGGAAAGAGTCCGTCGAGACGGTGCGCGAAGTCGCCGCCGGATCGGCCGAAGGCCTCAAGTCGCTCAAGAGCCCCGTGCGCCTGTTCGCCCGCTCGGGCGTGAAGCTCACGTCGGTCTCGCAGAGCGCGGTGGCCAACCTGATCGAGCTGCAGTCGGACATGGTGACGGCGGCTCTGACGGACGCGGCGCTGCGCCTCGAGCGCGCCTCGCGCGCCGACACGATCGTCGACCTCGTCCGCGACCAGGTCGAGCTCGTCCCTGCCACGCGCGAGCGCTTCGTCGGCGACGCGCAGCGCGCGGTGCAGATCCTGAAGCACGCCGGTCGTGACTTCCGTGGCGTCGCCGCGCACGTGTACGAGCGCGTCGTCGAGCCCGTCGAGGAGCGTATCCCCGAAGTGAAGCTCCAGAAGCGCCGGACGAAGACGACCACGCGCAAGGCGAAAGCGAAGACGAAGACGACGCGCGCGCGCAAGACCGCCGCCGCCTGAGGCCGCCCGACGATAGTCGGCCACACCGATCTCCCCCTGATTGCGCCCTCCTCGGAGGGCGCTTTTTTTTGCGCGCGCGGCGCGCAATTGCGCTCAATGCGCACGGCAGCAGATCGCGCCCCGAGGATATAATCGGGCAGGAACCAGCCACGCCCGCCGCCGCCGCGTCTCGCGGACCGTCGCACGGGCACGACGAAGGAAGCTGCCCGATGACGACCACCAACGCCGCGCTCCGCGACTGGGTCGCAGAGACCGCCAAGCTCACCCAACCCGACCACGTTCACTGGTGCACCGGATCGGACACGGAGCGCGACGAGCTCACGGAACTGATGCTGCGTCGAGGCGACCTTATCGAACTCAACCAGTCGACCTTCCCGAACTGCTACCTGCACCGCTCGCACCCGTCCGACGTCGCGCGCGTCGAGCACCTGACCTTCATCTGCACGAAGAGCAAGGACGACGCGGGCCCGAACAACAACTGGATGGAGCCTACGGCGGCGCACGCAAAGATCGATGGACTCTTCGAGGGCTGCATGAAGGGCCGCACGCTGTACGTCGTGCCCTACTGCATGGGCCCGATCACGTCGCCGTACTCTCGCTGCGGCGTCGAGATCACCGACAGCCCGTACGTCGTGCTCAACATGCGGATCATGACGCGCATGGGCAGCGCGGCGCTGCACCGCATCGAGAAGGACGGCTCGTTCGTCAAGGGCCTGCACTCGATCGGCGACCTGAATCCCGACCGCCGCTACATCATGCACTTCCCCGAGGAGCTCTCGATCAAGAGCATCGGCTCGGGCTACGGCGGCAACGCGCTGCTCGGCAAGAAATGCCATGCGCTGCGCATCGCGAGCTGGCAGGCACGCACCGAGGGCTGGCTCGCCGAGCACATGCTGATCGTCGGGCTCGAGAATCCCCGTGGCGAGGTCCACTACGTCGCGGGCGCATTCCCGTCGGCCTGCGGCAAGACGAACCTCGGCATGCTGATCCCGCCCGAAACGATGCCGGGCTGGAAGGTCTGGACGATCGGCGAGGACATCGCCTGGCTGCACGTCGGCGCCGACGGCAGGCTGCGCGCGATCAATCCGGAGGCCGGATTCTTCGGCGTCGTGCCCGGCACGAGCCCGAAGACCAATCGCAACGCCTACGAGATGATCCACCACGACACGATCTACACGAACGTGGCGGTCACCGCGGACAACGAGCCCTGGTGGGAAGGCCGCATCTCGGGGACGCCGGTCACCGACTGGCAGGGCCGGCCCTACGACAAGGCTAACGGCCCGGCGGCGCATGCGAACTCCCGCTTCACGGTGTCCGCGAAGCAGAACCCCGCCTACAACCACCTGATGGAGCATCCCGAAGGCGTGCCGATCTCGGCGATCCTCTTCGGCGGCCGCCGCCGCGAAGTTGCCCCGCTCGTGTACGAGGCCCGCGACTGGACTCACGGCGTGCTCGTGGGTGCCGGCATGGCCTCCGAGACGACGGCGGCTGCGGTCGGGCAGGTGGGCGTCGTGCGGCGCGACTCGATGGCGATGAAGCCGTTCTGCGGCTACAACTTCGCCGACTACTTCGCACACTGGCTCTCGTTCGAGGGGCGCGTCAAGCAATTGCCCAGGATCTTCCACGTCAACTGGTTCCGCCAGGACAAGGACGGCAAGTTCCTGTGGCCGGGCTTCGGCGACAACCTGCGCGTGTTGTCCTGGATCGTCGACCGGTGCGAGGGCCGCGTGAAGAAGCTGCCGAAGCTGTTCCACGTCAACTGGTTCCGCCAGGACAAGGACGGCAGGTTCCTGTGGCCGGGCTTCGGCGACAACCTGCGCGTGCTGTCGTGGGTCATCGACCGCTGC
>Ga0105090_10000144_pt1 | contig 30163 bp, 30 predicted proteins | sample PPLLak3March2015_FD_79110 | JGI IMG/M metagenome (GOLD analysis project Ga0105090, IMG submission 79110) | Freshwater sediment microbial communities from Prairie Pothole Lake near Jamestown, North Dakota, USA - PPLs Lake P7 Core (1) Depth... | ecosystem: Environmental > Aquatic > Freshwater >...
CTCGAACATCTGCACGAACCAGGGCCTGCTCGTGACGGCCGCGACGATCTACATGTCGATCGTCGGGCCGCGGGGTCTCGCGCAGGTTGCGGCGGCCTCGATGCAGCGCTCGGCCGAGCTCGTCGAAGCGCTCGTCGCCGTGCCGGGCGTGAGGCTCGCGTTCGACCGGCCGCGCTTCCACGAGGCGGTGCTGCTGCTCGACCGCCCGGTTCGCGGCGTGCTCGAGGCACTGGCGGCGCGCGGCATCATCGGCGGTTGCGACCTCTCCGCCGACTATCCCGCCCTCGCCAACGCGCTGCTCGTCTGCGCGACCGAGACGCGGACGCCGGCGGACATCGCCGCCTATGCCGGCGCGCTTGCAGACGTCATGAAGAACGCGGCCGCGGCCTGAGCCGCGACCAGGAGTACGAGATGCGCGAAAAGCTGATCTTCGAGCACTCCCAGCCGGGCCGCACGGCCGGGGCGCAGTATCCGCAGGCCGACTTTCCGTCCCGCGTGCCGGAGCACCTGAAGCGCAAGTCACCACCTCGGCTGCCCGAGGTATCGGAGCTGCAGGCGGTGCGTCACTACACGCGGCTTTCGCAGCTCAACTTCTCGATCGACACGAACTTCTATCCGCTCGGTTCGTGCACGATGAAATACAACCCGCGTGCCTGCAACCAGTACGCGATGCTGCCGGAGTTCCTGGCGCGGCATCCGCTGTCGCCGGAGTCGACCGGGCAGGGCATCCTGCAGTGCCTGCACGAACTGCAGGAGATGCTGAAGGAAGTGACGGGCATGCGCGGCGTGTCCCTCACGCCGATGGCGGGCGCGCAGGGCGAGTTCGCGGGCGTCGCGATGATCCGCGCCTACCACAAGTCGCGCAACGACCATCTCCGCAGGGAGATCATCGTTCCCGACGCGGCGCACGGCACCAATCCGGCGACCGCGACGATGTGCGGCTGCACGGTGCGCGAGATCGCCTCGCTGCAGAACGGCGACGTCGACGTGGACGCGCTCCGCGCCGTGGTCGGCCCGACCACGGCAGGCATCATGCTCACGAACCCGTCGACGCTCGGCGTCTTCGAGCGGCGCATCGGCGAGGTCGCCGAGATCGTGCACGACGCGGGCGGGCTGCTCTACTACGACGGCGCCAACCTGAACGCCATCCTCGGGAAGGTGCGCCCGGGCGACATGGGATTCGACGTCATCCACATGAACCTGCACAAGACCTTCTCGACGCCCCATGGCGGCGGCGGCCCGGGCTCGGGGGCCGTCGGCGTCAGCGAGCGGCTGCTGCCGTTCCTCCCGGTCCCGGTCGTCGGCCACGACGGCCAGCGCTACCGCTGGCTCGACGAGAACGACCTGCCGCAGACCATCGGCCGGCTGTCCGCGTACACCGGCAACACGGGCGTGCTGCTCCGGGCGTACGTCTACATGCGCATGCTCGGCCGCGAGGGGATGCACCGCGTCTCGGAGTTCGCAGCGCTGAATGCGAACTACCTGATGGCCCGCCTGGCCGCGGCCGGCTTCGAACTCGCGTATCCGGGGCGGCGTGCCGGCCACGAGTTCATCGTCACGGTGCGACGCGAAGCACGCGATTACGGCACGACGGCGATGGACTTCGCGAAGCGCCTGCTCGACTACGGCTTCCACGCCCCGACGACGTACTTCCCGCTGCTGGTGCCCGAGTGCCTGCTGATCGAGCCGACCGAGACGGAGTCGAAGCAGGAGCTCGACGCGTTCGTCGCGGCGATGATCGCGATCCGCGAGGAGGCGCAGTCGGATCCGGCGAAGCTCAAGGGCGCGCCCTACACGCTGCCCGTGCGCCGCCTCGACGACGTCCGGGCGGCCAAGCAGCTCGACCTCGCGTGGAAGGCGGCCTGACGCGAGGCTGCGTGCGGTTGCAAGCGAGACGCCCGTGCACCGCCGCGCGCGTCCCGTCTCGCACCCCAGGGGTGGCCGAACGCTCCCGTGTGGAGCATCATTGCGAACCCGTCGGCGCCAGGGACCCAGGCTCGAGCACGGTGTACATCTCGCCGGGCCTCGTCGTCGCGACGCGGGCCCTCGTCCTCCCTCCCTGACGGCCCGCGGGCCGCTGTGTCCATGAGTGCACTCATCTGCGGCTCCATCGCGTTCGACACCGTCATGGTGTTCGACGGTCGCTTCCGCGACCACATCCTCCCCGACCGCATCCACCTGCTGAACGTCTCGTTCCTGGTGCCGGGGCTCAAGCGCAACTACGGCGGCTGCGCGGGCAACATCGCCTACAACTTGGGCGTGCTCGGGGGGCAGGGCGCCCCGATGGCGACGGTCGGCCGCGATTTCGCGCCGTACGCCGACTGGCTGCGCGAGCGCTCGGTGGACCTGCGCTACGTCCGCGAGGTGCCGGACGAGTACACCGCGCAGGCCTACATCACCACGGATCTCGACGACAACCAGATCACGGCGTTCCATCCGGGCGCCATGAACCACTCTCACCTGAACCGCGTGCCGGTGGGTGACGGTGTGTCGCTCGGCGTCGTCGCGCCGGACGGCCGCGAGGGGATGCTCGAGCACGCGCGGCAGTTCGCGGAGGCCGGCATCCCGTTCCTGTTCGATCCGGGCCAGGGCCTGCCGATGTTCAATGGCGACGAGCTCCTCGCATTCGTCGATCGTGCGACGTGGGTCGCCGTGAACGACTACGAGGGACAGCTGCTGCAGGAGCGCACGGGCGTGCCGCTCGCCGGACTCGCGCGACGCGTCGCGGCGCTCGTCGTGACGCGCGGCGCCGACGGCAGCGTGATTCACGCCGACGGCCGCGAGATCCGCATCCCGGCGGCGCGGCCCGACGCCGTGGTCGATCCCACGGGCTGCGGCGACGCGTACCGGGCGGGCCTCGTCTATGGAATCCAGCACGGCCTCGACTGGGAGACGACCGGGCGCATCGCCTCGCTGATGGGCGCGATCAAGATCGCGCACGCGGGCACGCAGCATCATCGCTGCACGCGGCAGGAGTTCGAGGATCGCTACCGCGCCTCGTTCGGGCGCCCGCTGTGATCAGGCGCATCCTTCACGTACTGGCGCTGGCGCTGGTCCTTGGCGCGTCGTCGATCCCGGCGTCGGCACAGGTGCCGGTGGTCACGGACACGCCCGTCTGGGACCAGACGCTCTCGCGCATCGCGCCGTCCGTCGTCACGATCGAGATCGACCAGGCACGCGCGTTCGACACCGAGTGGAACCAGTCGAGCCAGGCCACGGGGTTCGTCGTCGATGCCGAGCGCGGCCTCATCCTCACGAACCGCCACGTCGTGACGCCGGGACCGGTGATCGCGACGGCCGTGTTCCAGAACCGCGAGGAGGTCGAGCTGCGCGCCGTCTACCGCGACCCGGTTCACGATTTCGGCTTCTATCGCTACGACCCGTCGAAGCTGCGCTACGTCAAGCCGGCCGCGCTGCAGCTGCATCCCGCGGGCGCGCGTGTCGGCACCGAGATCCGCGTGGTCGGCAACGACGCGGGCGAGCAGCTGTCCATCCTCGCAGGGACGCTCGCGCGCCTCGACCGCGAGGCGCCCGAGTACGGCGTCGGCAAGTACAACGACTTCAACACGTTCTACATCCAGGCGGCGTCCGGCACCTCGGGCGGCTCCTCGGGCTCGCCGGTCATCGACATCCGCGGCCGGGTCGTGGGCCTGAACGCGGGCGGCAGCAACGGTGCGGCGTCGAGCTTCTACCTGCCGCTCGGCCGCGTCGAACGGGCGCTCGAACTGCTGCGCGAGGGCAAGCCGATCACCCGGGGGACGCTGCAGGTGGTCTTCTCGTACACGCCGTACGACGAGCTCGTGCGGCTCGGCCTCCGGCCCGAGACGCAGGCTGCGGCCCGCAAGGCCTACCCGGAGCTCACGGGCATGCTGGTCGTCTCGCAGGTGCAGCCGGGTTCGCCGACGGAAAGCCATCTCCAGCCGGGCGACGTGCTCGTGTCGGTGAACGGCCGGCTCGTGACCACCTTCGAGCCCCTGGCCCGGCTGCTCGACGACTCGGTGGGCGGCACGGTCGAAGTCGAGGTGGAGCGGGGCGGCGAGCGGATCGCGCGGACGCTTCCGGTGCAGGACCTGCATTCGATCACGCCCTCGTCCTACCTCGAGTTCGGCGACGCGGTCCTCCACTCGCTGTCGTACCAGATGGCGCGGCACCTCAACGCTCCCGTCGAGGGTGTGTTCGTCGCGAATCCCGGCTACGCGCTCGGGTCCGCCGGCGTACCGCGCGGCGCCGTGATCACGAGCGTGGGCGGCGAGCCCGTCGCGACGCTCGATGCCTTCGAGCGCGCCGTGGCCACGCTGCCCGACGGCGGCCGCGCCACGCTGCGCTACAAGACGCTCGACGACCCGCGGGGCACGCAGACCAGCGTCATGCGCATGGACCGCCGCTGGTTCCCCGCGCGCCACTGCGTGCGCGACGACGCGAGCGGCTACTGGCCCTGCAGGGACCTCGCGCCGCCGCCGCCCGCACAGCCGGAAGCCCCTGCGAAGACGACGTTCGTCGCCACGGGCGAACCGATCGCCGACCGGCTCGCGCCTTCGCTGGTGCTCGTCAACTTCGACATGCCTTTCTCGGTGGCGGGCGTGACCGAGCGCAACTACCACGGCACGGGCCTGATCGTGGACGCCGAGCGTGGCCTCGTTGCGGTCGATCGCAACACCGTGCCTGTCGCCGTGGGCGACGTGCGGATCACGGTCGCAGGCTCGATCGAGGTGCCCGGGCGCGTGGAGTACGTGCATCCGCTGCACAACCTCGCCCTGGTGTCGTTCGATCCGGTGCTGCTCGACGGCACGCAATTCCGGGCGGCCCCGCTCGACACCCGCGAACTCGTGCAGGGCGAGTCGGTGGTCGTCGTCGGGCTCGGTTCCGACTCGCGCGTGCGCTCGATCGCGACGACGGTCGCCTCGGTCGACGACGTGAGCTTCCCTTTGTCCCGGACGCTGCAGTTCCGCGAGGCGAACCTCGAGGTCGCGAGCCTCGTGAACGCGCCCACCGATTTCGACGGCGTCGTCGCCGGTCGCGACGGGCGAGTCCGCGCGCTCTGGTCGAGTTTCGCGGTCGACAACGGCCGCGACCTCGTTCAGGTCAATCGCGCCGTCCCGGTCGATCTGGTCGCGGAACTCGTGGGTGCGCTTCGGGATGCGCGGCCGATCTACTCCCTCGAGGCGGAGTTCGAGGCGATACCGCTCTCGACGGCCCGCAAGCTCGGCCTGCCGGACGCGTGGGTACGCCGGCTCGAGGCCGCGAACGGCACGCACCGCCAGGCGCTCGGAGTAGCGCGCGTCGTCGCCGGCTCGCCGGCCGCGGGCGTGCTGCGCGAGGGCGACCTGCTGCTCGCGGTCGACGGCAAGGTCGTGCATCGGTTCCGCGAGGTCGAGCGCGCGACGCAGGCGCCGCGCGTCGAGGTCACGGTGCTCAGGGACGGCGTCGAGCAGAAATTCGAGGTGCAGACCGCCGCGCTCGGCGGCGCCGACATCGACCGGGTGATGCTATGGGCCGGGGCGGTGCTGCACGCGCCGCACCGTGCCATGGCCGCGCAGCGCGGCATCCCGCCCGACGGCGTCTTCGTCGGGTATTTCTCCTACGGCTCGCCCGCGACGCGCCACAAGCTCTACGCCGGTCGCCGGATCGTCGAAGTCGACGGCCGGGCGACCCCGGACCTGGACGCATTCATCGAGGCCGTGCAGGGGCGCCCCGACCGGTCGTCGCTGCGCCTGCGGACCATCACCTGGAACGGCTCGACCGAGGTGATCACGCTCAAGCTCGACCGCCACTACTGGCCGTCCTACGAGCTGCGCCGAACGCCCGAGGGCTGGGTGCGTCGACCACTCGACTGAGTACCCGGTCCTGATCACGGGTACGCGCGCGAGCGCGGGCGACGCGTGATTTTCGATATCATTGCACGATGGTCACCGCGCGCCTGCCCCAGGACGAGATCGATCGAGCCGTCGTAGCCCTGCGCGAGGGCGAACTCGTCGCGTTCCCGACCGAGACCGTCTACGGCCTCGGAGCCGATGCGCAGAACCCGGACGCCGTGCGCAAGGTGTTCGAGCTCAAGGGCCGGCCCGCAACGCATCCGCTCATCGTCCACATCGACCATCCGCGCCAGCTCGAGCGCTGGGCGCTCTCCGTCCCGCCGGCGGCCCACGCGCTCGCCGAGCGGTTCTGGCCGGGGCCGCTGACGCTCGTCCTGCGCCGGGCGCCCGCGGTCGACCTCGCCATCACCGGCGGCCAGGAGACGGTCGCGGTGCGCGTGCCGTCACATCCGGTCGCTCAGCAGCTGCTCCGGGCATTCGGCGCAGGCATCGCGGCGCCCTCGGCCAACCGCTACGGCCGGGTGAGCCCGACGCGGACCGAGCACGTGCAGGAGGAGTTCGGTGCGGCCGTGCCCGTCGTGCTTGACGGCGGCGACTGCAAGATCGGGCTCGAATCGACGATCGTGTCGTGCGTCGACGCGGTCCCGCGCGTGCTGCGCCCGGGCGCGATCACGCTGAGCCAGCTCCGTGCGGTCGTGCCCGAGATCGTCGACGTGCAGGGCGCGTCCGTGCCGCGCGTGCCCGGCTCGGACGCCAAGCACTACGCGCCGCGCACGCCGCTCAGCATCGTGAACAGCCGTACCCTCGAGGAAGTCGTGCGTCAGCTCACCGCGGACCACGGCAAGGTCGCGGTGCTCGCGATGCGTCCGCCGCGTGCGGCGAACAAGTTCATGACGTGGATCAACGCCGGCCGCCGCGCCGAAATCTACGCGCGAGAGCTGTACGTCAACCTCCGCACGCTCGACAAGTCGGGCGCGCGCGAGATCCTCGTCGAGGAAGTCCCCGCAGGGGAGGCCTGGGACGCGGTGCGGGACCGCCTGCGTCGCGCCGCCACGGCCGAGAACGTCGTCACGGTCGACCCCGACATCGCCGCGCTGCGGGCCGATTTCGGCGAGGACGTGCTGCCCCCATGAGTGTGCGGCCGCGGGCAGGACGGCAACCGGACCTGGCCCGACTGGCCCGTCTCCACGGGACGCCGCTGCTCGTCGTCGATTGCGCCGTGCTGCGGGCGCAGTACCGCCGTCTCGCGGCCGCCCTGCCGGGCGTCCGTCTCTACTATGCGCTGAAGCCGTTGCCGCACCCGAGCGTCGTCCGGACGCTCGGCGTGCTCGGCGCCGGCTTCGACGTGGCGACGACGGGGGAGATCGACGTCGTCCGGGCCGCGGGGCATCCGGGCAGCTGCTGCCTGCACACGCATCCCATCAAGAAGGACGCGGACATCCGCGCGGCGCTGCGACGCGGCGTGCGGCGCTTCGTCGTCGACAACGCCGACGAGATCGTGAAGTTCCGCCCCCATCGGCGCCGGGCCGAGCTCCTGCTGCGCGTCTCGTTCCGCAACCCGACCGCCCTCATCGACCTCTCCCGCAAGTTCGGGTGCGAGCCCGGCGACGCGCCGGTGCTCCTCGGCCTCGCGCGCACGCTCGGGATCCGGGTGCGCGGCCTGAGTTTCCACGTGGGTTCGCAGGTCGCGGACGCCGACACCTACGTCGCCGCCATCGAGTCGTGCGCGGGGATCATGGAGCGGTCGGCCGCGAGCGGCACGGCGCTCGACGTGCTCGACATCGGCGGCGGCTTCCCGATCGCGTACGGCACGCCGGTACCGTCGATCGAGCGCCTCTGTGCCCCGATCCGGCGCAGCCTGCGGCGGCTGCCGGCCGGCATCGACGTCCTCGCCGAGCCGGGACGCTACCTCGCTGGGCCCGCCGGCACGTGCGTCTGCTCGGTCGTCGGCCGGGCGCGCCGCGACGGGCGCTGGTGGTATTACCTCGACGACGGCATCTACGGCACGTTCAGTGGCCAGGTCGTCGACCACGTCCGTTATCCCGTCGACAGCCTCGGAGTCCGCGGCCGGCGCGAGAGCAGCGTGCTCGCGGGCCCGACCTGCGACAGCTACGACATCGTGGGCGAGGACGTGCGCCTGCCGCCCCTCGCGATCGGCGACCTCGTTGTCGGACGCATGATGGGTGCCTATACCGCCGCGTCCGCCACCGACTTCAATTTCGTGCCGCGGGCCCGGATCGTGGCGGTCAACGAGCGCCAGGGAGGCTGAATGCAGATCGACATCCACGACCACGTGGCGGGCGCGCGCGAAGCGCGAGGCACTGCCGTCGTCATCGACGTGTTCCGGGCCTTCTCCGTGGCGGCCTACGCGTTCGACGAAGGCGCAGCGCGGGTATTGCCGGTGGCAGGCATCGAGGAGGCGATCGAGCTCGCGCGTGCCCACCCGGGCTCGCTGCGCGCGGGCGAGCGACACGCGCGACGGCTGCCCGGGTTCGATGCGGGCAACTCGCCGACCGAGATCCGCGCGCTCGACCTGCGCGACCGCATGCTGATCCACACGACCCACGCCGGCACGCAGGGGCTCGTGAACGCGGTGAACGCCGACGAGGTGCTCACCGGCGCATTCGTGAACATCTCCGCCGTCGCGCGCTACCTGGCGGCGAGCGGCGCGCCTCGCGTGTCGCTCGTGCGCATGGGCCACGAGGCGCGGGAGCGTTGCGCCGAGGACGACCTCTACGCCGAGTGCCTGCGCCTGCTGCTGCTCGGACGCCCCGCGCCGCTCGACGAGGTGCGCGAGCGGCTGCGGGGTGCGCCGGCGGCCCTCAAGTTCTTCGACCCGTCCTGCGACTGGGCACCGGAGCCGGACTTCGACTACTGCACCGACGTCGACCGCTTCGACTTCGTGCTGCGGCTGAGGCGCGTCCCCGGGCAGCCGCCGGAACTCGAGCGGGTCGCCGCGCCTCCGGCGTCGGGAGGAGGGCGCGCGTGATCCGCAACGTGGTCTTCGACGTGGGCGGCGTGCTGGTGCACCTGCGGTACCAGCGCTTCATCGGCTACCTGGCCGCAGCGGGCATCGACATGTCAGACCTGCCGGCCTGGCTCGAGCAGGTCGACCTCGCGGCGCACGAGCGCGGCGAGATGACGGGCGACGAGCTCCTCGCGCGCATCGCGGCGATGGCGCGCCGGCCGCTCGACCCCGACGAGCTGCGGGTGCGCTGGCTCGACATGTTCGACCGCGCCGACGCGATGTTCGAGCTCGCGGGCGCGCTGCGCGACGACTACCGCGTGTACCTGCTCTCGAACGTCGGCGACATGCACTGGCGGCACCTCGACGGGCTCTACGGCCTCGAGAACCTCACGCACGGCGCGGTCGCCTCGTTCCGCGTCGGGGCGATCAAGCCCACCGCCGCGATCTACCGCGAGGCGGAACGCCGCCTCGGCCTCGATCCGGCGGCGACGGTGTTCATCGACGATCTCGCGCCCAACGTCGCCGGCGCAGTCTCGTGCGGCTGGACCGCGATCCACCACGCCGACGCCGCGGCGACGCGCCGGAGCCTCGAGGCACTCGGCGTGCGTATCCCCCGGACCGCAGCCGTGGAGTGAGCCGTGGCACAGGCCATACCCGTCAGCATCCTGCTGCTCGCGCTCTCGAACGTCTTCATGACCTTCGCGTGGTACGCCCACCTGAAGAACCTGAGCGGCAGCCCGTGGTACCTGGCCGCGCTCGTGAGCTGGGGCATCGCGTTCTTCGAGTACATGCTGCAGGTGCCGGCGAACCGCATCGGCTACACCGCGATGACGCTGCCGCAGCTGAAGATCGTGCAGGAAGTCGTCACGCTCACCGTCTTCGTGCCGTTCGTCGTGTACTACATGCGCCAGCCGATCAAGCTCGACTACCTCTGGGCGGCGCTCTGCATGCTGGGGGCGGTGTACTTCATCTTCCGAGACGGCCCGGGCGCGTGAGCACGGCGATCCACCGGCGCGTGGCTGCGTGCCGCGAAGGCCGGGATCCCACCTGCATCGCGCGCGTGCCGAGCGGCTGGGCCGTACTCGGGGATCCGCAGGTCCTGCGTGGCTACTGCCTCCTGCTGCCCGACCCGGTCGTGCCGCACCTGAACGCGCTGCCTCCCGCGCTGCAGGCCGGCTTCCTCGCCGACATGGCCCGGATCGGCGATGCGTTGCTCGAGCTCACCGGCGCCGTGCGGATCAACTACGCGCTGTTCGGCAACCTCGAGCCCGCGCTGCACGCGCACGTGTTTCCGCGCCGTGCCGACGAGCCCGAGGCCTTGAGCACCGTCCATCCGTGGAGCTACGACTGGGGCCGGGCGCCACGGCACGATCCGGCGGCTGACGAGCCCCTGCGCGCGGCGCTCGCGGCGCGGCTCGCGGCCGCAAATACGTGACCCGCTGCGGATATCCGGGCATCTGCGGCACTTCTGCCCGTGAGCAGTCCGCCGCGGCGGGGTAGGCTGCGCGCATGACCCCGGGGTTCTGCCGATCCTTGTGCCTCTGCGCCGCGATCGCGGCCTTCGTCGCGCCGTCGCTCGATGCCCAGCAGGTCTATCGCTACAAGGATGCGGAAGGCCGCTGGGTGTACACGGACCGCCCGCCCGCCACGCGCCAGCCCGCGGAGACGATCGCGGTCGCCGCGACCGCGACTTCGCCCCGCATGGTCGTGAAGCCGCGCTCGTCGGAGTCCGGCATCGCGATGGTCGCCGTCAACGAGTGCCGGTGTCCGGTCGAGTTCGGCATCAAGGTGAGCGGCGTCGCCGGCGAGCAGGCTGCCCGCAAGGTTGTCGCGCCGCGCTCGGAACAGGTGCTGCTCGAGCTGCCGGCGCCGCCCGGCACCGGCCAGATCCGCTTCGACTACGGCTACGTCATCGGCGATCCGGCCGCAGTGCACGCGCCGGCGCGTCCCTATCGGGCCCCGTTCGCGACCGCCGCGACCTACGTCGTGAGCCAGGCGCCGCCCGACTCGGTGACGCACGACGACGACGGCAGCCGGAACGCCATCGACATCGCGCTGCCCGAGGGCACGGCGGTGCACGCGGCGCGCGAGGGCCTCGTGATCAACGTCGCGCACCGCTTCTTCCGCGGCGGCACGGCGCAGGAGACGCGCGACGAGGCCAACTTCGTTCAGATCCTGCACGACGACGGAACGACGGCCGTCTACGCGCACCTGCAGATGAACACCGTGCGCGTGCGGCCGGGCCAGCGGGTCGAGCGCGGCGAGTACGTCGCGAACTCCGGCAACACGGGTTACTCGTCCGGCCCGCACCTGCACTTCGTCGTGCTCCGCAATGCGGGCATGCGCAGCGAATCGGTGCCGGTGACGTTCGCGGGCCCGGGCGGCGCCACGGTGGTGCCGCGCACCGGCCAGCCGCTCACCGCCTGGTGATGCGCGTCAGGCCGGCTCCGGCCTGAGCGCGCGCACGAGTTCGCCCAGCGTCCCGAGGGGCGCCGAGCACGTCGGCCCGCGACAGACGTAGGCCACGACGCCGGTACCTGCACGCTTGTCCGCGAGCGCGGGCGGGAGGCTGGTCGCGTCGTCGGGTACCGGGATCACCAAACGGCGCGGCTGGTAGTACTTGTCGAGCTCGGCCTGCCAGACCGCGAGGTCGGCTTCCGCGCCTCTCAGCACGACGATGGTGGGTGGAAGCGTCCACTCGTCGAGCGCGGCGACCAGGGACGCGTGCGCGTGAGGGTAACGCTCGAGCATCGGCCACGCGGCGCGCAGCGTGCGCTCGGCCGCCTCGAGATAGCGCGGCTCCGCGAGCAGGTAGCCGAGCCGGATCAGCAGCCGCGCCGCCACGCCGTTGCCTGCGGGAGTCGCGTCGTCCCCGAAGGTCTTGGGGCGCAGGATCAGCGCCTCGTGGTCCGACGCCGTGAAGTAGAACCCGCCTGCGGCGCGGTCCTCGAAGCGCTCGAGCAGCGCTTCGGCCAGCTCGACCGCCCACTCGAGCCAGGGCCCGTGCCAGCGCGCCTGCAGGAGCTCGAGCAGGCCCCACGCGAGGAAGGCGTGGTCGTCGAGGTATGCGGGGAAGCGCGAGTGGCCGTCCTTGTGCACGGCGAGCAGCCGCCCTTCCTGCCAGCCGTGCTCTCGCAGGAACCCGACGGCGCGGGCCGCCGAGTCGATCAGGTCGGTGCGGCCGAGCGCGCGGGCCGCTGCGGCCATGCCGGCGACCGCAAGCCCGTTCCAGCTCGTCAGGATCTTCTCGTCGCGGCCCGGCCAGATCCGCGCGTTGCGCGCAGCGAGCAGCTTCCCGCGCGCCGAGTCGAGCAGCGCCTGCGCCTCCGCGGGGTCGAGCCCCAGCGCGGCGGCCGTCTGCTCGAGCGGCTCGTACACGTGGAAGTGCCAGCGACCCTCGAAGTTCGGCTCGCGGTCGAGCCCGTAACGCCGCTCGACGACCGGGTACTCTGCAGGATCGACGAGCGCATGCACCTCGTCCGGCGTCCAGACGTAGAAGCGGCCTTCGTGGCCCTCCGAGTCGGCGTCGAGGGTCGAGTAATAGCCGCCCCCGGGGTGTTCCATGTCGCGCCGGATCCAGTCCGCCGTCTCGGCCGTGACGCGGCGGAAGAGCTCGTCGCCCGTCGCGACCGCCGCCTGCGCCGCGACGGCGAGCAGCTGGCCGTTGTCGTAGAGCATCTTCTCGAAGTGCGGGATCATCCAGTACTCGTCGACCGAGTACCGGCAATAGCCGCCGCCGAGCTGGTCGTAGAGGCCGCCCTCCGCCATGCGCGTGAGCGTGAGCGTCGCCATGTAGAGGGCCTGCAGGTCCGGCTTCTCCTCGTCCGCGGTCTCGCGCCACGCGCGCAGGAGCAGCTCGATGCTGGCCGGATGCGGGAACTTCGGCGCGCCGCCGAATCCGCCGTAGCGCCCGTCGAAATCACGCTGCAGCGTCGCGCGGGCGGCCGCGAGCGGCGCACGGGTGAGCTCGGCGTCGCCGGCGGGCGTGGGGAGCAGCTGACCGAATACCTCGACGAGGGCCTCGCCCTGGCTCCGTATCTCCTCCCCGTGCGTGCGGTGGTAGTCGGCCACGCGCTGCAGCACGTCCCGGAAGCCCGGCATGCCGTAGCGCGGTTCCGGCGGGAAATACGTGCCGCCGAAGAACGGACGCTGGTCGGTGGGCGTCAGGAACATCGTGAGCGGCCAGCCGCCGCCGCGCTGGGTCAGCATCTGGTGCGCGGTCTGGTAGATGCGGTCGAGGTCCGGGCGTTCCTCGCGGTCGACCTTGACGTTCACGAACGACTCGTTCATGACGGCCGCCGTCGCCGCGTCCTCGAACGACTCGTGCGCCATCACGTGGCACCAGTGACAGGCGGAGTAGCCGATCGACAGCAGAATGGGCCGGCCGGTGCTGCGGGCGAGTTCGAGCGCCTCCGGGCCCCACGGATACCAGTCCACGGGATTGTCCGCGTGCTGCAGCAGGTAGGGGCTCGTCTCTCCGCCGAGGCGGTTGCGCACGGAGCGGGGCGTGTGAGGCTTCATGGGGCGTGGCCGTCCCGTCGGATAGAATGGCGACTATAACGAAATGGGACTTCCACGATGACGCATGCTGCCGAGGCGACGGCCGACGGGCTCGCCCTGCCCGAACTGCGGCTGAAACCGCACGAGGACCGCCGGCTGTCGGCGGGACACCTCTGGGTGTTCAGCAACGAGGTCGACACCGACCGAACGCCGCTCTCGGGCTTCGAGCCCGGCGCGACGTGCCGCGTCGTGGGCGACCGCGACCGATTCCTCGGCTACGCCTACGTGAACCCGCACGCCCTCATCTGTGCGCGCATCCTCGGGCGAGACGCACGCTACCCGCCCGGCCGCTCGCTGATCGTGCACCGGCTGCAGGTCGCGCTCGCGCTGCGCGAGCGCCTCTACCCGGAACCGTACTACCGCCTCGTCTACGGCGAATCGGACGGGCTGCCCGGCCTCGTCGTCGACCGCTACGGGGACCTGCTGGTCGCACAGGTCGCCACGGCAGGCATGGAGGCGATTAGGGAGAGCGTAGTCGAAGCGCTCGACAAGGTGCTCGCGCCGAAGGCGGTCGTCTGGAAGAACGACTCGGGGGCCCGCGAGCTCGAGGGCCTGCCGTCCTACGTCGACACCGCGCTCGGCGAGGCGCCGCCGTACACGACGGTGACCGAGAACGACGTGCGCTTCCGCGTGCCGATCGGCGGCGGACAGAAGACGGGCTGGTTCTACGACCAGGCTGCGAACCGGCGCGCGTTCCTGCGTCACGTGCGAGGCGCGAGGGTGCTCGACGTGTTCAGCTACCTCGGGGCCTGGGGTCTCGCTGCGGCGCGCGCGGGCGCCACGGACGTGACGTGCGTCGACTCGTCGGCTCCTGCGCTCGAACTCCTCGAAGGCAGCGCGACCGACAACGGGCTCGCCGTGCGGACGTTGAAGGCCGACGCTTTCGACGCGCTCGCTGAACTGCGCGCGGCCGGCGAACGCTACGACGTGATCGTCGTCGACCCGCCCGCCTTCGTGAAGCGCCGCCGCGACCTGCCGAAGGGGCAGGCTGCGTACCGCAAGCTGAACCAGCTCGCGATGCAGCTGCTGCCGCGCGACGGATTGCTCGTCTCGTGCTCCTGCTCGCACCACCTGCCGCAGGAAGAGCTGATGGGCGCGTTGCAGCAGGCCGCGCGGCACCTGGGCCGGTTCGCGCAGATCATCGAGGTGGGAGGGCAGGCGCCGGATCACCCGATCCACCCCGCGATCCCGGAGACGCGGTACCTGAAGGCGCTCACCTGCCGGTCCGTGCTCGACTGAGTAGAATGGAACGAATGTTCGTCTATCCGCATCCGGATCCCGTCGCGATCTCGCTGGGGCCGCTGCACGTGCGGTGGTACGGGCTCATGTACCTGATCGGCTTCCTCGCGGCGTGGTGGCTGGCCCGGCGCCGGGCGGCCCGCCCGGGCTCGACCTGGTCGCCGGCCGACGTCGACGACCTCATCTTCTACGCCGCCGTCGGCGTGATCCTCGGCGGCCGCCTCGGCTGGATGCTTTTCTACGGCACCGAGCGGCTCGTCGCAGACCCGGCGAGCCTGATCCGCATCTGGGAAGGCGGCATGTCCTTCCACGGCGGGCTGGTCGGCGTGCTGCTCGCGCTCGCGCTCTTCGCGAGGCGGCGCGGCAAGGCGCTCGTCGACGTGTTCGACTTCACCGCTCCGCTGCCGGCGATCGGCTTCGGGGCCGGGCGCATCGGCAATTTCGTGAACGGCGAGCTCTGGGGCAAGCCCACCGACGTGCCGTGGGCCGTCGTCGTCGACGGCGTCGCGGTGCACGCCTCGCAGCTCTACGAGGCGCTGCTCGAGGGGCTCGTGCTGTTCCTCGTGCTGTGGTGGTTCACCGCGAGGCCGCGGCCGCGCTGGGCCCCGTCCGGGCTCTTCCTGCTCCTCTACGGCCTGTTCCGCTTCGCGGTCGAGTTCGTCCGCGTCCCGGACGCGAACCGCGGCTACCTGCTGTTCGACTGGATGACGATGGGGCAGATCCTTTCGCTCCCGATGATCGTCGCGGGGCTCGCGATGCTGGCCGTCGCCTATCGACGCCGGGAGCCCTCCGGCAACCAGGCCTGACCATGCGCCCGTACCTCGACCTGATGCGCCACGTGCTCGAGCACGGCGCCCGCAAGACCGACCGGACCGGCACCGGAACGCTCGCGACCTTCGGCTGGCAGATGCGCTTCGACCTCGCGGCGGGTTTCCCGCTCGTGACGACGAAGAAGCTGCACGTGAAGTCGATCATCCACGAGCTTCTGTGGTTCCTGCGCGGCGAGACGAACGTGCGCTACCTGCGCGAGCACGGCGTCACGATCTGGGACGAGTGGGCCGACGCCGAAGGCGAGCTCGGGCCGGTCTACGGCGTGCAGTGGCGGTCGTGGCGCGGCGCGGACGGCCGCACGATCGACCAGATCCAGGCCGCCGTCGACCTGCTGAAGCGCGACCCGCACTCGCGCCGCATCGTCGTCAACGCCTGGAACGTGGGCGAGCTCGACCGCATGGCTCTCACGCCGTGCCACGCGCTCTTCCAGTTCTACGTGGCCGACGGCCGGCTGTCGTGCCAGCTCTACCAGCGCAGCGCCGACATCTTCCTCGGCGTGCCGTTCAACGTCGCCTCCTACGCGCTGCTCACGCACATGATGGCCGAGCAGTGCGGCCTCGTTCCGGGCGAGTTCGTCTGGACCGGGGGCGACTGCCACCTCTACCTGAACCACCTCGAGCAGGCGCGCCTGCAGCTCTCCCGGGAGCCGCATCCGCTGCCGAAGCTCGTCTTGAAGCGCCGGCCCGACTCGATCTTCGACTACCGGTACGAGGATTTCGAGGTGACCGGCTATCAGTCACATCCTGCCATCAAGGCTCCGATCGCCGTATGAAAAAGGCCAAGTCCACCCGCAAGACGTCCCACCACGCGCACATGCGCCACGCCGCCCGCACCGTCGACGCGCCGCGCCGCGCACCGCTGTTCGAGGTGCGCCGCTCGGACATCCACGGGCGCGGCGTGTACGCGGCGCGCCGCATCCGCAAGGGGACTCGCGTCGTCGAGTACCTCGGCGACCGCATCTCGCACGAGCAGGCCGACGCGCGGTACGAGGCCAAGGGCCAGGACGACGGCCACACGTTCCTGTTCGTCGTGAACGACAAGGTCGTGATCGATGCCGGCGTCGGCGGCAACGACGCGCGCTTCATCAACCACTCGTGCGACCCCAACTGCGAGACCGTCATCGAGGGCGCCCGGGTATTCATCGAGGCGATCCGCACGATCCAGCCGGGCGAGGAGCTCGGTTACGAATACGGGCTCACTTGGGAGAGCACGGACGACCCGGCCGAGCTCGCGAACTACGCGTGCCGATGCGGCGCGACGGGGTGCCGCGGCACGATGCTCGATCGGGAGCCGCTCGACCGCAAGCGCGCCCGCGCGGCGGCCCGCAAGCGCAAGGCGGCCGCGCGCAAGCGCAAGAACGCGCGGCGGTGACCTCGGTCTCGATCGTCGTCGCCGCCGACGAGCATGGCGGCATCGGCCGGGAGGGGCAGCTGCCGTGGCACCTGCCCGACGACCTGCGCCGCTTCAAGGCGCTCACGATGGGTCGCACGATCGTGATGGGCCGGCGCACCTGGGACTCCATCGGCCGCCCGTTGCCGGGACGAACGAGCCTCGTCGTCTCGCGCAACCCGCGCCTCGTGCTCCGGGGCGCCACGGTCCATCCGTCTCTCGACGCGGCGCTCGCCGCCGCGGGCGACGTGCCCGAGGCCTGCGTGATCGGCGGCGCCGAGATCTTCCGCGCGGCGCTGCCGCTCGCCGACGTCATCCATCTGACACGCGTGCACGCCTCGGTCGAGGCGGACACCTTCCTGCCGCCGATCGACGTCTCCGAATGGGAAGAGGTCGCGCGTGAAGAGCACCCGGCGGACGAGCGTCACGCCCATGCCATGAGCTTCGTCACGCTGCGGCGCGTGCGCCCGGCCTGATTCAGTCCATCCGGTCGGCGCGCAGGCCGGCAAGTTCGCCGGAGTCGCCGACGTCGACCGTCACCTCGATCGGCTGGCAGCACACCTGGCAGTCCTCCACGTAGCTGCCCGGACCGCCCGTCAGGTCGACGGACGAATCGTAGGATTCCCAGCAGTAAGGACAGCGGATCGACACGGCAGCGAGCGCCTCGTGGCCGCGGCACTCCGCGGGTTCGTACACGGGTTCGAGGCCGTAGAGCTCGTCGATCGTGGCCGCGTCCGGTTCGGCGAGGCGACGGTGCATCTGCTCGACCATGCGGTTCGGGGTGCGCTTCAAGGGGGTCTCCGTCAGAGCCAGCGCCGCACGCGCCCGCGGTACGCGTCGTACTGCGCGCCGAAGATCGACGCGAGCGCGCGTTCCTCCGCCGGGATCTGCAGGCGGTCCATCCACGCGACGAATACCGGCACGCCTGCGAGCGCCCAGGCGTCGTCGAGCCACAGCGCCCACCCGGCGAGCGCCAGCGCGAGGCCCAGGTACATCGGGTTACGGGTGTGGCCGTAGATTCCGTCGACGACGAGCTGCGTCGCGCGTTCGGGGCGCATCGGGTCCGGCGTCGTGTCGACGCGGCGGAACGCGAGCACGCCCGCAAGTGCGACGCCTGCGCCAGCAATGGCCAGCACGATCGCGACGATACGCCCGCCGGGGAGGCGCAGGCTGCCGCCCTCGAGCGCGACGGCCGCGTAACGCATCGCCACGCCCACGACGAGCGCCGCGGCGACCGGCGGGACCCTCACCCGGCCTCCGCGAGGCGGTAGAGCACCGGCCGGCTCGGCGCCGCGTCGGCGACGAAGGCCGCGACCTGCAGGTCGAGCAGGTAAGGGCCGTCGGGCACGTCGTCCGGCACGTAGGCCAGCTCGGTCACGAGCGCGTGCGGACGCTGCGCGAGTCGTGCTTCGCGGGCCCCGGGCGGCAATCCCCAGTACGTTCGATGGGCTGCGAGCTGGCCGCCGTCGTCGGCGCGATCGAGGCTCGGCACGTCGACCACGAGCGACGTGACCCCGCGATCGACGATCCACTGCATCGCCGACGTCGCGAAATAGGGCGCCGGGCTCGCGCCTGCGTAGGCGCGGTGGCGCTTCGACGGCTCGTTCGGCAGCGTTCGCACGACGAGTGCGGTCCACGGCACGTCGTTCCACGGTGCGGCGGCCCGCGCGAGATCGGGAGCCGTGACGACCAGGTCCGATGCGGCCGAGCGCGATCCCGTCTGCCGGGCCGCGTCACCGAGCGGCTGCGGCTTCACGCTCACGAGGAGTGCGACGGCGAGGGCCGCAGGCGTCACGGAGGACACGGAGACCGGCTCGCTCGTCACGTGGCCGACGCACTCGGTATGCGTCCCGTGGCAGTGGGGCGCCAGCGTGTGCACCGAGCAGTTGCAGCTTGCGCCGGATGCGACCTCGCCGGAGAAGGTGCCGGCCCGGAGGGGCTCCGTCCGGGCCGGCTGGACGGCGAAGAAACGGGGCTGGTCTCCCCGGAACTCGAGCGGTATCGCGATGTCCACCGGACACGCGGGATCGCTCCGCCAACGCCGGGTGCCGGCCGTGATCTCCAGCTGGAGCATGTCGAGGGGGTCCGCGCAGCGGCCGCCGACGCGGCCCCACGCAGTATAGTTGCAGTCTCCCCGCACGGGGCAGGAGGAGCCGATGATTCCCCGGTCAGTCATTCTGTCCGCCTCGTTGTGCGTACTCGCACTCGCACCGGCGACCGGCCCCCGGGCGCAGGCGAGCGCTGCCGATGCGGCGTCGCCGGCCCGCAGCGCCGTCTGGGTCCAGCAGGAACTCACGCTCGCGTACATGGGATTCACGAACTACTACTCGTGCGAGGGCCTGCGCGACAAGCTGCGCTGGATCCTCGACGAAGTCGGCGCGCGCCCCGGGTACGAGGTGCGGACGACCGGGTGCATCAACGTGACGGGCCCCGAGCGGATGCCCGGCGCGCGCATCGTGGCCGCCCTGCCGGTCGAGGCGACTCCCGAGGTCCTCGCGCGGCTCGAGAGCGAGGCCGCGAAGCAGGAACTCGTCGCGCGCTCGACGGGCAAGGCCGATGCGGCCGGCGACGCCGCAACGGCGCAGTTCCCTGCGCGACCGCGGCTCGTCGAGTTCCGCGGCCGGCCCGGCGGCCGGCTCCAGGACGGCGACTGCGAGCTCATGGAGCAGGTGCGCGACCGGATCCTGGTGCCGCTCGGCGCACGCGTCGTCGACGACGGGCTGCGCTGTGCGCCCCGGTCGGTATCTCCCGGCTCGCTGAGGCTGACCGTCGAGGTACTGGAGCCGGTGGCCTCGCCATGACCGCGCAGCCCTCGATCTTCATCACGGGCGCCGGCGCCGGAATCGGGGCCGAGACCGCGCGTCTCTTCGCCGCCAACGGCTGGCGCGTGGGCGCCTCGGACGTGAACGCGGCGACGCTCGACGCGCTGGTCTCCGGCCTCGGCGCCGGGCGGGCGAGCGCACACGCGGCGGACGTGCGCGACGCCGTGGCGGTGCAGTCCGCCGTCGACGATTTCGTGCGGCTGGCCGGCGGCCGCCTCGACGCGGTGTTCGCGAACGCGGGCGTACTGTTCATGGGCCCGCACGAGACGATCTCGACCGAGCGGAAGAACCTGCTCGTCGACGTCAACGTGAAGGGCGTGATCCACACCCTGGACGCCGCGTTCCCGCATCTCGCGGCGACACCGGGCGCGCACGCGGTCACGATGTGCTCGACGTCGGCCGAGTACGGATCGCCGCAGCACGCGGTCTACAGCGCGACCAAGTTCTTCGTGCGCGGGCTCACCGAAGCACTCAACGTCGAGTACCGCGAGCACGACATCCAGGTCTCGGCGGTCTTCGTGAGCTACGTGCGGACCGGCATGGTGCTCGACGCGGCCGTGAAGCCCGCCTCGATCGAGCGCATGGGCGTGAAGGTCACACCGGACCAGGTCGCACGCACCGTCTGGCGCGCCGTGCACGGCAACCGCGTGCACTGGAGGGTCGGGCTCGATGCCCGCCTGGTGAATGCCGTCGTGCGCCTGCTCGGCGCGGGCGTCGCGCCGATCTACGCCCGCCTCACGAGGGAGTGATCCGCGGCCTCAGTGGGCGGCCGGCAGCGAGCTCCGCACGGCGACCGGCGGCGAGGAGGGCACGTCGATCCGTCGCGCAGTGAGCGAGCCGCCCCACACGCAACCGGTGTCGAGCGCGAGCACGCCGTCCTCGTCGAGATAACCGAGCGCGGACCAGTGGCCGCAGACGATGCGCCGGCCGGTGCTGCGGCGTCCCGGCGCCCGGAACCACGGGTAGACCCCCGCGGGCAACGCCGACGGAGGTCCCTTGTGCTTCAGCAGCAGTCGGCCGGCACCATCGCACGCGCGCAGCCGCGTAAGCGCGTTGGTGATGAATCGCAGGCGGTCGTCGCCCTCGAGATCGTCGCGCCACAGGTCAGGCCGGCTGCCGTACATGCGCTCGAACAGGCGGCCGCTTTGGTCGCCCCGCAGCGCCGACTCGAGCTCGGCGGCGCAGCGTCGCGCCAGCACCACGTCCCATTGCGGCGGGAGGCCCGCGTGGATCATCGTGACGTCGAGCGCGGGGTCGTGATGCAGCATCGGCCGCGACTGCAGCCAGTCGAGCAGGGGCTCACGGTCGGGCGCGTCGAGGATCCCCTGCAGAGACTCGTCCCCCTCGGCCGGCTCCGCGGCGCCACGCGCGAGCGCGAGCAGGTGCAGGTCGTGATTGCCGAGCACGACGATCGCCGCGTCGCCGAGCGAGCGCACGAGGCGCAGCACTTCGAGCGAGCGCGGTCCGCGGTTCACGAGATCGCCGACGAACCACAGGCGGTCGGAGCGCGCGTCGAACCGGAGTGCGTGGAGGAGGCTTTCGAGTTCGCTTCCGCAGCCCTGGACGTCCCCGACTGCGTAGATCGCCATCGGCTCAGTGCAGCAGTCCGGGCACGGCGAGCGTGAACGCGGCGATCGGCGCGTCGAAGTGCTCGCCGTCGTCGGCGACCATGCGGTACTTGCCCTGCATCGCCCCGACCGGGGTCTCGAGGATCGCGCCGCTCGAGTAGCGGAAGCCCTCGCCCGGCTGCAGGTGCGGCTGCTCGCCGACCACGCCCTCGCCGACGACCTCCTGCACCTTGCCGTTCGCGTCGGTAATGATCCAGTGGCGCGACAGCAGCCGCGCCGGGACCGTGCCTTCGTTCCGGATCGTGATCGTGTACGAGAAGACGAAGCGGCCGTCGGACGGATTCGACTGGTCGGCGACGAAGTTCGTCACGACCTCGACGCGGATGCGATGGTTGGTCGTCTCCATGGGGGGCGGTTCAATCCCTGTGCTGCAGCCGGACTGCCAGCACGTCGCACGGGGCCGCGTGCAGCACGGTGTCCTCGGTGAAGTTGAACAGGATCGACACGCCGTGGCGCTCCCGGCTGCCGATCACGATGAGGTCGATACCGCGGGTCTGCGCGATGCGCACGACCTCGGACTTGATCGTGCCCGTGTGGACGAGCTGCTCGCAGCCCTGCAGGCCGAGCTTCGCCGCGAGTTCGGCGATGCGGACGCGCGCCCGCTCGAGCAGCTCGCCTTCGATCTGCACCGCGGGCAGGAGCGCCTCGCCCATCGGTTCGACCGGGACGTACTCGACGACGTGCAGCAGCGAAAGCTCGGCACCGTAGCGTGCCGCGAGCGATTGCGCCCGAACGGCGATGCGCTCGCTTTCCTCGGTCAGGTCGAGGCAGAGCAGGATCTTCTTGTAGTCGCTCATGGCCGTCTCCCTCGGGCGTCGTCCGTGCCCGCGACCATTATAGGTCGGTGCCGGGGAGCGACAACCCGCGCACCGCCCCGGTCCCCGCACGGCGCGCGAGTGCGGCAAAGCCGGCCGGCGGAATCTGTTCGGGCCGCAGGCCGGGATCGATTCCCGCCGCGGCGAAGTCGTCGGGACCCACGAGGCCGGACAGGGAGTTGCGCAGGGTCTTGCGGCGCTGGGAGAACGCGGCCGCGACCACCTTCGCGTACGCGTCGCGCGGTTCGCGGTCGAACGGCGGCTCCGGCAGCGGATGCAGCCCGAAGAACGTCGAAACGACCCGCGGCGGCGGCGAGAACGCGCCCGTGCCGATGTCGAAAAGCGGCTCGACGCGCGCCCACGGGGCCAGCATCACCGTGAGGCGTCCGTAGTCCTTTCCGCCGGGCCGGGCCGCCATGCGCACGACGACTTCCTTCTGCAGCATGAAATGCATGTCGGCGATCGCGTCGAGCTGCGACAGGAAGCGGAAGAGCAGTGGAGTCGAGACGTTGTACGGCAGGTTGCCCACCAGCCGCAGCCTCGGCCCGTCGCCGCGCAGGGCCCGGAAGTCGAACTCGAGCGCGTCGGCGAGATGGATGCGCAGTTCGCCGCGGCCCGCGCAGCGCGCCTCGAGCAGCGGGACGACGTCCCGGTCGATTTCGACGACGTCGATCGAGCCGGCTGCCTCGAGCAGCGGACCCGTGATCGCGCCGCGGCCGGGGCCGACCTCGACGATGCGGTCGCCGGGCCGGGGCGCGACCGCCTGCACGATCCGCGCGATCACCCCCGGATCGTGCAGGAAGTGCTGCCCGTAACGCTTCTTCGCGCGGCTCACGGACGCCGCGCCGCGCACAGCTCGATCGCCAGCGCCAGCGCGGCGTGCAGGCTGCCGGGGTCGGCGCGGCCCGTGCCGGCGAGATCGAGCGCCGTGCCGTGGTCCACCGACGTGCGCACGATCGGCAGGCCGAGCGTGACGTTGACGGCGTGGCCGAAGCTCGCGTGCTTGAGCACGGGCAGGCCCTGGTCGTGGTACATCGCGAGCACGGCGTCGTGGCCCTGCAGGCGCTCGGGCAGGAACGCCGTGTCGGCCGGGACGGGTCCGGTGAGCGCGAGTCCCTCGTCGCGCAGCCGCGCGAGGCACGGTTCGATCACGTCGATCTCCTCACGGCCGAGGTGGCCGCCTTCGCCCGCGTGGGGGTTGAGGCCGCACACGAGGAGCCGCGGGCGGACGATGCGGAACTTCGAGGCCAGGTCGCGCACGACGACACGCACCACGGCGTCGAGACGCTCGGTCGTGAGCGCGGCGCTCACGCTCGCGAGCGGCAGGTGAGTGGTCGCGAGCGCCACGCGCAGGCCGGCGCCGACCAGCATCATCACGGGCAGCGGCGTGGCGGTGCGCGCCGCGAGGTATTCGGTGTGTCCGGTGAAGGGCACGCCCGCGTCGTTGATGACGCCCTTGTGGACCGGCGCCGTGACGATGGCGTCGTAGCGTCCCGCCGCCGTACCGTCGAGCGCGGCGTCGAGGAGGGCGAGCACGTAGCGGGCATTCGCGGGGTCGAGGCGTCCGGGGCGGCTCGGCGCCGCGAGCGGCACGTGCTCGACGGCGAGGCCCGCGAGAGGCCGGCCTCCTGTCTGCTCGAGCAGTCCGCGATCGCCGATCAGGGTCAGCTCGCACGGCCAGTCGCGCGCCGCGAGCGACGCGCAGAGCTCGGGCCCGATCCCCGCCGGTTCGCCGGTCGTGACGGCGATGCGCGGCCGGGGCGCGGTGCTCACAGCCGGTAGTCGACGAACGCCTCGTCGCGCAGGCGTCGCAACCAGATCTCCGTCTCCTCGTCCGCGCGGGACTCGCGCAACTGCGCGACGCAGCGGTTGCGGATCACGTCGTCGGTCGCGTCGTAGGTGCGCCGGCCGAGCATCTGCACGATGTGCCACCCGTACTGGGTCTTGAACGGCTTGCTGATCTCGCCGTCGGCGAGCGCGGCGAGCTGCTGCTCGAACGCCGGCACGAACGTGCCGGGCCCGACCCAGCCGAGGTCGCCGCCCTTCGCGGCCGAGCCGGGGTCGGCCGAGTTGACCGATGCGAGCGTCTCGAAGCTCTCGCCCTTCAGGATCCGCTCGCGGAACTCCTCGAGCTTCTGGCGCACCGTGTCGTCATCCTCGACCGCGTTGGTCTGCATCAGGATGTGCCGGACGTGCACCTGTGACACCATCGAGCCCGTGTCCGCGCCGCGCTTCTCGATCACTTTGAAAATGTGCAGCCCGCTCGGCGTGCGGATCGGCTCGCTCACCTCGCCCGGCGCGAGCGTCGGGATCACGTCTGCCGCGAAGGAGGGCAGCTGGTTTGCACGGCGCCAGCCGACGGCGCCACCCTCGAGCGCGGTGCCTGAATCGGAGTAGGAGATCGCGAGCTGCGCGAAGTCCTCGCCCCGGCGCGCGCGCTCGTAAACGCCCTGCGCTCGCGCTGCACGCTCGCTCGCCTGTTCGGCGGTCGCCGTCGCGGGCACGGCGACGAGGATGTGGGCGAGGTCGTATTCAACGTCGTCGGCGGGCGATGTCTTGCGCCGCGCGACGCACTGGTCGATCTCGCGCGGCGAGATGTAGATGCGCGAGTAGACGTCGCGCTGCCGCAGGAGATTCAGCATCATCTCCCGGCGCACGTCCTCGCGGTACGAACGGTACTCGAGGCCCTGCGACTCGAGCATCGCGGGCAGGTCGCTGAACTTCACGTTGTTCCGCGTCGCGACCTCGGTGAGCGCCTCGTTGAGCGCCTCGTCCGGCACCTGGATGCCGAGCCGGGTCGCGCGCTGCATCTGCACCTCCTGCACCACGAGACGCTCGAGCACCTGCTGACGCAGGATGTTGCGCGGCGGGAGCTGCTGCCCCTGCTGCTCGAGGCGGTCGGAGATCACCCGCACCTGCTGGTCGAGTTCGCTCCTGAGCACGATGCCGTCGTTCACGACCGCGGCGATGCCGTCGAGCGGCACCCCGGTCGTGGAGAGCTCCGCCGCATGCGACGTCGCCGCGAACCCGGCAAGGAGCGAGGCGGCGAGCAGCAAACCTTTGAAAACAATGGACATTTCAGGGTCGAGAGTCGGGCGGGATCGCGGAGTATCCACGAATCGCATCGCTCAGGAAAGCTTCATAGTCGACTCCGACACTCGACAGGCCCTTCAGTTCCAGCTGCAGGCCGATCGACGTGTCCGAGTCTCCGGTGCGGCTGCTCACGAATCGTCGCGTCACCACCCTGAGCGCCCAGCAGCACGAGCCGTACTCGATGCCGACGAACTGGTCGAGCGTCTTCTCCTCGCTCAGCGAGTACACCCAGCGCCCGAAGCCGCGCCAGCGCTCGTTGATCGGCCACGCGGCCGACACGTCGAACTGCTCCAGCAGGTCGCGGCGGAACCGGTAGCCCGCGTTGATGACCTGGTCGGATGCGGGGCGGTACTGCACGTACGCCTCGGACTTCTCGCTCTGGCCGGCGTCGGGGTCCCACTGGTAGCCGACCCGCGCGTTCCAGTTCTTGAACGCCGACATCTCGACCTCCGCGACGACGTCGGACGCCGAGCGGTCGCTCGCGGGCTCGTCCGGCAAGCGCACGCGCGGATCCTCGAAGTAGAAGGCCTGGCCGAGCGTCGCGCTCAGGAACTGCCTTCCGCCGCGCGCGTCGAGCAGCCGGCTCGTCACTCCGAGACTCAGCTGGTTCGCATCGCCCACGCGGTCTGCGCCGACGTAGCGGTTCGTGCGGAAGAGCTGCACGAGGTTCAGGTCCGGCACGGCCGTGTCGAAGACCGGCAGCTCGTCCTGGTCGCGGTAGGGCACGTAGAGGTACAGCGCACGCGGCTCTAGCGTCTGCAGCCGCTGGCCGCGAGAGCCTGCGTCGCGCTCGAGCAGCAGGCCGCCGTCGAGGCTGAAGGTCGGCAGGTTGCGCACGGGCGAGTCGTCGCCCGTCGGGGAATCGGTGAGCGAGTAGGCCGTCGTGCGGAACGACGTCGCCGCGGCGACGTAGCCGCCGTTCGCGTCGCGCCGCCAGTCGAGGCCCGGCTCGACGTCGACGCGCACGCCCTCGACGCCGACGTCGCGGCCGAAATTGACCGCCTCGGCATGGACGGTGGCCCCGGCGCCGCGCACGAAATCGCGCCACTGTCCGCTCGCGACGAGCTGCGGGAGCCGCGAATACGGCTCCTCGTCGTCGGGCAGCGCCTGGTCGAGCACCTGGAAGCTCTGCACGCGGCCGATCAGTGACCAGTGGTCCGTATCGCTGCGCGCCTCGGCGAGCTGGTCGAGGAACGTGACGCTCGTGCCTTCGAAGCCGACGCCGTAGTCCTCGAAGTACTCGTCGTCGCTCGCGTAGGCCGCGTCGACCAGCAGCCGGGTGAGCGGTTCCAGATGCGTGACGTGGCGCCCGTCGACGAAGGTGCGTGCTTCGTCGGTGACGAGGTCGTTCACCACGTACTCCGCCTCGATCTGGCCGTTGCTGCGCGGGGTCAGGTAGCGGAACTCCGGATCGAGCCGCAGGCCCCGCTTCGAGAAATACCGGGTCGTCAGCGTCGCGTCGCGCTGCGGCGCGATGTTCCAGTAGTAGGGAACGGTAACCTGCGTGCCGGTCTGGCCGCCGCTGCCCACGCTGGGGAACAGGAACCCGCTCTTGCGCGCGTCGCCCACCGGGAACGAGATCCACGGCGTGTATAGGATCGGGACGCCCTTGAAATCCAGGCGCACGTCGCGGCCCGTGCCGACCCGCGATTCCTGGTCGATGGCGATGCTGCTCGCGGCGAGGTGCCAGTCCTCGGAGCCCGGGGGGCACGCCGTGTAGCGCACTCCCTCGAGCTCGAGGATGGACCGGTCGCGCAGGCGCACGTTCGACGCGGATCCGCGGCCCGATTCCTCGAGCAGCTGGAACTCGGCGCCGCGGAACTGGCCGGATTCCGGGGAGAAATTGCCACCCTGGCCCGTCACGCGCAACGTCGGGTCCAGGAATTCGACGTCGCCCTCGAGCTGCACCGTGCGCTGCTCGGCATCGATCTCCGCCGCATCTGCGCTCAGGAGCCGCTGGCCCATGCGGATCTGCACGTTGCCCGAGAGCCGCGCGTCGCCCGCGCGCCCGAGCTCGCCGGTATCGCTCGTGATCTCGATGCGGGGATCGTCGGGATCGAACTTCCGCAGCGCCTCGATGCGCGGGTCGAGCGCCGCTTCGACGGCGCATTCGAGTTCGCCGCCTGACGCGGGTCGCGCCGCGCAGAGTGGCAGCGCGAGCGCGAGCGCGATCCGCCAGCGGCGGGATGAGGTACGCACGGTCGGCTGCATCGTCCGATTATAATTGCCGCTTGCCGTCAAATCCGACTTCCGAGGCCCCCGTGTCCGAAACCTGCCGAGACGATCCCCGGCTCGACCGCCTGCGCCTGTGGCTCGAGCACGGCCTCGGCTGGCGCGACGCGGGATTGGCGCCCGCCTCGGCGGACGCCAGCTTCCGCCGGTACTTCCGCGTCACCCACGGCGGAGAGACCTGCATCGCGATGGACGCGCCACCGGATCGCGAGGACGTGGAACCCTACCTCCGCGTCGCCGCCATGCTGCGCGACACCGGCGTGAACGCACCGCGCGTCGTCGCACGGAATGCCGACGAAGGGTTCCTGCTCCTCACCGACCTCGGCTCGATCACGTATCTCGCCGAGCTCGCGGACCGCTCCCGCGCCGACGTACTGTACGCCGATGCGGTGCGGGCGCTCGTCCGCATCCAGGACGGCGGACGGTCGCACGCGGCCGGGCTGCCTCCCTACGACGAGAAGCTGCTGCGCTTCGAGATGAGCCTCTTCACCGACTGGCTGCTCGGCCGGCACCTCGGCCTCGAGCTCACGGCTGCGGAAAGCGCGGCCCTCTGCCGCATCCTCGATCGGCTCGTCGCGAACGCACTCGAGCAGCCGCGCGTGTTCGTGCACCGCGACTACCACTCGCGCAACCTCATGGTGTGCCCGGATGCGAACCCCGGCATCCTGGACTTCCAGGACGCCGTGCACGGGCCGCTCACCTACGATCTCGTCTCGCTGCTGCGGGACTGCTACGTGTCCTGGCCGCAGTCGAAGGTGCTGGAGTGGGCACGCTCGTTCCTCGAGCAGGCACGTGTGGCGGACGTGGTGCACGGCGTCGACGAGGCGACGTTCCTGCGCTGGTTCGACCTGATGGGCGTGCAGCGGCACCTGAAGGCGAGCGGCATCTTCGCGCGACTCTGGCACCGCGACGGCAAGCCCGGTTACCTGCCCGACGTGCCGCGGACGCTCGGGTACGTCGTCGAGGCCTGCGCCCGCCACGACGAACTCCATCCGCTCGGCGAACTGGTCGGCGAGCGAGTGCTGCCGGCCGTGCGTGCGAGCCTGGGGACGGCATCCGCGTGAAGGCGATGGTCCTCGCCGCCGGGCGCGGCGAACGCATGCGTCCGCTGACGCTGTCGCGGCCCAAGCCGCTGCTCGAGGCAGGCGGCGCGGCGCTCATCGTGCATCACCTGCACGCGCTCGCGGCAGCGGGCTATCGCGACGTCGTCGTGAACGTCTCCTGGCTCGGAGACCAGGTCCGCGCCGGGCTCGGCGACGGCGGCCGGTACGGCGTGCGTCTCGCCTACAGCGACGAAGGGCCGGAGCCGCTCGAGACGGGCGGCGGCATCTTCCGGGCGCTGCCGCTGCTCGGCGAGGATCCGTTCCTGGTCGTGAACGGCGACGTCTGGACCGATTTCGACCGTGCCGCGCTGCGCGGCCGGCTCGGGGCCGGCGACGACGCGCATCTGGTCCTGGTGCCGAACCCGCCGCACAACCCTGGCGGCGATTTCGTGCTCGACGGCGGGCGCGTCGTCGCGGCCGGCGACGAACGGCTGACGTTTTCCGGCATCGGCGTCTATCGCAGCCGGCTGTTCGCAGGTTGCAGCGACGGCGCGTTCAAGCTCGCTCCGCTGCTGCGCTCGGCCATCGCCGCGGGTCGCGTGTCGGGGGAACTGCATTCGGGTGCCTGGCTCGACATCGGCACCCCGGAGCGGCTCGCGGAGCTCGACGCGCGGCTGCGCGGCGTTACGCGCTGAGTAGCCGCGGCGCGGGTTCCGGACAGGCTGCCCGGGACGCCGCAAGTACATCCGTGTAGGCTCCGGGCGCCGCGTCCCTGCGGCGCACGGCCCGGGCAACCTGTCCGGAACCCGCGCCGCGACCGCTATGCGCTCCAAGCCGATTGGCCGCCGCTCCGCCCACGAGCCGCGTACGAGCGCGTCGACCAAGGCGCGTCCGGCCTTTCGGGTGGGTTCGGGGAGGGGTTTCCCGGGCCGTGCGCCGCAGGGACGCGGCGCCCGGAGCCTACAGGGACGTACTCGCGGCGTCCCGGGAAACCCCTCCCCGAACCCACCCGAAGGGTCCGATGCGAACATGGAAGAGCCCGCAACCGTACAATGCGCGCAAGAGGCATCGACCAGCGATGAGCGACTTCAAGGGCATACCCGTCGTCCCCGCCGCCGTGCGCAGCGGCCAGAAGTACGTCACGCCGCAGGGCACGACGGCAATCAAGGACGGCGTCAAGGCGAGCGCCAGAGCGGCGCCGCTTCCGGCGGGGCGCAAACCGTCGTGGCTGCGCGCGCCCATGCCGGGCGGCGAGGGCTTCGACTCGGTGCGCCGCACGGTCCGTGAGCACCGCCTCGCGACCGTCTGCGAGGAAGCGAAGTGCCCGAACATCGGCGAGTGCTGGAACGCGGGCACCGCCACGCTGATGCTGATGGGCGAGGTCTGCACGCGGGCGTGCCGCTTCTGCGCGGTCGACACCGGCAATCCCCAGGGCTGGCTCGACGCGGACGAGCCCGAGAACGCCGCGCGCACGGTCGCGCTCATGGGATTGCACTACGTCGTCCTCACCTCGGTCAATCGCGACGATCTCGACGACGGCGGTGCCGCCCATTTCGCGGCCTGCGTGCGCGCGATCAAGCGTCGTTGCCCGGACACCGCGGTCGAGGCGCTGACGCCGGATTTCCAGGGTGTCCTCGGCGACGTCGAGACGGTGGTCGACAGCGGGCTCGACGTCTACGCGCAGAACGTCGAGACCGTCCGGCGCCTCACGCATCCGGTGCGCGACCCGC
>Ga0105090_10000145_pt1 | contig 30131 bp, 27 predicted proteins | sample PPLLak3March2015_FD_79110 | JGI IMG/M metagenome (GOLD analysis project Ga0105090, IMG submission 79110) | Freshwater sediment microbial communities from Prairie Pothole Lake near Jamestown, North Dakota, USA - PPLs Lake P7 Core (1) Depth... | ecosystem: Environmental > Aquatic > Freshwater >...
GGTGCATGATGTTGCGGATCGTGTTCGCGTTCTCGGGGATCTCGATGGCGAGCGCGTTCTCGACCGAGCGGATCGAGGCGAGCGCGTGCACGCCGGTGCAGACGCCGCAGATGCGCTGCACGAAGGCCCACGCATCGCGCGGGTCGCGGCCGCGGAGGATGACCTCCAGGCCGCGCCACATCGTGCCGGTCGAGACCGCGTTGCGGATGATGTTCTGCTCGTCGACGTTCACCTCGATGCGCAGGTGACCCTCGATGCGCGTGATCGGATCGACCACTACGCGCCTGCCCGAGTTGTCGAGCTGGAAGCCGTTGGGGGTTGCGATGCTCATTGCTCAGTACTCCACTCGGTCAGCCGGCCCGTTTTTCCGATTCGGCGGGTGAATTGGGTTTCGCCTTTGCCTGCCTCAGGGCGGTGAGCCCGGCATGCGCCGCGATGCCGACGCCCACCACGGCCGCCGCGGTGGCGCCGACGCGGTTGGCGGTGGCTTCCGCGCCGAACTGCGGGAAGGTCTGCAGCCGCTCGTAGAACGGGCCGTTGTCCCAGAAGTCCGGCTCGGAGCAGCCGAGGCAGCCGTGGCCGGAGCCGATCGGGAACGACACGCCCTCGTTCCAGCGGATGGTCGAGCAGGCGTTGTAGGTCGTCGGTCCACGGCAGCCCACCTTGTAGAGGCAGTAGCCTTCGCGCGAGCCGCGGTCGTCGAAGGTCTCGGCGAACTGGCCGGCGTCGAAGTGGCCCCGGCGATAGCACTTGTCGTGCACGCGCTGGCTGTAGAACATCAGCGGCCGGCCCTGCCGGTCGAGCGCGGGAAGCTCGCCGAAGGTGACGTAGTAGGTGATCACGCCGGTCATGACTTCGGCGATCGGCGGGCAGCCGGGCACCTTCACGATCGGCTTGTTCTTGATCACCTTGTGGATCGGGACGGCCGTCGTCGGATTCGGCTTGGCGGCCTGCACGCAGCCCCAGGAGGCGCAGGAACCCCACGCGATGACCGCCGCTGCGTCCTCGGCCATGTGCTCGAGCTTCTGCACGAACGGCTTGCCCGCCGGCAGGCAGAACATGCCGTCCTCGCCGAGCGGCGGGTTGCCCTCGACCGCGAGGATGTACTGACCCTTGTAGTCGCGCTTGACCTCGTCGAGGATCGCGAGCGCCTGGTCGCCGGCGGCGGCCATGATCGTGTCGTCGAAGTCGAGCGACACCATCGAGAGGATCACGTCCTTCGCGAGCGGGTGTGCCGAGCGGATGAAGCTCTCGGTGCAGCAGGTGCACTCGAGGCCGTGCAGCCAGATGACCGGCACGCGCGGCTTGGTCTCCATCGCATGTGCGATCTTGCCGGCGAAGTGCGGTGCGAGGCCGAGAGAGGCCGCGCTCAGCGAGCAGAACTTCAGGAAGTTGCGCCGCGAGATGCCCTGGCGGCGGATCAACTCATAGAAAGTTTCTTGACGGCCCATCTCGTGCTCCCAGTGCTTTGTGTGCGTACGGCGGAGCACCCCCGGGGGTGCCCGGCGGCAAGTGGCAGCGCGTCTGTGTCGATTTCCGCCCCCACCAGCCTTTCAAGTCACGGCGGATGGTCCATCCGTTGGCGTGGCGGCAGCAGTCGTAGATCTACTTAATATTGCGCTTCCGAATCAGTATGTTGCGCCGCAGCACGATCACGGCGCCGGCGCGCAGGCGTGGCAGGGTGCGCGTGGCATGAGCTGCGTCACGCCGAGGCCGTCGGGTTCACCATCGACGGGGACGCTGCCGAGCGGCGCGAGCGTCGCCGCGTCGTAGCGGACGACCACGTCGCCTTGTGTCGCCGCGACATACAGGCTGCGCCCGTCCGTCGATACGAGCAGGCCGACGGGCAGCGGGCTGCCCGGCGCGAGTTTCGCGAACGGACGCCCGCCCGCGTCCGGGGCAAGCGGCACGTCGACCCGCTGTCGGGCCGTCTCCTTGCGCGCCGCAACGTCGAATGCCACGAGCTCCGCCGTTGCTGCGCAGGTGACCCACGCGGTGCGGCCGTCGGGTGACATCGCGATGCGGATCGGCACGCCGTCGAGCGGCAACCGCGCGACGATCTCGAGCGTGCCGGTGTCGACGATCGCGATGTGGCCGTCGGCGCGCGCGGCGACCCACAGCTCACGTCCGTCCGGCGTGAGCGCCAGTGCCTCGGAGCCGCCGCCCGTCGCGACGTCGCGGAGCTTGCGGCCTGCGGCGAGATCGAGCACGGTGGTCGTGCCCGAGCCGATGTTCGTGACATAAGCGCGCTCGCTGCCCGGTGCGACCGCAACCATGTGCGACACGTCCTGGCCGGTCTCGATTGCGGCCACGATGCGGCCCGCCCACGGGTCGACGAGGAGAAGGTGCCGCGAGCCCTCGGTCGTGACCGCGACCCGGTCCGGTGCGTACCAGTGCACGCCGTGCGGTCGGCCATGCGGCGCGAGGTCGATGCGTCGCTCCTCGCGGGCCTCGGCGAGATCGATCACGCTCAGCGTCGTGCCCGGGCGCTCGCGGCTGCCGTAATTCGAGACGACGGCGCGACGCCCGTCCGGCGAGACCGCCACCTCGTGCGGAGCGTGGCCGAGCGGCACGGTCGCGAGCGCGAGACCCGAGCCCGGGTCCACGAAGTCGATCGCGTCGCCCGTCTTGCGGACGACGAGCAGCGTTTCGGCGGCGACCGGAGCCGCGGACGCCAGGAGGAAGGCGAGGCAGGTCAGCGGCGCGAAGCGAGGGAACCGGGCGTGCGACGTGTTCATCGGAGCGGCACCTCCGTATCCCAGATCGCCGCGGGCAGCGGCAGGCCGTCGAGCAGTGCCACGGGCAGCCCGGGGACGGGCGTGCGGCCGCGAAGCGTGAGGAGGTGCTCGAGCTGCCGTGCGTGCTGCGCCACGTGCCACGTGGTTCGCTCGAGGAGGTCGTGCAGCGTCTGCGGCCCGTAGTACGTGTCGAGCTCGGCCGGCAGGCGGGACTGGTTCGCGCCCCACCAGACGGCGACTGCCTGCGACACGCTGCGCGTCAGCCCCGCGACGCCTGCGGCCGTGCGCATCGCTTCAGGCGGCTTGCGCTCGAAATGCTCGGTCGTGAGGCGACCGCCCAGCGCGGCGTCGAGAAAGCCCACGACCACCTGCGGCACGTGGTAGGCGAGGTCGAGCGTGGTGCGGTCGCGCCCGGTGAGCGGTTCGTGCAGCACCTCGTCGGGAATCTGCCCGGCGAGATGCGCGCTGGCATCGAGCAGCGCGAGCAGCCGCGAGACGAGCACCGGCACCGGCAGCCGTGGCCGGTCCGGCGGAATGCCGACGAAGCGCGCAAGCGCGTCGAGATCCTGGCCGTTGACGTGCCGTCCGTCGCGAACGACCGTCGGTACCGACTTCGCGCCGAGCCGCGCGAGGTCGGCGAGCGCGGTCGGCTGCTCCCGCACGTTGACCGACTCGAACGGCACGCCGTGCGCATGAAGGAACTCCTTCGTCCGCAGGCAACTCGTGCAGCCGGGCTGCCAGTAGACCGTGATGACGCTCATGCCTGTCTCTCCACGAAGGTCGCGAGGGACCGACGCTGCCTGCCTTGCTTGTCGAAATTCGCCGGATCGAGCCAGCGCCCGAGAGCCGCGGCGAGCGCCGGCCACTCCGCATCGATCACGGAATACCACGCCGTGTCCCGGTTGCGTCCCTTGTACACGACGGCCTGCCGGAAAGTCCCCTCGTAGCGGAAGCCGAGGCGCTCCGCGGCCCGGCGTGAGGCGGTGTTCAGCGCATCGCACTTCCACTCGTAGCGGCGGTACCCGAGATCGAAAGCCTGCTTCATCATCAGGTACATGGCCTCGGTTGCGGCGGCCGTGCGCTGCAGGCGCGGCGAGTACTGCAGGTGGCCTACCTCGATCGTGCCGTGCTCCGGCTCGATGCGGAGATACGAGGCGAGCCCGACGCCGCGGTCCGTGGCCTCGTCGACGATCGTGAAGAACAGCGGGTCCGCGGACGCTTCGCGCGGCTCGAGCCACGCCACGTAATCGGCGAGCGTCGCGTGCGGTCCGTACAGCAGGTACGTCCACATGCGTCCCTCCCGGTCTTCGCCGTTCGCCTCGTGCAGCTCGCGGGCGCGCCGGGCCACCGAGAGTGGTTCGACGCGGCAGTGCCGGCCCTGCAGCGGAGAGCGGGACGGCCGCGGGCGAGGCTGCCAGTCCGGCACGGGCGGACCGACCGGCAGGCGGGACTCGACGATACGGCTGCTCATGCGGCTGCTTCCGTTGCTGCCTCGAACTGCAGCGAGGCGAGCCTGGCGTAGAGCGCATTCGACTGCACGAGCTCGGCATGCGTGCCCTGCGCCACGATGCGGCCGTGGTCCATGACCACGATGCGGTCCGCCTCGAGCACGGTGGCGAGCCGGTGCGCGATGACGATCGTCGTGCGGCCACGCATCAGTCGCCCGAGCGCGTCCTGCACGAGCCGCTCGCTCTCGGCGTCGAGCGCGCTCGTCGCCTCGTCGAGCAGCAGCAGAGGCGGGTCCCGGAGGATCGCGCGCGCGATTGCGATGCGCTGTCGCTGTCCGCCCGAAAGCCGCGTGCCGCGCTCGCCGAGGAACGTGTCGTAGCCCTCGGGCAGCCGGAGGATGAACTCGTCGGCGGCCGCCGCGCGCGCGGCGGATTCGATCTCGGCGTCCGTCGCGTCGGGCCGGCCGTAGCGGATGTTCTCGCGCGCGCTCGCGGCGAACAGCACGGTGTCCTGCGGCACGAGCCCGATGCGGCGGCGCACGGCCTCCGGATCGGTGCGGGCGAGGTCGACGCCGTCGATCAGCACCCGGCCGTCCGCCGGGTCGTAGAAGCGGAGCAGCAGCTGGAAGGTCGTCGACTTGCCTGCGCCCGACGGGCCCACGAACGCGACCGTCTCGCCCGGGCGCACGACGAGGTCGAAGCCGTCGAGCGCGGGAGTGTCCGGCCGCGACGGGTAGCGGAACGTCACGCGGTCGAAGCGGACCTCGCCGAGGCCGGGTTCCGGCAGCGGCACGGGATCGGGCGGCGCCACGATGCGCGGCTCGGCGCGCTCGAGTTCGACGAGCCGTTCCATCGCGCCGGCGGCGCGCTGCATCTCGCCCCACATTTCGCTGAGCGAGGCGGCGGCGACCGCCGCGTACACCGCGTACATCAGGAACTGGCCGAGCTGCCCGCCCGTCATCTCGCCGCGGATCACCGCGTGCGCGCCGACCCAGAGCACGAAGGTGACGGAGCCGAAGGCGAGCATCGTGCCGAGCGCGGTGAGGGTCGCGCGCACGCGCGTGCGCCGCACGGCTGCGTCGAACGAGTCCTCGACCGCGGAGTCGTAGCGCGCGGAGTTGAGGCGCTCGAGCGTGTACGCCTGCACCGTCTGGATCGCGTTCAGCGTCTCGTCCGCGAGGCCGCTCGTGTCCGCGATGCGGTCCTGCGACGCGCGGGAGAGGCTGCGCACGCGGCGGCCGAGCACGACGAGCGGCACGACGAGCAGCGGGATCACGAGCACGATGAGCCCCGTGAGCTTGAGGCTCGTCACTGCGAGCATCGCGAGGCTGCCGGCGAGCGAGATCGCCGAGCGCAGCGTGATCGAGAGATTGACCCCGGCGATCGACTGCACGAGCGTCGTGTCGGTCGTGAGGCGCGAGAGCACCTCCCCGGTTCGCGTCACCTCGAAAAACGAAGGATCCATGCGGATCACGCGCGAGTACACGGCCGAGCGCAGGTCGGCGACGACGCGCTCGCCGAGCCACGTGACGAGGTAGAAGCGCAGCGCCGCGAAGGCGCCGAACACGACCGCGGCGGCGAGGAACGCGACGAAGTAGCGATTGATCGTGTCCGGGCTGCCCGCCGCGAGTCCCTCGTCGATCAGGTAGCGGAAGGCGACCGGCAGCGCGAGCATCGCCGCCGCAGCCACGAGCAGCGCGCCGAGCGCAAGGGCCAGCGTGCCGCGATACGGCCGGAGGTACGGCAGCAGCGCGCGCAGCGGGCGCAGCGAGCGGGCCTTGGGGCGTTCGGCAGTCGTGGGGTCGGCCATGGCGTCCTCGGTCGGGCGGCGGCATTACGGCAGTCGGCCGCGGGCGGCCTCAGCGGAAGATACCCCGCTCTAGGATCGTGCCGTTGCCGACCGGACGCCCGACCGCGATCCAGAGCGCCCAGGAGTCGCTGCTCGTCGCGCCGACCCCGACCGTCAGGGGGCCCGCCTGCGTGCGTCCGGTCAGGACGACCGAGCCGCCGTAGATCAAGTCGTCCTCGTCGAAATCGGCCAGCACGTACTCTTCCAGGCGACCGTACGTCTGTCCGGCGTTGAGCCGTATGCCGGCATACAGCGCCTGGCCGCGGATCCTCATGAGGTCCTTGACCTTCCACAGGTAGCTGCCGCTGGCCGTCCAGTAGTCCGTGACGCGCAGTTCCCCGAGCTCGAGCCCCGGGAAGCTGCCGGGGCCGCCGAGCATGAAGGTGCGGTCGAGGGGCAGGTCGGTGCCGAGGTCCGAGCCGCCGGCCAGCGTCACCCCTATGACATCCTTGCGGACCGGCAGGGCGAGGCCCACGCCCGCCTCGATGCGCTGCCAGTCCTCGTCGCCACCCAGCGAATCATCCGCATGGAAGTACTCGAGTGCCGCGGCGATGCCGCGCGTCGCGTTGAACGACGTGTCGCGGCTGTCGAACGTGGCGGTCGCCGTCAAGCCGGCATCGTCGCGTTCGTTCTCAGGCAGCAGCGGCGACCCGGTCTCCACCGACGTCTTGCGCCGGGTGTAGAGATAGCCGACCCGCAGCTGCGCGTCGTCCGAGAGGTTCGTGCCGAGGTCTACCGCTCCGCCCCAGTCGCCGAACCGATAGGTGGCGAGGCGTTCGTTTTCGAGGAAGACGTCCTCCCAGGACCTGACGTAGAACGCCCGTGGTTCCACGAAGTAGCGCTGCGCGACGTCGAGCGGCTGGTACCAGCTCGTCGATAGATTGTTGTAGTAGCCGAGCTGCACTTCGTTGCGCCACTCCGCGCCGAGCGAGTTGAGCCACGTGCGGGTGTGCTTGCCGTAGACCACGAAGCCGACGTCGCCGCCTTCCGATCCGTACAGGCCCAGGTCGAACTTCAGGTAGTCGGGCCCGTAGGCCTTTTCCTTCGGCCACCACTCGAGTATCGGTTGGTCCGGGTCGCCGGTGAGGGTGTAGGAGACCGATTCGAACTCCTGCATCGCCGACATGCGCTGCGCCTCGGCGCTGATCTTCGCGGTGTCGACCATGTCGCCGGGCTGCACGGCGGCACGGGTCCTGAGGTACTCGGGGTTGACCCGCTCGAGCCCCCGGTAGTTCACGTCGGCGAGACGGGCCTCGATGCCCTGGCCCGCGGTGACGGCGTTGCGCCACGCCTGGTACTGCTCGGCCGGGACCGCGAGCCCGGCCAGCTTGTCGGCCATGCCCCGGGCGGCCTGCTCGCCCAGCGGGATCGTTTCGGGCACGCGCTCGAAGTCGGCCGTGGTGATGTCGCCCATGATCACGTCGATGCGGATGTCCCGCTCGGCGAGGCTGTCGAGCTGCAGGTTCTCGTTCGCGACGATCATCACGTCGGTGCTGCGGCTCACCAGCTGCAGCGCCGTCCGCAGCTTCTCGCGCTTCACTTCCTGCTCGACCAGGTTCACGACGATGACGACGTCCGCGCAGAGCTCGCGCGCCACGTCCACGGGAATGTTGCGCACCATGCCGCCGTCGGAAAGAAGGTACTCACCGATCTCGACCGGCGCGAAAGCGCCCGGGATCGCCATGCTGGCTCGCATGGCGGTGGCGAGATCGCCGCTGTCGAGCACCACCATCCTGCCGCTCACCATGTCGGTGGCGACGGCCCGAAAGGGGATCGGCAGCTCGTCGAAGTCGGACTGGGCCCGCGCGCGGGCGACGTAGGTGCGCAGCAGGTCCTCGATGTTGCTGGTGTTCACGATGCCGGCCGGCAGCCGGAGGCTCCCGTCCTTCAGGCCCATCTCGATGTCGTTGCTGTAGGTCGCGCCGGCACGCTTCTGCTCGATGGTCTGGAAATCGCGACGGCCCACGCCGCCCACCACCGCCTGCCAGTCGATGCCGGTGATGAACTCCTCGAGGCCTGCGGCGGGGATTCCCGAGGCGTAGCCGCCGCCGACCAGCGCGCCCATGCTGGTGCCGGCGATGCAGTCGATCGGTACCCGCATCTCCTCGAGCACCTTCAGTACGCCGACGTGCGCGCCGCCCTTGGCGCCGCCGCCCGCGAGCACGAGCCCGACGCGGGGTCGGTCGGCGACCCCGGCGACCGGCTCGGCAGGCGGCAGCGTCGTCGTGGCGAGGGCCGGCAACGCCACGGAGCCGAGCAGCGCGGCGCACCCCCACCAGTTCGCCATCTGCAGCGACATCGTCCTGGTCTTCATCAGCGAGTTCTCCAGACTGCGACCACACCGTCCCATTGCGCAAACTGCTCGGCCCGCATCGTGGCGCAAACCGCCGGATACTGCCGATTGCCCCGTCGTTGGCGAACGCCTAAAGTCGAAGGGACTGCGAAGCGCGGTGCGGGGGGAGGATTATGCGTCAGGCAGCGAACGTGCGTCGGTGGCGTCTCGCACGATGGGCCGCGATCCTCGGGATCGCCGCCATGCCGGCCGGTCCCGCGGCGTGGGCGGCCGAAGCCCCCGACCTGCTGGCCGACTCCTTCAATTTCGCGCTCGGCACCTTCATCCTCGAGACCGACACCGAGGTGCGGCTGGATGGCGAATCCGGCCGCGGCTCGCAGATCGACTGGGAGCGGACCTTCGGCGACGGCGACGCGACGCGTTTCCGCTTCGACGGCACGTGGCGGTTCGCCGATAGGCACAAGCTGCGTGCGCTCTGGTTCAATAATTCGGTTTCCCAATCGAGGCGCCTCGACCGGGACATCTCGTGGGGTGACGTCGTCTACCCGACGAGCGCCGAGGTCGACGCGGAGTTCGAGTTCGACGTCTACGAGTTGGCCTACGAGTACGTGCTCCTGAAGCGGGAACGCTACGAGCTGTCCGGCACGCTCGGCCTGCATTACACGGACCTGTCGCTCGCGATCGACGGCGAGGGCACCGTCGACGGACAGCCCGTCGCGGGCGGCATCCGGGAGGAAGGATCCGTCGGCGCGCCGCTGCCGGTCGTGGGCGTCCGCGGGCTCTGGAACCTCACGCACTCGTTCTGGCTGGATGCGTCGGCGCAGTTCTTCGCGCTGTCGATCGACGACATCGACGGCAACCTGCAGGACTACCGCTTCGCGGTACTCTGGCAGCCGAAGACCTGGTTGGGCGTCGGGGCGGGCTACAACCAGTTCACGATCGACGTGGACGTGACGAAGGACCGCTTCGAAGGTGCACTGGACTGGACATACCGCGGCCCGATGCTGTTCTACAGCGCGAGCTTCTAGCGAAGGGGAGAGCCATGCGCGACTACACCCGTTTCTACATCGACGGCGCCTGGGTGGCACCGGCCGAATCCCGCCCGTTGGACGTGATCAATCCCGCCACCGAAGCGGTGGCCGGGCACATTTCGCTCGGCGGCCGCGCGGACGTGGATCGCGCCGTCGCAGCGGCCCGCCGCGCGTTCGCGACGTTCTCGACGACGTCGCGCGAGGAGCGCCTCGCGCTGCTCGACCGCATCATCGCGGTCTACAAGCGCCGCATCGGGGACATGGCGCAGGTGATCTCCGAGGAAATGGGTGCGCCGGTCGAGAAGATTGCCAAGCCGCTGCAGGCGCCCTCGGGCCTCGGTCACTTCATGGTGGCGCGCGGCGTGCTCGCGGATTTCGATTTCGAGCGCATGCAGGGCACGACGCAGATCGTCCGCGAGCCGGTGGGCGTCTGCGGGCTCATCACGCCGTGGAACTGGCCCGCGAACCAGATCGCCTGCAAGGTTGCCCCGGCGCTCGCCTGCGGCTGCACGATGGTGCTGAAGCCCTCCGAGATCGCGCCGTTCTCGGGCCACGTGCTGGCCGAGATCCTGCACGAGGCCGGCGTGCCCCCCGGCGTGTTCAACCTCGTCGACGGCGACGGGCCGACGGTCGGCAACGCGATCGCCTCGCACCCGGACGTCGACATGGTGTCGTTCACGGGTTCGACCCGGGCCGGCGTCCTCGTCGACAAGGCCGCCGCGGACACCGTCAAGAAGGTCTCGCTCGAACTCGGCGGCAAGTCGCCGAACATCATCCTCGAGGGCGCGCCGCTCGAGCAGGCCGTCGGTCACGGCGTGCTCGTGATGATGAACAACACGGGCCAGAGCTGTAATGCGCCGTCGCGGATGCTCGTGCCCCGGAAGCTGCTCCCGCAGGTCGAGGCGATCGCGGCTGCGGTCGCCGCGACCGTCAAGGTCGGCGACCCCGCGAGCCCCGATACCGACATGGGCCCGCAGGCGAGCGAGATGCAGTGGCGCAAGGTCCAGGGCCTGATCGAGCAGGGCGTCAAGGAAGGCGCGAAGGTCGTGGCCGGCGGCCCCGGTCGCCCCGAAGGGATGGCGCGCGGCTTCTACACCCGCCCGACGATCTTCAGCAACGTGACCAACGACATGACGATCGCGCGCGAGGAGATCTTCGGGCCCGTGCTGTGCATCCTGCCGTACGACACCGAGGACGAGGCGGTCCGCATCGCGAACGACACCCCGTACGGGCTCTCCGCGTACGTCTTCGGCGACACGCACGAGCACGCGCGCCGCGTGGGCTCGCGGATCCGCGCCGGCAACGTGCACATCAACGGCGCGAGCCTCGACGTGTGCGGCTCGTTCGGGGGCTACAAGCAGTCCGGGCTCGGTCGCGAGTGGGGTGCGTTCGGCTTCGAGGAGTTCCTCGAGGTCAAGTCCGTGTTCGGCGCCGACCCGAAGGCGGCCACGGGAATTGCTGAACTGCCCGCCTGACGCCTGCCGTTTCCCTTCAGCGGCGTGGCGTCCCGGCCGAGGTGTCCTGCCGGCGCCGATATTCGCTCGGCGTCATTCCCGTCCAGTGCCGGAACGCCGTCGCGAAATTGGCGGCGCTGGAGAATCGCAGTGACTCGGCGACCTGCTGCACCGGCATTCGTGTGTCCCCGAGCAGCAGTTGCGCGATGTCCAGCTTCACTTCCTCGAGCAATTCGCTGAAGTGCACGCCGTGCTCCTGCAGGTGGCGGTCCAGCGTGCGGCGGTGCACGCCGAAGATCGCCGCGATGTCGTTCATGCTGCTCTGGCCGACGATGATCTGCTTGCGCACGACGCGACGCACGGTGGCCGGAAAGTTTGCGCGGACCGCCGACTGGCCTGCGCGAATCTCGGCCGCGGTCTGCCGGCGCAAGCCTGCAGGTACGGGGGGCAGCGGCCGATCGAGCCAGCGCTCCTCGAAGATCACCGCCGATTCGTCGCTGTCGAATCGCAGCGGCGCGCGGAAGAACCGCACGAGCGGATGCACGTTGCCCGGTGCGCGGGCTGCGATCGTCACGACCGTCGGTCGCCACTGCGGACCACAAAGCTCCTGCAGGACGTTGCGTGCGACGGCGAGCGCGCCGAACTGCATCTGCCTCGCATCCGTGATGCCGGTAATCGAGATCGCCCAGATCAAGCGCGCGTAGCCGCCGGAAGTCACGAGACTGACGGTCGTCGCACTGCTGTGCAGGTTGAAATGACGGGCGAGGTTGCGCAACCCCTCGTCGGCCGTGGTCCCGCAGAGCGCCGAGCGTCCGGCGAGGCCGAGATCCGCGAGCCCCGTGCGCTGGCCGACGAGCATCCCGAAGTGATCGCAGTTCGTGAGCTGCGCGCAGGCGGCCACCAGCCTGTTGAATTCCCGGTACTCGATCCGGCTCTCAGGGCTGTCGAAAGGGTGGCGGTGGATGCCGGCGGCCTTCAGGGCCTCTGCAAGGTCGACGCCGAGGTCGCGCAGAACCGAGGGGATGCTCCATGCGACGCTGATGTGCGTCGATCCTTCGGGGGGTACGGAATCCGCTATGGCTGTAGGTATCTGCCGCATCCTCGAAGCGTACCTCTAACGGCATCTTGCGCCCACGGCACCGATGCGCAGCGTGTCCCGTCGCTTCCGTCGCGCCTGTCCAAGTTACTACCCGATCTGTCACAAGATCAAATGCTGGCTGCGGGCTCGAAGCATAGAATTTCTCGCAAGACCCTGTGCGGCGACGCGCCCGACCGGCCCTCCACGGCGGCATTCGTACGCCCGGTGGTCGCTTCGAAGGCACTACCAAAGGACACGCGTATGGATACCGTCAAACTTCTGACGTCGAAACGCTTCCTGGCCGCCGCGGTCTCTGCCGCGCTGCTGGCGAGTGCCGCAGCGCGCGGCGAGGATGCGGACCGTAATTTCGAAATTTACGGCTTCGCCCAGGCCGACTACATCCAGGACATCGGCGGTCGGCTGGACCCGGACTGGGACGACGCATTCCGGCCCTCGAAGATCTGCTTCGACAATGCGTGCGGCGAGGACGGCCAGGCCAGCATCAGCGTCAAGCAGAGCCGCTTCGGCGTGAAGGGCACGATGCCGACGGGCTCCAGCACCGCGCCGCTCAGCTTCAAGTTCGAGTTCGACCTGTTCGGCACCGGCGTCGATGCCGGCCAGACCACGATGCGGCTGCGGCACTTCTACGGCGAATGGGGCCAGATCCTCGCCGGCCAGACGCACAGCCTGTTCATGGACATCGACGTGTTCCCGAACACGATCGACTACTGGGGCCCGTCGGGCATGGTGTTCTACCGCAACGTGCAGATCCGCTGGACGCCGTACAAGACCGACCAGAACCACTTCGCCATCGCCATCGAGCGTCCGAGCAACGACATCGACCCGGGCAGCCTTCGCACGATCGAGGGGCTCGAGGACGTCGACGTGCGGAACGACGAGGAGGTGCCCGACCTGACGGCGCAGTTCCGCCATGAAGGCGACTGGGGTCACGTGCTGGTAGGCGGCATCCTCCGCAAGGTGGGCTACGAGCTGCGGGTGGATCCGACGGACAACTGGACCCAGGGCAGCGAGGTGGGCTGGGGCGTCAACGTCGGCACCGTGTTCAACGTGCTCGAGAAGGACGCCGTCCGGCTGCAGGTCGTCTACGGCGAAGGCATCGCGAGCTACATGAACGACGGCGGCATGGACCTCGCTCCGTCCGCGAACTGGAACACGGGCGTTGTCACTGATCTCGAGGCCGAGGCGGTTCCGCTTACCGGCGTGCTCGCCTACTACGACCACTGGTGGAGCGACCGGTGGTCGAGCTCGCTCGGATACAGCTACACGGAAGTGGATAACACGAACTTCCAGGACCCGGGCGCGTTCCAGAGGATCGACTATGCCTCGGGCAACCTGCTGTATTACCCCGCCGACAACCTGATGGTCGGCGGCGAACTCATGTGGGGCGAGCGCGAGAACAACGACGGCGCGTCGGAAGACAACGTGCGCTTCCAGTTCAGCGTCAAATACAGCTTCAGCACCAAGCTCTGACCAGGAGAGACTTCATGATCACGAACGCGAGATCCAGGGCTCTGACGGCCGTCGCCGCTGCGGCCATGCTGTCCGTCGCAGCGATGCCTGCATGGGCCAAGGGCCCCGTGCCGGATCCGGCCGTCAAGGACTTCCAGCGGGTCGTCGACGCGGCGTACGCGAAGTACAAGGACCTGAAGGACGGCAAGAACGCGGACTACATCCCCATCCTCACGGAAACGCCGAGCGACCTCTTCGGCGTAGTCATCGTCGCGAAGGACGGCAAGGTCTACAGCGCAGGCGACGTCGACTATGTCTTTTCGATCCAGTCGGTGTCGAAGCCGTTCACGGCCGCGCTGGTGATGGCCGAGCAGGGCCCCGAGGTGTTGAAGGAGAAGATCGGGGTCGAGCCCACCGGCATGGCGTTCAACTCGAAGCTGGCGCTCGGGGTGTATGAGGACTCCGTCAATCCGCTGGTGAACGCCGGCGCCATCGCGGCCGTGAGCCTCGTGCAGGCGACGTCGGAACAGCAGCGCTCGAACAAGGTGCAGCAGAACCTGAGCGACTTCGCGGGAAGGCCACTCACCGTGCTCGAGAAAGTGTACGACTCCGAGTACTCGACGGCCTATGGCAACCGCGGCATCGCGAACCTGCTCTACAACTGGGGTCGCCTCTACAGCGATCCGGAGGAGGCGTTGCGGGTCTACACGCGCGAGTGCTCCGTCGGCGTCAGCGCGAAGGATCTCGGCATGATGGGTGCCACGCTGGCCAACGGCGGCGTGAACCCCCTGACCCGGAAGCAGGTGATGCCGGCGAAGCACGTGCCAGAGCTCCTGGCCGTGATGGCCACGGCCGGGTTCTACGACGAGTCGGGCGTGTGGATGTACACGGCCGGCCTGCCGGCGAAGACCGGCGTCGGCGGCGGCATCGTCGCCGTGGTGCCAGGCCGCTTCGCGATCGCCGCGTTCTCGCCGCGATTGAACGAGGCCGGCAACAGCGTGCGTTCGATGAAGGCGATCCAGGACATCGCGGCCGAACTCGGCGTCGGCGTGTTCGGGGCGAATCCGAACTGAGCGGACGCGCGCCCGGCGCGAGTCGAGGTCGATGTTGGAACGGTAACGGCAGCTTCCGTGCCGTTACGGGCCAGGGCAGCGATGCCCCGGTCTGTTTCCCCATCCGGGGCGAGGTGCGTGATGAACCTGTTGAGAGCGTCGATCCTGGCTGCCCTGGCGATGTCGGTGACCGTCGCCAGCGCCCAGAGCTCCTACTCGTCGATCGAGGAGCGGTTGCGTCAACTGGAGACCGAGCAGGCCGCGATGAAGCAGCAGCTCGCCGAGCGTGACGCCGTCATCGAGGAGTTAAAGCGGGAGTTGCAGTCCCAGGCGGGCCCTGCTGCGGCCGTCCCGACGCCCGCGACCGAGGCACCCGGCGCGGCGCCGGCCACGCAGGCTCCCGTCGTGGTGGCAGGTGCCGCCGAGCCGCAGGCTGAGGAGCAGGAGGCATCGCGCACGCCGACGCCTCGGACGGTCGAGACCTGGGGCGTCTACGATCCGGGCACCGGATTCCTCGTCGGCCGCAATGATTACGGCGAACTCTCGATCAGCACCTATGCGATGGCTCGATACATGAGCCAGCACGACGACGACCAGGTCTTCACCGACCACCTCGGCAACGAGCGCCCGGTCGACGTGCGCAGCGACCTCTTCTCGCACCGCATCATGATGTTCCTGAAAGGCTGGATGGGCAGCGAGAAGCTCATCTACAACGTCACGTTCTGGACGGTGAACACGACCGACCAGGACGCGATCTTCGCGAACCTCGGCTATCAGTTCAGCCGCAAGTTCAGCCTGTATGCCGGTCTCGCCGGCAATCCGGGTTCGCGTTCGCTCTCCGGCTCGCATCCCTACTGGCTCGGCCACGACCGCGTCATGGCGGACGAGTTCTTCCGGCCGTTCTTCGGTTCCGGCATCTATGCGACGGGCGAGGCGCTGCCGGGCCTGTGGTACACGGCCACCGTCTCGAACAACAACAGCGCGCTCGGCGTCAAGGCGAGCCAGCTCGATCGCAAGTACACCTACGGCGGTACCGTCTGGTGGATGCCGACCACGCACGAGTTCGGCCCGCGCGGTGCGTACGGCGACTGGGAGTGGCACGAGGAGCTCGCCACCCGGTTCGGCATGTCGTACGTGGACAGTCCGGAGCAGAGCTTCCGGGATTCCGGCGACAGTCCCGAGAACACCACGCTGCGGCTGGCCGACAGCGTGAACCTGTTCGAGACCGGCGCACTGGCGCCGGGCGTCACGATCGACGAAGCGGACTACGAGATCGTCGCGCTCGATGCCGGCGTCAAGTACCGCGGCATGTTCCTGCAGGCCGAGTACTACTCGCGGACGCTCGACAACTTCCTGGCCGACGGCCTGCTGCCCGTGCGGGAAATCAAGGACACCGGCTTCTACGTGCAGGGGTCCTTCTATCCGATCAAGCAGAAGCTCGAGGTCTACGGCCTCACCTCGCAGATCTACGGCGACGACGACGCGGGCTTCGGCGACAGCTCCGAGTATGGCCTCGGCATGAACTGGTATCCGTACCCGACGCGCAACCACCGTCTCAACCTGCAACTGCTCGACGTCAACAAGTCGCCCGTCAGCAGCACCTTCGGGTACTACACGGGCGGGCAGGACGGGTGGACGCTGGCGTCTTCTTTCTCGGTCTTCTTCTAGGCCGTTCGCTCGTCGCCCCCGGGGCGGGAAGGAACATCGATCATGCGAGAAGCGATCACGAATCGAACCGCGGTCCTGCTGACGGCGTCAGTGGGCGTCGCCCTGCTGCCGTGCCTGGCCCCGCTCGCGGCGGCGGCCCCGGTGGAGGACTGCCTGTTCAACGACTCGCATTTCCACCTGACGAACTACGTGCAGCAGGGCACGGACATGCGCCGGTACGTGGACGAGATCATGGGCGGCGAGATCTGCCGCTCGACGGTGTTCGGCATCCCGCTGCAGCAGACCTGGTCGTACGACAACTCCGGCGACTTCGCGCCGACCTACTACCTGCACTCGGACGCGCCGCTCTATTACTACTCGTTCACCGACGCCTATATCGCCCGCGCCTACCAGAAGCTGACTCCGGCGCAGCAGCAGCGGCTCGACCCCATGATCACGGGCTTCAACCCGGCGGACATGTACGCCGTGGACCACATCCGCCGCGTGCTGGAGACGTTCCCCGGAGTCTTCACGGGCATCGGCGAGTTCACCATCCACAAGGAGTTCGTCTCGGGCAAGGTGGCCGGCGACGTCGCGAGCCTCACCGACCCTGCGCTCGACCGCATCCTGGACTTCGCAGGCCAGGCCGGTCTGGTCGTCATCCTGCACAACGACATCGACATGCCGTTCGCCGGGGCGGGAAGCGAACCAGTGTACCTGCAGCAGATGAAGGCCCTGCTGCGACGGCACCCGAAGACCACCATCATCTGGGCGCACCTCGGGCTCGGCCGGGTGGTGCACCCGGTGCAGGGCCAGGCGACGGCGGGTACCGCGGAGCGCAACCCGACCTACCGGGAAATCGTCGACGCGATGTTGAACGACCCGACGCTGAGTCACGTGTACTTCGACATATCGTGGGACGAAGTGGCGAAGTACGCCGTGTCGTCCCCGCAGTCGATCGCCAACACCTCCGAGATGCTGAACAAGCATCCAGACCGCTTCCTGTTCGGTACCGACAACGTGGCGCCGCGGGACCAGGCGGCGCAGTTGCGCGTCTACGAGATGTGGAGCCCGATCTGGGAGCGCCTCTCGCCCGAGGCAAGCCGGAAGGTACGACGCGAGAACTACGAGCGACTGTTCGACGCGGCACGATCCCGGGTGCGGGCGTGGGAGTCGGCGAACGTGAAGTAGGCGCACGCCGTGGTGCAACGCCGGAGGAGTGGCGGCATGAGCTACGCTGCAGCGATCGTCGCAATGGCGGGTCTCTTCGGTCTCGCGGGGCATGCCGCGGCAGCTCGGGCGGCCGACATTCCGCACGTCCGGGTGCTCGCCACGGGCGGCACGATCGCCGGCGCCCAGCCGAGCGCGACGGACTACGGCTACAGGTCCGGCGCCTACGACGTGAACTCGCTGCTCAAGGCGGTGCCGAACCTCGACCAGCTCGCGGACATCACGGGCGAGCAGGTAGCGAACATCGGCAGCCAGGATATGAACGACGCGCTGTGGCTCGAGCTCGCCCGCCGCGTTGACGCGGCGCTCGCCGATCCGGGCATCGACGGCGTGCTGATCACCCACGGCACCGACACGCTCGAGGAGACGAGCTACTTCCTCAGCCTCGTCACGAAGAGCGACGAGCCGGTCGTGATGGTGGGCTCCATGCGCCCCGCCACGGCCGTGAGCGCCGACGGTCCGGGCAATCTCTACAACGGCGTCGCAGTGGCGGCCGACGCGCGCGCCCGCGGAAAGGGGACGCTCGTCGTGCTGAACGACGTGATCCACTATGCCCGCAACGTCGTGAAGACCGACACGACGAGCGTGGCGACGTTCGCGAGCGTGAACCGGGGGCCGGCCGGCCTCGTGCACACCGGCAAGATCCGCTGGTTCGAGCCGATGGACCGGAAGGTCGGCCCCGCGAGCGAGTTCTCCGTCGGCAGGCTCTCGACGCTGCCGCGCGTCGACATCCTTTACGCGCACGCGAACATGAGCGCCGACCTGATCGACGCCGCCGTCAAGAACGGCGCGAAGGGCCTCGTGATCGCGGGCGTCGGCGACGGCAACATGACCACGCCGGCGCTCGACGCGCTGACGAGAGCCGCGAAGTCAGGCATCGTCGTCGTCCGCAGCACGCGCCTTCCCTCGGGCATCGTACTGCGCAACAACGAAGTCAACGACGACGAGAAGGGTTTCGTGGTGTCGGGTGAGCTGAATCCCGCCAAGTCCCGCGTGCTGCTGCAGCTCGCGCTGACGAAGACGACGGATCCGGTGCGGATCCAGAAGATGTTCTACGAGTATTGATGCCCGTTGCGCCCGCCTGCCGCAGCAAGGCAGGCGGGCGCGCGGTGCGTCATCGACGGCCCGCGCGCGGCATCGGTCGCGTCGCTGGACGCGGCGACGGGCGCGTGGTCGGTCGACTGACGTTCGGTGGCCGGCTCGGGCCCACCTCCGCGGGCAGCGTGGTCGGTCGGTCGTAGTTGGGACGCTCGGGGCGGCCCGGCGGCACGATGACCACCGGTGGGTACGGGTCGTAATACCCGGGCCCGTAGTAGCCGGGCCCATAGTAGGGACCGTAATACCCACCGTACCCGACGCCCACGCTGACGCTGGTCGACACGCCGTCGCTGCCGCAGCCCTGCAGCGCGACCGCGCACGTGACGAGCGAGCAGGCCAGCGCGGTGCGCGCGGCGCGGTCGATGCGGATCGTCTTCACGGCTGCGCCTCCTGCTCGAGCAACTGGGCGACGCCTACGGGCGCTCCGGTCGGATCGGCCACGATCGCCACGACGGCGCGCTCCCATGGCCGTGGCTCCATCAGCACGCGTCCACCGGCCTTGCGGGCCGCTTCGGTGGTCGCCCGTGCGTCCGTGACGCGCACGTAGGGGAGCCACGTCGTCGTCGCACCGTCCGGTTTGCGGACGATGCCTGCGCGCGGCCGGCCTCCCGAGTCGAGCCTGACACCCTGCCGCTTGCCATTGGCGGGCAGCGGCGTGGTCTGGTAGCCGGCGACGGCCCCGTAGAACTCGACGGCGCGCTCGACGTCGCCCGTCCACAGGTCGATCCACAGCCACTCGTGCACGTCGCCGCGGTAATCCGCCGGATCGCCGTGCTTCGAGCGAACGACGCCGAAGAGTGCGCCCTCCGGATCCTGGAGCACGGCCGTTACGCCCCGCTCGCCGAGCGACGCAGGCTGCATCAGCACCTTCCCGCCGCGCTTCGTCACCGCAGCCGCGGCCGCCTTCGGGTCCGGCACCGAAACCAGTCCAATCCAGCGCGACGCCTGCTCCGCCCCGCGATCGGCGCGCGGGTCGAAGACCAGGCCGCCGACCGGCAGCCCGTCGGCAAGCGCAAGCGTGTAGGTGTCGCGATCATCCGTGCCGCCGTAGGTCTCGAACGTCCAGCCGAACACCTGGCCGTAGAACTCGGCGGCGAGCGCGACGTCCGAAGTCAGGAGGTCGGCCCAGACCCAGCGGCCGGGGGTGTATTCACCGGTCGCCGGATCGACGATCGGCGGCCAGTAGCGCTCGTCCGCGGCGACGGGACGCGCTGCGGCGGCCAGCCAGAGGGCCGGAACGAGCAGCGTTGCCGCGAGCAGCGTGGGTCGGCGTCGGGGCATCGGTTCATGGCCTCCTGATCGTCTGCCCGGATGGTAGCGGATCCGCCGGACCGGCGCGGGAGTCGAGCACTCGCTGGACAAGCGGCCCCGGTTCCGGTTGTCATGAGCGACTGCATCGCATCGACACTGGAGACCCGCCGTGAACCCCGTTCCGTACCGTTCCCGCTGGATGGACGACGAGCTCGAGCTCTTCCGCGACGCCGCGCGCCGCTTCGTCGAGAACGAGATCGTGCCCAACGACGCGCGCTGGCGCGATCAGCACCACGTCGACCGCGACCTGTGGAACAAGGCGGGCGAGGTGGGCCTGCTCTGCACCGACATCCCGGCGGAGTACGGCGGCGTCGGCGGCGACGCGCGCCACGAGGCGGTGGTCGTCGAGGAGATGGGCCGGCGCGGCATCACGAGCTTCGGTCACATGGTCCACAGCATCCTCGCGCACTACGTACTCAACTACGGGTCGGAGGATCAGAAGCGCGACTGGCTGCCGCGCATGGCGAGCGGCGAACTCGTCGGCGCCATCGCGATGACCGAGCCGGGCGCGGGCTCCGACCTGCAGGCCGTCAAGATGCGCGCGGTGCGCGAGGGCGACCACTACGTGCTGAACGGCGCCAAGACCTTCATCTCGAACGGCCTGCACGCGGGCCTCGTGGGCGTCGTCGCCAAGACCGACCCCGCCCGGGGCGCGAAGGGCATCTCGATCGTCATGGTCGAGACGAAGGACCTGCCCGGCTACCGCGTCGGCCGGGTGCTCGAGAAGATCGGCCAGCACGGCTGGGACACCGCGGAGCTCTTCTTCGACGACTGCCGGGTCCCGGCGCACTGGCTGCTCGGGCCCGCGGAGGGGCAGGGCTTCGTGCAGCTCATGCGCGACCTGCCGTACGAGCGCGCGCTGCTCGCGCTCGGCGGCGTCGCCGCGATGGAGTACGCGCTCGAGCTCACGACGGCCTACGTGCGCGAGCGCAAGGCCTTCGGGCAGGCGCTGCTCGAGATGCAGAACACGCGCTTCAAGCTCGCCGAGGTGAAGACGCAGGTGCAGGTGGCGCGCGTCTTCATCGACGACTGCATCGACAGGTTGAGCACGGGCACGCTCGACACCGTCACCGCCTCGATGGCCAAGTACTGGATCACCGACGCGCAGTGCCGCGTGATGGACGAGTGCCTGCAGCTCTTCGGCGGCTACGGCTACATGCGCGAGTACCCGATCTCGCAGCTCTACGCCGACTCGCGGGTGCAGCGCATCTACGGCGGCGCGAACGAGATCATGAAGGAAATCGTCGCGAGGTCGCTGTGACGGGCCCGCTCGCCGGGGTCCGGGTCGTCGAGCTCGCGGGCATCGGCCCGGGGCCTTTCTGCGGCATGCTGCTCGCCGACCTCGGGGCCGACGTCGTGCTCGTCGACCGCAAGGGCGGTTCGTTACCCTTCGGCGCCAGCCCCGCGTTCGACCTGACGCGGCGCGGCAAGCGCTCGATCGCCGTCGACCTGAAACAGGCGGGTGCCGCCGAGGTCGTGCTGCGCCTCGTCGAGCGGGCGGACGCACTGCTCGAAGGCTTCCGGCCGGGCGTCATGGAGCGTCTCGGTCTCGGTCCGGAGGCGTGCCTCGCGAGGAATCCGCGGCTCGTCTACGGGCGCCTCACGGGCTGGGGCCAGTCGGGCCCGCTCGCGCACGCGGCCGGTCACGACATCAACTACGTTGCCCTGAGCGGCATCCTGAACCACGGCGGCCACCGCGATTCCGCACCGTCGATTCCGCCCACGGTCGTGGGCGACGTCGGCGGCGGGGCGATGTTCATGGCGCTCGGGCTCGTGAGCGGCATCCTGCACGCGCGCGGCACCGGCGAGGGGCAGGTCATCGACGGCGCGATCACCGACGGCTGCGCCGTGATGAGCACGCTGGTCCAGGGGCTCCGGGCGCAGCGGCTCTGGGTGGACCGACGGCAGTCGAACGCGCTCGACGGCGGAGCGCACTGGTACGACTGCTACGAGTGCGCGGACGGGCAGTGGATCTCGGTCGGCGCGCTCGAGCCGCAGTTCTACCGGCTGCTGCTCGAGAAGTGCGGCCTCGCGGGCGACGGGCTCGAGGCAGCGCAGTTCGACGTCGCGAACTGGTCGAAGCACAAGGCGCGATTCGCCGCGCTCTTCCGCTCGAAGACCCGCGCCGAGTGGTGCGCGCTGCTGGAGGGTACGGACGTCTGCTTCGCGCCGGTGCTCGACTTCGCCGAGGCCGCGCAGCATTCGCACAACGTCGCCCGGGGCGCGTACTTCGAGCTCGGCGGCGTGTCGCACCCGGCGCCGGCACCACGTTTCGGTGCGAGCCCGGCCGAGGTGCGCTCGCCGCCGGCCGGGGTGGGCGAGCACACCCACGAACTGCTGGCGGACGCAGGCTACGTCGCGGAGGAAGTCACCGGGCTCGCCGCGGCGGGCATCGTCTGAATCAGGCGGGCGGCAGCACCACGAACTCGCCGTCGAAACGCCCGGCGCCGGTGCCTGCGCACTCGAGCGTCGCGCTCACCGCGACGCGCGCCGGCCGGCCGCGGGCGAGCGCGGCGGTCAGGCGGCGCCACTCGGCGGCGGCGGGCGCCGAGGCGACGGCGCGAAAGCGGGCGGCGATCGGCCTCTCGTAGTCCATCGCACCGCGCCGGATCACGATCCGGCCCTCGAGCCCGTCGGCACGCAGCCGGAGCAGGACCACGGACCACGCGGCCAGCACCGCGACCGCGTAGGCGCTGCCGCCGAACACGGTCTCCCGGTGATTGACGTTGGGCTCGAGCGGCGCCGCGACGACCACGCGCCCCGGCCCGGCCTCGATCACCTCGACCGCGAGCGCCCGGGACAGCGGGATGCGCTCTCGCAGGTACGCCTCAAGCTCGGCCGGGGTCATCCCGGCTCAGACCATCCGCGCCGCGAGTTCGGCGTCCGCTGCACGGACCCGGATCGCGGCCGGCCGGGAGTCGAACGCCTGCACGTAGCGCTCGATGACCGGCGTCTTCGGCACGAGTCCCCACTGCGTGGTCCAGCCGAGCGCGGTACCCCACAGCACGTCTGCCGCCGTGAACGTTTCGCCGAGCAGGTTCGGCCCGTGTTCGAGCCGGGCCGTGAGCGCGCCGAGCAGGGTGTCGAAGTCGCCGTAGGGCGAGGTCGAGGCGGGCGCCGGCGCGCGCTGCTGCGAGCGGTCGATGATCGCGGGCTCGAAGCAGGTGCCGTAGAACACCAGCCAGCGCAGGTAGGCGCCACGCAGCGCGTCGCCCATCTGCGGGGCGAGCCCGCGATCGGCATAGAGGTCGGCGAGGTAGAGGTAGATCGCGACCTGCTCCGTGACCACCGTGCCGGCGTGCACGATGGCGGGTACCTTGCCCATGGGGTTGATCGCGAGGTACTCGGGCGAGTGGTGCTCGCCGGCCTTGAAGTCGAGCACATCGAGTTCGTAGTCGGCCGCCAGCTCCTCGAGCAGGATCAGCGTACCGGTCGAGCGGGTGTTCGGCGCGTGGTGCAGGACGATGCGTCGGTCCGTGGTCATGGCGCGTTTCCCTCGACGCGGCGGAGACCGGCAAGCGTAGAATCCCCGCTCAGGTGCCGCAAGGCGAACATGCGGGCCGCGGAATGCCGCCCCGGGGAGATAGCGCGATGGTCGACTCGATACTCGCTGCCATCCAGCAGCACCCGTTCAGCCAGGGGCTCACGGTGGAGCACTGCGAGACGCTCGCGAGCATGGGGTCGCTCGCGACCTACGCCAAGGACGCGATCATCTTTGCCGAGGGCGACGAGCGCCACGAGTTCTTCTTCCTGTTGAAGGGTCGCGTCGCGCTCGAGATGCTGGCACAGGGCAAGGCGCTGCGCGTGCACACGCTCGAGCCAGGCGACGAGCTCGGCTGGTCATCGGTGCTCTCGGGGCGCGGCAAGTTCTACCAGGCCCGCGCGCTCGAGCCCGTGGAGGCGGTCCGCTTCGACGGCTACGAGCTGCTCGAGCGGTGCCGCAGCGACCATCACTTCGGCTACAAGATCATGCACCGGCTGGTCGGCGTGGTCTCCGAGCGCCTGCAGGCCGCGCGGATGCAGGTCCTCGACATGTATTCGCCGATCGCGAAGAAGGCCGGCGCCTAGGCGCGGTCGCCGGCGGCTACAGCCGGTCGAGCAGCCAGCCCGGGAAGAAGGTGAGCAGCACGGCGGGCGCGAGGCACAGCGCGCTCGCCGCGAAGGCGAGCCTGCGCGGCTGTCCGCGCGCCGCGGACGGTTCGGGCTCGCCCATGTACAGGTACTGGATCACGCGCAGGTAGAAGTAGAGCCCAAGGTAGCTCGCGACGAGTCCGGCCACCGCGTAGAACGTGTGCCCGGCCTCGACCACGTTGCGGAAGACGAGGAACTTGGCGACGAACCCGGGCAGCGGCGGCAACCCTGCGAGCGACAGCATCGCGATCGCGAGCATCGCCGCCGCGGCGGGTCGCCGGCGGTGCAGCCCCTTGAGCGCGTCGAGCCGGTCCTGGCGCTCGTCGTCGGCGCCGCGGGGCAGAGCCGCGAACGCGAGCAGGTTCATGAGGCCGTAGGCCACGACGTAGAACACGATCGCTTCCCAGCGGCCCGCTCCGGCGCCCAGGAACGCGAAGAACAGGTAGCCCGCGTGCGCGATCGACGAGTAGGCGATCATGCGCCGGAAGCTCGTCTGGCGGATCGCGGCCAGGTTGCCCCACGCCATCGAGACGAGCGGCAGCAGCGCCACGAGACCGAGCACCGGCGGCGTGAGCGTCGTCGTGCCGATCACGCGCAGCGCGGCGAACACCACGCCGGCCTTGACCACCGTCGCCATGTACGCCGTGACTGGTGCGCTCGCGCCCTCGTAGGCGTCCGGCGCCCAGGCGTGAAGCGGAACGACGGCGGCCTTCAGGAACAGGGCTGCGATGATCAGTGCAGCGCCTGCGAGCGCGATCGGCTCGCCTGCGAGCACCGCGTCGCCAAAGACGGCGAGTTCGAGCGAGCCGTTCCAGCCGTACAGGAACGACATGCCCATCAGCAGCGTCGCGGTCGCGGCGCCGCCGAGCACGAGGTACTTGAGCGCCGCCTCGGCGCTCTGCGGCCGCAGGAAGCCGAGCACGACGAGCGCGTAGACCGGCAGCGAGAGGATCTCGAGGCCGAGGAACAGCGTGAGGAAGCTGTCCGAGGAGACGACGAGGCACGCGCCGTACAGCGAGGCGAGCACCAGGGTGTAGTAGGGCGTCTCGGCGAAATCGTCGCGCGAGATGAGGAGCACCGGCAGCGCGAGCCCGAGCAGCACGGCCTTCGGCAGGGTGGTGTAGGGGTCGACGGAATAGTGGCCCGCGAAAGGCGCCGCCGAGAAGCCGGTCGCGTGCAGCCAGAGTGCGGCGATGCCGGCGGCCGCCACCGCGACGACCGCGAGCGCATGGCCGTCGCGCGACCGCCCGCTCCAGATCTCGAGGCCGAGGATCGCGAGCATGCCCGCGAGCAGCAGGTGCTCGGGCAGCATCGACTGCAGGATGAGCGGCCAGTTCACGGCGTGCCCTCGTCGAGGCGGGTCGCGAGCACCCGCTCCTGGTATTCGCGGGCGGCGAGTTCGGTCTTCGCGAGCGGGCCGCGCGGGAAGAGCCCGAGCCCCAGGATCGCGACGACGAACGCGATCATGATGACGCGCTCGCGCACCCCGAGGTCCGTGACCGGCCCGTGCGGCACGCGCACGGCGCCGAAGAGCATCCGCTGCGCGAGCCACAGCATGTACAGCGCGCCGAGCACGACGCCCGTCACGGCCACCACCGCGAGCGCGATCGGCAGGGCCTCGCCCGCGAGCCACCGCGGCCACGCCGCATTGAAGGCACCGAGCAGCACCATGAACTCCCCGGTGAACCCGCTCGTGCCGGGCAGGCCGATCGAGGCGAGCGTCAGGATCATGAAGAACACCGAGTAGACGGGCAGCAGCTTCGCGAGGCCGCCGTACGCCGCGAGCTCACGCGTGTGGCAGCGCTCGTAGATCATGCCGACCATCGTGAAGAGCCCGCCCGCGACGAGGCCGTGGCTCACCATCTGCACGAGGGCGCCCTGGACGCCCACGAGGTCGAGGCTCAGGAGCCCGAGCATCACGTAGCCGAGGTGGCTGATCGACGAGTAGGCGATGATCTTCTTGATGTCCGTCTGCACGAGCGCGAGGCACGCGCCGTAGACGATGCCCACGACCGCGAGCGTCATGAGCGCGGGGGTCATCAGGCGCGTCGCGTCCGGAAAGAGCGGGAAGCCGAGCTTCATGAAGCCGTAGGTGCCCATCTTGAGGAGCACGCCCGCAAGGATCACCGAGCCCGCGGTCGGCGCCTCGACGTGCGCGTCCGGCAGCCAGGTGTGCAGCGGCACCATCGGCACCTTGATCGCGAACGAGAGCGCGAACGCGGCGAGGAGCCAGGTCTGCACCTCGAGCGGCAGCCGGTGCCGGTAGAGGTCCGTGAAGTCGAACGACGCGATGCCGGTCGAGCGCGAGAGCGACCAGACGAGGTAGATCACGGCGGCGAGCATCAGGATGCTGCCGAAGGCGGTGTAGAGCACGAACTTGAGCGTCGCGTAGATGCGTCGCTCGCCGCCCCAGATCCCGATGATCAGGAACATCGGGATCAGCATCGCCTCCCAGAAGACGTAGAACAGGAAGAGGTCCTGCGCCACGAACGTGCCGAGCATCGCGAACTGGATGAAGAACACCATCACGTGGAAGAGGCGGACGTGCTCGCGAACGGCAGTCCACGCGCCCGCGACCACGAGCGGGCCGAGAAAGGCCGTGAGCACGACGAGCAGCAGGTTGAGCCCGTCGAGCGCCACGTGGTAGTGCACGCCCCAGTCGGCGATCCACGGGATGCGGGTCGCGAACTGCAGGCCGGGCACGCTGCCGTCGAAACGCCCGTAGAGCCATGCGGCGAGCGCGAGCTGCGCGAGCATGACCCCGAACGTGAAGTAGCGCACGGCCCGGTCGCCGGCGCGCGGTGCCGCGACGAGCAGCGCCATGCCGAGCGCCGGGAGCCACAGGAGCAGGTTGAGCGCGACGGGTTCAGCCATGACGCCACACCAGCGCGAGGGCTGCGGCGACGCCGAGCGCCGCGAGCAGCACGTAGAGCTGCAGGCTGCCGGACTCGATGCGGCTCAGCCGCCCGGCCGCGCGCTGCGCGATGGCGACGAGGCCGTGCAGCGAGCCGTCGATGATCCGGCGGTCGCCGATGCGGAGGAACACGCGATCGGACACCCAGTGCAGCGGGCGGCCGATCACCCCGTCGTACAGCTCGTCGACGTAGTACTTGCCCGAAAGCAGCCGGTGCACGCCCGCGTGGCGCCGCGCGAGCCGTTCGGCCCGCCCGAGGCCGTTGCGGTAGACGAACCAGGCGCCGAGCAGCCCGGCCAGCCCGGTCAGGACGGCGAACACGATGAGCGGCGTCTCGAGGTGATGCAGCGTCGGGTCGGTCGCGGGCAGCGGCATCAGCGGCTCGAGGTAGTGCGGCACGTGCACGAAGCCGCCGACCGCCGAGAGGATCGCGAGCACGGCGAGCACGACGGTCATCGAGGGCGGCGACTCGTGGACGTGGTGCTCCGTCTCGTGGGTCATGCGCGAGGGCGTGAGGAACGTGAGCCACAGCAGCCGGAACATGTAGAACGCCGTGAGCAGCGCCGTGAAGGAGGCCACGGCCCACAGCAGCGTGGAGCCGCCGCGCTCGCTCGCGTACGCGAACCACAGGATCTCGTCCTTCGAGAAGAAGCCCGCCAGCGGCGGCAGGCCCGCGATGGCGGCCGTCGCGACCGCGAAGGTCGCGAACGTCACCGGGATGCGACGCGCGAGTCCGCCCATGCGCCGCACGTCCTGCTCGCCGCCGAGCGCGTGGATCACGCTGCCGGCGCCGAGGAACAGGCACGCCTTGAAGAACGCGTGCGTGTAGACGTGGAAGACGGCTACGCCGTAGGCCCCGACGCCGAGCGCGACGAACATGAAGCCGAGCTGCGAGATGGTCGAGTACGCGAGGACCTTCTTGATGTCGGTCTGCACGAGCGCCACGGTCGCCGCGAAGAACGCGGTCGCGACGCCGATCACGGCGATGACCTGCGACGCCTCGGGCGCCTGCAGGTACAGGCCGTTCAGGCGCGCGACGAGGTAGACGCCCGCCGTCACCATCGTGGCCGCGTGGATGAGTGCGGAGACGGGCGTCGGGCCGGCCATGGCGTCCGGCAGCCACACGTGCAGCGGGATCTGGGCTGACTTGCCGGTGGCGCCCACGAAAAGAAGCAGCCCGACGAGGCTGGCCGAGACGGCCGGGGCCACGGGCCCCTGGAATGCGGCGTTGATGGCGTCGAAGTCGAGCGTGCCGAGCGCGTGGTACAGCAGGAACATGCCGAGCAGGAACCCGGCGTCGCCCACGCGGTTGGTGATGAAGGCCTTCTTGCCGGCCTGCGCCTTCTCCGGATCCTCGAACCAGAAGCCGATCAGCAGGTAGGAGGCGAGACCGACGCCTTCCCAGCCGACGAAGCACACGAGCAGCGACCGCCCGAGCACCAGCAGCAGCATGAAGAACAGGAAGAGGTTCAGGTAGGCGAAGTAGCGGGCGTAGCCCGGGTCATCCTTCATGTAGCCGGTCGAGTAGACGTGGATCAGCGAGCCCACGCCCGTCACGATCAGCGTCATCACGGCGCTCAGCCGGTCGAAGTAGAAGGCGACGTCGAAGCTGGAGCCGCCGACCACGGCCCAGGTGTAGGCGGTCTCGACGAGCGCGGACTCGCCGCCCCCCAGGTGGGTCCACGCCCGGAGCGTCGCGAGGAATGCGGCGATCGGCAGCGCGCAGCCCACGAGGCTCACGAACGTCCGGCCGAGCCGCGGCCCGAGGAGGCCGTTCAGCAGGAAACCGGCGAGCGGGAGCAGCACGATGAGGGTGAGCAGGCCCATCGTCACCCCTTCAGTTCGCCGTAGGCCGAGACATCGAGCGTGTGCCGGCGGCGCGAGAGCTGCAGCACGATCGGGATCGCGATCGCGATCTCGGCTGCGGCGACCACGAACACCAGGAACACGAGCACCGTCCCGGACACCGTCGCCGTCCGCGCGGCGAACGCGACGATGCTCAGGATCACGCCGTTCAGCATCAGCTCCATGCACATGAGCATGACGAGCGCGTTGCGCCGGATCATCACGCCGAGGAGCCCGAGCGCGAAGAGGGCGATCGAGAGCGTGACGAGGAGCGAGGTGTTATCCATCGTGCCTCCGGCCGCTGCGGACCACCGCGATCGCGGCGACGACCGCCGCGAGCAGCAGCACGGACGTGAGCTCGAAGTGCAGCCAGTAGCGCTCGAGCAGCTCGGCCGCGAATGGCTGCACGGCGAACGCGGTGCCGGGCTCCGGGTCGCCAAGGCTCGCGACGAGCGGCGCCTCGGCCAGCGTGCTCCGGCTCACGGCAGCGCCCAGCGCCACCGCCACGGCGCCGGCGAGCAGCGCGGCCGGCAGCAGCGAGGGGCCGTAGCGGCGCAGGAACGACGGGTCGCGCACGTCGAGCAGCATGATCACGTAGACCATGAAGACCATCACGGCGCCGACGTAGATCAGCACCTGGAAAACCGCGACGACGTGCACGCCGAGCACCGCGTAGATGCCGGCGAGCGAGAGCATCGAGCCGATGAGCGCGAGCGCGACCCGCATCGGGTGGCGCGCGAAGAGCATCAGCACGCCTCCCGCGAGTGCGCCGGCCGCGAAGAACCAGAGCAGCGCCTGGGCCGCGTTCACGGCGTGCCTCCCGGGGCGGGCCGGCCGGCGGCGGGGTAGGGCTTCGCGACGTCCTGCTGCGGCCGCCAGTTCAGGAGCTCTTCCTGGCCGAACCACATGCGGTGGCGATCGAAGCCCGGGAACCCGGGCGTGTCCTTGACCATGCGGATCGCGTCCTCGGGACAGGCCTCGACGCAGAAGCCGCAGAACACGCAGCGCGCGTAGTCGATCTCGAAACGCGACGGGTACTTGGGGTGGGCCGGATCGTCGGGGTCGAAGGCCGCGTCGATCTCGATGCAGCGCGCCGGGCAGACGGTCGCGCACATGTTGCACGCGACGCACTGGGGCCGGCCGTCGGGTCGCTGGGTGAGCACGTGCCGCCCGCGGTTGTTCTCGGCGTAGTCGGCCCGGATCTCCTCGGGATAGTAGGCGGTGAGCGCGCCCTTGCGGCCCGTCATCCACTTCCAGAGGTTCGCGAGGAACACCCCGCCCGTGACCTTGAGCCCGCGCCAGATCTCGAAGAAATACGAGCGCTCGTACCAGCCCATCTCGGGCTCGTTCCAGTACCGCCGGCGGACGTAGGGCTTGCGCTCGCTCATCGGGTCACCCGAGTGCCCACACGACGGCGACGGTCGCCACGAGGTTCAGGATCGAGAGCGGCAGCAGGAACCGCCACGCGAAGCCGAGCAGCTGGTCCCAGCGGAAGCGCGGCAGGGTCCAGCGCACCAGGATCTGCAGGCTGCAGAGCAGGAA